>PVMK01179852.1_pt1 | contig 66658 bp, 58 predicted proteins | sample 1853481 | NCBI WGS metagenome assembly PVMK01 (sample SAMN08533507, study PRJNA380276) | Marine sediment metagenome, whole genome shotgun sequencing project.
GTTACCCCCGCTGCCATCATGGCAATTCAGGTCCATCTGGCAAAGAACAGGGCCTATTCCTCTTCTGCCCGCACCTCATAAATCTTGTGAACTCCCGTTATATTCCGGAGTTCAAACAGGCTCAATCGGCCCGGCCAAATCTGACTCAAATCTGGGCGCCAGTTCTGCCAAGTTGTTTTTGCGCAAGCCCTTAAAGGCCATTTTTTGGAGGAAGAAGGGCTTCGTCGTATTCGGGGGCCGGAGATATCTTTCGTTGCGTCCTCAGTTCCTCAATTTTGTTGAGTGGCCTTTCAACCTGTCTCACCCTGGTTGTGGTAAGCGCTTCATATTCCTTTTGGGGTTCTCCAATAGGAATATGAAGCGCTTACCACATCCAGGGTGAGACAAGTTGAAAGGCCACTCAACAAAATTGAGGAACTGAGGACGCAACGAAAGATATCTCCAGCCCCCGAATATGACGAAGCCCTTCTTCCTCCAAAAAATGGCCTTTAAGGGCTTGCGAAAAACAACTTGGCAGAACTGACGCCCAGATTAGAGTCAGATTTGGCTCAGATTTGGCCGGGCCGATTGAGCCTGTTTGGACTCCAGAATATAACGGAAGCTCACAAGATTTATGAGGTGCGGGCAGAAGAGGAATAGGCCCTGTTCTTTGCCAGATGGACCTGAATTGCCATGATGGCAGCGGGGGTAACACCGGAAACCCTGGAAGCCTGACCCAGAGAGATGGGTCTGACATTGCCCAGCTTTTCCCTTGCCTCTGCCGTGAGCCCATGGATCTTCCCGTAATCAATATCCTCAGGAAGCTTCGCCTCTTCCACCCGTTTGAGCTTCTCAACCTGCCGCATCTGCCGGTCAATATATCCCGAATACTTTACCCGTGACTCGACTTCTTCTGAAACCTGCACCTCTGTTTCTGAAAGCCCTTCATCAAAAACATGGAGATGGTCAAAAAATATCTCACTCCTTCTCAGAAGCTGCTCCAATGAGGCGGGGTTTTTTAAGGGCGCTGAGCCCAACGCCTTCAGCTTCTCCTGCACCCACGCCTCCGGTTTCAACCTGAACTCCCGCAGCCGGACAGACAGATTCTCGACCTTTTTTCTTTTTCTGCAAAACTCCGCGTACACGTCATCAGCCACAAGACCCAGTCGATGCCCCAGATCCCTGAGCCTGAAATCGGCGTTATCTTCCCTCAGCAAAAGACGATACTCAGCCCTAGAGGTGAACATACGGTAGGGCTCGTTGGTCCCCTTGGTAACAAGATCGTCAACCAACACCCCCGTATACGCTTCAGATCTCTTGAGGATAAATGGGGCTTCCCCACGGATCTTCAGTACAGCATTAATCCCGGCCATGAGACCCTGAGCAGCAGCCTCTTCGTAACCCGAGGTGCCATTTATCTGCCCGGCATGAAAGAGTCCGCTTACCAGTTTGGTTTCCTGGGTAGGTTTTAGTTGGAGAGGGTCCACATAGTCGTATTCGATAGCATAGCCAGGCCTGATAACTTCCGCCTTCTCGAGGCCGGGGATCGACCGTATCATCCGGATCTGGATATCCATGGGCAAACTGGTAGCCAACCCGTTTGGATAAACCTCAACCGTATCCAGGCCCTCCGGCTCAAGAAATATCTGGTGTCTTTCCTTTTCCGAAAAACGGACCACCTTATCCTCGATGGAAGGGCAATACCTGGCGCCAGTGCCTTTTATAACGCCACTGTAAAGGGGGGATCGGTCCAGCCCCTGTCTGATAAACTCGTGCGTTCCCTTGTTGGTATAGGTGATATGGCAGGCCACCTGAGGCAGGGGGATATGGGTGGTTGTAAAGGAAAACGGTCGGGGCGGCTCATCCCCTCCCTGTGGCGTCAGCCCCTTATAATCGATGGTTCTACCGTTAATACGGGGTGTTGTGCCGGTCTTCAATCGCCCCAGTTTGAAACCAAGGGCTTCAAGCTGCGCGGACAGTTTTTGGGAGGACGGGTCCCCCATTCGACCGCCTGGGAAATGATCAAGACCGATATGTATAAGTCCTCTCATAAATGTACCGGTGGTCAGAATCACTGTCTTTGAAAGCAACTGTTCATGGATTTGTGTCTGGATTCCATAGACCTTACCATCTTTCACCAGCAATTTTTCAGCCATGGCCTGCCGAATATCCAAATTGGGCTGGTTCCCCAGCACCGATGTCATGCGCTTTCGGTAAAGATCCCGATCATTTTGAGACCTTGACCCCTGGACCGCCAAACCTTTGCGGGTGTTGAGACGTCTGAACTGGATGCCTGTCTGATCGGCGTTCTTGGCCATTTCCCCTCCCAGGGCATCGATCTCCTTAACCAGATGCCCCTTGGCCAGCCCGCCGATGGCCGGATTACAGCTCATGACGGCAATATGATCGATATTTATGGTGAGAAGAAGGGTGGGATGGCCCATCCTGGACGCAGCCAAGGCGGCCTCACAGCCTGCGTGACCTGCCCCAACCACGATCACATCATATTTTTTTTCACTGACACGCATGGTGTAGCCTTTCAGTGTCAAGTTTTGGCTTTTTATTTCGCGATAGGAGGTTGTCCGAGATTGGGGAAAAGAACCATTCTTGAACAGTCGTAACTACTCAGGTGGATAGGCTGAAGGCTGTTAGAAAAAAACGCATTTTGAAGCCATAATTGGTGCAAGAATCAAATATTTCCGCCAAAGTATGGCAATCGTGGTCTTCTGCCCCCTTCAGCCTTCAGTCTAAACAGCTTTAGCCCGACTACGTGAGTAGTTACGAACAGTCTTCTAAAATAGGTCCTGGACCATTATGGTTTCTTCCCTGCCAGGCCCCACGGAAATGATAGAGATCGGTACGCCGGTGATCTCTTCAATGGTTTCCAGATAGGCGTGTGTCTGTGGGGGGAGTTGATCCAATTGTCTCGCCTCGGATATATCTTCCTGCCACCCCGGGATTTCCATATAAACCGGGGTGCATCCGGCCAGTTTTTTTAGACTGGCGGGCCGGGCAATGATCCGCTCACCGTCAAGTTCATAGCCGACGCAGATCTTTAGCTTTTCAACCCCCGTAAGCACGTCCAATTTTGTAATCGCAAGGCTGTCAAGACCGCTGAGTCGCACTGAGTCCTGGATTACCACCAGGTCAAGCCACCCGCAGCGGCGTCGTCTGCCCGTGGTGGCCCCAAATTCCTGTCCCTGTTTCTGGATATAGTCCCCTGTCGCGTCCTCCAGTTCGGTTATAAATGGGCCGGCCCCAACCCGGGTTGTGTAGGCCTTTACAATGCCAACCACATGATGCAGCTGGCTGGGACCTATTCCGGTCCCGGCACACGCACCACCGGCCACGGGGTTTGAAGAAGTAACAAAAGGGTAGGTGCCATGGTCAATATCCAGATGAACTCCCTGGGCACCTTCAAACAAGACTTTCTTGTTGGCCTTGATCCCCTGATCCAGTTCCACGGAAACATCGGTAATAAAAGGGACAAGCCTCTCTGCCATGCCGAGATAATCATCCACAATTGGCTTCAATTCAAGGGGATCACTATCCAGAAATTTTGTCAGGAAAAAATTCTTCTCTTCCAAATTTGTTGCTATTTTTTCTTTCAGGGTCTCCGGTTCGGTCAGGTCCACTGCCCTTATACCTACTCGTGAGGCCTTGTCCTCGTAACAAGGGCCGATTCCCCGACCGGTCGTGCCAATCATGTGTTTGCCCTTGGCGGCCTCTCTCGCCAGATCAATTGCCTTATGGTAGGGCATTATTATATGGGCCTTATCACTGAGAGCCAGCCTTTCAGGGGTGATTTCTTCCCCCACCGCTTTTAGGTCTTGGATTTCCTGAAGAAGGACCTCGGGATCAACGACTACGCCATTTCCGATAAAACATTTCTTGTCTTTATAAAGAATCCCTGAAGGGATTAAATGGAAAATGAACTTTTTGCCTCCCACCACAAGGGTATGCCCGGCATTATTTCCCCCCTGAAACCTTGCCACCATATCAGCCCCTGCCGTGAGGAGGTCAACCACCTTGCCTTTGCCTTCGTCCCCCCACTGGGTTCCCACCACCACAATATTGGACATTTTTTTCTCCGATAAACGACTATTATTGACCTTTTACTTAGGTCACTTTTTTTATCGTTTCTGTTAGCCCAAACAGCACTTTATGTCAATCGATTTAATCGGTTTTGCCCCTAAATTGAGACAGGGATACCCGGGGGTCATATTTTCCCAAAAACAGACCGTACGGTCGATGTGAAGATAAAGATATAGCGATCTCTAAAAACATATTGACAAAACCTCATTTTTTGGCTAAAAGTATGCTGACTAAGGAAAATTATGGCTGCCACACACACATTCAACTGTTTTTATTTTTTTTATTTTACTGGGAGGTCCAGCATGCCGTAGTGTGTGGCAACGCAAGAACCCTGGAACAAAAAAAGCGGAGCACACACTCCGCTTTTTTTTGTCCTAAACCATTCCCTTATCATTTGGAGCCCTTACCATTTAAAGCCTGTGGAGGGAAGTCCTCAATGACAAAAGATTCACACCGAACCCATACACAAGACAAGCCCCCGGCAGGAAAAAAACGGCTGGGTGTTAATGAAAGACTGGCCCTGATCGGATTAATCGATGAAGGAATGCGATTGGGTTCTTCAGAGTCTCCCGTTGTGGCGGATCTCTTCAGCGATTTGTGGGATCTGGTAAATACAACGGTCGCCGGAAGCAAAATCGATCGTCTGAAACCCAAGGACTCCCGGAACGGCTTTCACGAATTTGAGATCAACTCGGAAACCGGAGAAAATCTCGGACGTCTCAAAATGCTTTATTTGAGAAAACCGATCCCCTGCTACTATCTGGTCTATGTGGAGGTTGCGCCACCCTTTAGAAACAAGGCGCTGGGAAATCGAATTCTGAGACATTTCAAGGATTTTTTGACTGACAAATCCTCTGTGGGAATTCTCGACAATATAATTCCAGCCGAGGACCCCACTTTTGATATTTATCTAAAGCAATCATGGAGACCCATTGGAGATGTCATCGGCAACGCGCCAATGGACGTCTCCGGTAACTATATGATCTATATCCCGCCCCGCCTCAAAGAAAAGGATTTGAAGGAATCCGTTCTCAGGCTGCTCCATCATATCAAGAGAAAACGCGCTGCAATAGACATGAGAGAGAATGCCATGATGGTGCAGCAGACCATAACCGAGTTCAAGGACCTTTACTCGGCCCTGCTCACCTATTTTGAGGCAGACATCACACGGGGTACGCATACATCGCTTATGCGGTTTATGTTTACCCGTTTTGTAACCAAGCTTATCGCGTTCAGACGCCGCATAGGGGAGCTCTTGGGCTACACAGGTGGTGAGTCTCTGGAGCAGATTGTGCTCAACCCGGAGGTGGCTGCACTTCCCCTGCAATCTTATGCCCCCCGGGAACTCTCGACAAAACCCTCTTTTGTCACGGGAGACAAGGGGCTATGGTTCAGATTTTCAGAAGAGATAAAAACGCACCCCGCGCGCGCAATAGAGGCACTCCCAAATTACCAGAGACCGAGCCTGACAGGGTGGCTGGAAAAAGAAGGAAGAAGCCTCAACCATATCCTCCGAGTGGGTGATCTGATGGCACTGGGGTTTGACCCCACGCGTCTCAAAGAGATAGCCATAGATGATGAATCATTTATATTCGAGCGAATTCAGGTCAAACAACTCCCGGAATTGGAAAAAAAGAAAGGACTGCTTGAACAACGAGGCGCCGCCATCTCAGGTACAAAAGCAAAGAATGCCAGTTTGAAAGTCAACCCCCCGTTACTGACCATCAGAGACAGGGGAAACGCCTATGTGCTTCGCCGCAAGATAGACGGCATTCATTGGGAAGAGGCCGTGGAACAGCTCCAGACTTCGCCCCAGCTCAAGCCCATGAATGAGCATCTAAAATTAGACAGGCTGATTCGGGCAACTGTGAGGGAGGCGAGGGAGATGATCTCGTCACATGAAGGCAAACAAGGAGAGGAGCTAGGGGATCTGCTCACCTTTTTTGTCTCCTGGGACCTCAGCAATAATCGCCCCGGACTGATGATTGACTTTGCCTCTACATCCTTTGAATCAGTATGGGCGGCCTAACGCGGCCCTCCCCACCCAGGGGTCATTTTGTCGCACTGCGGTATTTGTAATAACCCATTTAACAGTCATTCATATTCGTCAAAATTGATTCACCACCCACCATAAGATCTTGAAAACGGGGGCCCAATGAACTTTCAAAAACTCTTTGAACCAACGTCCATGGCCGTCGTTGGCGTCTCTCTCACCAATGACCGCCACCCGGCCAACGTGATTTATAGCAAAAATAACCTGAGATATCCGCTAAAGGTCTTCCCAATAAACCCAAAGGGGGGAACCCTCCAGGGGCAAGATGTGTATACCCGAATATCTGACATCCCTCAAAATGTCGATCTGGCTGTAATCGCTGTACGCGCTGAACAGGTTCCGGATGTGTTGGAAGAATGTATCCGCTCCGGTGTGGGGGGAGCGACTGTCATTTCAGGGGGTTTTGCTGAAAGCGGCAGGAAAGACCTCCAGGATCGCATTGCAGACATAGGCCGAGAGGCAAAATTTCCGGTTATCGGCCCCAATTGTCTGGGGATTTTTTCTCCGACCTATGTGGACACATTTTTTCTTCCGGCTGAGAGACTCGTGCAACCGACCCAGGGTAATGTTGCGGTTGTGAGCCAGAGCGGCGGCATCCTGGTGGATCAGATGATCAATTTCGCGGATGAGGGGATCGGATTGTCATTGGCATTAAGCATCGGGAACAAGGCCCTCATAAAAGAAACTGAACTTCTCAACTATCTTGCCACAGACCCCAAAACAGAGGTGATCGCCTTTTACGTGGAAGGTTTTGGAGAAAACGAGGGTCGAGAATTTGTTCTGGCCGCAAAGGAATGCCCCAAACCGGTCATTGTGATGAAGTCAGGAAAGAGCCCTGAAGGTGGGCGGGCAGTCTCCAGCCACACCGCATCGCTCGCAGGTGACTATGAGGTCTTTTCTCAGGTGCTTTCCCAATATGGGGTTGTGGAGGCCAAAAACCCCTTTGAACTGGTCTCCTTCTGCGAGTCTCTTGGGTGTTACAGAAAGCCGGTCAGGGGCAGGGTTGGAATTATCACGGGGAGCGGCGGACACGGGGCAATGGCAGTGGACTGTTGTTATGAAAAGGGACTCTCGGTCCCTACAATCCCGGAAGAGCTTCAAAAAGAGATCATGCAGGGGCTTTCCCGCAGCGTCCGGACCATTGCTTCCCTCGATAACCCGATTGATCTCACAGGCAGCGCCGTGGATGATGATTTTGTCGCGGCGGCCGAGCACCTGAGCAGATCGCCTGAAATTGACTGTTTGATGATGCTGCTTTTGCCTTATCTCCCGGGAATAACGTCCGACCTTGGAGCCCGCCTGAGTCATATACACCGCAGGGAGGGAAAACCCCTTGTGGCCTACGTGCCTCACGTGGACAAATACAGAATGTTGATCGATGGATTTGAGTTGAACCGGGTGCCTGTTTCCCCTGCAATTGAAGGGGCAGTGCTGATGGTGGAGGCCATGAGGAGGTACAGGCCATGTTGAAAAGAGAGATAAAAGATATTCTCCTGGGTTCAGCGGATGTTGGATGGGTTCTTGAACCCGAGGCGAAACAATTGTTGAGCCTATCAGGCATCGACGTTCCGGAATTTGAATGGGCAACGAATGCCAAAGAGGCCCTTCAATTTGCCAAAAAAATCGGGTACCCGGTAGTTGCCAAGATTGTCTCACCAAGAGTCCTTCACAAGACAGAATCGGGAGGCGTGGTCCTGGGGATCCAGAACACGGCCGAACTGGAAGAGACCTTTGAGCGGTTCCGTACGGTGGAGGGATTTGCGGGAATGCTGATCGAAGAAATGGTCAAAGGAGTAGAAGTGATAGTGGGCGCCAAATCGGATTATCAATTTGGACCGGTTATTCTCATGGGCCTGGGGGGAACCGGTGTGGAGATTTACCGTGACACGGCCCTGAGGATGGCCCCCCTTGCCCGGGATGACGTGGTGTCGATGATAGGCAGCTTAAAGGCCCATGAATTGCTTCACGGTTATCGGGGATCCGATCCTATCAATCTGGAGGAATTGACCCGGACGGTCCTGGTCTTTTCCGACCTTATTATGGACATGGAAGAGTATTTTGAATCGGTTGATTTGAATCCGGTCATGTGTTCTTCGGACAGGTGCGTTGTGGCAGATGCCAGGATAATTCTTAAGACTCGCCAGCCGGTCTCTACATGACGATCTACATTACGATCACAAGGGCCTTTTTCCTTTTAGGGCTTGCGCTAAAATACAAGCACCTCACCATCAAGGGGGATCAGCAGCCGGTCATCCCCGATGCCTTCTTTTTCAGCCAGAGCCCTGAGGTCAGCCCTTGCAACCGTCCCATGGTCCAAAGCCTCCATGTGTGTGGCCACAACAACGGCATTGGGCGCTGCCTGACAGAGTGAAATGGTTTGTTCCGCATCCATAACTATGGGATCGCTTTTTGGAAACCTTGCACCGCTTGAGTGGGTCAAAATGACGTCCGGCTGCTTTTCCGCCATGACCTCCTTCACTGGATCGCACCAGATGGTATCTCCTGTCCAGTAAAGCGTGGGCTCTCCTTCTGCCTCAAAGACATATCCCGATACATTCCCCATCTTTTCACCCAAACGGCCCGTGCCATGCTGACCTTGAGTACGGGTCAATTTTATCCCTCGCCATTCAGCCGACAGCTCAACCGGAGTGACCGCCTCAAAACCCATATCCCCAAGTCGTCCCTCATCGCCTGGTTGGCAAAAGATGGGGATGGCTTTATCAAGCGCGTCCTGAGCCGCCGGGTCAAAATGGTCTATATGCAAATGAGACAGAAGGACCATTTCAATGCCAGCCACAACGTCCTTGACCGGGATTGGCAAATCCGAGATAGGATTGGGAGATTTCCCGGCAAACGAATCAAATTCATGTTTCTGGGATAACATGGGATCGGTAAGCAAGATCCTTTCTGCGTAAACAATCCGCAATGTTGCATTACGTATCTGTTGAATCTCCATAAATACCCCCATAAGGTTACGTCCAAACCCGTTAAAAACAGGCTCGTTTTCTTTAGAACATCCCCTTCAGTTTCAACCCGAAACTTCGCCCCACAATTCTCTATTCAAAATAATTTTTTACTTCAAACCCCTCTCTGCTGCACAACACATCCCGCTCCGCCTCCCGTAGATCCTGGGCCACCATCTCCATCACCATCTCTTCAAACGATATCTTGGGTTCCCAGCCCAGTTCTTCCCTGGCCAGGGTGGCATCACCTAGCAGGGACTCCACCTCGGTGGGTCTAAAGTATCTGGGATCAACCGCCACGATACATTTCCCGGTTTTTTGGTCATACCCTTTTTCTTCAGTGCCCTTCCCCTCCCACCGCATATCAAACCCCAGTTCTTCTGCTGCGATGGAAACAAAATCCTTGACAGAATGCTGCCTGCCCGTTGCAATCACGTAATCCTTGGGCACCTCATGCTGGAGCATCAGCCACATCATCTCCACATAGTCACGGGCATGGCCCCAATCGCGTTTGCTTTCAAGATTTCCCAGATAGAGACAGTCTTGAAAGCCAAGTTTAATACGTGCCAGACCGCGGGTGATTTTTCGCGTCACAAACGTCTCCCCCCGCAGGGGCGATTCATGGTTAAACAGGATGCCATTACACCCAAAAATACCATATGCCTCCCTGTAGTTTACAGTAATCCAATAGGCATATAGCTTTGCAACCGCGTAGGGGGAACGGGGATAAAAGGGCGTGTGTTCATTTTGCGGCACTTCCCGAACAAGACCATAGAGCTCCGATGTGGATGCCTGGTAGAACTTTGCCGTCTTATCCATCCCCAGAATACGAATCGCCTCCAGTATTCTCAAGGCCCCCAAAGCATCTGAATTTGCCGTGTATTCGGGAGTCTCAAACGAAACCTGCACATGGCTCTGCGCCCCAAGATTGTATATTTCCTGCGGCTGTACCTGTTGAATAATACGGATAAGATTCGTTGAATCGCTCAGATCACCATAGTGAAGAATAAAGCGTCTTTCCGTTTCATGAGGATCCTGATAAAGGTGGTCGATCCTGCCTGTATTAAACAGGGAAGCCCGCCGTTTGATGCCATGAACCTCATAGCCTTTCTTGAGAAGAAGTTCCCCCAGATAGGCCCCATCCTGTCCCGTTATACCTGTAATCAACGCCTTTTTCATTTTATTCCTCTCTATTTTCTCCCCTGATCTGAATCAAACCGTAATCATTCGGTCTTTCCGGGTCTGTTCTCCGATTTCACTCTATTATTTACTTCTCAGTTTTTCACGTTCCAACCTTCTTCTTTTCGTCCCTTCTATCCTCCCGACCTCTGTTTTTTGCATTCAGCCTCCACCATCATCCTGACAACATCTTCCATCCTGTGTTTGGCCTGCCACCCCAACTTCCGGACCGCCTTTTCCGGGTCAGCCCTGCTTATCAGAATATCGGTGGGCCGCAACAGTTCTTTATTGACTGCCACATGTTCCTTCCAATCAAGCCCAAGAATCAAAAAGACCTTTTGGACAAAATCTTCCAGTTTGTTTGTCTCTCCCGTGGCTATCACATAGTCGCCGGGGGCATCCTGTTGGAGCATAAGCCACATGGCTTCTACATATTCCGGCGCCCAGCCCCAGTCTCGTTGAATGTCGATATTTCCGAGTTCAAGTCTTTCTTTGCTTCCTTCTGCAATCCTACAGGCGGTAGTGATAATCTTTCTTGTCACAAACCGCTCCGGTCTCAACGGCGATTCATGGTTAAACAAAAGACCGGAACAGGCGAAAAGGTTATAGGCCTCCCGGTAGTTGGCAACATGCCAGTAAGCCGCAGCCTTGGCAACGGCATAAGGGCTCCTGGGGTGAAATGGTGTGGATTCATCTGCCCGGTGTCCCTGGGTATGGCCAAAACATTCGCTTGAACCGGCGCTGTAGATCTTTATGGGTTGTTCCAAAAATCGCACCGCCTCCAAGAGATTTAGGGTGGCGATGCTGATACTCTCAAATGATTCAACGGGCTGATCAAAAGAAAGCCCAACCGAGGTCTGGCCCGCAAGATTGTATATTTCATCGGGCTGAACCCTCTTAAGGACCTGGAGTACACTGCGAAAATCATTGAGGGCCACAGATTCCACCTTGATTCGTTCGCGTACGCCCAGGCTGATCAAATTTCTAAATGAGGATATCTGGGCATCCCGGGAGGTTCCAAAAACAGCGTACCCTTTCCCCAATAGAAAATTCGAGAGATAGGCCCCATCTTGACCGGAAATTCCAAAAATAAGTGCTGTTTTCGCCATAATATTCCCCACAAGAGATCCTGGCCGCAACCAAAACCCGATGATCAGTAATCAGTATCCTAAAACTTGAAACTTGAAACCTGCAACCCTCATGACGTCAGGGCCTTCTCAAAAGCTTGCATGGTGGCATCTGCCGTTTTTTTCCAGGAAAACTCCCCTGCTCGGGCCAAACCTTTTTTTAGGAATTTTTCTCGCAACGCCGGTTTCTCAGCAAGATTTTTAAGTATCCCCGCAAGGTCTTCCACGTCTCGGGGACCTTTCATGTAGATGGCGCTGTCCCCGGCTACCTCGGGCAGGCTCGCCTCCCGTGTGGTAACAACCGGACACCCACAGGCCATGGCTTCAAGAAGGGGGAGACCAAACCCTTCATAGGTGCTGGGGAAGATCAGCGCCAAAGCGCCCGAATATAACCGCGCAAGGTCATTATCATCCATATAGTTTAGAAAAATAACATTATCCCAACCGCCTTTGTTTGTCCACCCCTGCCAACCGGCAACCAAGAGTGGCGTTTTCAGTCCTGCACGATCAAGGGCCCCAGGGATAACATCCAGGTTTTTTCGAGGATCCCCGCTCCCCACAAAAAGAAAATATCTTCCTGGCAACCCGTGCAGGGCCAAAACATCTTCTATCTCTCGATGCGGTCTGGGATAAAAAACTTTTTCATCATGCGCCTCATAAATTACCGTTATTTTATTAAATGGAATTTCCAGGTACATCTTCATTTCCTGTTGCGAAAAATGGGATACAGTCAAGAAATGATTTACTTTTCTGCATCGATTTCGAAGGAATAAGCGGTAGTATAGCACCCGTTCGCGAGGGTGGTGTTCGGGGAAACGGAGGACGGATAAATCATGCAGTGTAAACACGGTTCTCACATGGGGCAGCACCAAAAATGGAAAAAATCCCGGCCTCATGATACAGATCATAATCTCTTGGCCTGCTTTCTGAAAACCCGCTCCCTTTTGGCGTGAATCCCCAGACGAAGCAAAAGCGCGGCATAGGCCGGCAATTTCCAAAACATCTCAACGTGTTTGGACCACTGTTTGAGATCCTCAGGTCCGCCAGGCATTTTGGCACTGACGCTTCTGCCGTCAAAGTATCCGATTTCAAGCCTGTCACTATACTCATTTTCAAGTTCCGTGTACAGACATCTCATGTACCGTGAAATCCCTGTACTGACATTTTTTAATGGGATACCATTGACAATGATTTTTATCTTTTTCGCCATTTTTTTGAATCTCTCAAGTCACCTCTCCCCTCTCTCATTGTTGTCAATTGCCTTCAATCACTTCCCTCATTTTCTCTTCAAAAACACTTTTGGCAAACTTCTTTGCCCGCGTCTCACACGCCCGGCGCATCTTCAGGGCCCTTTGGGACGTCATCCACTCCACCGCCTTAATGATATGTTCCATTCTCGGCTTTGGTGGCACCAACACCCCGCAATCCGTAATCAACAAATCTCTCTCACTCTCTCGATCCGCCTTCTTTACCCCGTGAAATGCCTTTTTCTTTTCTATTTCACTGGGGCCTCCTCCGCCCTTCGTCCTCTGCCCTCTGTCCTCCGTCTTCCGCCTTCTCCCTTCCCCCACTGTCTCAAGCAGCCCCCCTTCTTGCACACCGATCACCGGTTTGCCTGCAGCCATTGACTCCACAGGGGAGATACCAAAATCTTCATCCCTGGGGATGTAGATAGTGGCAATGCATTTGCCAGTCAAATCCTGCAGCTTTTCTTCGTCCACCCAACCCAACACCTGAATGTTTTGTGCCCTCTCTGCCGCCTCCTTTATTTTGTGTATCTCCGATCCCCCGGATACCACAACCAGGTTTTTCTTCGGCATTTTGAGAAAAGCCTCAACGATCAGGTCTACCCGTTTTAGAGGGTCTAACCTTGCTGTGGACAGAAAAAAATCTTCCTGATTCACAAATCGAAATTTTTCCGTGTCGCAGGGGGGATGTATCACCTGGCTATCCTGTCCCAAGAACCTCCTGATTCGCGCCTTCACCGTTTCGGAATTGGAAACGATTATGTCCATACTATCTATTGCTTGCTCATATGCGGAAAGATACACACCCATAACCATTCTCAAGAGAGGCCTCTGCCAAACCGGGATCTGCTGCACCATGAAATTCTTTTGATCGTAAAGGAGCCTGGGCGGCGTATGACAGTAAAGTATCTTCCTGCCGGAGATTTTCTTGTGAGCCAGAGGGGCAAAGGTCCCGCTGAATATGGCCCAGGGAACTGTCTTTTCCGGAAAATGGGCAAATGCCCACCAGAGTTGAAGAATTTTTGAAAATCTGAGCCATAAGGGTGACGTTTCATATGCCATGAGACATTCAAGTTTCACGTTCCCAAAATATTCTTTTGGAAACAAAGCCGCGTTCAAATGGCCGATCCACAATTGGGCCTTGAATGATTCCGCCAGCATCCTCGCAACCCTCCCCCCGCCATCGGGAGCGTTGAAAAAATCGTGTAAGATTAGAGGTCTTTCGTTCATCTGACAGCTACCAGCAGCTTCTCTTTTTATGTTGTCGTATACAGTACTGCCATTTTTCCCAGACTTTGTTAGATTAGTATTGCCGGGTCAAAGGGCTTGCGCAGACCCTAAGGACCAAGTTAAAACTCAGACCGTTTTAATTTTTTAGTAAGTCCAAAAACGAGGACGGCCATGAGGGCCGCCTCGGTAACAATCGTTGCCCACGCCGCCCCCAGGCCTCCGAACCTCGGAATCAACACAAAATTGAGCCCTATGTTAACCAGGGCTGCGGCACCTGCCGCCACAGCATACAGATGTTCAATGTTTTGTGCAATTGCGGCCTGTGTAAGAACCCCGTTTGGCAAAATGAATATCAGTGCAGCAAGCAGCCACGGAAGCAAGATTGCCGAGGTGCCATATCCATCTCCAAATGTTAGGTCAATAATTTCTTTTTTAAAAAAAACGCCCCCACTGACACACAGGCAGGCCGCCCCAAACATAACCACGCACATACGGACAATTTGAGATCCAAATATTTCTTTTTCCTCCCACACCAATCTCAGTTTCCTGAACCATATAAAACCCAACGGGGCAGCGAATAACACGACACCGTCCAAAAATCGATATGCTGCAGCGTAATACCCCACTTCCGTGGAACCATTCGAAAAATGCTCAAGAAGGATTATATCAGATCGGAAGTACAAGGTCGTTGCAGCATCGATGGCCATCAAACTGAAACAGGCCCTGCGGATATCTTTAAAACGAAACCCGTCGAAGGCCGGTCTCACAATGCGCTTAGGGGACAAAAACAGACAGACCAAAAGCGCAAAAGCCCACCCCGAAAAAATTGCCCATGGTTCAGGCCGAACAAAAAAAAGGGCAACCACTATCCCTATAGCGCTGAGAGTCCGTACAGTGACCTGCCATAGGGCCTCACGAGGGAACAATCCTTCACCCTTCAGCTCAGAGGAAATGAAATTCACCCAGCCCTGAAAACCAAAACACAGAATCGCAGCCAGAACCCCGGCGTCATACCGAACAGGGAGGATCAAAACAAAAAAGACCCCGGCCATTGTGATCATCACAGTATGGCCCAAGGCCCAAGGAAAGAGGCGGTTTTTGAGACCCGCTATTGCTGGGGTGGAAAGTGTTTTTTCCCTAAAAAGGAGTGTCTTGAAACCGCCGTCCTGGAGGATAAGAAAAAGTGTTGCCAGAGTCAGGACATAGCTGTAAGCACCAAATCCCTCAGGGCCCAACACGCGCCCCAGAAGGAATGTCAGACCGAGGGATACGGCAGCCGTATACAACGTACCCAGCCACTGTGATGTCAGATTGGCTGAAAATGAGGTTATCTTTCCACGGTCCTCCCCAGCGTTCTTTTCAAAAAACATATTCAGTCTTTATTCTCATCTCTTTGCGTAAAACAAAAATCACAATAATCAGCGCCTTCCATAATGGTCTGCGTGCGCGTGAGCTTGATTCCGGGGTTAAAACCTTCGACAAGAGCAAAATCCCGGCCGCAGGAAAGCAAATACCCAAACTCTTCGATTCCACGTTTTTTATACATTTCTGCATAACGACAACGGGTCACATTCAGCGAAAGTTTGTTGTCGTTGGCGGCCAGCACCTCAAATTCCAGCGCACCACCCTTGGAGAAAAAAGAAAAAACGCCGGCAAGGTGTTTCATGGTGTCGCCTCCACTAATGGCCGCCATCATCTTGCCGCTTTCCAGGGCCAGGTTCTTAATAACACTTCCTGCAAGTTCAATGGCCTTTTCCCGCCCCGATTCATCCATAAAAGCCCGGATCAGAGGCACCGCAATCAAGGCCTCTATTTCCCGCCGAACCAGATTGCTTACTTTATTAATATCATTGTCCATTTCTATATCTCTTTAATATTCGATTAATGTTAAATTGTTTTTGCATAAGCCCTAAGGTTTCGTTTTGGTAAAACGATGATAGACAATAGACAGCGGCGTGTCAACGAGGATCAGGGGTCTTTCACCTTTCCGTTTTATAAACCAAAAAAGTAATTTGACCAAAGCCCTTACACTTAGTATTATTAAGATTATCGGATGACCAATTCCGTTCATAGTCTTTTCAATCTGGTTTCTGGAGTAACATGACATATATTCTGATGACTGGCCGAAGATCTGATCCGCCATAGTTACGCCCATTTTATTATACGCCCAAAATATCATTTTGTTGGGATTGAGGTTAACTCATCATCAACCAAACTCTTTGGTGAAGCAAGTCGGGGTTGCGGAGTTTAGAAAACCCAAGATCTTTACATGAAACGTTATAGGGGTTAATTGTGAAAAAGAGACGCATACTACCCAGAAGTATTCGAGGCAAGCTTATCTTTTATTTTGGGTTAACTGTGGCATTGGTCGTCCTTCTAATTCTTTTGGTATTTTCGCAAAGTATGTACAGGGATTTGATCAAGAACAACGATCTTCTTATCAAAGCAGATACACGCGAAATAGCCAACAGGATCGACAAACAAAATCTTGAAGCGGTAACGATCGCAAAGACTATGGCGCTGGCACAAAAAAGCGGACTTTTCGGAAAACGGGAAATTTCGATGGTATACGCCCGGAACATCCTTTTAGAAAACCCGAAGTTTACGGGTTCGTATTTTGGCTATGAGCCAGATGCAGACCAGAATGACAAAGCCTATTTGGAAAAATTTGGCAAGGGAAATCAAGGGTTAAACGAAAATGGCCGGTTTCTCCCTTACTGGTTTGTTGATGAAAGTGATAAGGGTAAGGTTAAGGTTAACCCTCTTATTGACATGGAACAAAGTCTTTATTACCAGGGCTGCAAAGAAAATTTCCTTTCAGATAACAAAGACAAACATATGATTACTGAACCCTATTACTATGAAGGAAAAATGATTGTTGAGCAAACTTTTCCGATTGAAATAAATGGTAAATTCATGGGTATTGCGGGCGTTGACCGGGCATTGACAGACATCCACACCTATCTCGAAGGGTTTAAACCCTACAAATCGGCGGCCTTCGTGTTGCTGAGCCGAAAAGGCAAGATCATTTCGTCAACCATGAGTTTGGCATCAGAGGAGACGGTTAGCCAACTTATACGAGCCTCTTCCGGAGAGGACAAGAAATCAAAAACTAAGGTCGATAATCGAATGATGACCAGAAATATCGCGGAGACCGACTACAAAAATCTTCTGAACTTTTTCTACGATCATTCCGGCCCCACCGTCCTGGTCAACCAGGCCGACCCCTTGGACGGCAAGAACTATATTTTTTCGGGAACTAAGATTGAAACAGGGGACTGGACGATTATCATGCGTGTCTCTGAAGCCGAATTAATAGCACCAATCAAGCGTGCCCTGATCAATGTTCTGGTTGTTTCATTTATCGGTCTGTTCATAATTCTTGTAATTGTAACCTTGCTGGCGAGGAAAATTAGCGGACCTATTTCTCAGGCCGTGGATATTGCCAAAAAGGTCGCCGACGGAGATTTCACGGCCAAAGTAGATGTTAGATCGGAGGATGAGACCGGGCATCTACTTTCAGCCCTGGGGACCATGACCGAAAATCTCAGTTCTTTGGTTGGACAAGTCCAGCGGTCCGGTATCCAGGTGACCTCGTCATCTACAGAGTTGGCTGCTACTGCCAAGGAACAAGAGGCCACCCTGACGACTCAGATGGAATCCACAAACAAGGTTGTAAAGTCTGTGGAGGCTATCTCACATGTTGCCACGGACTTGGTGGATACCATGCAACAGGTGGCCTCCATGTCCCAGGAGACTGCAGGGTTTGCAAGCAGTGGACAAGAAGATCTGGCTCGTATGGAAGAAACCATGCACAATATGGAGAGAGCCTCAAAATCAATATCCGGCAGGCTGGAGACCATTAACGAGAAAGCGGAAAACATTACGAATGTGGTTGACACGATATCAAAGGTGGCTGATCAGACAAATCTGCTGTCATTAAATGCGGCCATTGAAGCGGAGAAGGCCGGCGAATACGGCCGGGGGTTTCAGGTGGTGGCGAGGGAGATTCGCAGGCTGGCGGACCAGACTGCCGTTGCCACTTTGGACATTGATCAGATGGTGCAGGAAATGCAGTCTGCGGTATCCGCCGGTGTCATGGAAATGGACAAGTTTATAACAGAGGTGAGAGGCAACACCAAAGACGTCGGCAAAATCAGCGCCCAACTGACTCGGATTATCGAGCAGGTTCAAGCCCTGTCTCCAAGCTTCGAAGATGTAAACGTGGCAATGGGTCATCAGTCTGAAAACGCCCAAGGGATCAACACTGCTATGATGAACCTCAGTGAAGAACTGGCACAGACTCTTGACTCTTTGCGTGAAACCTATAGAGCCATTGAACAGTTGAATGATGCCGCAATGGGCCTCAAAGACGAGATTTCACATTTTAAGGTAACGTAAACACAGGATTGACAATTGACGATCAAAAAACGTGAAAAAGCTTAACACACAGACCAAGACAAAAAATACTTTTTAAATCTATGCGGAGGGCTCACATCCCTTTGAAAGGAATCGCCATGGGCAAACATAAACTTTTTTTTCTGCCGGAAAAAAAAGAGATAGAAGTAGAGGACGGCATTACAATTATGGAAGCTGCCCAAACAGCGGGAATACACGTCAACAGCCTGTGTGGTGGCGAAGGGGTCTGTGGTAAGTGTCGGGTTCAGGTTACCCAGGGCGGTATACGGCCAGACAAAAACTCTATCAGCTTTTTATCCAAAGAGGAGATCATCGAGGGATATCTTCTGGCCTGTCAGGCAAAAATCTATGAAAACGTGGAGGTTGTCATTCCGCCCGAATCACGTTTGGAAACAGAACAAATCCTGATGGAACAACCGGCAGTGGATTACAGCGACCCCGAAAAAGTCTCCGTTCCCAAAATTCCACAAGACCCCATGACTCTTTTTGAGCCTCTGTCACAAAAGATATATCTTGAACTCCCTCAACCCTCTCTTGAAGACAACATCGGGGATATGGAAAGAATTATCAGGGAATTGAGAAAAAAGGCTGGGTACCAAAATTTAGAGGCCTCTTTTGATTGTCTTCACGATTTAACCTCAAAGCTGCGCGACAATTCCTGGAAGGTTACGGCCACGATAACCAAGAATCGTGATCTGTGGCGAGTAATACAGATCGAGGCCGGGGATACCAGTGATCAAAACTATGGTTTAGCAATTGACGTGGGAACGACCACGGTTGTTGCGCAGCTTGTCCATATGAAAACAGGTAATGTTGTGGGGGTGACGGGAAGCCATAATCTGCAAGCACGTTACGGTGAGGATGTCATATCCAGGATGATATTTGCCTGTGGCAGCAAGGGAGGCCTGGACCCGCTCCACAAGGCCATAATAAAAAATATCAATAGTCTGATAAAGACATTGATCTCTGAAAAGGAGATAGACGTTGACCAGATCACAGCCATTGTGGCGGCCGGTAACACCACAATGAGCCACCTCCTTCTATCGCTCACGCCCTGTTCCATCAGGCTAGCCCCCTATGTGCCCACAGCCAATGTCTTCCCACAAATACGGGCAGCAGCGCTTGGTATCGACGTAAACCCCAACGGCATAATCGAGACAATGCCGGCGGTGGCCAGCTACGTGGGAGGGGATATTGTTGCCGGTGTTATTGCCTGCGGAATAGCTGACAAACCCGAAACGAATGTCCTTATTGATGTGGGCACCAATGGGGAGATCGTCATGGGAAACAACGAATGGCTGGTTTGCTGTTCAGCCTCTGCAGGGCCCGCCTTTGAGGGTGGTGGGATCAAGAACGGCATGAGGGCTGCACGGGGGGCAATTGAACGGGTGGAGATAGAAAACGGCAACGTGATATATCATACCATAGGCAAGGCCAAGCCGAGAGGGATATGCGGGTCGGGGTTGATTGACTGTATATATGGTTTTGTTCGAAACGGAATAATAAACCACGAAGGAAAATTCAACCTTTCGGACAAGCATAAAAGAATCATAGAAAAAGACGGTGAGATCCAGTTTATAGTCGCATATTCAAAGGATACTGAGTCAGGGAAAGACCTGACAATAACTGAATCAGGCATTGGCAATGTTATCAGATCCAAGGGCGCCGTATTTGCCGCCATCAAGTCCCTTATGGATTATGTGGGGGTAAAATTTGATGAGATTGGGACCTTTTTTGTAGCCGGTGGGTTTGGCACATACCTGGATATCCCCAAAGCCATCGGGATAGGACTCCTGCCGGATCTTGATCCCAAAAAAATCCAGTTTGTGGGAAACAGCTCCCTGATGGGGGCTCGCATTGCACTTTTATCCGGTCATGCCATTGAACGCTCAGCCAAGATAGCGAGCGGAATGACCAACATAGAGCTCACCACATATCAGCCGTTTATGGACGAATATGTTGCCGCAATGTTTTTACCCCACACGGATAGACGACTTTTTCCTTCGGTCAATTATTGAAATATGGTAACTACTCAGGTTCAGTGGTTCAGGCCCGCCCTGGTGCGACTCGTGGCATAATTCTAAAATTGTGCTGACTAGGCTTAGGGTATACTTTTCGAATACATAGGGCCGATGATCGGTCTGGGCCAGGGGTTCAACGTTCAGGGTTAAGGACAAGGACGGCATTGAAGACCCGAAGTGCTCGTTAAGAATGCTCATTTCCCCAAATAATTCCCAATTTGGCTCCAAGTTTTGGATTAGGCCTTACGAGGCTGACGGTTTTCTCGTAAATACGCATCTAAAATGCAGTCAGGGGACGAGAATGGAACCTTGAACCCCTGAACCGTGAACCCGACAACCTGAGTAGTTACGAAATATGGTATTTTTCTTTGCTTTGTCAAGAGAGGGTTTTGAGCCGTATGGAGGATGAGATAAAAGGTTTTCAGGTGCAAACCTGCTTTGGCCCCAATGGTTGCCCAAACCGGGCCGTAAAATTTGACGGACTGGCAAGAAAACTCGAAAAAAAACTTTTGGAAAGAAATTTAAGGGGTTTTTTAAAAATGAAGGTAAACGGTCCATTAAAAACCCATCATGAGTTTCGTGTTTCTATTTCGGACTGCCCAAACGCTTGTTCCCGTCCCCAAATAGTTGATGTGGGACTCATAGGGGCAAGCAAGCCAAAAGTTTCGGATGAAATATGCAGTCAGTGCGGCGAGTGTGTAGAGGCTTGTAGAGAGGGTGCCATTTCGATCCATGGCCCATCCCCTGTCATAGACTATTCCAACTGCCTTTTATGTGGACAATGTGCTGATATTTGTCCCACCGGCGCGTTACAGGAAGATGCCTCGGGCTATAGGGTTTTGGTTGGCGGGAAACTGGGACGTCACCCCCGCTTGGGAACCGAGCTTTCGGGGATCTATACGGAGAAAGAGGTGTTGCAACTGATAGATCGGGTGCTTGACCATTATCAGCATCATTGCAAAAAGGGTGAACGTCTGGGTGAAATCCTGGAGAGAACGGACATGAATTGGTTAAACCCTAACGTTGCATAAATATTTGGCCCAAAACCGCTTTGCTCGCTCTATATCAGGCCATCAAGAAACGCATTATTAACCCCTGCTCCTTGCGACAATAACAAGATATTGCGAATTCATTCAGAAAGAGGAGAATATCGTTTATGAAACTTGAGTTCATTGAGGCACGAGATCTACCGGATGCCTGGTTTCAGTGTTTGTATAGACTGCTTGAGGCAGGTCGGGAATATGTCATAGAGAGAGGTAGCTTTGAGGGACAAAAGCGGCTTGAATTTGACCATGTGACGATCCATATCAAGTATCCCCATGTATACCCGCTGTTGCCGGACATCCCTCCGTCTCTTGGGATTCCCAATCCCGTGGCCGAGGGCTATCTGGAGGAATACCTCCCCTATCTCATGACCTCGGCCAAACAACCGGGTGAGGACTATACCTATGGCCAGTATCTTGAACCGCAGATCACCGAGGTCATCCGCATGTACAAAGAAGATGGTTTTGAGACAAACCAGGCATATATGACCGTGGGAGACCCCCGGTCCATTCTCCTTGGCGATCCCCCCTGCCTGCGGGGGATTGATACCCGGATTCAGGATGGGAAGCTCCATTTCATCGTCTATTTTCGTTCATGGGACTTATGGAATGGCTTTCCAGCCAACCTGGGGGCCATTCAGCTCTTGAAAGAATATATGGCCTCAACAATAGGGGTGGATGACGGGGAGATCATAGCAGCCAGCAAGGGGTTGCACCTGTACGATTATGTGTGGGAGTTAGCCCAACTCAGGACCATGCGTAACCGCACCTCAAATCCTCAAGGGGAACCAACTACTGATGAAGGCTGATCTGAAAGGGATGACCACCCATGAAATAGAGGAATGGGCCGTGAGCCAGGGACTTACCCCCTACCGTGGTCGCCAAATCCGACATTGGATGCTGGGACGGCTGGCGGGCTCCTTTGAAGAAATGACCAGCCTTCCCAAGACGCTCCGCGCCCTTTTGATAGAAAATGCAAACATCAGCCATCTTGAGAACACTGAATTGTTGGAGTCAAAAGACGGGACCCGGAAATATCTCTTCAGACTGGCGGACGGAAACCATATTGAGTCGGTACTCATACCCGAGAGGGATCATCTTACACTTTGTATCTCATCTCAGGCCGGGTGCGCCATGGGCTGCCGTTTCTGTTTTACGGCCAAACAGGGTTTTAAGAGACACCTCACGTCGTCTGAGATCATCGATCAGGTCGCTCAGGTAAAAAGGTCCCTGGATGACCCGGCAAGGCTCACAAATATTGTGATGATGGGGATGGGTGAACCTCTTCATAATTATTACGGCACCTTGAAAGCGGTAAAAAACCTGATTGACCAGGACGGCATGAATTTCTCACACAGAAAGATCACCCTTTCCACCTGTGGGCTTGTGCCGGAAATGGAAAAAATGGGTAAAGACATGACCGTCAATCTGGCTGTATCCTTAAATGCAGCGGATGATGAGACCCGCACTTCTCTCATGCCCGTCAACAAGAAATTCCCTTTGGAGACCTTGATGTCCGCCTGCAGGAAATTCCCCCTTCCAAATCGACGGATGATCACCTTTGAATACATACTCATAGGGGGCGTCAACGACAGTGATGGAGATGCAACCAGGCTTTCTCGTCTTTTGACCGGCCTGCGGGCCAAGATCAACCTCATCCCTCTGAATCCTTACCCGGGCTCCCCTATGGCCCCGCCTTCCGAAGGAAAAATCCTTTGCTTCCAAAAAATCCTTTTGAACGACAACTATACTGCCATCATAAGAAAAAGCAAAGGGAGCGACATTTTGGCGGCGTGCGGCCAGTTAAGCGGGGGGGTATCCTGACCTCTTTTTTGCTTGCAAAACCCCCTTTAAGCGTGCTATATTTAAGTATTAAACTTTGAACCTCTCACCAAATTTATAAGAAATAACCAAGTTTAAATAAACGAGGGAAATTGAGTCAGGATTTGGGATTATGGGGAATCTGTTTAAAGCTCATCTTGTAGACGGTGGTATATGTTATGATTGAATTGGACTTCTCAAAAAGCAGCGGCCTTCTCCCCGCTATTGTACAAGACTTTGATTCGGGAAAGGTGTTGATGCTGGCCTATATCAATCAGGCCTCGTGGGAAAGGACTCTTGAGACAGGAGAGGCTCATTATTGGAGCCGCTCACGCCAGGAACTCTGGCATAAAGGGCAGAGTTCCGGACATGTTCAGAAAATCAGGGAGATTTTTGCAGACTGCGACAACGACACCGTACTCTTTAGGGTAGAACAGATAGGGGGCGCAGCCTGCCACACTGGGCATGAAACCTGTTTTTTCAGAAAGGTATCCCGTAACGGCAACTTTACTGAAATGGGCCAAAAAATATTTGACCCGGAAAAGGTGTATAAGAAATGAAAAAGTTAAAATTCGGTATCCCAAAAGGGAGCCTCCAAAAAGCAACAATCAATCTATTTGAGAAATCCGGTTGGAAGATAAACATCAATGGCCGAAGCTATTTCCCCGACATAAACGACGATGAAATCGAATGCACCATCTGCCGGGCACAGGAGATGTCCCGGTATGTGGAAACCGGAACACTGGATGCCGGTCTTACCGGAAAGGACTGGATAGAGGAAAACGAATCACGTGTCGTCGTCCTTGAGGATCTGATTTATTCAAAGGTCAGCCAAAAACCGGCCCGCTGGGTCCTTGCCGTGCCTGCGGGGTCAGACATTAAACAACTCGAAGATCTTAGCAGGAAAAAAATTGCAACCGAGCTGGTAAACTATACCAGGAAATTTTTTCAGAATAAAGGAATCCCCGTAGAAGTAGAGTTTTCCTGGGGAGCGACCGAGGCAAAGGTGGTATCGGGTCTTGCGGATGCCATTGTGGAAGTAACCGAAACGGGAAGCACAATTAAGGCGCACGGTCTGAAGATCATTTATGACCTGATGGAAACAAATACTCAGCTGATCGCAAACCGTGATTCGTATAATGAACAGTGGAAAAAGGCCAAGATAGAGCAAATCCTTCTTCTTCTCAAAGGGGCATTGAAAGCAGAAAATATGGTGGGTCTGAAAATGAATCTGCCCAAAAAGAATTTGGAACAGATAATAGGGGTTCTGCCCAGCCTGAACACCCCCACCGTGGCGGGTTTATACGACCCTGAGTGGGTTTCCGTAGAGACGGTTGTGGGTAAGAAGATTGTTCGCGATTTGATCCCCCAGCTTATGAATGCGGGAGCCCAGGGGATAATCGAGTATAACTTAAACAAGGTTATCTAAAGCCGGAAGAGGGTGTTCGAAATGGGGTTGTCTGAAAATAAAACAGGTTATTCCCGTGAAATGACTCCCCATAATTACAGCACAAGTATTGAACCGTGAACAAACCAACCAAAAGGGTCCTGGAAATACCACCATTCATTGTGATGGATGTGCTGGAAAAGGCACATGAACTTGAAAGCCAGGGACACAGCATCATCCACCTCGAGATAGGCGAACCCGATTTTCCCACACCCGAATGTATTTGTCGGGCCGCCCACGACGCCATAAAAAGAGGGGAAACCCATTATACTCACAGTCTGGGGATCATCGAGCTTCGGGAAGCAATCTGTCGGGACTACCATAAAAGATACCAGGTTAATGTTGACCCCGGACAGATACTTGTTACCTCGGGGACCTCTCCAGCCATGTTTATGATCTTCTCGGCGCTCTTGGAGGCTGGAGAAGAAATTATCATTTCAGACCCCCACTATCCATGCTACCCCAATTTTGCGAATTTCATGGGCGCAACGCCTGCCCTGGTAAAGGTATCTGAAGAGGACGGGTTTCAATTGAGGGCCGAGGAAATCAAGAAAAAGATAGGCCCAAAGACCAAAGCCATTCTTATAAATTCTCCCTCAAATCCCACCGGGAATCTGCTCTCCGGGTGTCGTATGGAAGAAATCGCAGAGCTGGGGCCTCCTGTGCTATCCGATGAGATTTACCATGGCTTGGTTTATGGCGAAAAAGAACACTCCATCCTTGAATTCACAAACAATGCGTTTGTGCTGAATGGCTTCTCCAAGCTGTACGCCATGACAGGATGGCGTCTGGGTTATCTGATCGTCCCACCTGAATTCGTCCGCCCTTTACAAAAGATCCAACAGAATTTTTTTATATCAGCCGGAAGTGTTTCCCAATGGGCGGGGATAGCAGCCCTCGAAGAAGCCCGGGCCGATGTGGACAGGATGAAGGGCATTTATGACAAGCGGCGCAGATATATGGTTTCGAGACTCAGAGAATTGGGATTCGGTCTTACTGTTGAACCCGTTGGCGCCTTTTATATGCTGGCGAACGCCAAACACCTTGCCGACAGTTCCTACAAACTGGCCTTTGAAATCCTGGAAAAAGCAGGGGTCGGTGTAAGCCCGGGCATCGATTTTGGACAAAATGCTGAAGGGTATCTCAGGTTTTCCTATGCCAACTCCCTTGAAAATATCAAAGAGGGTCTAAACAGGATAGAGGGCTTTATAAGCAGGCTTTAGATGGACGTCACATTTCTAACAAGCTCCTTTCGCGAAAGCCAGTACCCGCCGCCAGACCTGCCAGAGGTTGCCTTTGCCGGCAGATCCAACGTGGGGAAATCATCCCTTATAAATGTGCTGGTAAACCGCCGGAAAATGGCCAAAACAAGTTCCAGACCCGGCAGAACCCAGGCGATAAACTTTTTCACAGTAAACAATTCATTGTATTTTGTGGACCTGCCGGGATATGGGTTTGCCAGGGTTCCCATTGCAGTAAAGAAATCCTGGCAAAATATGGTGGAGACCTATCTTCACAAACGCCCCAACCTAAAGGCAGTTGTGGTAATACTCGACATCAGGAGGGAACCTTCCTCCGGAGATATGGGCCTTTTAAACTGGCTGAACCATTATGGCATAACCACCGTCCTTGTGCTCACAAAGGCAGATAAGGTTTCGCGCCAACAGGCAAAAAAGCAGACCGCCCTGATCGTCCGCCAACTCCGAGAGATTTCCCACGTTACCCCTCTCTTGTTTTCCACCAAAACAAGGGAGGGCCGGGAAGAACTTTGGGGAGCGCTAAAAGAAATTACCGCCTCCGGGCTTTGATTCACAGCCAAGCAAAAGCTCTATTTCCCTCCAGGATCACTTTGATTTAAACCTTTCCAGCCCGTAGGTCTTGATTTTCTTGTGCAGATTGCTTCTTTCAATACCAATGGCCTCGGCTGTCTGTGATATGTTTCCATTAAATTCTTTCAGCTTGTTTTCTATAAACGCCTTTTCAAACCCGCTCTTTGCTTTTTTAAATGAGGCCTGCATAAAGGCGGTTTCAAAACCCTTGTCAGTGTCAAATGACCTGCTAAAGGGATCTGGAATATCTTTGGCCTCAAGAACTTTTTTTGGAACCATGATCATGAGCCTTTCCACCAGATTCTTTAGCTCACGAACATTTCCAGGCCAGTCATGTCTTTGCAGGAGTTCTATGGCCTCCTGAGAGAAAACTTTGGGTTCAATGTTTGTGCTTAGTGAAAACTCTTTTACAAATTCATTCACCAACTCCGGGATATCATCCGACCGCTCCCTGAGCGGCGGCACCTTTATGGGGATGACATTTAGCCGATAGTATAGGTCATCCCTAAAAGTCCCTTTTTGTATTTCTTCTTCCAGGTCTTTGTTGGTGGCTGCTATCACCCTCACATCCACATGGATTGTCTTTGTACCTCCCACCCGTTCAAATTTTTGTTCCTGCAATATCCTGAGGGTTTTTGATTGGGCCTTGAGACTCATATCCCCGATCTCATCCAAAAAAATAGCTCCTTCATGAGCCAGGTCAAATTTGCCTTTTCTCATGGTCGACGCACCCGTAAAGGCACCCTTTTCATGCCCGAAGAGCTCGCTTTCGATCAGCTCTTCCGGGATCGCGGCACAGTTCACCTCAACCAGGGATTTGTAACCCCGTTTGCTCAAGTTATGGATTGTATGGGCTACCAGTTCTTTCCCGGTACCATTGTCCCCTGAAATAAGAACCCAGGCATTGGTCGGGGCTACGATCCGGATTTGTTCTTTCATTTCAGAGATCGCGTTGCTGCTTCCAACTATATTGTGTTTTCCCTTGTCCTTTTCCCTCAGGAGGCCTATCTCTTCCTCGAGCCGGTTGTAATCAAGCGCATTATTAATAGAGAGAAGGAGTTTTTCAAGGGAAAGAGGTTTTTCAATAAAATCGTAAGCCCCCATTTTGGTAGCCTTCACGGCGGTCTCTATACTTCCATGACCGGACATCATGATTACCTGGACATTCGGATAGACTTCCCTTATCCGTGAAAGGGTCTCCATTCCATCCATACCCGGCATCCATATATCCAGCAGGACCAAGTCCGGCATTACCTCTTCGATCTTTTCTAACGCCTCGGTACCGCTCTTTACAGTGATGGATTCAAACCCCTCGTCCGAGAGTATGCCTTCAAGGGACTGGAGGATGCTGGCTTCGTCATCTACAACTAAGATGGTCCTGGCCATATTTATTTACCTCATCATCCCCAGGGCCAATTCGGCCGTTCTTTGCGATGCCCCTCCCTTTCCGAGGGTTTCCTTAACTTTCATCAGGTTTTTTATCATATTCTTTCTTATCCCTTTATCCTCCAAAACCTTCAGAATCTCACCGGCAAGTCTCTCAGGCAACACATCGTCCTGATGCAATTCCGGGACAACCCCTTCTCCGGCAACGAGGTTTACCAACCCTATATAAGGGACTTTTATAACCATCCTTGCCACCCAGAATGAGATAAGAGAGACTTTATAGACAATAACCATCGGCACTCCCATAATGGCCGTTTCAAGGGTAGCGGTGCCCGAGGTTACCAGGGCTGCGTGACAGTGGTTCAAGATCTCATAGATATTTCCCTGGACGATTTCGATATCCACCATTGAATCGTCAATAAAAGATTTGACAAATTCCATATCTAAAGTCTCGGCCAGGGGCAAAAGGCATCGAATCCCCTTATATCGTTCTTTAAGAATCTCTGCCGATTTGACCATCACGGGGAGAAGGTTCTGGACCTCTTCTTTTCGGCTGCCCGGGAGAAGTCCTATCACGGGATTTGGGAACGGGGCCTTTTCATTGTCCATAACCGAGCGTATGGATCTGATATTTGATGCTTCAAATGCGTCCATAAGCGGGTGCCCCACATAATCCACCCTTACCCCCCTCTCCCTGTAAAAAGGCTCCTCAAAGGGCAAAATAACTGCCATGCGGCCCACACGCCTTGCTATTTTCCTGACCCTTCCTCTTCGCCACGCCCACACTTGTGGACTGATGTAATACAAGACCGGGACTTTCAAACGATTCGCAATCTTGGCCAGATTCAGGTTAAACTCGGGGTAGTCCAACAGGATGAGGAGATCGGGGTTGTGGTTTTTTAATATGGATTTGAGTTTTTTTCGGGCGCTGAATATAGTGCGGAGCCTGACAAAGGCCTCAGTTACGCCAACCACCGCCATTTCAGAGGAGGGCACCAGAATTTTGACCCCCACCCGTTCCATCCCTTTGCCACCAACCCCCCAGAAAACGACATTCGGATCTGAGCGGTTTATGGCCCTCACCAGATTTGCCCCATGCAAATCAGCTGATGCCTCACCGGCAACAATCACCGCGAGTTTGGATTTCTTGGAACTGCTGCGCCCAGGAATTCTTTCAACCTTTCTCGATCTGGTCTATGATACCGAGGGCAATCTTTAGGGCATTTCGCCCATCCTGCCCGCTTACGACCGGCTCTGATCCATTGATGACAGCGTTGACAAAAGAAGAAATTTGGTCAGCCAGAGGGTCAGTGCCCAGATGTTTATTTTTGCTGGTGGTGACACTGGGAAAATTATTGGAATCCCTTTTTTTATTATCAAGCCGGATTATCGTAAGTTGTCTTTTTCCGCAATCAGCAGATATATACGCATCAGGCTGAAATACGCGAATTTTTCTCAGCATCTTGCCGGAGACCCTGCTTGCGGTCAGGTTGGCAGCGGTACCGTTTTCAAAGATAATCCTGACGTTGGCTATGTCGGTCTTATCAGTAATTACCCTCATCCCTACGGCGTGCACATCCTTGACCTCCGATTTTACCGCGCTCAGGATAATATCAAGGTCATGTATCATCAGATCCAGGACCACATCAACATCCGTGCCCCGGACAGTAAAAAGATTCATCCGATGCGCCTCAAAAAATATGGGTTTGTTGAGCAAAGACTTCATCTCAATCACGGCGGGGTTGAAACGCTCAACAAGACCCACCTGAAGGACCAGACCCCTTTCACGGGCCATGTTTATCAAAGTATCTGCCGGCTCAAGCTTATATGTAATCGGTTTTTCAATAAGAAGATGAACACCCTCAGACAAAACATCCCTGGCCACTTCAAAATGTTTTTCCGTGGGCACGGAAAGGCTGACTGCATCCACTAAATCGAGAACCTCACTATGGCCCCCGTAACCTTTGACGTCGTAACGCTGTGCTATCTCCTGTAACCGTAGGGGGTTGGTGTCCACCACCCCCACCAGTTCCACGTTGGGGATAGCCTTATATTTCTGCACGTGGTACTCCCCAAGATGACCAACCCCTATTACGGCTACTCTTAATCTATCCTGTTTCACGTCAGCAATCTACCGTCAGATGTTTTATATGATACAATGGTAATGCCAGCCCTATTTGCATATTCTATCATGTCAGGTTTGTCAAACAACAGACTCTTTTCCGCCTCAATGGCAAGCACCGATGCATTCACCCGGGACATCACCTTTATTGTCTCGAGACCAACCGAGGGGACATCAAAACGGAGGTCCTGTCCCGGCTTGCTGGTTTTGACCACAACGGCCTTTTCCCTGGCCAGTTTTCCCCCTCGTAAAATGGTCTCATCCGTTCCCTCAATTGCCTCAACGGCCAGAACCGTTTTTTTTCTCAGCACCACACACTGGCCAATATCCAGCTCTCCCAGTTTTGCCGCCACTTTCCACCCGAATTGAATGTCCTCTTTTTCCGTCTTGGAGGGCCTTCTTTTTGTAAAACACCCCGCGGGTGCCAATAGTTCGGGTAAATAAGAAATGGAACTAACGATCTCTATTCCCTCACCGGCCAGTTCCCTGGCTAAGGCCCTCAGGATATCATCGTCATGAAAAACAGCCAGCTTTGACACAACCGAAAGCGCCCTCAGATCAGGCCTGATTTCAAACATTCTCCGCTTTCTGATCCCCCCCGCCATAAGGGCATTTCGGACGCCATGTTTTTTGAAGGCCTTTATCAACCGGCCCAACTGACCAAGTTTTATCCAGACAATATGGTCGACCTCCTCTGAGAGGGCTGTATCGGTCTCCCCAAGAAGTGCCACCGCCACCACACGCAGCCCCTGTTTCCTTGCCGCCTGTGCAGCCATGAGCGGGAACTGGCCCCCACCCGCAATCAAGCCGATGATATCACTCTTTTTTGACCCTGTCTTTTCAGAACTTTTCATTTCTCTGGTCCAAAGAATTCGTGGCCTTCCCTATCTGAGTACACCCATCTTTGACCCATCAAGAAAGTTCAACAGCATTTCCAGTTCGGGTAGAGGCTCAAGCCTTTCTCTTGCCTCCCTTATTCCTTCATCAAATCTCTTGTTCTTCCGCCAAATGATACTGTACGCCTTTTTCAGCACATCTATGGTATTTTGAGAAAACCCTCTTCGAATCAACCCTTTCTGGTTTATGCCATAAAGTTTTGCCCGCGGGCCCGCGGTTATCATGAATGGGGGGACGTCCCTATCTATTCCTGTTTTCGCCCCAACAAAGGCATGCGCCCCTATCCTGACAAATTGCTGAACCGCCAAAAACGCCCCCAGGATCGCAAATTCCCCTATTGTCACATGTCCGCCGAGGGTAGCCCCATTGGTCAGGATGACATCGTCCTTCAAATTGCAGTCGTGGGCCACATGTGCATATGCCATCAAATAGATACGGCTACCTATCACCGTCTTCCATTCTCCTTTGGTAGTTGCGCGGTTTATTGTGACATATTCACGGACGACGTTATCGTCTCCCATAATGAGACGGGTATCTTCTCCCCCGTAACCCACATCCTGGGGCGGCGTGCCGATGGATGTGAAGGGATAAACTATATTTCTTTCTCCGATCTGTGTGTGGCCCTCAATAACCACATGAGCTCCTATCTCCGAATCACGCCCGATGCTGACATGTTCGCCAATTATGCTATATGGACCGATCTTGACGTCCGGGGCCAGATCGGCCTCTGGGCTAATCACTGCTGTGCTGTGAATTCCTGCATCCTTTTTCACACCCATACCCCTGTGTCTTTGGTTTCCCCTATCCGAGTGTAGCCACAAGTACAGCCTGAGCCACCAAATCCCCGTCCACAAAAGCCTTTCCGGCCATCTTCCATACCCTCGAACCGGTCCGCAGAGGTTCAACTTCGAATTTGAGCTGGTTCCCCGGGACAACAGGCACCCTGAATTTCACCTTATCCATGGATACAAAAAAAACGGGGGTTTCGTTTTCCCCCTCCCCCACCCCACCGATTGACAACCGTGCCAGAACACCGCCCACCTGCGCCATTGCCTCTATGATGAGCACCCCCGGCATAATGGGGTTGCCAGGAAAATGTCCTTCAAAAAATGGTTCATTTATAGTCACATTTTTGATTCCCACCACCCGTTTTCCCAATTCCATCTCCGTTATCATGTCAACCAGAAGAAAAGGGTAACGGTGGGGGAGTATTTTTATAATATCCTCATATTTCAATGGCAATTTCATGATTTCCCCCGTCTTTCCCGGTTCTCCTTTTCCTGTTCTTCCACCCTTTTTTCGAGATTCCTCAAACGCGCATTCAGCTGGGGCAGCCGCGACATGAGGCTGGCGGCCTTCAGGTAAACCCTGTGGGGTATTGCCGGGGTCCCTGAGACCACGCCTCCGGGTAAAATGGATTTTGCAACACCTGCCTGCGGCGCAATCATGGCCCCGTCTCCAATCTCCAGATGATCGGCGATCCCAACCTGTCCTCCCATCAGGACTCCGCGACCAATGTTGACACTCCCGGAAATTCCCGCCTGTGCTACGATTATTGACCCCTCTCCGATTACAACATTATGGGCTATCTGGACCAGGTTATCCAGTTTTGCCCCCCTCTTTATCCACGTTTTACCAAAAGCAGCTCTGTCGATACAACTATTTGCCCCTATCTCCACATGGTCATCAATCTGAACAATGCCTGTCTGGGGGATTTTTATAAAGGTTGAACCATCCTTGACATAACCGAATCCATCGCTTCCAATGACACAGCCTGCGTGGATGATAACCTTGTCACCGATCAGACATTCGTGCAAAACGGTGACATTGGGGTAAATCAAGGTCTCTTTCCCGATCCTGACTCTATCACCAACAAAGACACCCGGGAAAAGGATGACCCCCTCTCCTATGACGGCCTCTTCCCCAATGTACACCCCGGGATAGACAGAAACATTTTTTCCTATTTCACTACTGTCATGGATGATCGCATCTTTGCTGACCCCAGGATACCGGGGCACCGGTGGGGCAAACAGGTTCGCCGTTTTTGCATAGGCCAACTCGGGATTGGGAACCACAACCTGAACCGCTTCCAATGCCGGTTCTTCGTTTTGGACAAACACGGCTGAGGCCTTGGTCTTTCTGAAGGCGTCCCTGTACCGCCGGCCAGCAAAAAAAGAGACCTCTCCCCGGCCCGCACCTGCCAGGCTGTTGACTCCTGAGATCATTAAACCCTCGTCCCCCACCACCTTGCCATCAACAAGCCGGGCGAGTTCTTCAAGAGATAATTCCAACCGCTAATCCTCCTTTTGCTTCGATTGGTCGTATGCCTTTCTCACCTGATCTGTCATGTCTATGGTATCCTTATAGTAGATGAGCCCCACGGCTCCCTGCTCCAGAATTATGGTATACCCCTCTTTTTCCGCTATCTTTGTAACTATCTTTTCTATCTCCCTTCCAATCTTTTTTGTGGCCGCAAACTCAGCATCTTTCATATCCTGGGTGACTTCACCATAGATATATTTATAGTGCCTCCTCTTTTTCTCCAGTTCCTGCCGTTTGTCCTCTTTGGCATCAAGACTCAGCATCATGCTTTGTTTCCTCAACTCCTCTTCGAGTTTGAGTATCCCTTCCTCTTCGGCCTGTAATTTCTTTTTCAACGTATCAAATTTTTTCTTTAGCTTTTCCTTTATCTTTTGAAAAGAACCGGAGGTTCTCTGTAATTTCTGCATATCCAAAATCCCAATTCTAACCTTGTCTTCTGCGATGGCTTGATTTTGGATGCAAAAAACCAACAAAACCCCCAACAGGATGAAACGGAACAACTTCATATCTTACCCCCTAACCCGGACAAGCCGGAACAAAAAATTACATTTATTTTCTCTCCTACTGGTTTCCAGCCAGACGAGAGTCTCAGATGTCTTCCTCAAATGCCCTTTTACCACAAAAGGAAAAGAACTTCATTCCCGGATGGGGCATGCATTCATTTCCTTTATTAAAACGGACTATCCCATCGATGAAACATAACCCCCTTATGCAGGCCTTCGGCCACACCCAAATCAAGGATCCGTGTTTGATGTTCAGACACCAGCAAATCTCTCCGAGTTGGTGGGCCTATTAATTAAGCGTCCCGCCAATACTGAACTCCCATCTTCCTGACGATTCACCCGGCTGGCGATCTATGACCCGTCCATATTCGAGACGCAGCGGCCCAACGGGAGAATACCACCTGACGCCTGCACCCGCTGATTTCTTGATGCCGCTAAAGGTCCAGCTCTGGTCCTTTGAAAAAACGTTACCGGCATCAAAAAATACAAGACCAATCAATCCCTGTTCTTTTAGTAGAGGAAACCTAAATTCAGTGGTGTAGGCCATCATCTTTTCACCCCCTATCCTATCACCAGTAACAGGATCGGTAGGGGAAATGGTGTTATAATCGTAACCACGCACAGTATTTATTCCACCCAGGAAAAATTTCTGATAAACGGACAACGTCCCCCCGGACCTCTGCTGGACATAACCCCACTGTCCACGGATCAGAAAGACCGTGTCCCATATAACCGGGAAAAACCAGGCCGAGTTAGCACGATACTTGTTGAAATACTCATCCCCTTGCAGGATCCCCCCGGCATATTGAAAGGATGCCGAATTGACGGAACCCCGTGCTGGGATTCCAGCGCTTGTCCCTGCTGTCCCGTCTCATTCGGAAAGTCATGCTGCTGGTCACATTCCGACCTTCCATCTCTTTGAGTGCACCAGAGGCGGTCGATTTGATGTCAGAGATGTCCGCATCGTCATAATCATACATTACCGAACCCCTGGTATAGTCATCGATGCCTGTGGGGAATCCGAGGTTTACGGCCCCGCCCAAACTTGCCCTTGAATAATCAGGATATTCCTGTGTCCATTTATAGACATCAACGCCTAGGGAGAGTGGCCTATTAAAAAGCCACGGTTCAACAAACTTTATATCAAACTCAGTTGCTTTCACTCCAATCCTGGCGGTCCCCTGCAGCTTTTGTCCATACCCGAGAAAATTGTCATCGGCAATTTGAAGCTGGACAAAGGCCGAATAGGCCGAGCTATATCCCGCACCAACACTAAAAGTACGGGTGGCCCTTTCCTTCACTTTGATATCCAGGTTCATCAGGTCATCACGACTCCCCTTTTTTGTCTTAATCTCCACGTCCTCAAAAAAGCCCAGACGGTTGAGGTTTTCTCTGCTTTGTTTTAAGCCCTTTCCGCTGAAGTAGTCCCCTTCAATTACCTTCAATTCACGCCGTATGACCTTATCCCTTGTCCTCGTATTGCCGGTAATATTGATCCTTTCAAAACGAACTTTTTTCCCTTTTGAAATTTTGTAGGTAATGTCTGCGAGGAGGGTCTTTTTCTGTTCCGCTATCAGAGGCGTCACCTCCGCAAAGGCATAACCCTTATTTGCGTACACATCTCTGAGCGCCAGCACATCTCTCCGCACGATCTCTCGATTAAAGACCTTGGCTTTCCCTACCCGAACCTTTTTCAAAAGCTCTTCGGGAGGCTCTATCAGGTCTCCCTCAACGGCTACCTTGCCAATATCATATTTGGGTCCCTCTTGGATCTCGATGGTTACCACCAGACCGTCCAATTTTTTGTCATAGGTGATCTTTGGTTCACCCACCTTCGCCTTGATAAAGCCATGATTATGATAAAAAGAGGTCAGTTTGTGGACATCATACTCCAGCATTTTTTTATCCAAAAGGCCCCTCTTCGTAATCCATGAAAGAAACCATTTTTCCTTGGTCTCCATCACGTCTCTGAGTTCATCATTATCAAAGGCCGTGTTTCCAATAAACTGGACTTTTTTTATGTATACCTTTTCATGTTCATCGATATCATATTCCAGCAGGATCTGGTTGTCTGGAATGGGTTCGGTTTTATCTTTTATTTCTACGTTAAAGTACCCTTTTTGTCGATAGAATTCTTTGAGTCTGTTTATGCTTTGTTTTATTTCATTATAGTCCAATATGGAATACAGGCTTATCCCTATTTCCTTCTTGAGGTCATCATCATCCACCTCTTTGTTTCCCTTGAATACGATTTTCCCTATGGAAGGTTTTTCGGTCACGACAAAGGTCACAACTTTCCCTTTCGGGCCGTCCTCGGTCTCCATCTTGACGTCCTTAAAAAAACCCATTTTATAGATATCCCGAAGATCCTTATCGAGTTTATCAAGATCGAGTTTGTCTCCGGTGTTAGACCTCACCACAGCCAGGATGGCGTCTTTTTCTATGCGCTGGTTACCCCGGACGTGGATCGAGTCGATCTGGACCACGCCCGTGATCTTGTTATCGATGCTCACGGCAATACGTCTGACCGTATCGGCCAAAAGGTCAATATCTTCCGCAACCATAAAGACAAAAAAAGGCGGTTTGGTTTCTGACACATCAACAACCTCTAAATCTATACTGGCCTTATTCCCGACCTGGGTAAAGCTTCCGGAGGTCACCCAGTCAGCATCAAGATCTTGGCCCAATCGTACGAGACCCTTTGTTTCCGGTGCTGACAGGAATGCCCGGGGATGTTTGTTGGTGACCTTCAGATCGATCACTTGAAAACCCATTTTCCCCAGACGGGCGGCCAACATCTTCTGCAAACCGGTCCGGAGATGATCCAGGGTTTTTGAGGCGTGAACCCTGAAAGGTAATATCACCACCGTTCCTCTTTCTTGGGCCGTCAGCTTCTTTGGTGCCAAAAAGCCCAGTACAATCACAAACAATACTATCGGCAGGCAGACCCCACACCACCTGTTGAAAATGCGACCCAACCCTGTATCAAGACATGTATTGGCACCCATATCAGATCTGCCGCAGCTTTCCATCCACTATCTCCATCTGCATTGACATTTTCTCTGCCAGTCTGTGGTTATGGGTGGCTATAACCATAGCAACCCCCTCCTCCTTGTTAAACCGAAGAAGCAGATCAGCCACACCTTCACCCGTCGACCAGTCAAGATTTCCAGTGGGTTCGTCTGCCAGAATCAATTTGGGCCTCATAATGATTGACCGGGCAATGGCCACCCGCTGCTGTTCTCCCCCTGAAAGTTCACCTGCGCGGTGTGTCATACGCGTCTCGAGGCCCACCTTTGCCAGGCATTCCTTTGCCATCCCCATAGCCTTTCTCCTTGAGTAGCGAGCAATCAGGGCAGGCATCATGGTGTTTTCCAGCGCATTAAGGTCGGAAAGGAGATGATGAAACTGGAACACAAAGCCTATTCTCTTGTTTCTAAAACGGGTGACCTCTGTTTCAGTCATCCCGTAAAGCTCTTGTCCCTCGAACCTGACAATGCCCTCCGTGGGCGGCTCCAGGCTTCCCATGATGTTAAGCAGCGTGGATTTTCCCACCCCTGAGGCCCCCATAATGGCAAGGGTATCAGCGGGGTTCAAGAGCAAATTGACCTCCCGTAACACCTCAATGATCCTCCCATAGTGGGTAAAAGATTTATTGACATTTTCGAGGCTAAGCATCTCTCCTGGACCCTTTTTATTCATACCGTATGGCCTCCACCGGATCCAGCCTTGATCCATACCAGGAAGGGTATAGGGTTGCAACAAAGGAGATAAGCACTGCGGACAAGGCAACAAGCGACACATCAATAAACTCGACCTGCACCGGAAGCGTTGAAATATAATAGACATCCGCCGGCAGGCTGATAAACTTGTATTTCCCAAGCAGGTGACAAATGCCCAGACCCAATGTAAGCCCCGTTATCGTTCCTACCAGCCCCACCAGCAGACCCTGGAACATAAAAATCGACATAATGCTTTTGGCGGAAGCCCCCATGGCCCTCAGGATGGCAATGTCCCGTGTCTTTTCCATGACCACCATGACCAGTGTACTAATAATATTCAAGGCCCCCACCAGCACAATCATCGTCAAGATGACAAACATGGTGATTTTTTCCAGCTCGAGGGCAGAAACCAGGCTCCTGTTCATGACCTTCCAGTCTTTTGTCCAGTAAGGATATCCCAGTTCTGTCTGGATCTGCTTGGCGATCTTGTCTGATTTGTCTATGTCTTCCACCTTGACCTCAAGACCTGTCACCCGGTCTTTCAACCCCAGAAAATCCTGGGCCTCTTTAAGAGAAACAAAGACCATGGAGGCATCATATTCATACATTCCTGAATCAAATATCCCGGTAACCTTGAATTTTCGAGTATTTGGTGATCTCCCCAGAGGCGTTAGCTTTCCCTCCGGAGAAAGCAGGGTAATCATGTCTCCGGGGCCAACACCTATCTGTTTTGAAAGTTCACGGCCAACCACAATCGCGGGAGATCCTTCCGCCTCTCCCTCAAGTGAAGCCAGAGACCCCTCTTTTATCATTTCATCAAAGTTCACAACTTTGGCTGCGTTTTCCGGATCAACCCCTCTTAGAAGTGCCCCCGAGGCGTTTCCCAGATTATTGGCCATAATCTGAGCATATATAAAAGGAGTTGAGGCCACAACGCCATCCAATTTGTTCACCCTTTCGGCAATTTTTTTGTAATCGTCAAATGCGCCGCCATACTTTAACACCAGGATATGCGAGTTGACCCCCAATATCTTGGACATCAAGTCGGCCCTAAAACCGTTCATCACCGAAAGAACCACCACAAGGGCCATAACCCCTACCATCACCCCCAGGACAGAAATTACCGTAATAACGGATATAAAGGTCTGTTTTCTTTTGGCCCTGAGGTATCTTAGTGACAAAAACAGCTCAAACATGCCTATGTGCGCTCCAATCCCCAAAATCAGATCCCTATCATGGACCTGTTCTGTGGCAAAAAACAGTAAAGACTCCTGGCCCGGAGGGCAGGGTTTGTTATATTTAACCAAAGTTGCGGTACATTCCGAAGGGTGGAAACCCTACTTGTCTTTATTTTCCCCGGATGTTTCATCCCCGGAACCGGTTTCAATCGACCGCATGTGGGGAAAGAGAATGACATCCCTTATGGAAGGGGAATCGCTCAGCAGCATGACGACCCTGTCAATCCCTATGCCTTCTCCCGCGGTAGGTGGCATCCCGTACTCTAGGGCCCTCACATAATCCTGATCCATAAAGAGGGCCTCCTGGTCTCCTGCCTCCCGCAGAGCAACCTGGTTTTGAAACCTCTCTTTCTGATCTACGGGGTCATTCAATTCTGTAAATGCATTTGCTATCTCCCGGCCCCCAATAAAAAGCTCAAACCGGTCGGTGAGATCGGGATTTTGGTCATTTCGCCGGGAAAGGGGTGACACCTCGGTCGGGTAACCGATGATAAAGGTAGGCATGTTTAATTGCGGCTCAACCAAATGGTCAAAGAGCTTTGTAAGTATTGTGCCATGGCTGTCCCTTGGTAACAGACTGATCTGGGATTCCATGGCCACTTTTGCAGCATCTTCCCTGCTGTGAAACGCCTTCTCATCGACATCTCCCATATCACGCAGCGCATCGAACAGGGAGATCCTGGGCCAGGGGGGTTTAAAATCGATTTTCATGCCCTGATATTCAACGACCAGACTCCCCAGATTTTCCATCAGGATGCGTGTAAAGAGTTCTTCGGTCAGGACCATCAGATCTTCATAGGTGGCATAGGCCATATAGAATTCCAGCATGGTGAATTCCGGATTATGTTTTATAGAAATACCTTCATTTCTGAAACTCCTGTTTATTTCAAAGACCCTTTCAAGCCCGCCCACCACAAGCCTCTTGAGGTAAAGCTCAGGGGCCACCCTCAAGTAAAGATCCATTCCCAGGGCATTGTGAAAAGTCTTGAAAGGTCTGGCCGTAGCCCCCCCGGGTATGGGCTGCATCATGGGCGTTTCCACTTCCAGAAAATCTTTATCAACCAGAAACCCCCTGATGGACTGGATGATTTTACTCCTCAGCACAAAAACCTCTTTCACATGATCATTCATGATCAAGTCCACGTACCGTTGACGGTACCTCGTCTCCACGTCTGTCAACCCGTGCCATTTCTCCGGCAAAGGACGCAGCGATTTACCGAGAAAAACAAGTCCTTCTGCCAGGACGGTCAGTTCCCCGGTTCTGGTACGGAAAAGGCGACCCTTTATGCCGATATGATCTCCAATGTCCATCAGCTTGAAGATCTTAAATCCCTTATCATCTACCTTGTTCTTTCTGATATATGCCTGTATACGCCCTGTCCGGTCCTTGATGTGAATAAATGAGGCCTTTCCAAAGTCACGACGGGAAATTATCCTGCCTGCAAAGTTATATAAGCCCCTCTCCTTCTCCAGGGTCTCTTCTTCCATATCACCAAATCGGTCTAAGGCCTCAGAAATCGCCATGTCTGGGCGATAGCCCGAAGGGTAAGGGTTCACCCCCATGGCCTTTAGCTTTTCTGTCTTATTGATCCTCTCTTGGATAAGCGAGTTCACATTTTCCATATCTATGTCGTATCTCTTCCTGTTCAGGGTTATGACTCCTGCAATGTGCCGTTAGCAAGTCGGGTCCATCTATAAATGGCGACCTTTCACAATCTCCGCTACAAAACTATCTCATTTCTGGATGGACGCACGTAAACACATTTTTTTAGTCCAATTGGTATCCGTAGTCAAGACGAAACAAATGTCAGGGATTCTCGGAGGAAAGGAGGTCTCTAATTATACTCTGACCTGTTTGTGTTATTATTTTTTTGAAAAAAGAGATCATTGATGGTAAAGAATTCAAGTTGATTTCTCAAATAGCCCCAAAATGGGCACTAACATCTCACAGGAAGGGAAAGGGGTAACCATGACAGCCTTATTGTGGGCGCCTTCAGAAGAGCGCATTAAAAACACCAATATGTACCGGTTTATGAGTTTTATCAATAGCAGGTATGGCAAGGACTTCACCGAGTATAAGCACCTCTATGAATGGTCAATTGAAAATATCCGGGATTTCTGGGCATCCATGTGGGATTTTGCAGAAATCATCGCTTCACGTCCATATGATCAGGTGATTGATGACCCCGACAAGATGCCGGGGGCCGCCTGGTTCTCGGGCGCAAGGCTCAATTTTGCAGAGAACCTTCTTCGATACAGAGATGAGAAAATAGCCCTTATCTTCAAAGGGGAAGCTCAGGATTCAGTAAGAATGACCTATTCCGAACTATACGATGAAGTGGCACGTGTCGCCAAATCCCTCAAGGAGATGGGTGTTAAGGCAGGCGACCGTGTGGGCGGTTTTGTGCCAAACATGCCGGAAGCCATCATTGCCATGCTTGCCACCACCAGCATGGGAGCAGTCTGGTCATCTTGTTCTCCTGATTTTGGAATAAAGGGGGTCCTTGACCGTTTTGGACAGATCAAACCCAAGGTCCTCTTTACCGCCAATGGGTATTCCTTTAAGGGGAAAAAAATAGATTCCATCGAACGCGTTTCTACTATCCTAAAAGACCTTCCTTCCATTGAAAAGGTGGTGGTGATTCCCTACACCGAAGAGGATCCGGATATCAGCTCAATCCCAAATGCTGTACATTACAGGGATTTCAAATCGAATGATCCCCACATAGAAATCGAATTTGAACAACTGCCCTTTGATCAACCCCTTTACATCATGTTCACCTCGGGCACTACGGGTCTTCCAAAATGTATGGTGCAGAGCGCAGGAGGCATTCTGGTGCATCACCTGAAAGAGTTGATGCTCCATACAGATGTTAAACGGGAGGATAAAATCTTCTATTTCACAACCTGCGGCTGGATGATGTGGAACTGGCTGGTAAGTTCTTTAGGGCTTGGGGCGAGCCTGATTCTCTTTGATGGGAACCCTTTCTATCCCAACCCGGGAGCCCTGTGGAAGCTGGCCCAGGATGAAAAAATGACCATTCTTGGAACCAGTGCAGGGTATATCTCGGCTATTATGGGAACAACCTTAAAACCCTCAAGAGACTATGACTTGAGCTCCTTAAAGACCCTCACCTCAACCGGCTCCCCCCTATCTGTCGAAGGATTTGAGTTTGTCTACCGGGAGGTCAAGGGGGATATACAACTGTCCTCCATCTCCGGCGGTTCAGACCTGAATGGGTGTTTTGCCCTTGGGAACCCCATGGGCCCTGTCTATTCAGGGGAACTCCAATGCAGAGGTCTGGGCATGAAGGTGGAATCTTATGATGAAAATGGAAAACCGGTTCTCAACCATAAAGGGGAACTTGTTTGCAGCGCCCCTTTCCCTTCCATGCCCATTTATTTCTGGGATGACCCTGACAACAAAAAATACCACGCCGCCTATTTCGATGTATACCCCAACGTCTGGCGGCACGGAGACTTTATTGAAATAAGGGAAGACACCGGCGGGGTCATTATCTATGGGCGCTCCGATGCCACCCTCAACCCGGGTGGTGTAAGGATCGGCACTGCCGAAATCTACCGGCAGGTGGAACAGATGGAAGAGATCGATGACAGCCTGGTTATTGGTCAGGAATGGATAGGTGACGTGCGTGTTATCCTGTTTGTCAAGCTTGCCGAAGGTCGGGAGTTAACAGAGGAACTCAAAAAAAAGATAAAGCAGGACCTCCGCGCCAATGCGTCACCGCGGCATGTACCGGCCAAGATCATTTCCGTACCGGAAGTCCCTTATACATTAAACATGAAAAAGGTGGAATTGGCCGTCAAGAAGACCATAGAGAACAAGCCGGTCCAGAACAGGGATGCGCTGAGTAACCCTGAAGCCCTGGACTACTTCAAAGACATCAAGGAACTTCAAGAAAATTAAATTAAAGATTAAATTAAATATTAAATTAAATCAGGTGTAGCTTTGACCGAAAAATCCGTAACCCTTTTCCCGCACACACACATTACCTCCGGAGATCTTAAGAAGGTGCTTGCCCATTTCGGGCCTATAACCATCTATCAACCCTGGTTTATGGAAAACCTTTTGTCGGATCTTGATAAGACCGACGTTTCTCTTGTGCAAATCAAACGCCCTCCCGGGGACAAAAAACCTGACGGGTCTTTTAAAAAGCTGCTTTCTGAGTATCTGTTATGGATCAGAAACAACCAGGATAAAGGGTACACCGCCTTTTTGAGTGCCTCTTTCCAAGACACCCTCTCAGAGGATACCAGCTGGGAGATAAGAAAGATGGTAAACCAGATAAACAGGGAGTCCACGGCTCTATCTCAAGAAAACATCACCAAATGGCATCTCATACTCCATTTGGCCAAACAGTTGGAGGAAAATCGATCCGAGGCTACAGCAGCGCTCAAGCGGTTAAAAAATCAGGAGTCGCCTCTTGCCGGGGCAATTGAAGATGCAACATCGTCCAAGCCCCCATTGCAGGACCTTCCATATGAGGAAACCTATTTTCTGTCAGGGAAACACCACATCAGGCCTGTACTGGAATCCTGGTTCGGTCTATTCGGGGGCTATCTTACGGACCATGAAACCCTGCTCACCCTCAATGGACAGGTATGGGATTATGTTGCTGAAATATTTGATGACCTGGACACGTTATCCCCGGGAGACCAAAGGCAGTCGAAGCCTCAGGATCCGGAACCCGGACAAACCCCAATGGTTTCAAAAATTCTACCCAAACTCCCAAACGGCAAGAAAGAGCCTGGGCGCTCGATCGGATCCCATCTTTCTGGCAAAACCATTATTTTTCTAAGGCGGGATACCCGCAACCCAAAGATGAAGTTGTAGGAGTCAGTTATCAGTTGTCAGCACTGGAGGTTATTTTGAAATTTGAGGATTTGGAAGTATGGAAGAGGTCTTCACGATTATGTGCAGATTTGTATAAACATTTTCAAGATATTAAAGATTTTGGGTTTCGTGATCAGATTACCCGGTCTGTGTTATCAATACCAAGCAATATTGCAGAGGGTGTGGAACGAGATTCAAAAAAAGATTTTGCCAGGTTTCTGCAATATTCAAAAGGTTCTTGTGGAGAATTAAAAACACAAATTTATATTGGTATTGATATTGATTATATTGAACCAGCAGTTGGCAAAAAATGGATCCAGGAAACAAAAGAACTCTCGGCGATGCTCGTAGGTCTCAGCAAATCCCTAAGGAAGATAAATTAGTATCGATATGCTGTTACTGATAACTGATAACTGATACCATATAACGATTCTTTTGTTTTTTGTGACAGAAAACTAGGTGATAAGGTACTAATAAGGATAAGAAGTCGATCCACCTTGGAAAAATCAAGGGAACAAATCCTAAAGCGTGAAGGCTGGACCCGGCAGTTCACTGCCAGCCAACCCCGTCTTGGTGAAGCGGTCGAGATGTATGAGGAGGCCGGATTTGAGGTCCATCTTGAACCGTTTCCCAAACAACAGAAGACACCTGAAACCGTGGAACTTTCACAAGACGCTGACTGTCGTCAGTGCTTTGATGGTTTTGAAGACCAGTATAAGATAATTTACACAAAACCATCCAGGGATAATCCCGGCCAGGATAAGGACCTCTTTTAAACATCCCCTTTATCATTTTAACTATACGGGCCAGCCCCACGATTAAACAGATACCTTTCAAAAAAGGTTTTTTCTCATCTCGTTTTTTTTACTTACTACCAAATGTCATGGTGGATCCGATCTTCCCTGTATCTATTTGAGGGTGGTTTTTGCTCTGCGGGATAACCAATAGGTATGAGCGCAAAAGGAATAATACGATTCGGGATCTGAAGCAGTCTCCTCAATCCATTGATTCTTTCTTCCCTCGGATACACGCCCAACCAGACCGCACCTAGCCCTTTGGACTCAACAGCAATGAGTATGTTCTCTGTTGCCGCCGAGCAATCTTGAACCCACATTTCTCCATGCACGGCCAGGTCAAGATCGCCACACACAAGAATTGCGACCGGTGCCTTCTTTATCATTTTCGCGTAAGGATGCACTGTGGGAATCTGATTGAGTGTATTGCGATCCTTGATGATCATAAAATGCCAGGGCTGTTCGTTGTCCGCCGATGGTGCAGCCATAGCCGCTTTAAGTAGTTCCTTTAAGACGTTATCGGGGACCGCATCAGAGGTATAACTGCGGATACTTCTTCGTGTTAATATCGCTTCCATTTTGACCTCCTTATTGCTTTGCGTACAATTATATCTTCCGGGTTTTATTATAGTTTGTACCGCTGTGCACACCCCTGTTAGGCGGTTAAAACAATGCCACGTCCTTTGGTGCAAAACAGTTTATTTCGGCAAAAAGGCGCCTATAGTAGCAATTGCCAGAAAGATCCCTGCCGTCTTTCTTATTGTAAATTTTTCCCTGAGCCAGAACGTTGCCATCAGCGCGCTCACCACAAAACTGAGTTGAGCGATAGGAGTCACCACGCTTATTTCCCCCTCTCGAAAAGCGGCCAGCAGGGCAATTAGACCTGTCGAAAGGGTGGTGGCTGTGATGGAGGCATGGGCCCATCCGGTACGAGAAAAACGAGGCCCCCCTTGGGTGTAGAAAGCATATATGTATACGGCGATGTTGAAAAAGATGGCCTGGCTGTGCAGGAGCATGGAAGGGGCCACACCATGAGACACCCCTATCTTGTAAACGACATTCAGAATACCCAAAGAAATCATTGCGGCAATTGCCCACAATATGGATGCCGCACGATCTTTGGGAATGGCCTTTATGCTCAGGGGAAATTCTGAGAGAAAAAGAATGGAGGCCACTGCAAAAAGAAATCCAAGCCCCTTGCGGTAGGTCATTGGTTCATTGAGAAAACAGATGGCCACAATGGCCGTAATCACAAAGCTGATTCTGTAGATAGGGGTGCTGACGCTTGCCTCACCAAGATGAACGCTCTTCATAAAAGCATAGGTGCCAAAAAAAATAAGAAGACCGGCAATGGAACCCAAAAAGGCATAGGGGGTCCAGTCATAGGACCCCTCGATAATGGTCCAAATGGTTACCGTGGGAAAAAAAATGGCCCCCTGGGAGCAGATCATTGTGGCCCGCGAAACACCTTTTCGGACTGCCCTGCTATAGACAAAGTCCGCAATACCGACCAGGAACATGGAAAGGAGTGCGAGTAGAATATAGGAAGGGATCATCCTTTCTCCTTACATGCACTGCAGGGAACGCTCTTCATATTGGTAGGCCTATAGATGGGGGCAAAGGCATCATCCTCGTATCTAACATTACCTTACTCCTACGTATCCAGGGGTTTAGCCTCATCTATGAGCATGATGGGAATATCGTCCTTGATCTCGTATAAGAGTTTGCAGCTGTCGCAGATGAGACCGTCTCCGGCATCGGTAAGATAGATGTCGCCCTTACACTTTGGGCATGCCAAAATCTCCAACAATTCTTTACTTATGGCCATTTTCAGCTCCTCTCATTCCTCAATTTTTATTTTAACCGGGGTCAAAGAAAAACAAATCAAAGCATAAACACTGTTGTCTTTGCGCATCGGCTTACCCTGTGGACCTCAAAGACCATTCTTCTTGGGGGTGATGATCACTAATCTTTCAAAATCTCCCTGACACCCGCCAGAACCCGTTCTACGGAAATATCTTTCATACAGGACATATGACTGCACTTCTTTTTGAAACAGGGGCTGCAGTCAAGATCCGTCCTGATGACTTTGTGCCCTCGGCCATAGGGACCGGTCCGCCACGGCGCCGTGGGCCCAAACAGAGCCACCACCGGGCACCCCATGGCCACCGCCATATGCGTGGGACCGGTATCCGTACAAACAAGGGCCTTACACCGGCCGTAAAGATACGCCAGACCTTTCAGGCTGGTTTTACCGGCCAGATTGAGGGCATCTCCTTTCATCAAACGGATGCTGTGTTCTATGATCTCCCGGTCATGTTCACTACCTGTGAATATGACATTGCTATGGAATTCATCCCTTATTTTGTCTGCCACGACAGCAAAACGTCCCGGTTCCCACAATTTTGTCCTCCATTTGGCCATGGGGTTAATCGCCACCAGGGGGAGATCCCCAACCCTGCTGGCAGCCAATATCTTATCAATTTTTTTCTTTTCGGATCCAGGGACCGGGATGGAACCTCTTGTTGAAACCGCGTCGCATCCCACATATTCAGCCACCCGCAGATACCTGTCAACCGCGTGCTGGTCGTAGTCAACCGGCACCGGAGGCTCATTAAAAAAAAGCCACCCCCCCTCCCTGGCGCCGCTCATCCCGATCTTTCTCTTTCCCCTTGAAAGCCCGGTCAGAACACCGCTCTTTAGCAACCCCTGGAGGTCGATGACCATGTCATATTTTTTTGCCCTCAGGTTTTTCAAAAACCCACTGATTTCTTTTAAAACAGTCCAGGGTCCCTTTGTTTCTCTCAGAACCTCTCTTCCCCATGACTTTCGCCGGGAGATCATGATCCGGTTAATACCCGGATGTCCCTCGATGATTTGAAAGGCATCCTCCTCAACAACCCAATCAATATGCGCACCCGGGAAACCACTTCTGAGAGTCTCCAAGAACGGAAGTGAATGAACCACGTCCCCGATGGCGCTCAATTTGATGATCAGGATGTTTTTTGGAGGCTGATATTCAAATTTTTTTGGCAAGGCTGTCAGTTTTTCTCTCTTCTGTCGTCTTTAATTATCCACCGCACCGCAGCAAGCAAATCTTTTGCCACATAAAATGGTTGCAACTGGCGGTTGGGAAACACATACGCCAGATCGCCTTTTCCGTATCCGGTCTTAACCAGAATTCCTTTGAGACGGCATCTTTCAGCCAATTCAATATCGCTGACACGATCCCCGATGACATAGGATCGGTCCATGTCAATGTCGAACTTTCTGCAGGCCTTTTGAATCAACCCCGGTTTGGGTTTTCTGCAATTGCAGCCAAGATCGTATTCTTCTACTTTTCCCTTTGGATAATGGGGACAAAAAAGAATGTCATCAATGACGGCATCTTCTTTTTGTAACACGTATCTGAGGTGGTTGTGCACCTCATCGACCAGTTCAATGGGAAAATAACCCCTGGCAACCCCGGACTGATTGGTCACGATAATCGCCAGAAACCCGGTTTTATTCAAGAGTCGTATGGCCTCGGCCGTCCCCGGAAGGACCACAAATCGGCTGATGTGATTTATGTATCCCATCTGCTCGTTTATGGTACCGTCTCTGTCCATAAAAACCGCAGGTCTTTTCACTCAAACTCCTCCTTTAAGGCCACCATTGTCTTCCATACTTCTTCAGGTTCAATGGATAGCATACATCGGTGATCGGTCGGGCACTCGGGTTTCAAACAGGGTGCACACCCAACGTCATGCCTTACAATCCTGGAGGGTGACCCCCTCGGGCCGGTGGCATCGGCATTGGTTGAACCGAATATCGCCACCGTTGGCACACCCAGGGCAGCACTCACATGCATCAGCCCTGAGTCGTTTGTTACAAAAAGCTGACAACAGTTGATCAGGCCCATTGCCTCTCCAAGCGAAGTCCGGCCACAAAAATTCACCGGCGCATGTCCCATTTCTCTTGTCACTTCCTCGCAGATTTTCCGTTCCTTACTGCTCCCAAACAATAAAACCCTTGCTCCCCACCTCTCGGCGGCCCATTGCGCAATGCGGGCAAAGCCATGGGGTGGCCACCGTTTGCTATTGCCAAAGATCGCACCGGGCCCCAAACCGATCAGATATTCTCCACCCCTGATTCCCTCGGAAGAAAGAAAATCCATGGCTTTTTCCCGGTTTTCCCTCATCACATGGAGGGATGGATCCGTGCCCTTTGCCTTCCACCCCATGGCCCTCAGAATTGCGAGGTAATATTCCACTTGATGAACCTTCAGGTCGTTTTCACCCCGAGTCACGCTGTGTGTCAGAAGAAGTCCCCGGCCATCTGTATCATACCCCAGTCTGAACCGGCCTCCGCCCAGCCAGGCCAACAATGCGGCCTCAAAAGCGTTTTGGAAAAGGATGGCGAGATCAAATTTTTCTTTTCGAATCAATCTGATCACACGGATCATCTCTCCAAGCCCTGTAAGGACCCCTTCTCCTTTTTGAAACGGTATAACATGATCCACGGCTGGGTGGGCCTCAAAGAGGGGCAGGACCCATGGCTTTGCCAGGACCGTAATATCACTTGAGGGAAAGTTCTCTCTCACGGCCCCGAGTGCCGGGAGGCCCATGACTCCGTCTCCCACCCAGTTAGTGGCACGAACAAGGATACGGTTGATCATGGATTTGTCAATATGGTTATGGCCTGTCATCTCCGACCTTCCTTGTGCCCTGCAGATCTCAAACTGAGTTTTAGCGAACCCTGCCAATTTCCGCTCATAGATCCCTCCGACTATCGGATCCCGTGTAAAAATCCTCGGGCAACGGGCAATAGGATTTTGTTTTCCAGCGTCTATGAAACCAAAACCATTGTTCGGGGGTCTTGTTGATATATTTTCCAATGGTTTCAGAAAAGAGTCGCGTATTTTCTTCCAGATCCCGGATTTTGTCACCCGTCCGTATCAATTCAACTTCTTTTCCAAAAGAGATACGATATCTGCCGTCTCCCTGCCTTGCAGAGAATATGGGAATAACGGGGGAACCCGTCTTCAAAGCCAGCAGCGCCAAACCTTTGTTTGTGCAAGCTGTTCTGCCCAAAAACGGAACAAACACCCCTTCGTACCAATCCACATTTTGATCCATCAGAAAACCGATGGCAACATTCTCTTTTACCGCCCTCAGGACCCTCCTCATGGCCCGTTGTTTTGGAATAACCTTGTTGCCAAACCTGGAACGTAGTTTGCTCATCAACCGTTCGACCGGCGGGAAGTCTATGGGTCTTGCAATTACGGCACCCTTGGCGCTAAACCGAAGAGAAACCGCAGCGGACATAAGTTCCCAATTGCCGAGGTGCCCCGTCAGGATAAATGTTCCCCTTCCCTTATTAAGAGCCGATTGAAGACGGTTGCTGTTTTCAAAAACCACGTATTTTTTTAGATTTGCGTGTGTCAACCGCAGGATATGGGGAGTTTCGAATAACATCTGGGAAAAATGTATGACGACCTTTGCATTGAGTTCTTTTAGAGCCGACTCGCTCATGTTGTTCCCGTATACATGGCGAAGATTGTCCAGTGACACCTTGATGCGGCCCCCAAGAACGCTGGCGATGCCCCTTCCAAGTACCTTGCCAAACCACTGCCCCATATGAAACGGAATCAGGGAAAAAAACCCCACCACCCCATAAAGAACCACATACACCATTGTATCAAGATGTTTGTTTCTTTTTAACACCATTTCTGATCATCCCAAAAAAATCGGCTTTCCCTGAGACAAATGTAAATTCAATACACAGATATCCCATCTGTCGGCATACCGGCGAAATATCCTCGACCCGGACCCAGTCTTTTTCCGTCGTAAGGATATAGTCTGCCTTCAGGTCTTTGCCTGTTTGAATTATCGAAACAATTTCTTCCCTTTGGAAACGATAATGATCCCTGAACCCCTTGAAATGGATCACATCCGCGCCCAGCCCCATTAACGTATCCCTAAACAGTTCCGGCCGGGCAATACCTGCAAAACCCAAGACTCGTTTCCCCTCTAAAGTGCAGAGCCCAGGGGTTTTCTTTGAGTAAGGCAGGACGACCCTCTTCGCCTTATGATCTGCAAAAAATACAGGAATTGATGGGAATCTATCTTTCAGAAACTTTGCGTTTTTTTCTCCGATCTCACGATCACTTACCCGGGTGAGGATAAAAACGTCTGCCCTCCCCAGTTGATTCACAGGTTCTCTCAAGGGACCCCAAGGGAGGAGGCGGCCATTTCCAAAAGGATTGGCACCATCAATAAGGGCAATATTTAAGTCCGGCTTAAGGTTTAGGTGTTGAAATCCGTCATCCAGGATAAAAAAATCTGTCCCAAACTTCTCGTGGGCATACAGTCCGGCCAGGTAACGCTTTTTGGAGAGGACCACCGGGATCCCCGGAAGATTTTTTGCCAGCAGATATGGTTCATCTCCGGTCTCATCCTGATCAGCCTTGATGTCCCGGCCATCTGATACCTCCAGTACTTCGTTTTGATATGTCCCGCCGTAACCCCTCGAAAGAATGGCTACCCTGTGCCCCTCTTTTCTTGCCCAGGCTGCCACCATAGCCACCGCAGGGGTCTTTCCCGTGCCGCCAGTCGTTATGTTCCCGACACTAACCCCAAAACCGGGCAGGCTTCTTCGCCTGGAAAGTCCCCGGTTGTATGTCCACAGCCGGAGGCCTACCCCTGCCCCGTATAATACGGAAAGAAAGGCCATGGGCAGGGACCATGACCCCAAGGTTTTTTCTTTGTGAAGCCGTGACCAGTCGGGTTTGGTTTTAGGAAAAATCATCATGAGCCATAGATTGGCAGAGGTATTCAACCGGCTATAAAGGGCAAAACCCGATCCAGCGCCCCTCCGTTTATACGAACAAATTGCTCTGCACGCACCCCCATGTCATCCCTTATCTCGGGGTTTGATAAAAGCATCTCCATCCTGTTAAAGAGTTCCTGCCCGTCCTCAACTCGCCAGCCCCCACCCGTCTCTTTCAGCGACTCGGACATGGCTACAAAATTGTGTGTGTATGGCCCAAAAATAACTGGACACCCAAAACTAGCAGGCTCAAGCAAATTATGCCCCCCCACCGGCACAAGGCTGCCGCCCACAAAGCTTACCGTACCGATCCCGTAGATTCGTCCCAGTTCACCCATGGTATCAAGGATCAGTACGTCATACGAGACCCTATTTCCCAAAAGAGCTGTTCGCAAAACGGTCTCAATCCCCATTTCCCGGGAAAAAGTGTAGATTTCATTGGACCGCCCAATCTCTCTTGGGGCAAGGATAAGACGCAGGCCGGGAAAGGATATTAGAAGTTTTTCAAAAATTTCCAGGAGAATCTTTTCCTCGCCCGGATGGGTACTTCCGGCGACCCACACAAGACTTTCTGGCGCAATGCCAAGCAAATTCATCCAATCGTCTCGTTCTGCCTGCTCCATCGGCTCCCAGTTTCTGTCAAATTTTATGTTTCCCACGGTCTTCACTTTCCCGGCCCCTACCCCAACCTTCAGAAGCCTCTCAGCATCCAGGTCTGACTGCATGAGACACCATTTCAACGGCCTAAACATCCTTTGGGCAAAAAAGGGGAGCCTCCGATAGGATCGAAAGGTCCTTGGGGAAATTCGGCCGTTCACAAGGATCGCCCTTACCCCGTGTTTTTTCAAGTGATGGATCAGGCCGGGCCATATGTCCGTTTCAACCAGAACAAAAACAGAAGGTTTCAAATAGTTTACGATTCGTCGAACACACCACCATGCATCCACCGGCATGGTGACCAGTGTCTTTACCTTTGACGCCACCGCCTCTCTTGCTATGGCCATACCTTTTGAGGTGGTAACGGAAAAAACAATATCTTTGTCGGGAAATTTTGTCCTGAGTGCGTTTACCAATGAGATGGCCGAAACCACCTCCCCCACTGAGAGTGCATGGATCCAGATATTGCCTTCTCCGGGAACCTCTTTTGGGAACCTCAGGGCCAATCTCTCTGACATCCGTCCCTTTCTTCCGAACACGACAAAAGGAATCGACAAAACAAGGATGGGTGTCCAAAGAAAATTGTAAAAAAACATGAACATCTCAATGGGCCTCACATTGTTCCCTAACGGTGAATCCACTGCTCATATTGGCAAAGATACATTTGTCCGCGATACAAATCTTATGGGCACAGAAAGTTACAAATCCCCAAATTCGTGGGTTCTCAGTAACCCCGGACGCGGCAGGGCTATTTCCCCCTGACTTATTGAGAAGTTGCTTAAAGTTGGCCCACGCAAAAAACGCCGTCTTCAACTTTTGCTCACCTCAAAGCTTAGGGCCTTGTTTTTTTCCAAGTTATCCGTGTTAGAGACAGTTACCAATTGAATCTTGTACAAAAAGCACACGAAATTTTTTGCAATGCCTTGAAAGTCAGTGATAGGGGGGGGTCCAAACAATGAATGATTATTCAACTTTTTGCTTCTGTAAAGGCACTGAGTTTTAGTAAATATTTTTTTATTGTTTTTCTTTGCGAGCTTTGCGTCTTTGCGCGAGACTTTTTTGGTTCCGGCTTGTCCGGGTTAGGTCTTCACAGGAAGCTCTATGATGATCTTTGTGCCTTTGGGATCATTATCCTTGACGCGAATAAAACCGCTGTGATCGATCACGATGGTATTGACGATGGCAAGACCTAAACCCGTCCCCTGTTTTTTTGTAGAAAAATATGGCTCAAAGACCCTTATCTTATCTTCAGGGCTTACCCCCCTGCCATTATCTGCCACCTCGATTCTCACCATCTGGAGCACCTTATCATAGCTGAGGTCAACGACAACCTCTCCCCTGCCGTTCATGGCCTCAATGGCATTTTCCAGAAGGTTTATCATCACCCTCTTTATTTGCGCTCGATCCAGGTTAAAAACAGGTGTCTCCTTTGAGTCGTTAAAAGTAATCCTCACCTCCTTATGGGCCTCCCTATAAAGGCTCAAGGCCTCATCAATAATCTTGCCGATAACTTCCGGAGAAGGGTTTACAGCGGGCATGCGCGCAAAATTGGAAAATTCATTCACAAGCCGTTTTAGTTCTCCCACCTGTCTTATGATCATCTCTGTACATTCCTGAAAGACCGGGTCATCTTGTCCAAGAAGTCCTTCCTGATATCTTTTTCTGAGCCGTTGGGCCGAGAGTTGTATCGGTGTCAACGGATTCTTGACCTCGTGGGCAATACGCCTGGCTACCTCTCGCCATGCCGCCATCCGTTGAGCTTTTTCAATCTCGGTCAGATTCTCAAAGACGGCAACCAGGCCAAGGTAATTTCGTCGATCGTCACGGAGCACATTAAGGGATACGAGTAATGTCAGCCTGTTGTTTTTTACCGACAACTTTATCTGTTTGTTCAGATAACCTTTCCTGAAAAGGCTTTCATCACCCATAAAATCATCGATTATCTTGATGTACTCATGCGAAAGCACATCCCTGAAATTCTTTCCGATCGTCTCTTCTGCCTCTATACCCACCATTCTTTCTGCAGATTTGTTAATCGTGAGAATTTTCCCGTGGCCATCGGCTGACACCACACCAGCAGCCACATTTGCAAGCACCACCTCCATATAGAGCCGTCTTTGATCCAACTCAAGATTGCTCTCAATGAGTTCCCTGTTGGCTTCCTCAAGTCTCTCCTTTCCCGTCTTTAGGTCCATGGTCATCCTATTGAAGGAGTTAACCAGTTCCCCCATTTCATCTTTTCCCTCCAGATCGATTGTAAAATCATAGTCTCCCGTTGCAATCCGTTTTGTTCCCTCAGCAAGTTCTTTGATGGGGACCGTTATTTCCTTGGAAAGATAAAAACCAAACCACATCGATGAAAAAATAATAAGAAGAGTAACGATAGAGAGGGTAATCACCTGGCTTATTTTCATGGGTTTTTTGAGCATCTTTAGCTGCTGGTATTCCTGAAGTCCCCTGGAAATTGCCTTCAGACGGTTGACAAAACTACCTGGGACAAACTTGGCCAGGACGATAAGGCCCACCACTGCCTTGGACTTTGTCCTGGAAAAAATCGGTACAATTCCGGTGACAAAATCCCCGTGCGGAAAAGACTGAATGTGCTGGCTGTCAGTACCTTTGTCGAGGCCTTTCCTTAAGATATCCGCCCCCGGTCCCTTGAATGTGCTCGTATCGATCCGGTGATCCTGAGATAAGGCCCTCGGGGCCAGCTTTTGGGTGACCACCGCCAGAGAGGCGAGGCCAAATTCTTTTTGTTTTTCACTAACAAATCCCTCAAGTTCCCCTTTTTGTGAATCAAGCATATATCCTTTATAAGTGATAACCCTGCTCAAATGATTCCCAAAAGAAATGATCTCATCGGCAATCCCCTTGTAGTGATCCTGTCCCACTTCCAGTGAATTTTTCAAAGAGCGTTCGATCTGGAGGCTGAACCAGTTTTCAATGGAAGTCGATATGAATTGCACGGAGACAAAAAATAGAATCATCGTCGGTAATAAAGACAGGATCATAAAGGCCAAAACCAGTTTTGTCCTTAGTTTTGCCCCCATGATATTCTTTCTTCTTTCGAAGAGGAGCTTGACTAGATTTCGAACCGTAAAAAAGAGGAGAAGCAGCAGCAGGATCACATTTATATTGATCAAGGCGAAAACAAGTATGCTGCTTGAAAACGGAAGGCCTTGTCCCAGATCAAAAATACGGCTCCCAATATAGATGAGGACCGAAATCGCGGCCATAAGAAAGATAATCAGGTACCTTTCCCTGCGCCGTCTCCTGAGGTCTCGTACTTTTGCCTCTAAGTATTCTTGCATTGGGGCTAACCCGGTTACACAGTCCGGCCTTATTTACAAAAAAACGGGTATTTTTGAGGTTGCACAGCCCGGCCGGGATCCAAAGATTTTGCGATGAATGATTTTTTGTCAGTATCTGAAATCTATGGTATACCAATCCGTCTCAAAATCCCACAGGGAGAGGAAGAACAGTACATAATGCAGATAAAAGGGAAGCTTTATCTCGTCCAGTTCGGCCATCATGTGTATCTGGTAGCGAGTGCCTTTACGAAGGTTACTAAGTTCTGTGACCTTGAGACCTACAATCTCAGACATCAGTTTTTTTACCTCATCGAAATCCTTGACGAAGATCGGTTTTTGTTTCTCTGATAATTTTACCACATAGATCTTTTTCAGATTATCGTATTGGATCTCATGACTAACCTTGAGGTCTGCTATATTTTTGTCCCACCACAGGGTCCTGGTCTCATAAAGTTTTATAAAAAATGTAAAGGTTGTAACGATCCCATTTTCAATGGCCTTTTCCATCTCCTCAGTAAAGCAGCCCGTCACAGTTAAATACAAAAGGAGATCGTCACGGGTGTTGGTAATCACTATATCTGTCAGACGGGCTTCTTCAGCCCTTGCTGGAACAGCAAAGAGTAAACTTATCGAGAAGATCAGGACCAGTGCCGATTTCAACCTTATGCCCAATGAGGCAAAGTGCATCATATGTTTTCCCTGCAGAACGATAAGGGGCATGATCAGCGGAGTTAGAGGGTACTTGAAAAAACCTTCGGGGTCGGCCGTCGCTCCATGATCGTGGAAGAGGTTTTGTTTCTACGCCTCACACCTTATGCCCTAGCCATTTCTTTTCTTCTGTTGCCTTAGGGATATTTCACCCTTTGGATCATCATCCCAACACTTTTTATGGATCTCTAAATAGGACAACAGATTGTATGGGGGTATAATAGGTGAGAGGGCGTCAAAATGCAAGGATCGATATTTTGAAACGATTCACAGTCAGCCTGGGGTGTGCCTTTGTGCAACACGGTCTCAAAAACCAAAAAAAGGCATCTTCTCGGGTTTTTCCTGAGAGATGCCCATCAAAACGATTGTGCTTCCGATTTTGTAATTTTCAGGCAGGCGAAGGGTCCAGCCCGCCAAAGGCCGGTATCTTTATTCTTTTTTCAGTACATTCCTGAGGGGTTTCAAATGACACTTCCTTCCAGTGTCTTTTTGACTCCATCAGCCCCCTCAACATGTATTGGTTAAGATAATGTCCGGATTTCTTTACTACAAAATGGCCGATTACCGGGGCCCCTACGATCGAAAGGTCACCTATAAAATCCAAAATTTTGTGCCTTACAAATTCGTCATCAAACCTGAGTCCGTCTTCGTTAAGTATCCTGAAATCATCTATCACAACAGCATTGTCAAGGGACCCCCCCTGGGCCAGACCATTTTCCTTTAGCGTCTGGACGTCTTTCAAGAACCCGAAGGTCCTGGCCCGACTTATCTCTCTTGAAAACTCCCGTCCGGAAAAGGTCATCTCATATTCCTGATTTCTTAAAAGGGGGTGTTGAAAATCTATCATATAACTAATCTTTAGCTCTTTGAATGGATATATGTGGACAGATCGGGTTCCGTCGTCGACTTTAAAGGGCTTCTTGATCACGATGAATCGTTTCGGCTCCTTTTGCTCTCTTACACCTACGCTCTTTATAAGAAAGATAAAGGGAGCTGCGCTACCATCCATGATAGGGACTTCCGGTCCGTCAAGTTCCACTATCGCATTATCGATACCCAGACCAAAAAAAGCAGCCATCAGATGCTCAATAGTGCCCACCCTGCAGCCGTTTGAGCCAATGGTCGTCGCGAGAGTAGTATCAAAAACATTATCAAAACGGGCATCAATCACCGGATGACCAGCCAGATCAGTCCTTATGAATTTCACCCCTGTATCGCCCGGGGCCGGCTTCAAATTTATCCTGACCTTTGCACCGGTATGAAGCCCAATACCCGTACAATGAACCTCTCGGTTTAACGTGCGTTGTTTGTAATCCACAATTTGCTCCTAAACATCATTCAAAAATGGCTATGCGGTTTGTGTTTTGAATGCAAATAATATGCCAACAATGGAATAAGAGACGGAAATCAAACAAGGCCCCTTATCATATTGATTTGATTGGGGCATTACCTTGCCGACATCTCGAACCCTCATAAAAAAATCCCGCCCCTCCCCGCAGTGTGTAAAAAAAGACACACCCATTACCTCCCAAAATCAACACCAGGAAAAAGCAGCTCCATCCCATCCAATCCACCTGATTGAAAAAAATCCGTTTTTGTGATACTGCCTTTTTTGTTGACAGCAAAATTTCATTCTCTGATTCTACGGCGGCAATGATAAACCCAACAAGATCTCTCTTCAAAATTTTCGTTTTTCTAAACGCTTTATTTATTCTGGGCTGCTATCCGGCCCTGAAAAAGGAAGCCGTGACCCCACAAGAGGCCCTTGTGCCGGTCAGGTTTTTCTATCCTACCTTTAAAGATGACATCAAATTGGATTCGCTGATTCTGGCCATAAAAAGAAACATCGAATACCTGAATCGGCTCGCACCGGAAAAAACCTTTTTTTACGGGCCTGATAGGTTTAGCTGTCTGCAGGTAAAAAAAAGTCAGGAAGCCTTTTTGAAACTCATCACAGAAACCCCGGACCATGACAGGTTAAACAGGGAACTCAAGGCGAATTTCAAGGTTTATCGGGCAGCCGGCCGTGTGGGAAATCCCAACGTCCTTTTTACCGGATACTTTGAGCCACTCTTTGACGCAAGGCTGAGACCTGACGATTTCTTCAAATATCCCATATACAAAAAACCTGCCGATTTGGTGAAAATCGACCTATCACTTTTCAAAAAAGCCTTTAACAATCAGAAAATCGTTGCCAGAATTGATGGCAGTCTGGTGGTACCTTACTATTCCAGGGACCAAATCGAAGCCCAAAAGATACTCAAAGGGCGCGGTCTGGAAATCGCCTGGCTGAAAGACCCGGTGGATGTAAGCTTTCTTCAGATACAGGGTTCCGGTCGATTGAGGATGTCCAACGGGGATACCATCTCCGTTGGTTATGCAGCATCAAATGGACGACCCTATCGCAGTATTGGACGCTACATGATGGATAAGGGATATCTGACACAAAAGGAACTCTCCATGCAGAGCATCCGGAGATATCTCGCTACACACCCTCGGATCGTAAGAGAGGTGCTAAATTACAATCCTTCATACATTTTTTTCCAAGTCCTTAAAAATGGTCCCCTGGGCAGCATCAATATTCCAGTCACCCCGGGGAGATCTCTTGCCTTGGACGCTAATCTTTTCCCAAAGGGGGCCCTGGCCTTTATAACCTCGCAGAAACCCACACTGGATGGCTCCAACCATATCACCGGTTGGACCACCTTTTCACGTTTTGTCCTAAACCAGGACACGGGCGGGGCAATAAAAGGGGCGGGCAGGGCTGACCTTTTTTTTGGAAGCGGCCCTTATGCTGAAACAGTCGCAGGCCACCTGAAACATGAAGGTGAACTCTATATCCTGATCAAAAAACCGTAACCGGCCAAGACAACCCGACTCAAATCCAAACGCCAAGCAGACAGCCAAGTATCCGAAGGACGGAACACGTCTCCCGGGAACAACAGGGCATCTGTTAACATCGCCCTATATGGAAAATTTAGAGAGGTCTGCAACCCTCATAAAAAGACCAGTCACGTGCTGCAGTATTCCCACGCGGTTTTCTTTTAACATTTTGTCATCCTTGGTTAGGACCTCTACGCCGTCAAAGAACAGATCCACCGGTTTCCTGAGACCCGCCATGGTCTCAAGTGCCTCATAATAGGCGCCCTTGTCAAGACACCTACCCACCTCCCCTTTCAAGGACTGATATACCTCCCAGAGGCTGGATTCACATGCCTCTTTAAACAAGGCGGGGTCCACCTCATATAAACTTGTCTGTTTTTTGAGGATGTTGCTAGCACGCTTAAACGTCAAAGCCAGTTCCTGAAATTCATCCGATTCGGAAGCAAATTTTTTGAGTTGATCGATCCTATTGCGCAACGGGCTGATCCTCTCCAACCCCAGTGAAATAACAGCCTCAATCAGATCAGATTCATACCCCGCCCCCAGCATCATGTTCTTATAGCGTTCCTTAAAAAAACCCGCCACCTTGGGGAGGATTTCGTCGCTATCAAGCGCCATCTCTTCTGATAAAATAGAGATGGTCTTCTGAATAAACTGTGACAGCTGCAAATCCCATCCCGTATCCTCAATGATCCTTATTACAGCGAGGGCATGTCTGCGAAGCGCGAAGGGGTCTGCGCTTCCGGTCGGCTCAAGACCGATCGCAAAACACCCCACAATGGTATCCATCCGGTCCGCCAGCCCCACAATAGCCCCAACCCGAGATGTGGGGAGTTCCCCTCCCGAGCGCAGGGGAAGATAGTGTTCATATATACCAAGGCAGACATCTTCAGACCACCCTTCGAGCCTTGCATACTCTTTCCCCATGACACCTTGAAGCTTGGGAAATTCTGTCACTATCCGGGTGACAAGGTCGCATTTGCAAAGCCTTGCTGAAAGTTTCACATGATCCATTTCATCCGGAAGCACCATGGCGGCCAGATATTCAGCCAATCTGGTAAAACGATCAACCTTCGCAAAGGAGGTCCCCAGTTTGGCTTGATAGATCACCCCTTTCAGGTCTTCGAGTCGATCCAGGAGGGGTCTTTTTCGATCTTCCTTAAAGAAAAAATCGGCATCCGACAGCCTTGCACGAAGGACCCTCTCATGGCCTCTCCGGACAATGGACTCATCTCTTGTAACGGTATTGTTCACCGCCACAAAATTTGGCATCAGTTGGCCTTCCCCATCATAAACTGCGAAATACTTCTGGTGTTCTTTCATGACCGTGATCAAGACCGGATCGGGAATCGCCAGGAATGCCTCATCAAAACTACCGCCCACTGCAGAGGGGTACTCCACCAGATTGGCAACAGTTGATACCAGTTCCGGGTCTTGTAAGAGGGTCCCCTTAACCATTTTTGCCGCCTCCCCGGTCACCCTCTCTACAGCCCTGTTCCTCTCTCCCTGATCTACTATTACGGAGGCCTTTTCCATGTTCAGAAAATAGTCCTGAACACCTGAAACCTCCATTATCTCCGGCGCCATAAATCTATGCCCCCGTGTGGTGTTGCCGGCACTCACCCCCGCCGCCTCAAAGGGGACCACACTGCCATCCAGAAGACACAAAATCCAGTGAACGGGTCTCACAAAGGGAAAACCGATATCCCCCCAGCACATGGACTTGGGCCAGGGAATATTGGCGATGAGATCAGGAAACGACTCGGAGAGAACCTCCAGAGTAGACCTCCCCGGCACCTCCCTCTTGACATAAACATACTCCCCTTTGGTTGTCTCAATGACCTCCAGATCTTCTATCGATACGCCTTGTTTTTCGGCAAACCCCAGGGCCGCTTTGGTGGGGGCCCCGTTCTCATCATAGGAGACCCTCTTTGGCGGGCCGGTAACCTCCATAATAAGATCTTTCTGCTTTTGTGAAACCCCTTTTCCTATCAGAACCATCCTTCTGGGTGTCCCATAGGTATGGAGGCCGTCTGTCACCTCAATCCGGTTTTCCTTTAAACAGGCATCAGCAAGCGATTTCAACTCGCTTAACCCCTTTTCCAGGTACCCGGAAGGAATCTCTTCCGTTCCAATCTCTAAAAGCAATTCAGCAGCCATATTTCCTTATCAATCCCGTTGATTTAAAAAAACTCTGAAATCCGCAGCGTCTCTTATTTCGCCATAAGCGGGTAACCCATTTCTTCCCGCTGCGCAAGATAGTTTTTGCATGACAGGCGCGCCAGATTTCTGATGCGGTCAATATAATGGGTCCGTTCACTCACACTGATCGCTCCCCTGGCATCCATGATATTAAATATGTGAGAGCATTTGAGACAGTAATCATAGGCAGGGAGGACAAGGCCCTTTTCACTGATCCGTTTTGCCTCTGTTTCATACATATCAAATGTTTTAAGGAGCATCTCCACATCAGCCAGCTCAAAATTATAGGTGGAAAGTTCCCACTCACCCTTCTTATGCACATCCCCATAAGTGATACTGTCATTCCACAAGAGATCATAGACATTCTCTTTCACCTGCAAATACATGGAAATCCTTTCCAGTCCATATGTTATTTCCACTGAAATAGGATCGAGACGGATGCTCCCTGCCTGTTGAAAATAGGTAAACTGGGTAATCTCCATGCCATCAAGCCAGACCTCCCAGCCTAGCCCTGAGGCGCCAAGGGTGGGTGATTCCCAATCATCCTCAACAAATCGTATATCATGATCAAGGGGATCGATACCGAGGGCTTTAAGGCTGTTGAGATATATATCCTGTATATCTATGGGGGAAGGCTTTATTATCACCTGATACTGATAATAGTGTCCCAAACGGTTGGGGTTGTCACCATATCGACCGTCCGTGGGACGTCTGGAAGGCTCCACATATGCAACGGACCATGGTTCAGGGCCGAGAACCCTTAAAAGGGTTGCGGGGTTAAAGGTCCCTGCACCCACCTCCAGGTCATAGGGCTGCTGGATTAAACAACCCTTGTCGGCCCAGAATTTTTCCAGGGCCATAATAAGTTCTTGAAAAGTCATAAGACCCTCGCTTGTCTTTTTAACGCAGCACCCTTTCAGGCTCTTTCGCTGCTGGCGCGCCTGGCAGGATTCGAACCTGCGGCCTGCGGATTAGAAGTCCGCTGCTCTATCCAGCTGAGCTACAGGCGCAATTTTCTCTTTAATGTCTCTTTATATCGAAATTTTCTCAAGGGAAAAAACACGACGTCCTCCCCTTCCCTTGGGAAAACCGGGATTTCTGAAAGGTAAAAATGGAGACCGCTTCGGGAATCAACTCGATTACTCTGGATGGGGGCTATGCAATCTTGTTATTCAATGAATATGAAGTCGTCACATCCGCGTGACCATTGAGCACCTGCCGAAGCACCGTATTGGTCTTCTCTTCCAACTGGCCAATATTCTCGGCCAGCCCTTTCAGACCTATAAGGCTCTTTCTGGACTTTTCCTGATAGGGCAAACCGAGAGAAGTTTCCTGTAAGATTTGGATGAGTCTGTCAAGTAACTGAAAGTCGATACGGTCCATATTTGTGTAGATGAGGTCAACCCATTCCCTTTTCAAACCTTCAGGGATGCTGTTATATGACGCGAGAAGTTCCGGATCTCTACCAAGATAGAGAGATTTCTTGAGCTTTCCCAAATTTTGATATATCTCTCCGGCTGCTTCATCACCAAAGGGAGCCTTGTGAATCAAGGTTTCCCATCTCTCTTCAATCTGCATCCGGATCCAGTTTTCCCCCCGCTCGGGCGGAAGCGTGAGACTCAAAACCTTGTTTTGTATGTCAACCAGCACCCTTTTCTCTTTTTCAGCAATTCCCGCCGCCGCCATTACTGCCCGGTTCAAAGCACGAATTGCATCGCGTTTCATCTCCTTTTTCTCAGAACGTTCTAACAGCGCCTCCTCCCATTGGACTCGTAGAAAGCCAAGTTCCTGTTTGATGAGAGAAAAGATAAACCCTGACTTGGTAATCGCATTCCTCAATGAGTCTGCGATGATATTGCAGGACCTCAATCGGTCTTCGGCCAGTCGATGCATGGCTTCGACCGATTGCTGTCTCAGCTGATATGAGAGGAGTTCTGTCCCAAGGGCACGGGACAACCCGTTTATGACCTTGGTTTCCGGGCCGTCTATTTTTATTGTCTTCGGGCGAAAATGGATTTTAATGACTGCCACTACGACATAGTCACTATCCTGCCACAGCACCTTGCCTTCAAAATTCTCGGGATATTCTGAAGTTACATTGTTGTTGAAATAGAGGGCCTTCTTACTGACCACGACTGGCTCCATGTGGTGGCAATCATCTCCCACCCCGGCCACTTGAAGCCTCACGCTCCGCTTATCATTTATGGGGTCTTCTGCGGTCCAGCTCTGCTGCCTTTCCACGCACCATGCCATTGCCTCCAGGGGGTGCCCCGGTTCGTCTCGGTATTCGCTCCAGGGTTTTCCAGGGGGGGTGTAGTCAGACCTGGCAGGAAAACCCCAGGTGATGGCCTTTTTTTCATCATCAATAGTTCCAGAGGTAACCCGCATGGCAATCATTTCAGGAGGGCCCCCTATACGATAAACCGTCCCTCTGTAAGCATTTGGGAGACAACGCAGGATTGCCTCGATAATCTCTTTACAAACCTGTTCCAGGGTCTCCCTGTCAATTTTGATGCTCAAATCCTTTTCCCTTCCTCATGGGGCCAAATATCACCCTAAATACGCTACACCACCCCCCTAGATCTCAGAATAACGGCTGGTGATGCAATAATAGGCGAGCGAAATTTACCCTTTGCTCAGAAATCGAGATACTTTATACATTTTTTATGTTTTATCAATAATAAATACCCCTCTTTACTTTCTTGATTTTAAATGTCAAAAAATAGGGGATATGGAAAAAGGAATTGATATAGAAAAAATCCCGGAATTAAAAGACCCCATCCTCGTTGCAGGATTTGATGGTTGGGGAAATGCTTTGGATATTTCAAAATCCATGGCCGCCTATCTGATACGGAAACTTAAAGCTGAATCCTTTGCGAAAATAAATCCGGACCTCTTTTTCAGATATGATGAAAGCCGTCCCTTTGTAAACATAGAAGAAGGGATCTTGAAAAGCGTCTCGCCCCCCGGCGGTTCATTCCATTTCTGCCCTACTGGTCCAAAGGGGAGGGATATTGTTATCCTGGAATGTAACGAACCTAGCCTTCGGTGGGCACATTTTGTTGAGGAACTGTTTTCCCTTTGTGAAAAAGTGGGGGTGAGGACAGTTGTGACCCTGGGTGGAATGTATGATAACGTCCTGCATACGGACAGAATCATTTCAGGTATTGCCTCGACCGAAGAACTCTTCTCAAAACTGAAAAAACAAGGTGTTATTCCCATAAACTATCAAGGCCCCGGTGCCATCCATTCCAGCATTCACTTCCAGGGTCTGAAGAGGGGGTTTGAATGTATCAGCCTGTGGTGCCACTGCCCTTATTACCTTCAAGGGACCACCCACTTTGGTCTTCTTTCCTCGCTGGCCTCTTTGCTTTCATTTTTGGGAAATTTTGAGTTGGACACACAAGAGCTCGACTCGAACTGGAAAGAACTCAACAGGCAAGTCCAGGGGCTTATTGAAAAAAACCCTGAACTCCGGACCATGATCAGTGAGATACGAAAAGCAAAGGTTCAAGGTTCGTGGGCGAGTATGAAAGGGTCCATTGAAAAGGGACAGAAAGTCATACACCTGGAAGACTTCTTAAAATCGAGATAGATTGTAACTTCTCAATAAGTCCGGGCGGAATAATAGGATACCTGGAGCGAGGTTCGGGTGTTTCTTGCAGGCGCTCTCTCAAATGGGATTTACTTCTCACTTTCGCAGATAGATTCAGGAAAAAGAAAGGTCTGCATCCCCTCCTTTTTTCCGTACCGCCTCAACGAGGGCGGGCACAATCATACCGGCGGAACCCTCAAGGAAAATATCGGTGATACTGTCAGTCAGGTGGGTTTTTTCCTTATTGATCTCTATGATCTTTGCTCCGTTCTGTTTGGCGATCGATGGGATCGTATTGACGGGGGAAACAACTGCTGAGGTCCCTATTATCATCAGGACCTGGGTTGCTGCTGCAAGCTTATAGGAATGATTCATTGCCTCTTGAGGTATGGGCTCTCCAAAAAAACACCACATCGGGTTTCAAAATTTTTCTACACTCGCACTTGGGAGGCATCTCATCCTTTTTTTCTTCAGGGCGGTAACTCTTTCCACACCACAAACACGAAAGGGTGCTTGAGTTCCCGTGATATTCGATAACATTTCTTGAGCCTCCCAGTTGATGCAAATTGTCTATATTCTGGGTAATGATGTAATGCAGACGCCCCATCTTTTCAAGTTCCCCAAGCCCCACATGCGCCTTGTTGGGCCTGGCTTCGCCTACGACCTTACCCATTTCCCGCAGCATGCCCCAGACTTTCTCGGGATTGGCCCTGAACGCGGTAATGGTGGCATACTCGGCCGGATCGAATTTTGACCATAACCCACCCGCGCTCCTGAAATCAGGGATCCCGGATTCAACCGAAATCCCGGCCCCTGTCAGCGCCAGTGTCATGCTTGAATTGATGATTATATCGCTGGCCTGTTGGATCAGTTCTTTCATAGCTAAACCTCCATCCTGATAAAACAGCCTGTTTAAACTGATTCAAGAAGACAAGAAGATTTTTGGAAGGAGTTTGACCAGACGTACCGTACTTCTCAGGAAGAACTCCAAAAAATCATCTAGGTAGTGTCAGAACGAAAACTAGGATTTTTCGTTCAGATCAAGGAAGACGATAATTTTAACCACAGGAATACATTGAGTATTTCGAGGATTAAAATTTGAGTCTGACGCAGATATGGGCGAAAAAGACAGTTTTCGTTCAGGCAGTAGGTAGCATTATTGGCTGCCTTTTAGAGGCACCTCAACTAAAAACGTTGCGCCTTTACCTTCATTGCTTTCAAGCAACAGTCTGCCGCCCATATCCTCGATCAGCACCATCACACCCGCGAGGCCCAGTCCGTGCCCCCGGACGCAACCGTTTTCTGTGGCATCCATCTGAAAATAGCACTGAAAAATTTTCTCATGGTATGTGGATGGTATCCCTTCACCATCATCCCTCACCGAAAAAGCAAGACAGTCATTTCTTTTTTCGACTACGAGTTCTACACGTTCTTTGCGATACTTTAGGGCATTATTTAAAAGGTTTCTGAGAATTTGTCTTACCTTTGCCGCATCCAGACAGACCTCCTGACCCCACAGCCCCTCGTCTATAACAAGCAGAACTCCTTTCTTATTCAATACATTTTTCAATACCTCCAAATCCATGGAATTTTTTATCTCTTCGGAAGTATTACAGTAGGACAGGTCAAACATCTCCACCAGTGCATCTTCTATCAAACTTGAAATTCGCAAATTTGAGGAATTAATGATCCCTTGTCTGGATTTTCCCAGTTCCAACGCGTCATTGACCAGTGTCTTGATAACCTTGTTATTCCGTAAGGCCCGTCTCAAGACCTTCTCCTGTTTTTCTGTAATGGGGCCATATTTTTCCCGTCTGTTCAACAACGAGATGAGTCCGGCCTCAATCACTGCTAGGGGAACCTTGAGATCGTGGATCAAAAGGTCAATTTTTATCCTTTCACGGCTCATATAAAAATCTCTTCCATGCCATTAACATGATAGTTTTCTAAAATGTCAAAAAAAACAGGATAGGGTAAAGAAAATCTTTTACATGGATCGAGGTTAATAGTCAAAATTTTTTTCTCACCCCAAGAACCTTTTTGAACATATCAATTCCTTGAAAAAAAATCAAATTCGAAAACACCCCTGCTCCACCAAAAACAATTTGGCAGGATTTCAATTGAAAGGTTACTGTATCTTCCGCTTTTCTCTCTTGCCGTAAAACCCGTTTGCTGCTATGTAGTTTGTAATTCTAGATTT
>PVMK01139458.1_pt1 | contig 66603 bp, 65 predicted proteins | sample 1853481 | NCBI WGS metagenome assembly PVMK01 (sample SAMN08533507, study PRJNA380276) | Marine sediment metagenome, whole genome shotgun sequencing project.
ATAATCTTTTATGTTTTCTGGTGAATCACCGTGGAGAGGCATTAAGCAGGGACTCCATAAGAAAGAATATCTGGAAAGACTCCCATATTTATTCCTGGAGCAGAGTCATAGATGTCCATATTCAGCATTTGCGGCAAAAAATCGAGAAAGATCCTTCAAAACCAAAATACATCATTACCGTATCAGGCGCTGGGTACAGATTTATGGATTAACAGGCAATAGCGCTCAAAATTGCTTAACGATTGATCAAAAGTAGCTCAATAACTGCTGAATATTCTGTATAATTTTTTTGGTCTTCGTGTAATCGAGTGGGTAAATTATAAATATTTCAGCGTGCATTAGTCCCCCTCTTTGGCAAAGAGGGGTTAGGGGAGATTTTATAAATCATAATTTTATCCATATTTTTTCTATTACTATATCAATTCGTTTCAACACATCTCTATCTGAAAACCTAAGAACATTTATACAGAGTCTCTTCATGTAATCGTCTTTCATGTGGTCTTTATCCTTTCCTTCTGCTTCGTAATGCTGACCGCCGTCAACCTCTATTACCAGCTTTGTTTCGGGGCAATAAAAATCAGCAATGTAATTACCTATAATCTTTTGTCTGTGAAATTGTTTTCCTTTTAATTGTTTTCGCCTGATCCTTGACCATAGTAATAGCTCGGCATCAGTCATATTAGTTCTGAGATTTCTTGAAAATTGTTTTAAATTTTTATTATATGAAAGCATAGTCGCTACCCTGTATCTTCAAATCCTCCCTAACCCTGCGTGACGGCAGGCAGGCCCCCTTTTCTAAAGGGGGGAATTAAGGATAATCATATCATTTTCACTATGATTTACCCACTCTCTTTCACGATGAGCCAATTTTTTATCTACTATATTGAGTCACTGTTAAACAACTGTTGAGCTACTGTTGAACTATGTTATCTAAGGTATCAAGATGATTTCCCATAGCCTCTCCACTTTCTAATCTACCATATGTTATGAATGTTCCGGACTAAACCTCTTTTACATTTTCTTTACAAACATTAACCTCACATTTACAAAATAATCCTCTAAGATTTAATTATAAAAATTCATTAGTTCCAGCGTAATTACATAATATCTGGAAGAAGATCATAAGCGGAGAGAGACTTTGATGGTTGTAACAGGACTTGTTGTAAAAACAGTTCAGGAAGAACTTAATACAGTGTTGGTCGCCATAGAAAATATTAAAAAAGTCAGCATAACAAGGATTATGGATGAAAATAAAATACTGGCAATCATTGATACGGAAAACAAAGATGAAGAGGCTGTTGTCTCTGAAGAGATTAAGCAAATAAAGGGAGTGATCAGCATCAGTCTTGCCTATCATCATTTTGAGAGTTAGAGGGACTATGATGCAGGTAATTATATTTGGGTCGGAAAAAAAGAAAGGGAGGTGAAGTCAGTAGTAGTGCAAATAGTTGAATTCGAATCTTATATAAGAAGGAGGTTTTAATCATGAAGAAGTTGTTATTTTTATTGATAACTGCATGTTTCCTTTTTGCAGTTACAAGTGCATTTGCAGTAACAAAGATTAACATTCCACAAAATCTGTCCAAGGCCAGCCAGGAATGTGTAAGCTGTCACAAGGAAATGAATGTTAACATTTATCAGCAATGGGGTAACAGTAAACACTTCATGGCCAATATCGGGTGCTTTGAGTGTCACGAAGCTCAGAAAGGCGATGTTGATGCTATGGACCACGAAGGGTTCCTTATATCAATAATCGTTTCTCCCAAGGACTGTGCAAAATGCCATGAAAAAGAGGTCAATGAATTTGTTAACTCTCATCATTCCAAAGCCGGAAGAATTATGGGATCACTGGACAATATACTTGCCGAGGTTGTTGAAGGAAATAAAGGGATGAAGACCGAAGCGTTTCCAGATGGTGTTTCTGCAGCCGCGGTAAATGGCTGCTGGCAATGTCACGGTTCTGTAGTCAAAGTCAATAAGGACGGGGCTCTTGATCCTGCTACATGGCCGAATACAGGTATTGGAAGAGTAAATCCCGATGGCAGCGAAGGCAGCTGTACTGCATGTCATCAGCGGCATGAGTTTTCAGTTGCGCAGGCACGCCAGCCCGAAAACTGCGGTAAATGCCATATGGGTCCTGACCATCCCCAGATAGAGATATACAAGGAATCCAAACATGGTATTAATTACTACGCCAATAAAGACAAGATGAATCTTGATTCTCCAAAGTGGATAGTTGGAGAAGATTACTTTGCAGCGCCTACATGCGCAACATGTCATATGTCGGCAACTGATGACATGCCTGTAACCCATAATGTGGGACTTCGGATTAAGTGGAACAACAGACCGCCATTGATCAAGCTTGCCCATGAAACAGACAAGAAATGGGGCCTGGAATCGCAGAACATAACAGGCGACATGCGTAAGGAAAGCATGGTAAAGGTCTGTGTCAAGTGCCACAGTGAGAATTATGTAGAGGCCTTCTATATCCAGTATGAAGCACAGCTTCACTTATATAATGATAAGTGGGCTAAACCTGGATCAAAGCTTTACAAAAAGGCCACTGAAGTGATCAAGGCTGTCAAGGGCAAAGAGTATGCGAAATTTTCCCAGAAGATCGATTACACATGGTTTGAGCTATGGCACCATGAAGGACGCCGTGTACGTCATGCTGCATCAATGCAGGCCCCTGACTATGTACAGTGGCACGGTAACTATGACCTTGCAAAGAACTGGTATGGTGAATATGTACCGGAACTGCAGGAAGTGATCGAGATGGGTAAACATAGCGGAAACAGTGATGCAAAGAAACGTGCCGGAGAGCTGGAGGATATGCTTACTAAGGTCATGAATGATGAAAATCATAAGTGGTCCATTGGAAAGGAAGACCCTGCTGCCAAGGCAGATAGAGCAAAACGGGCTAAAGAGTTCAAAGACCGTTATAAATAAGGTTTGTTGAGTTATTGCCGCACTGACCGGTCATCCGGTTGGTGCGGCAAATTATTATCAGTCCCCCTAGGTGGGGGGTGAGAGGTAAGTGCTATGCCATTTGTCTCAACCTCCCCATCCGCCCCCCCCTTGTATAATTAGTTCAATATTGGTTTTTAGTCTTGTCATAACTGTCTGTTTTTTCATCCATATTTTCTTATCATGGCTATTTTAAAAGCGATGGCATAAACTAAATAAGATTATGCCATTCATAGCTTTTTTAATAGTCTTTTTTATGCCTTCTATTGCTGATGCCTGGGGACCTTTAACACATATTTCTCTCGGATGCCAGTTAATCGATCTGGGACCTGCAATCATACCTGCCGGTATTTACGGGATTCTGAAAAAATACAAAAATGATTACTTATATGGCAACCTGAGCGCAGATATTATCCTTGGCAGAAGGTTTCAGGGGTATGAATCAAATTCACATAGTTGGAAGGTTGCCTGGGACCTGATGGACGCGACTGAATCGGACAGGCAGAAGGCCTTTTCATATGGCTACCTCATGCATCTATGCGCTGATACAGTGGTACATAACATAAAGCCCAATGGTGTGCCCTTTCATCACTCATTGCTTGAGATGCGGTCTGACAGCATTCTGGACAAAAAGTACAGACGTAAACTGAAAACCCTTGATAAATATATGCAGAAGAAACATGACCTGTTTCTGGAGAGAAGACTTGAGAGCCTGATATTTTCCTTCAAGACAAATAAAAGGCTGTTCAAAGGAATACTGCTGCTGTCCAGATTACCAAACTATAAACCTGTCTCAAACTTTATTGATAACCGCTTTCCCTATGACATTCCTATTGAAAAAATATATAAATACAGGGCAGAGTCTCTTGAGAATATGATAGAGGTTCTTAATGATGGCAAAGCATCGAAAGTACTGGAAACCCATCCTCTTGGCAGGTACAGCAGACCCAGAAAAAAGGCATCATAGTCTTAACCGGACATCTTCTTTCTAATAAAGCTTAATAATTCAGTAGCAACATTGTGTTTTTACCGGATTTTTGTTAGGATTTTACGTTGATTTTAAACCAGTTAAGGGTTTTTTTTAATTATTCATGGAAGACAGAGAAGCCAAATTAATTATAGAGTCACTTCTGTTTATCTCAGGAGAGCCGATGACTATCGACTCTATTAAGAAGATAATTGAAATTGACAAGAAGAAGATTGAGGCTCTTGTAAAGGAACTGATATCTGACTATTCACTACGGAACTCAGGGCTTTTGGTTATAGAAGTAGCAGAAGGGGTTCAGATGGTGACCAACCCTGCATCTTCTCCCTATATTAAAAAGCTCATATCGACTGCTGTTCCTACCAAGCTTTCTCAGCCTTCAATTGAGACCCTGTCGATTATTGCCTATAAGCAGCCTATTATAAAGGCAGAGATTGAGGCCATAAGAGGAGTTAATTCTGATGGAGTTGTAAAAACGCTTCTTGAGCGGAGAATGATAAAAATCCTTGGCAGGAAAGAAGTGCCGGGAAGGCCTCTCATGTATGGCACTACAAAAGAATTTCTGCAGTACTTCGGACTTAAGGACCTTACAGAAATGCCTACGCTCAAGGAACTTTCGGATGTTGAAATCCTGGACATTCCTGATCTGTTAGAAGGAGAAGATGGTGAAATTCAAGCCAAGGAGAGTTTAGATACTGATGCTCCTGAATCTTCTGGAATTGAATCCTCAGCAGAAGACGATAGTGAAGTCCTTGCGGATGGTTCTATTGATGAAAGTCCAGAGCAACTTGATGAAATCGCTGAAGAAGTAACTGAAGAAGCAGAGGACCAGGTTGATACTGCTTCAGATCATCCAATGGGTCAGGAAGGTTCTGAACCGGAAGAGTCCCAGGATGCTGTTGAAGAAGAAAACGACCAGTCTCTCGATAAACAAACCAGCCTTAATTATTATTGCTCTTTTCCGTCAATTCTGGCTATACAGATTTTTATCTCATCTTTTACATCCTGAGGTACATCAGGACGAGCTATCCAATTCAGTAAACTGTCTTTTAATGAGATTAACATTAACTTGCTGCTGAGTTTTTTCCTTTCATGAGCAGGAGATGGCTTGATTAATTTTGTAAAATCAAGAATGGGGATATCACTTGTTTCCTCAAAAGAATTGAAAAGCTGGGTAATCTGGTCTTCCTGGTCAGGAAAACGTCTGAATAGAAAATTCTTGAAATTAAACCTGTTTTGTGAATCCAGAAAATAATCAAATTTATCTGAACTGATGTTTAAAACCTCTGTACAGGAAGCTAGTAAATTTGAATAGTCAATATTGTTCTTCTTACTTAAATGCTTGGCTGCTTCGTCTTTAGTGTAATTATTTTGTACAACAAGTCTGTATATTGCCAGGACATTTGAAATTGGATTATTCATCAGTAAAAAAAATATTCAGGTAAAGTTATTTCCTACCCTGTTTGCCCTTCGTGGCCTTTGTGATAAACGGGCCTGAGCCCTTTTTCTTTTTCTTGAAATGAGAAAGAAGGGTTTCTGCTTCATTAAAGGGAAGGGTGACAAAGGAAAATTTATCAAGAATATGGATGTCTCTGATTCTGTTGCTGGATATGCCGCTTTTGTCCTTAATAAAATCCACAAGCTTTTTATTGGTCAGGCCGTCCTTTTTACCCTGAGTTACAAAGAGACGGGTCTTGCCTTTTTTATCAACAACAGCATCTGCTATTTCGGTGTAGCTATTCTCATCAAGCTCTTCCTGAAATGAATACTGAAGCAGGGCGGCCACTATTTCCTCAGGTTCATACGTGTCAAGAAGTTCTCTGGACATATTGATATATTCTTCTTCAAGGTGAGAAGTTGCAATCTCTTTCAGGTCTGCCCTGATCCTGCTTTTTTTTGCCTTGATAACATCTTTGACCTTAGGGATTTGAGCTTTACGAATGTCTGCCTTGGCATGTCGTTGTATGAATTGAAGCTTTCTGTACTCTGAAGGTGTAATAAATGTGATTGCTATACCTTCCTTACCTGCACGGCCAGTTCGGCCAATTCTATGTACATAAGATTCCGGATCCTGCGGAAGGGCGAAGTTAATTACATGAGTGAGATCATGCACATCTATTCCTCTTGCTGCTACATCTGTAGCAACAAGCACATTAAGAAGACCTTTTTTGAACTTGCCAAGGATTCTTTCTCTATGACTCTGAGACATGTCTCCGTGAAGTGCATCTGCATCATACCCACGCTCGATTAGACGGGTTCCCACCTGGTCAACATCAACCTTTGTCCTGCAGAATACCAGGCCATAAAACTCTTCTTCCATATCAATTATTCTGCAAAGTGCCTCAAACCTGTCAGAGGCAGATACTTCAAAATAGATCTGGTCGGTCTGTTTGACTGTTAGCTGCCCCTTGGTTTTCAATACCTCATATTCGCCCATATGCTTTTTGGCGATCTGCAAGATTTCTTTGGGCATGGTAGCAGAGAATAACATGGTACGCTTCTCGTCTGGAGTGGCGTCCATGATCTCCCTAACGTCATCAAGAAATCCCATATTCAGCATTTCATCTGCTTCATCAAGGACCATGAAGGATATTCTGTTCAGCTTAAGTGTCTTGCGCTTGAGATGGTCGATTATCCTGACCCGCGTGCCACAACTATATCAACGCCCTTTTTCAGGCTTCTCAGCTGTAACTCCATGGACTGTCCGCCGTATATTGGGACAATGCTCAGTTTTCTTTTGCCTTTTAATGAGCTGATCTCTTCAGCAACCTGGATCGCCAGTTCCTCGTGGGAGTAAGGACCAAAGCCTGTACAGATCTGGATATGTCTGGTAAAAGCTCGATAATGGGAAGGCCAAAGGCAGCGGTTTTTCCTGTTCCGGTCTGTGCCTGTCCTACGATGTCCTTATTACCAGAAAGTATTGCAGGAATGGTTTTTTCCTGAATAGGTGTGGGTTCTTCAAAACCCTTCTTTTTTATAACCTTCAAGGTCTCTTCAGACAGACCTAAATCTTCAAATGATGCCATTAATTTATTGTATTCCTTTCGGTGAATTCATTTAATCCTGATTATACATAATTATGCGGGATAACAGGGGTGTTTTAAATGATGGTGTATCAATTCTAACATTTGGGGAAGAGGAAATGATACAGCACTTTACATACCAAGTGCCTGTTCAATTGCATCTTCAGGACATACCTCTGCACAGCGGCCGCATTCAAGGCAATGACTTCCGTCAACAGAATAAATATCTCCTTCTGAAATCACACCGACAGGGCATGCATCCAAACAAGTCCCACAGGCTGTACATTTATCATTAATAATGAAGCCCGGTGGATTGACCGTCTCACCTCCGAATGCAAAACGTTCCCTCTTTGGAGGTTCGGTAGAGAGATCAAAGATTTCACCTTGTCCCTTATGAAGATGAAATGCTTCAAGGATATCTTTTTTATCATCGGGATAAAGTGTTTCCATGATTGGGTTACTTTCAAATATCTTGTTAATGACTTTATCATCATTGCAAAATTGTATATTGCCCGTTATACGCATAGTTACATAGTTTTTATCCATTGCACAAAGGGCTATCCTGCTATTCTCTTTAAGCTGCTTATAATAGGGTTTGCCTCTTGCAGTGATAAAGTAAAGTCCGTCCTCTTCTGCCAGCATTACATCGGCTATTCTGACTTCAGGTTTGCCATCATTTACTGTTGCAACAGATACTGATTTCACTTCTCGCAAGAGGGTGAATGCCCTGTGTATTAATTCATTCATAGTATCCTTTTATATTTATTCACCATTAATCATCAATCCGCAATCTTCACATCTGTACTGCGTTGTTTCTGATGTATCATCTGCGACCTCTTCAAAGTCATAATGCTTATTGCCATGTACTTCAAAACATTCTGGGCAATGGTCCTTGCCAAGATCATCGGCCTTGATGGTCAGATGACAGTGTTTGCAGCGCAGCCTGTTTTTCTGTCCAGGCAATAAAATAAGATTGATGTGTTTACAGTTAGACATACTTAATATTGCTTATTGGATGAATATGAATTTTCTCCAAAGAGCAGGTTCGAAACAATCAGGCCAGGGCAGATTCCTGTTATGACGGCAAAGGCAAAGAAAATAGCCGGTAAATAAAGGACCCAGTGTACAATATCAAAACCTGTCAACCATATTCCTGTCCATACAAAGGTGCCGGAGACAAATAAAAAGAACCTCATCGCCTTGCTTATCTTATGTTTATTCATTTATGTTTCTCCATTATTGTGTTGTAAAAGTATATTCCATTTTCTAAATGTGAGGCAAGTTTAATAGTGATTTGTGTTACTTTCATAGAGAAATCTGATGTGCTATACTTTGCTGAACATCAAAAAATCAGGAGGAGATTTGTTATGAAAAAGAGTTCAGTTCTGTTTATTGCGTTACTGGTTGTCTCTGTACTTATGATTTCCAATCAATCATTTGCTATAGGACTTGAAATAGCAGGCGGGGTATGGGGCCAGGGACCTTCTGGTGACATAGCCTATAAATCAGGTGCAATAAATGACAAGTTGGACATTGAACAGGACCTGAATTACGACAGGAAATACAAAGCATTCGGAAGAGTCAAAGTTGATATGCCGGGGTTGCTTCCTAATATTTACTTTATAGCTACTCCAATGAAATTTGAAGAGTCAGGATCCAAGACTACCAACTTTACCTTTGGTGATACAACCTTTAATATTACGCAGCCTTTTGATACATTGTTGCAGCTTAATCATTATGATGTTGCCCTGTATTATTCTCTTCCCTTTCTGAGTACGGGATCAGCAGGTAAGCTGAATGCTGATATTGGTCTGAATGTCAGGATTATTGATTTTAAGGCAGAAGTTACTGGTACTGAAGCAATAACTGGTACGGCTATAGTTGAATCAGAGAAATTTACTATTCCTGTGCCAATGGTTTATATCGGACTCCAAATTAATCCCACTGACATGTTTGCTCTGGAATGTGAGTTCAGGGGCATTACCTATGACTCAAATCACTATTATGATTTTATTGGAAGGGTAAAAATCAGGCCTGTAAAACAGATTTTCATAGCCGGGGGATACAGGCATGAGGACATTGAGATTGATCATAGTGATGTCAAGGCATCTATTACATTTAAAGGGCCTTTTGCAGAAGCAGGGCTTGAGTTTTAGAGACGGGTCATTAACTTTAGGATAAAGATAAACATTGTAGGGGCGCATTGCGATGCGCCCTTTTTATTTAATAATATTCAAAATTTCATCAGCCAGCTCATAGCTGTTAGCAACACAGTCGTTAATTCCTATCCCTTTATATGAATTACCTGTCAGGTAGAGGCCTGGATGGTCTTTGAGCTTACTATCGATGAGATTCAGCTTTTCAGCATGGCCCAAAAGGTATTGAGGAATGGCCTTGTCCCACCTATATATTCTTGCCATGTCAGGATCGGTTTTTAATCCCATGATAGGTTTTAGTTCATTAAAGACCATATTTATAACCTTGTCATCTTCCATGTCCGCAATCTCGGGATGCTTTGCACCTCCAATCATGGATCTTAAAAGTGCATTGCCCTCTGATGCCCTGTTTGGGAACACGCTTGAATCCCAGAGCGTGCCCAGAATCGTTTTTCGTTCCTTATGAGGAATAAGAAATCCGAAACCGTCAAGGGAACGGGATACGTTTGCTTTCTTATATCCAAAGCAGACAACTGACACGTGAGGGTAGGGGATGGAACCAAGGAGGTCAGATATTTCACTATTATATTCTTTAAGGATTTCTGATGATGCATATGCGGGTGAGGCCAGTATAACAATGTCTGATTCAATATCCCCATCTGATGTATGCAGTAAATATGAGTCATTTTGTTTTGTGACACCCTGAACAGATACTCCCAGTTTAAGATTGCTTCCGACTTTGTCTGCCAGAGTATCGGTTAATATCTGAGCTCCATTAACAAAAGATGTAAGGGTGCCGCTCGGAGCAACAGAAACCTGTGAGTCATCACTGTTTTTCCTTTCCTGCTTTTTCTTTTTCTGAATTTTAATCATTGCCCTTATAAGACTTCCGTATTCCTGCTCCAGCTCTTTTATTCTGGGGAAACAGCTTTTAATGCTCATTGTATATGGATCACCGGCATAGATTCCTGAAGCCATGGGATCAATTAGAGTATCAAGGGCCTCTTTACCAAGCCGCCTTATGATAAAATCAGAAACCGTTTCATCATCAGGTCCTTTGGCTGCGATCAGTTCATATAGCATCCGTAATTTCCCGGGCCATGAAATAATGTCCGATTTTAGAAAGGCCGGAGGTGATTCAGGAAGTACGTTCAGTTTGTTATTCATAAAGATGAATCGTTTTTTGGAATTCTCATTGCTTCTGACAGGATCGATACCGAGACTGCTGCAAAGCTCAAGCGTCTTTGGCTTGTTATCAAGAAAGCCGTTTGGACCTTTTTCGCAGAGGAATCCATCTGTTTTGTCGGTCCAGATTTTTCCACCAGGTCTGTTGTCAGATTCAATAACAGACAGATCAAGGTCTTTATTTTTACTGAGTAGAACGTAGGCCAGGGTAAGTCCTGAAAGTCCGCCGCCTATTATTGATATTTTTTTCATTAATCCAAGTTTCCTTTATAAATTAGTATCTATTATATATGTACTTACGGTGTTCTTCAATATAGTGGATTATTTTGGAAGATATACTATTCTTAGTTGAAATTTAAAAGAGTGGCTCCCCCGTGGCATAATCCACGGAAGAGAATAATCCTAAAAAGGAAGGAGCCACTAAATGAAGGAAAACACAAAGAAGAGGAAAAAAGCAATAAGGGGAATGGAGGAAGCGTGCGGAAGGCAAGAGATAATAGAGCAGATGAGTGAAATCTATGCAAAGGGCAAAACTGGATTTGATGTATACATGAAAGAAATGGGCAGGATGATGGCAGAGACGATAATGTATATAGAGCGTGAGGAGAAAGCCGGGCCTGATTATCAGCCATTCAGTCCTGATATACAAAAATGGGCAAGCCAGCCTGGATCAGTCTATATTGGAGATCAGAAGATAACAGTACAACATCCGAGGCTTCGAGGGCCAGAGGGAGAGATCGCAATAAAGAGTTATGAGAAGCTGAAAGAACGTGAGAGGTTTTCAGAAGAACTTCTGAATAAGATATTGAGAGGAATATCGTGCAGGAAGTATGCAGAGACGGTGGTGGAAGCGGCAGGTGCATTTGGAGTGTCGGCCAGTTCAGTATCGCGGCATATAGTTGAGGCAACGGCGAAGCAACTTCGGGAATTTAAGGAGCGGTCATTATCGGAATACAGACCTTTTGCGATATTTCTTGATACGATTCATCGGGGAGGAGAGGCATTTATAATTGGACTGGGCATTGATACAGCAGGGATAAAAAGGGTATTGGGATTTTGGCAGGGAGCGACGGAGAATCATGAGATATGCAAAGAGCTGTTTGGAGATATGGAACAGCGTGGATTGGAATTGGCGGAAAACATCATATGGGTCACGGATGGAGGCAAGGGGATTATCAAGGCATTGCATGACCGATTTGGCAAGAAACTGATTCACCAACGTTGTACGATCCATAAGGATAGAAACATTCAGAGGCATCTGGCAAAGAAGTATCGGAAAGCGGCGCACCGGCAATTCAGGACAGCTCTGGAACAAAACGGTTATGAAGATGCCCGTCAGATGCTGCTGGATATGGAGAAGTGGCTGCGTAGCATAAATGAGTCAGCAGCTGATTCACTTATGGAGGCTATAGATGAGATTCTCACCGTTCACAAACTGAAAGTTCCAGGTTTGCTGCGAAAGACTCTGCATTCGACCAATCCAATAGAAAGTATGTTTTCCATAGTGAGAGATGCGGAGGGCAATATTAAACGGCATCGCAACAGCAGGATGATGCAACGATGGCTTGCATCAGTTCTTCTGTACAGTGAAAAAAGATTTAGACGGATCAAGGGATATGCTTCGATTCCTGAGGTTATAAAGAATATCGAACCTCAACAGGAAAAAGAAACGATTGACAGGAAGGCTGCATAAAGAACGATATGAAAATGAGAGCCACTCAAACACTAAAAACTGGACATCTTGTTATTTTGGTAAAGGGAGTGATAGATACTTTCCATGAAATGTTGTTTATTTTGTCATGCCCGAAGTCTTTAATCGGGCATCCAGAACCTATTGAAAAGACTGGATTCCGGCTTAAGAACTGCCGGAATGACAAGCAGAGACATTGAGTTTATTGTAAAGAGTCTACTTAGGCACATACCAGGAACTTTTATAAATAAAGAATAAGACTATATATACCGATATGATAATAAAGAGTTAATAGGAGGCATTGTGCAAGTAAGCAGTTCAAGTGGTTCTGCATCTACAGGATTAAAGATCAGTTTCGGCAGTGCAACAGATCGTATTCAAGAGAGAGAAACGGAAAAGCAAGTCCGCTTAACACTTGATTATATGTATCAGGAGATTATAAAAATCCGCACTGCATTGGAGCAGATCCGTAACCCTCTGAATCTTGATAAAGAGAAAGTTAACTATGTGAAGGCTGCATCTAGTAGTTCAAGCTCTGATCTAGGTTTGACAAGGGGAGCCACAAATGATGCTGACAAGGCTCTCTCAAGTGTTGCAGCTTTTTCTTCCATGTCAAGCGGCACATTAACCATTAATGGTACTGATATTTCGATTGATGTCTCTGTTGATTCTCTTAATGATGTTATATCAAGAATAAACGCCTCGGCAGCAGAAGTTACATCCAGCCTGTTTAATGTTGACCAGCGGTTTATGATAGCGTCAAATTCTGCTGACCAGTCTCTTGTTCTTAATAGTGGAACAACAGGTTTTTTCACTACTCTCCATATGGTTGACGGCACAAGTGAATCATCAATAGGCACCCGGGAATCATTGGATAAGACTATTATGCCCAAGGCAAGGGCATCAAGAATTGCTGAAGCAATTGAGGATTTTACAAGTTCATTTAATCTGCTTTTTGATGAGAATGAAATTCAGGCAGCAGAAGACAGTTCTCTTGAAGATTTTATTGAGACGTTGAGAGGTGACCTGAAAAAAGCTGTTCAGGGTGGTTTTGGTTCAACAATGACAGATGTAGACAGTGGCTTCGGTATTGCCTTTGACTTTGGGTCAACTGCCAACCGGGTCTTTGACTTTAGTCTTCTTGATAAAATGGACTTTGTAAAGAAATTGTCGGAAGAAGGAAATGAAGTGAATGAGCTGTTTTTTGGCCTGAACCGAAAGGACGATGACGGGCTTATCGAGAAAATACTCAATTCACTGGAAACTCATGAAGACTTTCTAAAGGACATCAGGGGAACAACAGGGGTCTTTGTTAATACATCTGCATAATTAATTCAAAATAATATTTTACTAACCACTCGCCTCCTTGACCCCTTGACCCCTTGAATCCTGTTCTTTTACTTTATCCATAACAAGCTGCTTCATTGCATCAATAAACATATCTGATTTGTTAAGAGCTTTGCATCTGCGAAGCTTAATTCCATGCTGTTCCGCGAGTTCATTATACTGAATATCTATTTCATAAAGGGTTTCAATATGATCGGAGACAAAGCTGATTGGAACTACAAAAAGATTTTTGCATTTTGATTTAGTAAGATTCTCTATGGTCTCTTCTGTCGAAGGTTCAAGCCATTTCACAGGTCCGGTCTTGCTCTGGAAGGAGAGCTGGTATTTCAAATCAGGATAATTGTAGGGGCTGTCGCCAAGTCGCTTTAAGACCCTGTCAATAGTTGACTTAATATGTTCCAGATATGGGTCGCCTTCATCAATAAAGGACTGTGGCAGGCTGTGTGCACTGAATAGGAGATTGAAATCCTCTCTCCCGTACTCTGATATCCCTTCTGCCATAAGCTTTGCAAGAGAATCAATATAGGGAGGATAGTCATACCACTCGTTTATGTACTTAATATCAAGATCTTTACCTTGGATATATTTTTTTAAATCAGCAACAGAAGATCCGGTAGTAGCTTTTGAATAATGGGGATAGAGAGTAAGAACAATTAGGCGGTCGATCTTGTCATCAAGAATCTGCTTAACAGTTTTATTAGTAAAAGGGTGCCAGTAACGCATTCCTATGTAAACCTTGAAATGGCGTTTTGAGTCTGGACTTTCGTTTAAAGATATTTCAAGTGCCTGAGCCTGAGCAGTGGTTAATTCAAGGATAGGAGACTTGTTTCCTATTTGCCTGTACATTTCTATTGAATGCTTTGAACGGAATGTAGAGATAAACCAGGCAATGGGTTTCTGGAGAAAAGACGGCCCCAGCCTTATTATGTCCCTGTCTGAGAAGAGATTATAAAGGAAAGGTTTGACTGCCTCCAGAGAGTCAGGGCCTCCGAGATTAAGAAGTAATACACCTATTTTATTGTTTTTGGTCTGCACGTTTATTATGAGTATAATTCAATGGGATTCTAAGCAATTAGTTTGAAAAATGCAAATGAGACGAAAAGTCCTTTTATTAAGTCAAATAATGCAGCAATAATAATGTGCAGTAGTATACGTATGAGTGATCAGGGCATTTTTAATAGTTCCTGAAGCGAGTGTAAATTCTCCTTATCCTGGTTTTCTTCGTAAATGGTATTAAAATCATTTGTCAGATTTTTAAAGGCGTTCAATATCTGGGGATCAAAGTGCTCAGGCAATGTCCTGCCGTCACCTTCTGTTAATATTTTGACCGTTTTATCATGGTCGAATGCCGGTTTATAGGGTCTTCTACTGCGTAGTGCGTCATATTGGTCAGCAATGTTCATAATCCTGCCTGAAAGAGCTATTTCACTACCCTTAAGTCCCTGGGGATATCCTTGCCCATCCCAGCGCTCATGATGAGTAAGGGCAATCTCCTCAGCCATTTTCAAAAAAGGTGATTCTGAGCCACTTAGAATCCTTGCACCGATCTCAGAGTGTTTTTTCATTATCTCCCATTCATCCGGGGTATGAGCCCCGGGTTTGAAAAGAATGATGTCCGGTATACCGACTTTGCCTATGTCATGCATAGGAGAGGAATGAAAGATGTTATCCGTAAACTCCTTATCTAATCCCATTTCTTGTGCTATGAGCTTTGTGAAATAACTTACCCTTTTTATATGCTCCCCGGTATCCTCGTCTTTAAACTCTGCGGCGAGAGTCAGCCTGAATATGGTTTCCGTATAACTTGCTTTAACATTATTGTAAACCTTGTCCAGTTCCAGAAAAGCTTTCTTCAGCTTCCAAGTCCTCTCTTTAATATTCTGCTCAAGTTTTCTATTATGGCTCTCAAGCAGGTCATGGTACTGTTTGATTTTTAGATTGTTTTTCAGTTTCAGCATCACTTCCTCAGGGTCGATAGGTTTTGTAAGAAAGTCATCCGCTCCCTTTGAGGCTCCCGTGAGCCTGTCATCTCTTGAATCAAGGGCTGTGACGATTATTATCGGGATATGCTCTGTGAGTTTATTACGCTTAAGTGATTCAGTTGCTTCGAATCCATTCATTTCAGGCATCATTACGTCCATGAGGATTATATCAGGCTGGTTGTGTATGGCTTTTTCTATAGCCTCTCTTCCGTTTTCTGCGGGCATGGTATTGTACTTCAATTTATTGCACATGGCTGTCAACAGTTTTCTATTTCTTGCCTCATCATCTACTATTAATATTAAAGGTGTTTTATTTGTCTCAGACACGATCTTATCTCCTATATTTAACATGTATTTTATAAAGTCTGTTTAACATTGCCTATGTATTTTTTAACCGTTTCAATCAGTTCGTTAATATTAACGGGCTTTGGAATATATTCATCAAATCCCTGGCTTAGAAATATTTCCCTGTCGCCTATCATTGCATATGAAGTGACAGCGATAACAGGTATTTCAGATGTAGTATCATCAGATTTGATTGCTGCTGTGGCTTGCAGGCCGCTCATTGTTGGCAGTTGTACATCCATCAATATAAGATCCGGTATCAACTCTTTAGCAAGTCTGATCCCTTCTTCTCCATAAAGTGTTTCATGGACCTCATAACCCGATTTTTCAAGGATAACCCTTAAAAGTTTGCGGTTATTGTCATTGTCATCAACTATGAGTATTTTCTGCTGCTCCAGCATAAACCCTTTCTATTGGTATTCTGAAAATAAATTTACTGCCTTTGCCAGACTCGCTTTCCAGCCACATTTTCCCATTATGAAGATCTATGAATTTTTTGCTTATGGCAAGGCCCAGGCCTGTTCCTTCATATTTCTTGCTTATAGTGGACTCAATCTGCTGGAAAGGCCTGAACAGTATCTTCTGGTCTTCTTCTGATATGCCTACCCCAGAGTCTTCAACAGAAATTTCAACATATTCATTTTCACCGTTGAAATGATGGGCTGATATTCTTACCATGCCGTTATCAGGCGTGAATTTCATTGCGTTTCCCAGTAAATTGAAGAGCACCTGTTTTATTTTTCTCTGGTCAGCGATTATAAAACCGATATCGGGGTCGATGAAATTTTCTACAGTAATATTATGTTTCATCGATTTTTCCTTACATAAAATCAGACTGCTTTCAATTAATTCGTTAATATCAAACTCTGATAATGAAAGTTCCATCATTCCGGCCTCGACTTTGGAGAGATCAAGGATATCATTGATTAAACTCAGGAGATGCCTTCCGCTTTCATTTATATCACCGGAATAATCAGACTGCTCTGCTGTCATTTTGCCTGCCATGCCTTTAAGCATGATATCAGAAAAGCCTATGATTGCATTAAGGGGGGTCCTCAGCTCATGAGAGACATTGGCAAGAAATTCAGTCTTTGCCTTGTTTGCTGACTCGGCCTGGATCCTGGCATCTTCAAGGGCAATGGTCCTTTTAAGTATTTTGTTTTCAAGGCCCTCTATAAGCTGTCTGTTTTCGATTGCTATAGCTGTATAGTTTGTAAAGAGGTTGAACAGGTGAATCCTGCTTGGGGTAAAATAATGGGGTTCCGGACTATAAAGGTTAAGAACTCCCAGGACATTTGCTTCCGAATCAAGCAGGGATATTGCCATGGATGAGAGATAATCTCTTTGTGATGCCCGGTCTTTCCAGGGGGGAAATGATGGATCACTATCTGTTTCGTTAATTACACTATATGCCTTTGACTTTATTGCCATTCCGGCGGCTCCCATGCCGCTGGCTGAGTTGTCCCAGGTGACCTTTATCTTTGATAAATAGTCATCCTCAAAACCTGAATGAGCAACCGGTACAACATCGTAGCTGTCATTGCTGAGCATGCCGATCCATGCCATCTTGAGACCAAAATTTCTTACAGCAATATTGCATATTGCTTCATTAATATCTTCGGTCAACTGGACAGCAGAAATGACATTGAATGAGTCGGCAAGGGCCATCAGCTCCTTCGAATATTCAATGATCTCTTCCTCGGTCCTTTTTCTTACTGTAATGTCTCTGATTATCGCAGAGAATCCTATAACTTTATTGTTATCACCCTTTGCAGCACTTATAGTGAGTTCGACAGGTACCCTTATGCCATCTTTTGTAATTCTTACGGTTTCATGGCTTTCCACATACCCAGCGGTCCTTACTTTTTCGAGAAGATCTGTGGCCTCATCCTTAAGTTCTTCCGGTATCAGTTTTGTGACAGGTTCTCCCAGGATATCCTTTTTATCATAACCGAACATAATACGGGCCCCGTTATTCCAGGATGAAATGATTCCTTCATGGTTAATAGTTACAATAGCATCGGTAGCGCTCTCAACAAGGCTTCTATACTTTTCTTCACTTTGCCGAAGGGCTTCTTCAGCCTGCGTTTTTTCCGTTAGATCAAAGGCATAAATCCTTACACACTGGATAGCAGGCATATAGTGAATATATTCGCCAAGGGTTATATCTCCTGCATGCACTTCTTGATAACTGACTTTCTTTGAATGATGCTTCAAGTCTGCAATATGCTCATTAAAGTTCAGGGGCAGCAGTTGTCTGTCTGAAATCTCAAGCTGTTCTATCATGTCCCTTGCTGCATTATTCATGTAAGTCAGGTTGCACTCCAGGTCACATTCGAGAACCGGATAAGGATTTTTCTCTGGAAATGATGCAAGTTTTTTGATGTCCGAGACCTTCTGTGCATCCCTTACTGCAAGTGAAACAATGGCAGCGTATGACATGGCTATATCTTCATCTTCCCTGGAGAATTTCGCATCGTGATTTTTATTTCCAAAAAATAATCGTCCAACCGGTTTGTCCTGGGACATGATCGGTATTGCCATGAAAGATTTAATTCCGATATGACCCTGAGGGATGCCTATTGCTTTAGGATGTTTACTTATATCATCAATGCGTAATGATTCTCCTTCTTGAAGTAAGTGTACAAGAAGCCCCTTGCCAACAGGCATGCCGTGTATTTTTTTCTTATTTTCGAAGATCTCATTATCAATGCCGGAGGGAATAAAATGTTTTGTCTCTCCTCGTTCATTAAGAATAAGGACTACCGCATAATGGCATTCAAGAAGGTTACGTGCATTATCAGCGATCTTTCTTAACATGCTATCGATATTCAATTCGCTGATTATGTCTTTGGAAGCATCGTGAAGGCTGTTCAGGCTTTGAATGAGTTTTGTGTTCCGGCTGAATGTCATGTCCAGGGTTTCAGCCATATGGTTGAGGCTCTGGGAAAGTTGACCTATTTCATCCCCATCTTTAATATTCACTCTTGTCTGGAAATTCCCCTGTTCTATTTGCTTTGTCCCCTGTCTTAGTTTTTGAACAGGAGTAATAATAGTTTTCTTCAGATAACATATAGCCAGAATAATTGCGATGACAGAAAGGCCCAGTAAATAGATTCTCACCATGTTGAAATTTGTTATCTCCATTACGTATTCACGTTCAAGGAGTTTTAGCATTCTATTGATGTTGTTGCCATAAGAATGGATTTTTGCATCGTAATCTTCCAGTAACACTCTTGCCTCTGATTCATCAGCGTCTAAGGGAAGCTCGATCAGTTTTATTAATACCGGTTTAAGAGACTGCTTCCATTCATCGTGGATTGTGCTTAACATGGGTAGGATAGATTTATATTCCAGAGGTTTAATATTGAGACTTTTATTTCCTTTTTTTAACGAGATTAATATATCGTCATAAATTTCTATATTGCTTTTTAGCTGTGATATTTTAGTTGCCATTTCTTCCGGATCAGACTCTTCGACTTCTCTTTCCGCAATTTTCTGAGCCCACCAGGCCATTTCAAAAGACATGTACCTTAACTGGCTCGAGTAGTTTATCCTGTCGGCATCATTTTTTATGTGATAAGTAAATTCAATATCTTTATATATGTATACACTCATTATTATAAATATTATTGAGCTGACAAAGATAAGTTTTGATATGATGGAGCGAAATTTAAACATGACGGTTGTGGCTGTAGTTATGTTTTTTTAACTGATTTTCTCTCAGTGAAACTGCTCTCCCTTTCCTGACCAAATTATATGGTCACCTGTTACCTATACTTATCGGCTTTTTATACATAGAAACTTAGGGTTGCAAGGCAGTGGAAGATACTTTAACTGTGATGGGTAAACATATTGAAACTAAAGAAGAAGTAGTTACAGCAAAGTTTGTGTTTGATATTAATAAACTGGAGAGCGGTGATTGATGAAATAGTTATTACCCTGACAATTGGTTTGAATGGGTCTGATTTGCAACTATCTCACCGCCATTTCCCAGGACGTTCATAAAGGCAGTTATTACATTATTGTCAAATTGAGTGCCCGAGCATTTTCTGAGTTCAGAAATGGCGTAATCTTTTCCCAGAGCGAAGCGGTAGGGTCTGTTGGAAATCATTGCATCATAAGAGTCGGCAACGCACAATATCCTGGCCAGAAGGGGTATGCTGCTGCCCTTAAGACCATCCGGATAACCTGATCCGTCAAATTTTTCATGATGGGACCTGATTATGGGAAGTACCTTCTCCAATCCATGGATAGGTCTCAAAATATCTTCCCCTTTAAGTGGATGCTGCTTTACCAATGTTGATTCAAAACCAGAGAGCTGTTCAGGCTTGTCCAGAATCATGTCAAAGGTCCCAATTTTCCCTATATCATGCAGCAGGCCTGCAGTGTTCAAAATTCCTATCTCACCATCAACCAGTCCCATTTCCTTTGCTATTAAAACAGAATATTCAGTGACTCTTTCAGAATGTCCAAGTGTCCAGGGGCTCTTAGCATCTATTGCAATAGAAAAAGCAGTGATCAGATCATGATAGAGCAGCTTTAGCTCCTTGTGGCTGGTGTTAAGGTCTTTGAGCATATTGAGAAAGGCATCTTTGCTCTGAATGAGTTTATTTTCATTTTCTTTAATGTCGGTAATATCGATTACGGGATGAGAGAATGCTGTTATATTACCTTCCTCATCTTTTATGGGTGTTATGGTTGTTATAAAATGCTTATTGTTTGTTTTGTCAAAATATTCAAAAGTTTTTGCCTCTGTTGCTGTCCATGAATCCATTATGGGATACCCTTCTATTGTTCCGTCATTTCTATGGATTACTTCATAACATTTTTTTGATTTAAGATCTTTTAGAGGAACTCCAGAAAGTTCCGATATATATTTGTTGGCTCTGATAATATTGAGCTCTTTGTCAATCAGCATTACTCCGTATGGCATGGAATCAAGTGTTGCTTTCCACTCTGACAGCATATTGGTTAATTTTTGCTTAGACTGTTGTGAATCAGATAGAATTTTTTTCCTTTCATTAATCAGATAGCCTGTAATAAATGCACCTATCGGGGTAATCAATATCAGGATGTGGAAGAATAAATCAATGGGACGATCAGAATCAAAAAGATGAATCAGAAAACGGCTGCCATACTCGTTATATTCATAAATCATATATGATATAAAAAGCAGAGCACTGAAAATAATAACATTTGTGGCCAGTATTGATTTCATATTGCTGATTTATCCGGTTTCTTTTTAAGAGATTCAATATTTTTTTTAAGCTCTACCATTTTCAACTCACGTTCAACAGCCATATCATAAAATTCCTCAAGTTCTTTTACTCTTCTATTGAGTTCCTCTTCAAGTAAATACTTTTCCGTAATATCACAGACGACCTCTATAACTTTGGTTACCTTACCGGATTTGTCTTTCATCGGATATGATTTTGTCTCAACATATATAGGGCCGGATCCGTTACCCCCGTGTTTGTGAGTTGATGATCCAGGTTTACCAGTTAAAAATGAGCGCTTAACTGCACAATCCTCTCCAGCTAAATAACATGGCTTATTTAGATTATGAAAAAGGGAATAACAATTTTGCCCGATAACATCTTCGATATTCTTTCCAAGCTGATTCAGGTATCCCTTATTTGCAGAGAGAATTTCAAAGTTGCTGTTTAGGACAACAACCCCATCACCAATGCCTTCAAGTACGGAAGACAGGAAAGACTGATGGTCAAGTATTGCCTTTTCAGCATCTTTCCTTGCAGTAATGTCCCTGATTACTTCAATTACCTGAAGCACCTCTCCGTCCCTGTTTTTTATAGGTGAGGCAGATATCTCATAAATCTTTTGAGTCCCGTCTGTGAGTGAATATGTGTGAGTTGCAGAAGTTGCTTTTGCTGTGCGAATAACTTTGTCAAAAAGACAATCAAATGATGAATCTTTTTTATGGCATGGAAGAGAAGAATCTATAGACAACTCATAACATTTCTTGCCTATAACATCATTACTGTTATGAATGAAAAGGGCGTCTGCTGCTTCATTGGCAAAGGTAACTGTATAGTTTTTATCTATAACCACTATATAATCGCTTATATTATCGGTGATACTGATTAAATCAATATTATGCTTATTCATAGCATGTCTATTCTATTTATATAAACCAGATTGTTAGCGATATCAATTACCATTGCTAATGTGTTAATAAATATTCTATATAATTCCCCCAATTATAATTATGACCTATAGGGGTAAACAACCCCACAAGAGTTAAAGCAAACAGAATGCCAGAAATTATTGTTATTATTCAGGAAGTTAGGAATGACAAGCTATGCTGTTTTGGCATTGTTATGCCAAAATGGCATAGCTTGTAAACACGATAATGGATAAATACTCTATTTCTTGCTGAGTCTATGGACTATTTCCACAAGTGCTATAACATTGTCCCGCGGGGTTTGTGGCACCACACCATGACCAAGGTTGAAAATATGTCCTTTAGCAGATTCACCTCTTTTCAGGACATCCTTTACCCTTACTTCTATTTTGTCCGGCGGTAAGAACATAGAAAGAGGATCAAGATTACCCTGGACCACAGCGCCGTCTCCAAGCCTTGATATTGCATCATCAAGATTTATACGCCAGTCAACACCATGGACATCAGCGCCTGATGTTTTTATCTCTTCCAGGAGGCCGGCGGATTCACCAACAAAATAAATTATCGGTACTGTATTGATGGTTCCTGATGACATGGCGCTTTTGAGGTCGCTTATAATTTTTTGAACATAAGAAAGTGCATGTTCCCTGAAATCAGCAGGGCAGAAGATACCGCCCCATGTATCAAATATCTGGACTGCCTGTGCGCCTGCACTTATCTGGGCTTTAAGATATTCAGTGATGGAAGCTGTAATCTTGTCCATCAGGATTTTAAATAATTCAGGTGACTGGTAAATCATCATCTTGGTATTGAGGAAGTTCTTGGAAGTACCCCCCTCGATCATGTATGTAGCAGTTGTAAATGGAGCGCCGGCAAAGCCTATTAAAGGTACTCGGTCGGTCAGTTCTTTACGAAGCAGACGTATAGCATCCATAACAAATTTCATTGTATCTTCAGGGTCGGGCACGAACAATTTATTCACAGTCTCTTCATCACGAATGGCCGGAGAAAGGATCGGTCCCTTGCCTTCATGAAAATCCAGTCCCTGTCCCATTGCTTCACAGGGGATAAGAATGTCACAGAATAGTATTGCTGCATCTACACCCAGGATATCTATTGGCTGAAGAGTTACTTCAGCGGCCAGTTCAGGTGTTTTGCACATATTCAGGAAATTTGATTTACCCCTGACTTCACGGTATTCCGTCAGATATCTTCCTGCCTGGCGCATTATCCATATCGGTGTGTATGGGACTTCTTCCCCTCTGCATGCTTTTAAAAATGTGTCGTTCATTACTCCTCCGTAATAGTTATCCGCAGATTACTCAGATTCTACGGAATGATTATTAATCTTTATATTTTCTGCGAAATCTGTGGATTATTTCTTTTTTCTTATTCTGTACGGGATATAACCGCAAAAAGGTTCTTCTTCAAGATAATCACCTGATACGGCATAAGCTCTGGCCCTGCAGCCTCCGCAGACATTAACATATTCACAGGCACCGCAACGGTTTTTATATTTTTTGAAATCCCGCAGGTCCTTAAATAACTCTGAATTTTCCCATATGTCTTTAAAGGACTGTTTCTTGACATTACCGGCAAATTTCGGGAAGTAGCTGCAGGGTAATACATTACCGTCAACATCTATCAGGGCAATGACCTGTCCAGCTATGCAGCCCTTGGACCCGCCTGTAGAAAATTTCAACGTCCTTTGTTTAAACTTTTCTCCCTGCTCCTTCTGCTTCTGTAAAACAATGCGATAATAATGAGGAGCGCATGTAGGTCTTACAAGAAGTTCATCCTCATCCTTTTCCATCTCATAATGCCAGTCAAGAATTTCTTCATAGTCCTCTTTTGATATTAACTCGCTCATAATGTCCTCGCCTCTTCCTGTTGGAACGATCATAAACATGTACCATGCAGTAGCTCCAAGTTCTTTAGCGAGTTTATAGACTTTGGGTATCTCTTCCTGGTTTCTTTTTGTAAATGATGAATTTATAAGGAAAGGGATCTTATGCTTATTAAATAATTTGGCTGCATTAACGACTCCTGCAAATGCCCCTTTTTCGTTTCTGAAATCATCATGTACTTTTTCAGTGGAACCATCCAGGCTGAGGGAGACCATTCTCACACTGGAAGCATTCATCTTTTCACATATCTCATCGGTGACTAGCATTCCATTGGTGGCAATGCACATTCTCAGGCCTTTTTCCGTTCCGTACTTTGCAAAGTCAAATACATCTTTGCGCAACAGAGGTTCACCACCGGAAAGAACAATCACAGGTTTGGCATAGCTGGCGATATCATCAATTATTTTGTAACCCTCTTCAGTTGTAAAGTCGGGATGGCCATCTATTGCCATTTCAGAAGAAGAACGGCAGTGTACACATTTGAGGTTACATCTTCTAGTGATTTCCCATGCGATCCATTTTGGTTCAAACTTATCTATCATATTTAACCTTTTTCCTATTAAGAATTATGTACTATGATGTTCAACTATATATTTTACATATTTTTTATTACTAATGCTATTTCAGAGAAATTTCACAAAAACCTCATTAGAAAGCAGCAACCCCCTGCCTGTAAGTTTGAGAATGCTTTCATATGAACAGTCAGAGCTTACGATTTCGATCAGACCTGCCTTCTTCATGTCATGTATAGCTTCATCATAAGTGCTCAAAATGTTTTTGCCAAAAGCTTTTGCCAATACTTCCAGACTGATACCTCTGGTTTTCCTCAGACCTAAAAACAGGGCCTCGGACAGGGCCATATCTGCGGTAATTTTCTCGATGGCATCAACAGGTGACTGACTGTCCAGGATCAACCTGATATACCGGTCAAGCGCACTAATATTAAAATACCTACTGCCATCAACAAATGAATGAGCTCCAAGCCCGGCCCCATAGTATTCTCCTCTATCCCAGTAGTTAAGGTTATGCCTGCACTCAAAACCTGGCATGGCAAAGTTGGATATTTCATAATGTGAAAATCCATTTGACTTGAGAAAATCAATTGCATATTCATACATATCCACAATTTCGTCCTCTTCATGAGGGTTAATTTTGTTCTCCTCTTTGAACATGTTATATAGCTCTGTATCTTTTTCATAAGTAATTTCATAAGTGGAAATATGGTCAGGATGTAGTTCAACAGCCTTCTTTAGAGTCTTCTGCCAGATTTTCAAAGTCTGTCCCGGAATACCATAGATAAGGTCGATGCTGATATTTTTAAAACCGGCATTTCTGGCCATACCGACTGCCTGCACAGCTTCTTCACTGCTATGGATTCTGCCCAGAAATTCCAGAAGATCATTATTAAAAGACTGAACACCTATACTTATTCTGTTTATCCCTGATGATATGAGAGATTTAAGCTTACCACTGTCTACTGTTCCGGGATTTGCTTCAATGGTAGCTTCATAGTTTTTGCTGAAATCAAAATGACTGAAAATATGAGTTGTCATATCCTTCATTAACTCAGCTGACAATGCTGTCGGCGTGCCTCCTCCAATAAATAATGTATCAAGTGGCTCGTTATTCTGTAATGTACTGATCTCTGTCTTAAGAGCGTTAATGTAGTCATTAGCTCTGTCAGGATCGTATATGCCTGATACAAAGTCACAGTAAATGCAACGTTTCAGACAGAAGGGGATATGGACATATAAAGATTTTGCCATTGTTAATTGTACAAAGAGTGCATATCGAGGTTCAACCTCGATATCAGATTTATATTATGAGAGTTCTTTTATGCGGGCGGGAAAATCTTTCAAATATTTACTTCTCATACTCAGGATTTTCTCCGTATCAAGATAGAGTTTCCATGCTCTAAGTTTTTCCATTAAGAAAATATCTTTCTTGAATTCAAAAAGGCATTCTCCTTTGTGAAAAATTTCATGGAGAAGCAGGGGGGAAGTATCTGTAGTAAGCAATACAAGATCTATTTTATTACCATTAAATAGATCATCAAGCTTATAAATGAGCTTGAGTTTAGAAATCTCTTTGCCCTGTTTAAACTTGACAGCAATATCCAAATCATTTGCATGCCCGGCTCTGGTTCCGGCAGACGAACCAAAAAGGACCATAAGTTCAATCCCGCTTGTTTTGCAAAAGCTCTTTATCCCCCTGGTTTTCATATTTTAATCATAGAATTGAGTGGCAGCATTGTCAAGAAATTTAAATGAAAAATCTGTTGTTTCAGGTTTTTGAAGCAGTCACTTTATTAGAGATTACCCTGCTCTAATAATAACTGGAAAAAACTGATATGCCCCAGATGTTTCTTTATTACCGACTGAAACATTTAGTTTATAACAGAATTCCTCGGCGTTAATAGTTGACTATTGTCTTGAATCTTTAACCTCAAATCTGAAACTACTATCTAATTATCAATGATTCATTATGGGTGCTGTTTTCATTGACTCATCTCTAGAGTCAATGATTATAAAATACACAGATGCTGAACATTACATGGAATTATCTTCAGTATTAGTGAATCACTCTAATACCGACAAAGATTTAAAGTGGGAGAGGTTCTAAGATCGTTGATGATTCATATATATCTTCACTCTCTGAAAATCCATAAAGTGAGGATTATTATAAATTATGAATGATTCGCAAAGCCTCTGGAATTGAGCATTGCATCATGTTATCTTCAGAATGAAAAAAGGTCCAATATTACCGATAATAAATTAGTACAATGAATAGAGGCTGGAAGAATACCCACCCTTCTATAAATACATCTCTGGTCTTACGCCTATTTTATCTGGTAATTCATGGCTTATTATCTTATCAGACGTGCCATTAACTGATGGCTGAGAAAGATCTATATCATAAGGTCGTAAAATATAACTCCCCTTTTTCTTATCGTAAATAATGCGTATAACGGGATGCAACATACTCTTTTCTCCATGCTTAATAACAATCCCAAATAAACCACTTTCCAAACTTACTACTGTACCTATTGGATAAATGCCAATGCAACGAATAAATTGCTGAACTAATCGCTTATTGAAATGAAAGTCACTCCACTCAAGCAGCTTTCTCAAAGCATCTGTAGGATGAATCTTGTCCCTGTAGCACCTGTCAGATGTTATTGCATCATATACATCTGCAATGGCTGCCATTTGGCCATAAATACTAATCTCTTCCCCCTTCAGACTATTTGGATAACCTGCTCCATCCAATCGCTCATGATGTTGAGTAACTATTTTCATTGCAATTTCATCTATGTTTTGATATTGATCAAGAAGAGCAATTCCATGTTCTACATGTTCTTTAATCTTCATAAATTCATCTTCAGTTAATTTATCTGTTTTATTAAGTATTTCATTAGGCAACTTCATCTTGCCGATGTCATGAAGTAATCCCCCTATTGCAATGGATTTTAATGACTTGTAATCATACCCGATATACTTACTGAAAGAAATTAAAAGTACACATACATTCACAGAATGGGTAAATGTGTATTCATCACGCTCTCTCATTCTTGCAACACATATGAGAGCGTCTTTATTCCGTAATATTGAATCAACCATTGAAACGACCACATGATTAACTTGTTCCATCTCCAACTGTTTGCCGAGTTTTATATCTTCCATTAATTTTTTTGTTGTTTTATTTGTCTCTTGAATAATCCATTTTGCTTTAACAATCTCCTCTTGCAAAGGAAAAAGATCTCTATCTGTGATTTTTGGTTCAATAACTTTTTGGAGTTCAGATTGAATTTCCTGATTTACTTCATCTTTTGTTGGAGAATCAGATACATCAATCCCTTTTTCTGTATCAATGTAAACCTCATGAAGCCCATGAGCAACTATTGTATTTATTATTTTTTCGTCTGTGACTTTTAAACTATCACTGAGGAATGGATGTTCTGACCAACCACAATCAAAGTCGTGGATAAACATTCCAGGCAGTAGCTGATCAATTTTTACTTTTTTTATCATCTCTAAATTAAAGCAATGAACAGTTTGACATTGCCTACTCTTGATTCTTAATCTCTGTTGATTCTAAATCATTCTCTGTCTTTACCATATTTCGACCAAACTTTTTTGCCAGATACAGAGCAGCATCTGCTCTCTCAAATACAGTAGAGGCATTATCTCCTTCTTTGAAAGTACTTACTCCAATACTTATAGTAAGAGAGATGTCATTATTTTTATAAGTAAAAGTTGTTCTTTCAATATAAGATCGGATGTGTTCACTAATTTCTTTTGCCTCCTTCAATGAAGTGTGAGGTAAGATAAATATAAACTCTTCTCCACCGTATCGAGCTATAAAATCATTTTTTCGTAATCTTTCCTTAAATATCTGAGCAACTTTTTTCAAAGTTAGATCACCTGAACAATGCCCATATGTATCATTGATTTGTTTAAAATTATCTAAATCACAAACAATCAATGATGATGAAACATTGTATCTGCTCAAATTAGCCAGTGTTTCTTCAACTTTATTATCAAAGGCTTTCCGATTATAAAGTTTGGTCAGGTTATCTTGGAGTGATTCAATTTCAGTTTCTAACGATCTCTTCCTTATTTCCTCGGCTTCGTATACAATATCGCTCATCTTATTGCTCATTGTTTCAAGAGTTTTTTTGGTCTCTTTTAGCCGAAACATATCCTGCTCTCTCTTTTCTTCTATGCTCTTAGTAATATTTGCTATTCTGCTGAAAACTGCCTTCTTAATTGTGCTAATATCACTGGACATATCAAAACTCTCTTTTATAGCTCTTGAATCAGAAAAAATACTATGTTTGATTGCAGTACTTTCCTGATACGATTCATCAACTAAAGAAACTTCCTTTTTCAGGTAATTATCCATTTCAAAGAGAAAGTGGGTTGTCTTCTGTAATATGTTCTCAAGCTCATTGACACGACTTGCAATAGTTTCAAGTAGCTTTTTTATAATCTTGTCTGTATTGTTCAGCACATCTTCAGAACTTGAAGGAGCAAATTTCATTTTTAGCGTAGAAAGATGTTCTTTCATGGAAATGGGAAGTGATTCAGAAAATCTATTTAATACATCATCGACTGATTGCTTAACCTTATCAGCACTTGAGTCACTATCAACATCGTTCTGTTTAAAATCATATAAAAGTTTCTTTACTGATTCTTTACTGAACATCTTCTGTGCTATTAGCTTGCTGTTTACCAGACCTCTATGTTCCTCATGAAGTTCTTTCATAATAGTTAGAACTTCATCAGCTAAAATTTGGACTTTCCCTTGGAATAAAGTCTCTTGATTTGAATCATGTGGCAATGTTAGATTGGTGTAATGCTCCATAGATGTATCCTTTTATGTAAGTTATATCAATTCTAATTTAATATCGGCTATTCCTGAACACTTCTTAACTGGGATTAATATAGGGTAAATTTCTTATATGAGAGCTTTTTCAAACATATGGCATCATGAAGAATAAGAGGGATAAATATGCAACTTTCAGACCGTAAAAAACACGATAACTTCAACAAGTCAATAATATCAGACAATTTGAAGATCATTGATAAGAGGGGAAAGGTGTGCCACGAAGCTGCATGAAAGATGAGAGTAGGTCTCTCGGAGCCGGTTTACAGGAGCAGGCTTCAAACCACCTTAAGCTGCATTGATTAAGAGTCATTGTGGTGAGCGTTAAGGAAAAGGCATGACAGAGGATCGTGTCAGGTGTGAGTCAAGGAGACGAATGAAAATGAACCGCTGATGACGTATCGAAATCTTAAGGACGATGTCAAAACTGAGGGGTTTTCCTGTCTCAGGACAAGTTCAGAGGATACCTGTTTACCGACTGGATGGCATCCGGTATTAAGGCGGCGTGAACTTGATTTAGGCTTTTGTGTGGAACGTGGGAACCTGTCGTTCTGATGATAAGGGAGAAATTCAAGTGGAGGACCCACAAGAATGAGAGTACCGATGCGGAGCACGGGGGCGGATCATCCCGTAGTAGTGAAGAAGTTCTTGTAATGAGAATGGAGCGAAGGAGATGAGTCAGCTCATAGAGACAGCAAGTCAACCAGGAGACTGGGAGGAACTTAATCTTTCTATGTAGGCTTGGAATTGAGAGGTTCTAAGAGGATGGCTGACAGGAGCCGTATGACGGGAGACTGTCACGTACGGATCTGTGGGAGGCTGAGGGGGAGGTTCCCTCGGCCCACCCGACTCATCAGGTTACTCTTTATTTCATTTCATTGATAAGATGGCATAGTCTTTGAAATCAAACAAGCTACAAAATCACTGACTATTAGATAGTAATTTCAGATCAAGTTGCTTCCAGAATCAAGATTATAGAAAATTATCAACGGATTCTATCATTACCACATTTCATTTATAAGACTGATGAGTCAATGAACACAGCACCAAAATGAATCATTGACTATTAGAGAAAGTCAGTGACCTCACAACCTCTCCCATTTTGAAGACTTGTCGGTAAAAGATTCATAGTCAATCTTGCTCTCAGTTTAAAGATAAACAGGTGGGATAGATCATTGGATAACAAATTTCTTCTGTCAATAATTTGATGAAGTCTTTCCTGAAGAATTTAATTATATTATAAATAACCTTCCTTTTTTATCACTTATAGTATTTAAAGTTGAAGAAAATCATAAATTGCCGTACATTAGAACTTACTTTAGATTGTGAAAGGTATAAACCTATGCTGACCGGACTGGATATATTTAACAAAAGATGGCCCAAAAAACTAAATGACTCACGTGTTGGTTTTGTAGTACATCCTGCCTCTGTTAATAGTAATATCGAGCATGCTGTTGACTGCTTTGCCAGATCCAAGAGGTTTAAGCTGAAAGTTCTCTTTGGTCCCCAACATGGAATAAGAGGAGAGACCCAGGACAACATGATTGAGTGGGAAGGCTTTAAGGACAAAAAAACCGGTCTCCCTGTTTACAGCCTGTACAGCAGCACTCGAAAGCCTGAACCTGACATGTTAAAAAATATTGATGTGTTGGTGATTGACTTGCAGGATATAGGGGCACGTTACTATACATTTATATGGACCATGGAGCTGTGTCTGCAGGCGTGTCATGAGTCGGGAAAATCGGTGGTCATCCTTGATCGTCCTAATCCGCTTGGCGGTAACCTTACTGAGGGGCCTGTTCTTGATATGGAATTCTCCTCATTTGTCGGGCAGCGTCCTATATCTGTGCGTCATGGTATGACCATTGCTGAAATTGCCGGCTATTTCAAAGATAAGTTTTATCCATCTCTGGATTTGCATGTTATTCCTATGAGGGGATGGGAAAGAAAGTTGTGGTTTGATAAAGCAAGGCTTCCCTGGATTATGCCTTCCCCAAATATGCCGACACTGGATACGGCGATAGTATATCCCGGCATGTGTCTTTTTGAAGGTACTAATTTAAGTGAGGGAAGGGGGACTACAAGACCTTTTGAACTATTTGGAGCGCCTTTTATTGATCCTGATCTCCTTGTGAAGAAACTGATGTCTCTTAATCTTCCTGGAGTTGTGTTCAGGCCTGTTTATTTCCAACCCACTTTTCAGAAGTTTGCAGATCAATTATGCGGTGGAGCGCAGATTCATTTAGTCAATAGAAAAAAATATAAATCATTTAAAACCGGGGTAGCAATAATTAAAACGATTCATGATCTTTATGGAAGCCACTTTAAATGGAAAGAACCTCCCTATGAATATGAAGAAAACAAGATGCCTATAGATATTCTTGCAGGAACAGACAGGCTCAGAAAAGAGATAGAAGATGGCCTGACTGTTAATAAAATGGAGGACTGGTGGAAAGAAGAGTGTCTTGAGTTTAATAAGAAGGTCAGGAAAAAATATCTCATTTATAAATAAATTCCAGATATCAAAAGTATATACATTCAAATAATCCCCCCCCTTTAGAAAAGGGGGGTAGGGGGGATTTGAAGACACCTGGTAGTGGCGATGCTTTCATACAATAAAAGTTTAAAACAGTTTTCAAGAAACCTCAGAAAAAACATGACCGATGCGGAAAGATTACTATGGTCAAGAATTAGAGGCAAGCAATTAAAAGGATTGCAGTTTTACAGGCAAAAGATTATAGATGATTATATTGTTGATTTTTACTGCTCTGAATCAAAGCTAATTATTGAAGTTGATAGCGGGCAGCATTACAGTGTTGAAGGAAAAAACAAAGACCATCAGAGAGATGGTTATATGCAGAAAAAAGGAATAAATGTTCTGAGGTTTTCAGATCGAGATGTTTTGAAGCGAATCGAGGCGGTTGTGGAAAAAATATGGAGCCAATTATGATTCATAAAATCTCCCCTAACCCCTCTTTGCTAAAGAGGGGACAAAAATGATAGATTTCAAAATTTAAAGTGAACTATTACCTATGTCAAAAAACCGGGCATTAAACATCTTTATCCCTGCAGCAGGCCGTGGGGAAAGGCTTCGGCCGATTACTGACCATATCCCAAAACCTCTTATGCCGGTCCTTGGAACGCCGGTCTTGCAACATGTGCTTGAAAGAGTATCAAAATTATCATTTAATAAAATCGGGATCAATCTTCATTATAAAAGTGAGGCGCTCTCAAAATGGATAGACCAATGTCCTTTTAATTATAAAATTAATCTGTTTAACGAGGAGAATTTACTCGGGACCGGTGGAGCATTAAAAAATGCTGAAGAACTGCTAAAGCAAGGTCCTTTTCTGGTACACAATTCAGATGTATTAAGCAATATTGATCTTGGCAAGTTTATAGAGCATCACAGGAAATCAAATAATCTCATCACCCTTGCAGTGCATGACTTTAATAAATTTAACAGCCTGGTCCTTGATGAAAAAAGATGCCTTGTAAAAGTGGACAGTAAATCTACCGGGAAGTTGATGGCATATACAGGAGTAGCTGTTTATGAGTCTGATTTTTTGAAGTTCCTTCCTGACGGTACGTCAAGCGTTGTTGATGCATGGCTGGCAGCCTTAAAAGAAGGATGCAGAATAGGGACCCTTGATGTAAGCGGCTGCTACTGGAGCGATATTGGTACTGCTGACTCATATGCTGCTTCAGTATTCCATGCGTTGCGGCATGAAGGAGAAACTGTCCATGTTCATCCTTCTGTTAAGGGAACTGGGAGAGTTCAACCTCAGGGTTATCTTGTTATTGAAAAGGATTGCATAATTAAGAAAGATGTTACTCTGAATAATTGCATTACCTTACCGGGGAGCGTCATTCCTCGTGATGATGACAATGGGCAGTTATTGCAGGATATACATTTACTGGAAAACTGTATTATCGGTCCTGATTTTATGATTAGCCTGGATATATCAGAAGTTTTTCAATTATCAGGTCAGGATAACAGGCAACTAATCGGGACAGGGGGATCGGACAGAAAGTATTACAGAATTCGAAGTTACGAAAGGAGTTTAGTGCTCATGCAGAGCAGTGCAAATGATCCTGAATTTATTCGCCATATGGAATACACAAAGTTTTTCAGGAACAACCACATTCCTGTCCCGGCAATTGCAAGTTCAGATACTGAGCAGATGAAGGCTGTGTTTGAGGATGCAGGAGACGTCTCGCTCTACAGTTACCTAAAATGCAACAGGACGAAAGAGGAGATAGAAAATATATATAAACAAGTCCTTGATATAGCTGCTGGCATTCATAATATAAATAAGGAACAGGTTAAAGAATGTCCTTTGCTGGAAAATAGATTGTTTGACCGTGATTATTTCAGATGGGAAACAGATTATTTTCTTTCGCAATTTGTGTATGGCATTAAAAATATTGAAATTAAAGATGCTCAGGCCCTGAGAAATGAATTTGATATAATCGCCGAAACTGCTGATTCATTTCCTAAGACAGTGATGCACAGGGATTTTCAGTCACAAAATATAATGGTTATGAAAGGCAGTGAGCTGAGAGTAATAGATTTTCAGGGTGCCAGGATAGGACCTGCTGCATATGATGTTGCGTCAATATTATGGGATCCCTATTTTCGGCTTGATGATGATATTAGAAGTAATCTTCTGAAATATTATATATCTGTAATGCATAAATACGACGGAGATAATTTTTCTGAAAATGGCTTTGCATCATCTTTGGTGTTTTGTCGTCTTCAGAGACATATGCAGGCTCTTGGTGCTTATGGATTTCTCTCCCTGGTAAAGGGGAAAAAATATTTTCAGAAATTCATTCCTGAGGGAATAAGGCTATTGAAAGAGGACATTCTTCTTGCAGGTGATAACTATCCTTACCTGGGCAGACTGGTAAGCAGGTTGTAGCAGTTGATCTCTACATACAGTCAATAGCTTCTTTGAATAGCTCTTCCAGCTTTTTGCTTTCATCAGCGATTCGTTTGAGAACATCAGATAATTTATGCTCTCCCAGTGTCTCTGCTTTTTCAGCCCACTCACTGTAATTGCTGACATGGTCCTTGTTATGGTCAATCCAGTGTTTAAGAAGATGGTTTAATTTGCCAAGCTCGTCCATTTTGGTCCTTTATTAAAGTATCAATTAGAGCGTTATTATATCAGAAAGAATAAAGGTTGTTTTGAGAGAATCAGAGGAGTCGTTAAAATTCCAGGTAGCTATTTTCTTTTTTTATTTTGACCTTGCCGGGAACCATCATCCGGGGAGCGAAGGTTTTTTTATCCTTTATGACAAGAGCAGCTTTGGGAGGTTTAATCTGGCTTCTTACTTCTGACAGGGTTCCGAGGATCGCAAAATCATTCTTAAACTCAGCAATTAACCTCTCAATGGAAAAGATAGCGGTTTCATCAACTGTCTGGACAAAGAGGCGGGAGAAATCACTGACTCCACTATACGCATCCTGAGCACTCCAGAACTGCGACCCATTTTTATTCTTTATTACTATCATCATATTACTCTTCTGCAGATTAAACATGCCAATGGACTTGCTTCCTGACATGGAAGATGAGAACCCCGATCCTTTATTAACCCGCTCATCTCCTGTGTACCAGCTATTGCCATATACAACGTTATTAATGTATCCAGGTGATGAGCCGGTGATCCCTCTTTTTGCCTTGCATATAAAAGTTATATCAATAAAACCTGTAAATGAATCCTGTCCTGATATCTGAAGGTACTTTCCGAATTCTTTTGTAGCTTCCTCATGAATAACTCTGTCCAGCATTAGGTTCCCGCTTCTTACCCTGACCTGGTAACTGTTTTTATCAGTAACTGTTGAGTATGTATAGGCCTGTTTATTGGTTGTAATCGTGGTACAGGTAATGAGAATACTAAAGATGATAACGGTAAAGAAAAGCAGCTTGATAGTTGAAACTGTGAAATGTTTATTGGCTGTTGTTCCCATGTTACCGGACATAATTCTCCTTTTAATTACTTTTCGGCAAACGACCGGAAAACATTAAATATATTGGAATTAAAATTTGAAAGATTTGATGCAAGGGAAAGTCATTATAGTGAGATTACTTGATCTTAGTGATTATGCTGCTACCGCTTAAATTAGCTATCCATTCTTTATACTCAGAAGTAGGATCATTTACTTTAAGGCCAAGTGTAAGGTTGTTGGTGCCTTCAGGGGGTCTGGAAAACCAGACTATCTCACATTCCAGGTTAATCTTATTCCCTGACGAGGGATCGAAATTGATTTCAATTTTTTTCTTGGGGATAAAATCAGTGGAATCTTCAATTGAGGAATTAATCAAATATCCGACTCCTCCTTCAGCGACATTTTCAATAGATCCAGTAAAGGATTTGCCATCTGAAATTATCTCGGCTTTAAGATGAACCGATGTTCTTTTATAAAATCTCTTATCCATGCAGCAAATATATTAACATTTTCTAAATAATAATTTTTATGTATGTGGGATGACAGGAAGAGTGCTGAGGCATGATTGATACAGAAAAAAGGGGGAACATAAGTTCCCCCTTGAATTGATCTTCAATCAGGCTTCAACAGCTTCTTTATTCAGAATGGCCGCAATGTCTTCGTCAGGTGTGGTGATCGGTTTGATATTGTAATTCTCAACGAGGAAATTAAGTACATTGGGTGTCATGAATGAAGGAAGTGTTGGCCCAAGCCTTATGTCCTTGATGCCCAGGTGCAGTAGAGAAAGCAGAATTGATACAGCCTTCTGTTCATACCATGAGAGCACCATGGAAAGTGGTAGATCATTAATGCCTACTCCAAATGCTTTTGAAAGCGCAACAGCAATCTGGATTGCGGAATAAGCATCATTGCACTGGCCGATGTCCAGGAGGCGCGGGATTCCGCCTATATCACCAAGGTCTTTATCAAAGAACCTGAATTTACCGCATCCAAGAGTAAGCACTATGCAGTCCTCAGGAACTTTTTCAGCAAACTCAGTGTAATAGTTTCTGCCCGGCTTTGCACCGTCACATCCTGCTACCAGGAAGAAGTGCTTGATCGCGCCGCTTTTTACTCCATCTATTATCTTATCAGCAACACCCAGTACAGTATTTCTTGCAAAACCTGTCATAACGGTCTTGCCTTCAACATCTTCCTCAAAGCCGGGAAGCGCCAGTGCCCTTTCTATGGCAGGACTGTAGTCATGGTCTTTAATATGAGTCAGTCCGGGCCAGCCTACAACTCCGCAGGTAAATACATTGTCCTTATAGGAATCATGGGGTTTTTGCAGGCAGTTGGTTGTCATAACAATGGCACCCGGGAATTTGGCAAACTCGATATGCTGGTTCTGCCATGCTGTTCCGTAGTGGCCGTAAAAGTGAGAATATTTCTTCAGTTCAGGATAAGCATGTGTAGGGAGCATCTCACCATGGGTGTAGATATTAATGCCCTTGCCCTTGGTCTGTTTAAGAACGTTAGCTATATCCTTAAGGTCATGGCCGGATACGAGGATGGCTTTACCCTTGATTGCTCCAAGAGGTACTGATGTTGGAACAGGATGTCCATAGGTCTCTGTATTTGCAGCATCAAGTATTTCCATGGCTTTGAGATTGATTTCACCGCATTTAAGGGCTATGCCTACCCAATCCTCAAGGGACAGTTCCTTGTTCAGCATTGCGCTTAATGCTTCATGCAGGTATGCATATATGGAATCATCTCTGTATCCCATAACCTGTGCGTGATAAGCATATGCAGCTAAACCCTTTAGACCGTATAGCGTTGTCTGTTCCATCGAAGAAATATCAGCATTGACCTCATTGGGAACGATGGGCGTCGCTTCTCCCTGCTTGACCAGTTCATCGATTGTACCTGCAGGGACAAAATTTGCCGCGCAATCTTCAAAGTCCACTTTGCCACCGGCAGCACTTACTTTTTCTTTGAGCCCATTTCTAAGCTCAACCGCTGTATTGATAAATGATGCGAACCTCTCGTTATCAAAATTCACGTTAGTGAGTGTTGCAAAAAGGGCATCTACTGTAAATTCATCAGCTGCCTGGTCTATAACACCAACTTTCCTGCCCTCATTTGCATAAAGAGAAAGACCCTTTATGGTGTCTACTAAAAGATCCTGAAGTGCAGCAACATCTGATTTCTTACCGCAGACACCGATCTTGACGCATCCGCCTTTTGCTACCTGTTCACATTGATTACAAAACATTTAAGCCTCCTTATATATGGGTTGATTTGTATGTGATTTCTTTTTCATCTGTTAATATTTTACCTACGACAGAACCAGGAGTCCTTGACTTAAGTCAAGAAATATAAAAAAATGGATTTTGACAGGATTAAGTGATTAATGTTATTAAAACCCTTATGAGTACTGATAAAAAAGAGACCCTGCTTGTAATGTCCGGTATGCCGCTTTTTCATAACCTTTCCAAGCAGGCCCTGAAGATGCTTGAAGGAATCCTTAAGGAAAAGACCTTTGCCAGGGGAGATAATATTTTCACTGAAGGAGACGAGTCCGCAGGTTTTTACATAGTAATCAAGGGCAAGGTAAAGGTTTTTAAACTCTCCATTGAAGGAAAGGAACAGATCCTCCATATTGTTGGCGACAGGGAACTGTTGGGAGCTGTATCAGCCTTTGCCGGCAGCCCCTATCCGGCTTATGCAGACGCAATAGAAAAGACAAGAGCATTCTTCTTCCCCAGAAAAGAATTTCTTAGTTTAATCAAAAAGGAGCCATCGGTTGTTATGAACATTATGGCCAACCTGTCAATGCGTCTGCAGCATTTTACAAAGATGATAGAGAACCTCTCCCTTAAGGAAGTCCCTGGAAGGTTAGGCGCTTATCTGCTATATCTTTGCAAGAGCACAGGTTGTAGTGATTCGGTGGATATGGATATATCAAAAGGACAGCTTGCCAGTCTGCTGGGCACATCACCTGAGACATTATCAAGAATATTGAGGAAGTTAAGCGAGAAAGGGATACTTGAAGTTAAAGGGCGTAACGTGCGCTTACTAAAGAGAAAAGAACTTCAGGAAATAGTTAACGGAGAAAAGGTCAGGTTCTAGTCTCCTTAAGATAAGAGCACTTTATTTACTTGATTCTTCTAACCTGATTATTATTGAAGGGGTAATTCATGAATTATACCTACTTGACAAGTTATAAATTTAAACCGAGATGCCGCTTCTATTATCCGGCGCTTGTTATCTGATCAAAAAACTGTGTAACTTTATTCTTGTCTTCTGATTCCATATGGGCCATTGCAGTACGGGGATGCTGGTTCATGGTGCCTGTAACCATGTAGGGAATATAATATCCCCAATCAATTTTTTCTGTCCAGGGTAATATCTGGGTTTCTATTGCTTCGATAAGAGGACGCACCTTGAACTTTGGATTCTTCAGAAATGAAACCAGAAGCTCCAGGGGGCAGTTGCCTGCACCACGACCAATTCCATATAAACTGCCATCAAGGTAATTGATGCCGGAGATTATTGAAGCTATAGTATTGGCAAAGGCAAGCTGCTGATTATTATGACAGTGAATTCCAATTTCCTTGCCGGGCAGACGTTCCATATATTTTTTTGCAAGTGACTCTATGTCCTCCGAGTAGAAGGATCCAAAGCTGTCTACTACATAAATGATGGGCACTCTACTTTTTGAGAGGTCATCAAGGGCCTCGTCCAGTTCTCGAAGACCAACGGTTGAAACAGCCATTAAATTGATGGTTGTTTCATAACCCTTGTCAATACAATGATGTGCCAGGTCAATAGCAGCGTCTACCTGGTGGGCATAACATGCTACCCTGATCATATCCAGTGAGCTGTCGACTTTTTGAGGGATGTCATCATAATCGATTCTGCCTATATCAGCCATTACAGAGAGCTTAATCTTTTTTTCTTTGTCACCGACAATGCGCTTTATGTCCTCTTCAGCACAAAATTTCCAGGGACCTACCTCATCTCTTGAGAAGGCTGACTCTGAACTAAGGTAACCGATCTCCATATAATCTACACCTGCCTCTGTCAAAGCGTTATAAACCTTGCAAACAAAGGCGTCATCAAACTGCCATTTATTCATTAAGCCACCGTCCCTTACAGAGCAGTCTATTACTTTAATTTCCGGTCTATACATTTGATTATCTCCTTAAAAAAAATATAGTGATTTAATTTGGAATGAATATTATAGATTATTTTTCATGATCTGGGCAAAGGCGGATGAAATTACTTACATTTTTTGCAATCTCATCAAGGGCACGATCTTTTAATGCCTGCCTGCCAAACAGAGATGTGCTTGCTCCCACAGCACTGGCTCCTGCAACAAAATAGTCTGCTATATTGTCCAGGTCTACACCACCAACAGCTACAAGAGGGATATTTTCAAAAGGACCTCTCAACTCTTTAATGTAATCAGGACCAAAAGGCCTGCAGGGAAAGACCTTTACCATATCTGCGCCTGCAGACCAGGCATTATACACTTCTGTCGGGGTGAGTGCACCGGCAATAATAGGGACATTGTTATCTTTTGCATAGTCTATTACTTCAGTATCAGTATTAGGAGTTACCAGAAACATTGCTCCGGAATCTACAGCCATTTTTGCCTCTTCAAGGTTTCTTATAGTCCCCATGCCCAACAGTTTGCCAGGCGGAACATTTGGTATGTTTAAAGATACAATATTCAATGCATCATCAGTATTCATTGTAATCTCGATTGCCTGTAGGCCGGAAGCAAAAGAGGTATCCATCACACTTTTGAAAAAAGTGGAATCAACGCCCCGTAAAATTCCTATGACCGGTATATCTAAATTCATTGATATTTATAAGATTGTTTTAATTTAATGATATTGCATTATGGTTCGTGTATAGAATACAGCAAAGATGGATTGAATTGCATTGCTGCATGGTAGAGGTGTAACTTCAATCCAGTCTTTTCAACCCGGCATCCTTTGCTGCCTGTACCGCTTTTTTGAATTCTTCACTGTTTAGCTTTCGGTTAAGGGGAGGGTGGCTCTTTGCTTTATAGCAGGGATAATACTGGGACATGATGTTCGTATATGTGTCAGTGGAGATTTCTTCAGCAAGGAATTTTACAACTTCTGCTGTCCCTGCAAGTCCTTCAGGAAGAACAAGATGTCTGACAAGTAAACCTCTTTGAGCAATTCCCATTTCATCAATAACAAGATCACCAACCTGTCTACGCATCTCTTTAATGGCTGCCTTTGCAACAACAGGGTAATCTTCAGCTTTTGAATATTCCTTTGCAACTTCAGGATCAGTATACTTGAAATCAGGCATGTAGATATCTATAATTCCATCAAGCAGCCCGAGTGTTTCCAGAGATTCGTATCCTCCGCAGTTATATACCAGAGGAATTTTTAGCCCTTTATCAATTGCAATTTCAAGAGATTTGAGTATCATCGGGATTTGATGAGAGGGAGTGACTAAATTAATATTATGGCATCTATAATTTTGCAAAGTGATCATTATATCTGCCAATGCTTCAAAAGACATTTCATGTCCCTCATCCCCGTGGCTTATGGTCCAGTTCTGGCAGAACAGACAGCCCAGGTTGCAATAAGAAAAAAAGATTGTCCCTGAACCGTGAGAACCTACGAGAGGGGCCTCTTCACCGAAATGGGCATTCCAGCTTGAGACAAAAGGTTTATCACCTGTGCGGCAGAAACCGGTTTCACCCTGTGTTCGATCAATGTTGCAATTGCGCGGGCAGATTGTGCAGCTTTTCAGGATTTCTTCAGCAGCATGGATTCTATCTTTGAGGACTTTCGGGGAAAGCTTAAGATATGAAGGGTTAAAATCCATTTAATTGTGATTGGTTGGCAGGATCTTATTAAGTCTGCCAGCCTTATTTCAAAATTTGTTTAAACCAGTCCTGATATATTTATTATTATCATAATATAAGCAAGAACATACAGTGTGGGTAAATCTTCAATGATCTTGATTCTGAATGGAAAAAGCATGGAGATCAGGATGTTTGAAAGGCAGGGATTCACATCAGTTACTTATGTTTGTATTGGTTGTAATTTTTACTAATCCAAAATTCGAATTGGTAACCCTATACCATATCATGAGTGATTTATTGACTTTAATCACAGAAGGGTCAGAAATATTGTTTTTTGATGCAGATAAGTCAATATCAATCAAACACCCATCGCCGAATGGGCTGGTATGACAATTATTATCTTCATGTCTCACCCATTTTATTCCGTCTGAAGATGATGCATAGCCAGTGCGAAATTTATTGTCTTCACTTGATTGTCCTGCATACCACATTTCGTATTGTCCTTTTGTTTTAATTACGACCGGTTGAATCACCCGGAGATCATCCCATGTTCCTGTGTTGCCTGTATCAAATACACATCCCTGTCCATGCGAGAAGTTAGGGCATCTATTCTCTTTATATCTTGTCCATTCAACACCATCAGGTGATGTGGCATATCCAATCCTGCAAACATGCTCCGGTGCCTTATCAGAATATAGGCATCCTTCATACCACATTTTATATCTTTCAGAAGAAGAAGCCTCTGAATCAATTATGACTGACGGAGCAGCAGCAACGACTTCATCCCAACTGCCGGGAGCACCGGGGTCAAATACACAGCTAGATGTATTAGTGTTTGATTGACATTTATTGCCGTGGAATTTTCTCCAGATTACGCCATCAGATGAAAATGCTAAACCAGTTCTCCATCTTCCATTTTTCAGTGCCAGGGCATTAGCGGCTCCTGTATACCACATTTTATACCTCGATGTTTCCGGTGCAGCTGGATCTGCAACTACACTCATCCCGTAGATGTGGTCTGCATCCCATGACATTTTATTTCCGACATCAAGCACACATCCATTACCTTTTGAATTAGTTGTACAGAGATTGTTTTTGAGTCTTGTCCAATTAATCCCGTCAGGTGAAGTGGCATAGCCAATCCTCCTTTTGTTATTCTCGTCGGTTCCTGCATACCACATTTTATATATACCGTCGAAAATTACTGATGGGCTTTCAATTCCTTTATGTTCCCAGCTGTTTAGAACAGAAGAATAAATTGGTCCGACCGGCTCCAATCTTAAGTTCTGAAATGCCGATGCAGAGTCAATTGAACATACAAGGATAAAAATAATTACCAATGAATTAGAAATAATTGATTTCATGTGTTGCTGCCTTTTCTCCATATCGTATCAATAGCGAGATCATACAATATATCACAGAGAAATTAGCTATGCAAAGGGATTGTGTAGAATTTTATGGCTGGAAAATAGTTTAGACAATTTAGTTATGTGAGTTGTGGTATCGTTAGCTTAGCTTACTTTTTGTTATAGTAGGGAATAATTCAGTATCAGTGATTTACTAAACGTGATATTCACTACCAGCAACTAATGTAAGGGAACTAAGGTGGTAGACAAAGATAAATCTGAAAAATGTTCTGGCAATAAACAAATCTGTGCCCGGCAAAACAAAGCTGGGTCTGAGTTGGTGGAAAATGATCTCCCCGATCCTGTGAAGTTCTACAAGTATTTCTTTGATAATTCCGACGACATGCTGTGCATTGCAGGTATGGATGGTTACTTTAAGTTCATTAATCCTGCCCTTGAGAAAATTCTTGGATATTCCCGTGAAGAACTTTTTATGAAACCATTTTTTGAGTTTCTTCATCCTGATGATCAGGAGGAAAATATATTTGAGGTGAGCAGATTAAATGATGGGGAGGACCTTCCTTACTGTGAGCACAGGTATATATGTAAAGATGGGTCTCTAAAGTGGCTTGCATGGACTGCACATACTGATGCAGAGGAAGGCCTGATTTATGCTGTTGCCCGGGACATTTCAGAAAGAAAAGAGCTGGAAGATGAGATAAGCAATCTTAAGAAACATTTTTTAGCTGCAGAATTAGAACATAAAGAGGCCTTTGTCCATATCATCACAAGAAGCAAAAAAATGATCTCTATCTTTCATTATATCGAAGCTGTTGCCAAATCACAGCGTCCGGTATTGATAACCGGTGAAACCGGGGTTGGAAAAGAGCTGATTGTTAAGGTCCTTCATCAGATCAGCGGCCTGAATGGGGAACTTGTGTCAGTGAATATTGCCGGTCTGGATGACACGATGTTTTCTGATACCCTCTTTGGCCATAAAAAAGGGGCCTATACCGGAGCTGACTCAGAACGCAGTGGATTTATTCTCAAGGCATCAGATGGTACTCTCCATCTGGATGAGATAGGGGACCTGAACGAGCTATCCCAGGTAAAACTTCTTCGTCTGCTGGAAGAGAAAACTTATTATCAACTTGGTTCTGACACGCCCATTAAAAGCCGTATACGAGTTATTGCCAGCTCAAATAAGGACATTTCAAAGCTGGTTGCTGAAGGTAAATTCCGGCAGGACCTTTATTACAGGCTTTGCACCCATCATATTCATATACCCCCTCTTCGTGAAAGGATAGAGGACATTCCCTTATTGCTGGACCATTTGATCGGGGATGCATCAAAATCCATGGATAGAAAGAAACCTCAATTGTCTCGTGAACTGATTATGCTTCTTTCCAATTATCACTTTCCAGGAAACATTCGTGAACTTCAGGCAATGGTCCATGACGCTGTTGCTCAACATAAAACAGGGACCACTTTTCTGGACAATTTCAAGAAATTCATTAAACAGAAAGGTGTGGCCTTTCAAATTGATCATGAGATAACGGACCGCAACGCGGAGGCGATAGCGGATTTTATAGGACATTTTCCAACATTGAAAGAGGCAGAGAATTATCTTATATCAGATGCATTAAAGCGATCTGATGGTAACCAGGGGATTGCAGCTTCATTTCTCGGGATTTCACGTCAGGCCCTGAATCGCAGATTAAAGCGTAAAGAATAACACTACAAGACCTGCAACATATGTTTCACATGCAACATTTGTTTCTGCACTAAAAACTGTTTACTAATAGCAACTTCACTTTCCACAATTAATTAATTAGAGTCTGTGTATAAATTCAAACATTGAGCTGTCATTCCCGCAGTCCTTAGGCGGGAATCCAGTCTTTTCAATTAGTTCTGGATGCCCGACTACAGCCTTTGGGCATGACAAAGATAAAAAATAGCAGTTTATACAACAGACTCTACTTAAACAAATCATTACAACCCCGACTTTCATATGTCTGAATATGCAATGTTGTAACTTCCCTCATATTAACAATAAATTTAGTGTTTTGAAGTGGAGAACTGGCAAGGCTATTGCAATATAATTATCAATCAGATGAAGAAATAAATTAAAAAAGGAGGAGTACATGTTACAGCTAATAGCTGTCTTAGTTGTCGTAATTCTAATTTATGGAATCTGGATATTTATCTCCAGCATGTCTGAAAATGAACCTCCGACATGCGGTAAAACCTGAAAGGAGAAATATAATGAATACAATTAATATTATTGGATTAAGGACAATTTTAATTACCATATTAATATTTACATTGGTAGAAAAAGTGTATGCAGTCAGTGGCGTAGGATATATGGGGCCTGGACCTACTCCTCACATTGAACATGTTCTTATAGTTCCACCTAAACCGCCGGGATGGCCCCAGATGTGGTTAGCTGCAGATGTTATTAAGTCATTTAATGAAAATGGATTGATTGTTGAAAAAACAAAGAAAGAGAAAGGAATTGAACTGTCCAGTTTGCCCGCGAAAGTTAAAGATGTCGTAAAGTTTTCGGTTATCTCTAGTAAACAAAAGCTCGAAGGATGTGTTTTTGAATTTGATAAGAAGAAGGAATTCGATAAGGTCAAGAGTTACTATCTTGCTTTGAACAATAATGGGCAATTACATACATGGTCATTGATCAAAGACAATATCCTTCTTGTTATTGATGGTTCTATGTCTGATCAGGAGATTAGGAAATATGAAAACGTACTTGCTGGAATGAAATAACAAAAAATATTATGAGCAAGTTATTTGTTCCCTTTTTATAATTTGATAAGTTTTCAGGCATGCCATAACACTTGAAAGGAGCAAAGAAATGAGAAATGGGAAAATGTTAGTAGCAGCCATTATTGTAACGGCGATTATTCTTGGGTTTGCTAAAGGATCATCGGCATCTTGCTGCACAAAAAGAGCGGATGTTTTATTAACGTATAATTATGCTGTTAGAGTGCCACCTCGACCCCCAGGCTGGCCCCAGATGTGGCTGGCCAGAGAGATCATTAAGTCATTTAATGAGAATGGATTAATAGATGAAAAAGCAAAACAAGAGAAAGGAATTGAACTGTCCGGTTTGCCAGCTAAAACTAATGAGGCCATAAAGTTTTCGGTTTCTTTTAAAGAAGAAAAGCTCAAAGGGTGTGTTTTTGAGTTTGACAAAAAGAAGGATTTTAAATTGGTTAAAGACCATTATCTTGATTTAAACAGAAACAATGAACTTCACACATGGTCTTTGGTAAAAGATAATATCCTTGTTGTGATTGAAGGCACTATGCCGGAAAAAGAGATTCAGGAATACAGGGCTGTGCTTGCAGATATGGAATAGTTAAGAACTAAGAACCAAAACTCAAAATTAAAAACTCAAAACTAAGAACTGCTCATCCTCTTCTTTGTCCACTCGATAAGACCGCCGGCAGAGATCAGTTCCTGCATAAAGGGAGGAATAGGTTTGGCAGTATACTCTTCGCCTTTGGTGATGTTTTTTATTGTACCGTTGTCAGCATCAACTTCGATTTCATCACCTTCGCTTATTTTGTCAACAGCCTCGTCAGATTCAAAAATAGGAAGACCTATGTTAAATGAATTTCTGTAAAAGATACGTGCAAAGCTTTTAGCTATAACAGCATTCATACCTGCAGCCTTGATGGCAATCGGGGCATGCTCCCTTGAAGATCCGCAGCCGAAATTGGCCTGGGCTACTATCATGTCACCCTTTTTTACCTTGGAAGGAAAATCCTTGTCAGCGTCTTCCATTAAATGCTTTGCCAGTTCTGCAGGATCAGAGGTATTTAAATAACGTGCAGGGATAATTGCATCTGTATCTATATTGTCACCGAATTTCCAGACTTTACCTTTTAATATCATGCTACCTCCTCAGGTAATGCAATTCTGCCCAGTATTGCTGATGCTGCAGCAACCGCAGGATTAGAGAGATATACTTCACTTCCCGGATCTCCCATTCTGCCTACAAAGTTTCTGTTGGTAGTTGCTATTGCCGTTTCACCTTTGGCCAGAATTCCCATATGACCACCAAGGCATGGTCCGCATGTTGGAGTTGAAAATACAGCGTCAGCCTTTACAAATATTTCAGCAAGGCCTTCTTTCATGGCCTGTAAATAAATCTCCTGTGTAGCAGGAATAACGATCATTCTTGTGTTGGGATTAACTTTCTTCCCCTTTATTATTTCAGCAGCTTCACGCATGTCCTCGATCCTGCCGTTTGTGCAGGAGCCTACGACAACCTGGTCGATCGTAACATTTGATAATTCAGATGCAGGTTTTGTATTGGATGGAAGGTGAGGGCAGGACACTGTTGGCTCGATCTTTGAGCAGTCATATTCCCTGACATCAACATATTCAGCATCACTGTCGGATGTATAAAATTTATATTCCCGTTTTGCCCTGCTCTTAACATATTCTTCAGTAATATCATCAGGGACGATAATTCCATTTTTGCCGCCAGCTTCGATTGCCATGTTGCACATGGTCAACCTGCCGGACATGGGGAGTGAGCTGATGGTTTCACCCTCTATCTCCATGGCCCTGTACAATGCTCCATCAACACCGATATCACCGATAGTATGGAGAATGAGGTCCTTACCGCTGACCCATTTATTTAATTTTCCATAATAAACAAACTTCATTGATTCAGGCACTTTAAACCAGCACTCACCTGTTGCCATTGCAGATGCAACATCAGTTGAGCCTACACCTGTTGAAAAGGCACCAAGCGCTCCATAAGTGCAAGTATGACTGTCAGCGCCTATAACCAGGTCGCCCGGCAGTACAATTCCCTGTTCAGGAAGCAGGGCGTGTTCCACACCCATTCTGCCTACTTCAAAATAGAGGCTCAGGTCATGTTCCCGTGAAAACTCCCTCAGTAATTTGCACTGTTCCGCTGCCTTAATATCCTTCTGAGGAGCAAAATGATCAGGAATTAAAGCTATTTTATCCTTGTCAAATACATCCTTTGCACCGATCTTTTTGAATTCATTTATAGAAATCGGGGCTGTAATATCATTGGCAAGAACGACATCAAGCTTTGCATTTATTAGTTCTCCGGCTGATACTTTATCCCTACCTGCATGGGCAGCCAGAATTTTTTCTGTTATAGTCACTTATCCTCCAACTTGATTGTAAATGATTCTATGTATTGAGAAATGTGAATAAAAATATTACCTGAAATTATGGGTTTTAGTCAAATGAAGTAGGGGTATGGGGTCTGCGATAAATTTGTGGGTAGAAGCGCTTTTACTCATTTGAAACGTAATAATCGTAGTATTCCCCCTCTTAGGTTAAGAGGGGGCAAGGGGGAGTTAGTTCATTGAAATTAAAGGTAACTATTATAGTAACCCCCTCAATCCCCCTTAGCCCAAGGGGGAAGCTTTCAACAAGTAATATGATCTTACCCATAAATTTGTAGCAGACCCAGGGGCATGGCATTCCGTGCATTGAGTCGGAACTTTGGGAGAGTCCTGACTTTACGCACTTATTTCGAATTAGTTCAAGGAATCAACAACGTCCCCAATGAAATTTTCAATCCTTATCCCTATTTGCTTCATTTATAATTTTAATTGCCCACTCAGGCCGTGGATTAATCAGCCATTTACAGCTGCCTCTCCTCACGACAGCTACTTGTTGGAATGGGTTGTCTTTTGAGGAATTATCCAACAAACGTGTCTCATCTGTTAAAGGCAATGCTAGCGAAATATTTTTCATTGTTCGTGGTATGCGGCTATGTATTTTTGCGATAGGCACACTATGTCCTCCGCTTTCAATACGCTGATAAACTCTGGCTTCATTTAAGTCAGATGTTTCCAGATGTATATAGACGAGGATGATTTCGTATCCCATTGCCTTTGCTTTTGCAATGAAGTCTACCTTTGACACATGGGAAAATACTGTTTCAAAACAAAATGACACTTCCTGCCTGAGAAGGTCTTCGCGTATTTCGCTGGCCAGATCTGCTGATTCATAGCTGACTTCTTCCGGGTGGTCTGGGTTAATTACCTTGGCAATTACATCGGCGTTGACAAATTTAATGCCTTTAGAAGCCAGGAAGTTCTCATAAAATGTTGTTTTCCCTGATCCGTTTCCCCCTGCCAATACCCATAATTGTTTTGAATCTGTCATTCCTGGGTCTCATATTTTCCGTTATGAAATTTGCCAGTTTGTCTTTCCCCGGTAATAAGATTTACCCTGTCAAGAAGTCCCGGCTTTGTTTTGCTTGCTTCAAAATATATTGAAGAAGTTGTCACCATTTCCGATAGTTCGCCGCTTTTGCGCTTTTTCTCCAGGGAGTTAAAAACATTTTTGGGGTCTACAGCTTTTGACTCCAACGATTCGACAGTCAGTTTCATAAAACCCTGGATAATTTCATAAGCTTCTTTCAGGTCTATTACAGATTCGATTGCTTTTCCCAGCTCTGCCCAATATTCAATTTGCTTAGGGGCCGACCTTTTCTTTATTCCCCCTTCTTTTTTTGCGAGCGCAACTAATTTAGGATCTAATCTTATGGGACTGGCTGTAGTGCTTTTCATTGTTCCCTCCTTCCAGATGTCCTGTTTTGCTATAATTGTAGCAAAACGCTGCATTGAGTGTCAATATTCAAACTGGTCAATGAGGTAGGGGCATGGCAAGCCGTGCCTTGAGTTGGAACTTTGGGGAGGTTCTTGATTTTACGCACTTATTTCGAATTAGTTCAAGGAATCAACAACGTCCCCAATGATAATGATTTTTTTGTATTCTTCGCTATTCTTGAAAATCAAGGTGCCATTCAGGTCAAAATTTGCGGTGAGGCCACCCGGCGCTGCTGTCCAGCGCAAAGGCGAAATATGGGAGAAAGTCGGTTTAATCGCTACCGTCACCATCAGAAACATCGCCCTTGTCTTGAACGATCCGCGCCTTGCCTTCTGACGCCGGTTGGGCAGACGGGTGATCGGATGCTCGTTTGTCCTCCACCACAATGCGACCTGCAACGGCGTTGCCTTCCTTGTCTTCGCCGAAGGTGATGGTCCGTTGGGGGAAGGGAATTTCAATGCCCAGTTCGTCGAAGCGGTTCTTCATGCGGCGGTTGAATTCCCGCTTCATGCCCCACTGTGTTCCAGCCTTAACCCTGATGCGGGCGCGTATAACTACGGCAGAATCGTCCAAGCTTTGCAAACCCTGCACTTCCAACGGCCTGATGATGTCGGGGCCCAGAGTTTGATCCTCGGCCATTTCCCGGCCCAGATCCTCGATCACCTTCATCACCTCATCCACATTTTCCCGGTAGGCGATGCCGATGTTCAATACCACGTTGGAAAAATCCTTGGTATAGTTAAGTACCGTGCCTACCTCGCTGAAGGGTACCGTGTGTACATTGCCGGCCGGGTCGCGCAATTGGATGGTACGGATGGAAAGAGATTCTACAGTGCCACTATGGCCGCCCACCTCCACGTAATCGCCGACGGCGATAGTGTCCTCGACGAGGATGAACAGGCCGGTGATCACGTCCTTAACCAGGGTCTGAGCACCGAAACCAACGGCTAGACCAACCACCCCGGCACCAGCCAGCAACGGGCCGATTTCAATACCCAGTTCGGAAAGCACGATCAGTGACACCATTACCGTCAGCACTGTAAACACCACCTTACGAAACAGGGGCAGCAGGGTACGAATACGGGCGCTACGCTCAACTGCATTGCCTTCGGTATCGGTCTGGGTTAGATAGCGTTCAACGCCGGTGTTGATCGCTTCCCAGAAAATCAGCGCCAGAACCATAACGGCGAGGATGCTGAAGGCGCTTTCCGCCAACTGCTTGCCCAAAGGTGTATCCAGCCAGCCCAATGCGTCCACTCCCCAGGTTTCCAGCAGGGTCAGTGCTGCGATCAAGCCCACCGCCCCGTGCAACAGCAGGCGCATGGCGGGTAGGTAACGGTTGGCCCTTTCTTCCAGGGTGGGAAAGCGGTCGCGAATTTCCTGGCGGATGGCAAAGCCTCTCTCCACCAGCCGGTCCAAGCCGGTCATGATCAGCCGTGCGGCAATCAGTATCGCGGTGGTAATCACCGTTGCCCGGGCCAGATACTGAAAGCCCCCTTCAATGCCCAGCATCCAAACACCAAAGATTGCGGCTACATATATAACTGCCAGAACATGCCATATGTCGGCGAACCGGTCGCGCAGGCGCCCGGCTCGCTTAGCCTTTCCTTCACCTCGAATCCAGGCCGCAACCTGCGTTCGGTTCTGCAGGGAAAAAACTATTACCAGGCCGGTGATTACCAGTCCCAGCAGGCGTAGAAGGCCTGTATGTCCGCCCGCCGGCAGTCCTAGCAGCAGAGCCGCTTCGGCGAAGAAGAAGCCGTAAACGGAAAAGCCTACCAGCCGTCGGATCCAGATAAACAGGTAATTGGCAGTCACATCCGTTAGCGGCAGGATGCGAAGGGTTTCCACCGCCGGCGCCAGCAGCATGCGGGCCATGGCCAGGATGCCGCGGACAATCAGGTAGGCGTTGATGAGGGTCAGCGCCATGACATGAACCTGGGGCGTGGGCTGCACCACCGGCAGCAAGGCGTAGGCAGCGGCGGCAAAAGCGATGATGGGTACCAAGTCAAGCACCGTGCGTCCGGCAAGCAGGGGCAGGCGCACCCAGAGGGTATCGGCATTCTGCTCCTCCAAGGGCTCGCCGGGGCCGCCTGAGCAGACGACGCACCAGCCATTTGGCAGCCCCAGCCGGCAAATAAAATCAACGCCACCTTGATAATCATGTCGAACCACAGCTGCCGGGTTTTCGGATTTGCCGCCTGATCCCGGACCAAGGCGAAAAGTTCCGGTATATCACGAAGCGCGTCGGCAAGGGCCACCAACTGGCGGCTGGTTGCCTTCACATTTTCTGAAAGGGTAGCGATCAGCCGTGCGCCAGCGCTTTCCACCGGCAACTTTACCTGGGTGTTATTATTGGTGGCGATTAGGGTGCGAATTCGGGAAAGCAGTTGTTCTCGGGCCGTTTCGTCCTCCATAACCACGGCCAGGTCTTCCAGTTCCTGGACGGTAATGGCCAGGGTCAGGCTCGGTCTGCTGGGCCTGTGCGAAGCATGGCCCCGACAGAAAAAAACCAATAAAAAGGCCATAAAGGATGAAATGTTTAGCCCCCAAGAAGGAAGGTAACCGCAATTTCCACTGGATTGCGTAAATATTCATAGTAGGTTTTGATAAGTCCCAATTAATAAATGCGATAATAAAAAAAACCGGCTCAGATCAATAGTAACATATACGTCGCGGTATAATTATATCCCCACTACTGATAAGTGTTATAAACGATAAATTTCTTTTCTATGTCCCACTTTAATTATATGAACTGCTAAATCATCGTCTATGATGGAATAAACTATTCTGTAATTCCCTTGTCGAAACCTATACTGTTCTCTATGTGATAACTTCTGTGATCCTTGTGGCATCGGGTTTGAAGACAAAGCCCTTATCTTTTTTAATATTTTTTGTAGTTCTTTTTTGGGTATCTCATTAAGTTCTTTTAAAGCAGACTTTCTTACGGATATCTCATATTTTGCCATTCTTTTTCAGTTCCTTCAGAACATCCTCGAATGCTATTAATGGTTCATCCTTGCGATCCTCAAAAGCGGCAAGATCAATTGAATCTTCCGCCAAAGAATATTTAATTGCATCATTCACTATCTCAGATATAGAATGGTCAGTCTCTGCCGATTTAATACGTAAAGCTTTGTGAATGTCAGGATCAAGATAAATTGTTGCCCGTTTAGTCTTAGTTTTCATGTTTCATCCTCCTTAAGTCATCATAACGTCAAAACGTTTTAATGTCAAGAAGAAGGTTTTAATTTGTCGTTTATAATGTTCCCAATGAAATTAGTTCAAGGAATCAACAACGTCCCCAATGATAGAATGAATAGCATGTTTTTCAAATCGTTCTACCCATTGAGACATGTTTTATCCTTTCTTCTAACGTTAGCCGCCCAATGCTTGGTTTTGCTATCACTATATTTTCCAGTTATTTTCTCTGGCTATTTCCCATGCCTCTCCAAATTCCTCAGCAGTGGGTGGATAAATAGAATACCAATCGTAGTTAAAAACGTTTTCCCTCTCTTTGTGAAGGTCTTTTTTTGTTTCCAAGCCTTCACCGGGTAAACCGGTATCACTATTTACAACTAATACTGTCAAGGGATGGAGGTTGTTTTGTGCGCAAAAGAACATAATATGGCCGAGTTGCCTACCTAGAACACCTGCGCCGTCATAACCTAATATCTCTGCAATTTCACCATACGTGGTTGTTTGTCTGTTATATGCCATTCCTGTGAGCATTTGCCAAATTTGTACTGCCCTAGCTTCCAGCGTTGGAGTGTCTGAAAAATGCTTAATCATTGTGTCTCCTTTATGGTTCTAACGACTTGGTCTCTGATGTGTGCCATGTATGACGTCAACGTGCTTGAAGATGATTAGAAAATTCAAAACTAAACAAAGTCAAAACGACACCGCTGGCACGCATTCAGAGCACTGGATTGTTATTTTTCGTTTAAATTTTCTTCCAAGTTTTTTATCGTAATTTCTAACTTATCAATTAAATCAGAGTAAGTCCATATTTCCAATACGTTGCTAAAATTATTTCTGATACTATTAAAATGACTTTCCCAAATTAGGTCTTTATATCTTTTTCCGATGAGAATTATACATTTTGTTACTTTGCCGGGTTCAATGCCCAATCGCTGCAAGTCGTCATCATCAGCCGATTTACTTTCAAGTAAGTTTTTGTAATGCAATATTTGCGGAATAGCTCTTGATACTTCTGGAGACAAATGATATTCGGTACTTTTTCCTTCGTTTGCAGTATTTCTTTCTTCGATTTTAAAGACATCATCACATGGTGATTTAAGTTCAAATATAACGTATTCATTTTTTGTATTTGATGTTCTTGTTAAAATATCAAATCTTTTTCTGCTCAGTTCTCCTTCTCTTTTATGATCAATAAATTCTAACCCAAAAATTAAACAACGCTGTTTTCTATATTTTCCACTTTCTTCATCCAGCCAATCTTGAATAAACTTTTCGTTCTTATCAAGATTGTTTATTAAAAAATCCTTATATTCTTTTAAAGTTTGGATTCTAATACCATGACTAAACTGCTCAATTTGACTAAAATCCATTTTATTAATGAACTCAGAAACATCGACATCCGTTGGTTTGTCTACAACGACTTTTGCTGACTCGATCTTTGTTCCAATATGTTCATATTGAGCCAATAAAAAGTTTGTAAGTTCTCTAACTGCTTTTCCTGCACCTGAATTTATATTTATTTGTCTATGATTCCCAAAAGGATTTATTGATTCTTCAAGTTGTTCTTCCCAATGATCGGCTTTTTTCTTTCTTTTGAAAATCCTTATTGATAAGTCGAAATGATGAATCTCACCGGTTTCTTTATTAGGAATATGAAATGCTTTTGCTGCTATTGTTGTGAAAGGAGTTTTATAAATAGTTTTGTATGACTGTGCGAACCCACCTTTAAGAGGTGTAATGTCCCAAGAGCCTATTTCTTGATCTAACTCTTCATCTGTAAATTGATATTTATCCATATTAATTTGTTACATAGCAGATATTATTTTGCAGTCATTAATACTGAAAAAAACGACTGCAATTAATATTGGATATTACAGCAGTCATTATTTCCAATATTGAATGCTCTAACTTTATAGTTTGATTATTTGTAATGATTTTAATAAGTACGATGGTACATCCCCCATGTTATCCTGTTCGCATTATTGAAGTGATGATCGATTTTGAAAAGACGTGAATATTATATCCGGCAACTGTTTGAAATATCAAGAAAAAAATGTTTTACAAGATGTTATGAAAAGGAGATGTTCAATAAAATGAATAACGAACAAAAACCCTCTGGATTCTCGATGCGAGTCTACGCGAGAGTCGCTCCGACCGGCTTAAGGATTACCGGAATGACAGACAGGGAAATGGATTCCGGCTTAAGGATTACCGGAATGACAGACAGGGAAATGGATTCCGGCTTAAAGACCTGCCTACCGGCAGGCAGGTTGCCGGAATGACAGACAGAGAAATGAACAGAGTTAAACCTATGGTGTCTCCTGGGTTGCATTCGAGACCAATGTCAGGTTCTCTTTTTTATTTATATAAAATATTGAATTTCGATGCAGTTGTGTGTAATCTCTTGTCAGCTGTCCATAAAGGTTGATTAGTCAACAGTGAGGATGCTAATAAGTGAACATCAATAAGACCTATTCCAATGCCCATAAGTTTATTATGCTCAATAAACTGAAGGACTTCGTCATTCTCAGCAACTACTGTTTGGGGAAGAGCATGAAGAAGGGGGATAATTTCTTTTCTGTTTTTTATGTTACCGCATGCCAGCTCGCCAATTATAAATGGATGGCAAGCGACTGATTCATCCATCAACAACTTTTTGAGATGTGAATTGTTTTCTCTGAAATGCGATATCCAGATCGAAGTATCTACTAGAACCATGCTCAGTTGCGGGAAATTCTTCTTCTTGGAACAGGCTTAAGGGACTTTTCCGAGCCGCCAAGTTCAGCAAGCCTTCTTGCGCTTTCACGAGCAATTAAAGCCTCAAGTCCTAATCGCACCAAAGAAGTCTTTTCTTTAACACCAGTAAGTTTTGATGCTTTTTTAATAATGTCGTCATCTATGTTTAATGTTGTTCTCATATGTATTAATATGCATCATATATGCATATATGTCAATAGATATTTTGATTAGATTTTTGAAGATAACGCAGGGCGGTGCCGTGCCCTTATCAGTTATTTCTTTCGTGCAGCCAGTTTGTTTAAAGCATTAATGTAAGCCTTTGCAGATGCTGTAATGATATCAGTGTCAGAACCATGACCGCTTACTGACCTGTCATCCTCTTCAAGTGTACAAATTACTTCACCCAGAGCATCAGTGCCGCCTGTTATGGCCTTGACTTCGTACTTCAGAAGCTTGCTTTTGGTTTCTGATATTGAAGCTATGGCCATAAAAACAGCATCAACAGGGCCGTCTCCGTGAGCGGTTTTTTCTATAATCTGATCACCCACTTTAAGTTTGACAGTCCCTTCCGGTGTTTTACCCATTCCGGCTGAAACAAACATATCAACCAGGCTATAGGTTTCAGGGACCATTGTATATTCTTCAGTTACTATGGACTCCAAATCTTGATCAAATATTTCTTTTTTCTGATCAGCAACTTTCTTGAACCTTTCAAAGGCGCTGTTAATTTCATCATCACTGAGGTCATAGCCGATTTCTTTAAGCCTTGTCCTGAACGCATGCCTTCCGGAATGTTTTCCCAGTACGAACTTTGTCTTATGTAAACCTATTGTTTCGGGTGTTATGATCTCATAAGTTGATTTTTCTTTTAAAAGGCCGTCCTGGTGAATGCCTGATTCATGGGAAAAGGCGTTTGCTCCTACTATTGCCTTGTTTGGCTGTACACTCATGCCTGTGATTTTTGTCACCAGCCTGCTGCTGCGCATGATCTCTTCAGTCTTAATATTAGTAACAGCGTTGAATATGTCTTGCCTGGTCTTGATGGCCATTACCACTTCTTCCATGGAGCAGTTGCCTGCCCGTTCACCTATACCGTTAATGGTACACTCGATCTGTCCTGCACCGTTCAGCACAGCAGAAAGTGAATTGGAAGCAGCAAGGCCCAGATCATTATGACAATGAATGGCGATCACTGCCTTATCAATATTCTTTACCCGGTCGTGAATCTCTTTTATCATTGCCCCGAATTCACTGGGGATTATATATCCGACAGTATCAGGAATATTGACCGTCGTTGCTCCTGCTTCAATTACTGCCTCAACCACATCACAGAGATAACCGATTTCTGTACGGGTGGCATCCATTGGTGAAAACTCAACATCATCGAGAAAGGTTTTGGCATACTTAACCATCTCAACAGATCTTTTCAGGGCTGTCTTTTGATCTACCTTGAACTGATATTTAAGGTGTATCTCTGAAGTAGAGTGAAAGGTATGTATCCTTTTTTTAGGTGCATCCTTGATGGACTCCCATGCACGCTTAATATCTTCTTCCTTGGCACGAGCAAGGCTGCAGATTACCGGACCTTCAATCTCTCCACCAATTGTTTTGATAGCTTCAAAGTCTCCGGGGGAAGCAATGGCAAATCCGGCCTCAATTATATCCACACCGAGACGTGCAAGCTGTTTGGCGACCTGGAGCTTTTCGCCTGTGTTCATTGATGCTCCGGGTGACTGTTCACCGTCTCTTAAGGTTGTATCAAATATTTTGATCGTTCTCATTACACAGCTTCCTTCTTTGCTTTCCTTTTCTTGTTCAGAAAATATGTTCCTTCAATCAGGCCCAATAAAATGTATATATATGTAACTGAAAACAGTACTACCTCAGGATACATAAATACTAAAACAAAAATCACTACTATGCCTACGAGCAGCCAGAAAGGTTTTCTATTTTTAAAATCCAGTTCCCTAAAACTATGGAACTTGACGGTGCTTACCATAAGCAGAGCGAGCAGAAAAGGTAAGCAGAGCACAAAATAGTTTTTTTCACCTATACCGCCCCAGATCTCATAACTGAATAAAACCAGAACAGCAATGGATGAACCTGCTGCAGGGATAGGCAGGCCTGTAAATGCCTTGCTTTCGGCAGTTTCCATCTGGACGTTATACCGTGCCAGTCTTAATGCCCCACATAGTACAAAAAAGAATGTGGCTCCCCAGCCCAGTCTTCCAAAGGGATTTAAGGCCCAGCTGTATAACAGTACTGAAGGGGCAACACCAAAGGCGACAAGGTCAGAAAGGGAGTCCAGTTCAATACCGAATTTGGTTGTGGTGTTAGTCATCCTGGCGACCCAGCCGTCCAGACCATCAAATATATTTGCAAATATTATTGCCCATGCACTGTGAATGTAGTCGCCCTTTAAAGCAGCAAGGATAGCATAGAACCCGCAAAACAGGCCTCCAAGTGTAAGAGTATTTGGTAATATGTAGATGCCTTTTCTCATAATTCAGTAGACAGTAGTCAGTAAACAGTAGTCAGTAGACAGTAGTCAGTAGACAGTAGTCAGTAGTTACCTGTCACCTGTCACCTGATCCCTGGTACCTATTAACGTTTCTCCAGCTTTTACTTTATCACCTAATTGTACCTTAACCTCCGTACCTAAAGGTAAAAAAAGATCGACTCTTGAACTGAACTTTATTAGTCCGTATCGTTCACCCTGCTTAAGAGTGTCTCCGGGCTTTACCCTGCATACAGCTCTTCGTGCAATCAGGCCTGCAACCTGTCTCATCATTACAGTGCCTTGCTTACATTCCATGACCATATTTATATGTTCATTTGATTTTGATGCCTCTTCTTTAAATGCAGCCATAAATCTTCCGGAATAATGTTTAACTTCTTTAACTGTGCCCTCACATGGCACCCTGTTAACATGGACATTAAAGGCGTTCATAAATATGCTTACTTCTATCATTCTTTCGTTTGACAGTTCATCTTCAAGAGTCTCTCTTATCTGAATTACCTTGCCGTCAGCGGGAGCATAAAAAGAGTTTGCGTCAGGAATGGCATGCCTGTCAGGATCTCTGAAGAAGTACAGCATGAAGATTGTAAGTATGATCGCAACAACCGTTACCCAGTTTGCCTGGAAAATAATTGACAGGACTGTAATAACTGCGAAGAAGATAATGAAGGGATAGCCTTCTTTAGCGAACTGGAGCATGTTAGTTGATACACCTGATTGGGGCATAAGGAGATAAAAAAACACCCCCCTTTAATTCCCCCCTTACTAAGGGGGGATATAGGGGGGTATTATGTTTTGTGAAATGATTCAGATATTCAATCATGCTTTGGATTTGTCTACCAGTTTGCCCTTTTTGAGCCATGGCATCATGGCCCTGAGCTTGCCGCCTACTTTTTCGATGGAGTGACGTTCTCCCTGTTTTGTAAGGGCATTAAAGACAGGCTTGTTAGCCTTGCACTCAAGCAGCCATTCCCTTGCAAATTCACCTGACTGGATTTCACCAAGGATTTTTTTCATCTCTTTCTTGGTTTCATCAGTAATGACCCTCGGGCCTCTTGTGATGTCTCCGAACTGGGCGGTATTGCTGATGGAATAACGCATGTTTGATATGCCGCCTTCATAAAGAAGGTCAACAATTAATTTGGTCTCATGCAGGCATTCGAAGTAAGCCATCTCCGGCGCATAGCCTGCCTCTACCAGAGTCTCATATCCGGCAGTAATCAATGAAGTAAGTCCGCCGCACAGAACAACCTGCTCTCCGAAGAGGTCGGTTTCGGTTTCTTCACTGAAAGTGGTCTCTATAATTCCTGCTCTTCCGCCGCCTATTGCAGAAGCATAGGCAAGTGCAATTGCCTTGGTCTTCTTGGAAGGATCCTGGTGAATAGCTATAAGACAGGGTACTCCGCTTCCTCTAACATATTCTGCCCTTACAAGATGTCCCGGCCCCTTGGGTGCGACCATGAATACGTTAATATCAGAGGGCGGTACTATCTGGTTGAAATGTATATTAAAGCCATGGGCAAATGCAATGTATGCGCCTTTTTTCAGGTTTGGAGCGATCTCATCCCTGTATGTATCCCCCTGGTCTTCATCAGGAAGAAGTATCATTATTACATCGGCTTTTTTTGTAGCTTCAGAAGGGATGTAAGTATCAAAACCTGCGTTTTTTGCCTTGGTGAAACTCCCACCTTTTCTTACACCAACAATTACATTAACACCGCTTTCCTTTAAATTGTTGGCATGGGCATGCCCCTGGCTTCCATATCCCATAATACATATGGTCTTGTTTTTTAACGTCCCCTTTTTAACATCTTTATCGTAATATATTTTCATTACTTCCTCCCATTTTTTAAAGTAGTTAGCAGCTAGTAGTTAGGTGGTCAGATCTTCAGTAGTAGTTTGTTTTTTCCTGACTACTGTCTACTGACTACCGACTACTGTAGTTTATTTTTTCTTTAGTCCTTCACGGGCTATGGCAACCTTGCCTGTTCTTACAAACTCTTTGATACCGTAAGGTCTGATAATCTCGATAAAGGCCACGATTTTTTTCTCATCGCCTGTGATTTCAACAGTAAAGGTGTTTGCGCCTGAATCAATAATCTTTCCCCTGAAGATTTCGGTAAGCTTTAGAAATTCAGCCTTGTCCGCTTTTCTGGGAGAGACCTTGATCAGGACCAGTTCCCTTTCAACATGGTCAATCTCCATGAAATCTACCACCTTGATGACATCTATAAGCTTGTTCAGCTGTTTTGTGATCTGCTCAACGATCTTGTCATCACCGGTAGTAATAATCGTCATGAGAGATACTGCAGGATCTATGGTCTCACCAACAGAGAGACTCTCAATATTAAAACCTCTGCCACTGAATAGTCCCGATATCCTTGCAAGCACTCCAAATTTATTTTCTACAAGTACTGATATTGTATGTTTCATTAAACCTCCGGTTTAAATGTTCAATATTGTTTGAAATAGTTCAATGAGGTTTAATACGAAATATTTGAACTATTGTTGATCAATATTGAACTATCTTTGAACTAGTTTATTTAACAGCCCTTAACTTTTTTTCGGGCTTTTTCTTTTCTTCATCAAAAATCATCTCATCAATGGCTGCACCGGCAGGGACCATGGGATAAACCTTTGATTTCCAGTCAACGACAAAGTCCATCATTACCGGTTTGTCTTTGACTTTCAGTGATTCCTTGATCACAGGCACTACTTCATCAGGAGTTGATGCCCGCAGGCCGACAGCCCCATATGCTTCTGCCAGCTTAACAAAGTCCGGTGTTGTATCAAGGCCTGTATGTGCATAGCGTTCATTAAAAAACAGCTCCTGCCACTGCCTTACCATTCCGAGAAATCTGTTGTTAAGAATGGCTATTTTTACGGGTAGTTTATTAATAACAGCAGTGGCCAGTTCCTGAATATTCATCTGGATGCTTCCGTCACCTGCTATATCAAAAACAGTCTCTTTGGGACAGGCCATCTGGGCACCGATTGCAGCAGGGAATCCATATCCCATTGTTCCCAGACCACCTGAAGATAGCCACTGCCTGGGCCTGTCATATTTATAAAACTGGGCTGCCCACATCTGGTTCTGTCCAACTTCGGTACAGATAATGGCTTTGCCCTTTGTGACTTCATATATCTTTTCTACAACAAATTCAGGTTTGATTATCTTTTTGTCAAAGTTGTAAGTAAGGGGTCTTTCTTTTTTCCACGCGTCTATCTGTTTGAGCCATGAACTCCTTACAGCGCCCCACTGCTCCTTGTGTTTCTTCATCTCTGCCAACAGGTCTTTAAGTACATTTTTTACGTCTCCTACAACCGGGAGATCTACCTCAACATTCTTTCTTATAGATGTGGGATCAATATCAATTTGAATGATCTTGGCATTGGGAGCAAAGTCCGCTGTCCTTCCTGTTACGCGGTCATCAAACCTGACTCCTATTCCTATTAGCAGGTCTGAGCCCTGAACAGCTTTGTTTGCATAATATGTGCCGTGCATTCCGAGCATTCCCATGGATAACTTATTAGTTCCCGGGAAGCCACCCAGTCCCATCAGTGTCATCGTAACTGGTATCTTTGTTTTTTCCGCAAATTCCTTCAGTTCCTTGGCAGCGCCAGAGAGAATAACACCTCCACCGCACATTATGACAGGCTTTTTTGCCTTTGATATCATCTGAATGGACTGTTTGATCATCCATTTGTTGCCATGATAGGTCGGATTGTAACTTCTTATATTGACCTGTTTGGGCCATGTAAATTCTGCTGTCGTAGTTGTTACGTCCTTTGGTAAATCAATCAGCACCGGACCGGGTCTTCCTGTTGAGGCTATATGGAAGGCTTCCCTTATGGTCTGTGCCAGGTCTTTAACATCCTTTACAAGGTAGTTGTGTTTTGTGCAGGGCCTTGTGATTCCTACAATATCAGCTTCCTGAAAGGCATCATTACCAATAAGCATTGTTGGCACCTGACCTGAGAATACAACTATCGGAATAGAATCCATATATGCAGTTGCAAGACCGGTAACCGTGTTTGTTGCTCCCGGACCGGATGTTACGATTGCAACACCAACTTTACCGCTGGCCCTGGCATATCCGTCAGCAGCATGAACAGCTGCCTGCTCATGGCGGGTTAGAATAAGTTCCAGTCCCTTTTCATCATAAAGGTGGTCGAATATATTGAGGACAACACCACCGGGATATCCGTAAATGTGTTTTATACCTTCTTTTTTGAGGCATTCTATTAATATTTTTGAACCGTTTATTTTCATAGTTACTCCATTTTAATTTAACTTTTCATTATCGCGCCGGTGCTTGCCGAAGTTACTGAAGATGCATAGCGTGCAAGCCATCCTTTTGTTATTTTCGGCTTTATCGGCTTATGTTTTTTCATTCTATTTTCAACTTCTTTTTTGCTTAAAAGAAGATCAAGTTTCCTTTTTTGAATATCGATGCTGATCATGTCTCCGTCCTTAATAATGGCTATGGGACCGCCTTCCATTGCCTCAGGTGAAACATGACCGATACAGGGACCTCTGGTGCCGCCGGAAAAACGGCCATCTGTGATCAGAGCGACAGAGTTTGCCAGTCCCATACCTGCTAAGGCAGATGTGGGGCTGAGCATTTCCCTCATTCCCGGCCCTCCCTTGGGCCCTTCATACCTTATTATTACTACATCTCCGGACTTTATATTGCCGGCAAGAATTGCCTTCATTGCTGCCTCTTCCGCGTTGAACACTTTTGCCTTGCCTTTGAATTTCATCATTTCCTTGCTCACGGCTGTCTGCTTTACTACAGCTCCATCAGGTGCAAGGTTTCCACGTAAAACAGCAATACCGCCTTCTTTTTTGTGGGCCTTATTTAAAGGCCTGATAACTTCCTGGTCTGTAATCACTGCTTTATCGGCAATAGCATGAATTTTGCTGCCTGAAACTGTAAGGGTATTATTTAAATCTTTTTTGAATCGTTTTAATACAGCCGGGATTCCGCCTGCGAATTCCAGGTCTTCAAGATAATGTTCTCCTCCAGGCAGCATGTTTGCAATATGAGGAGTCTTGCTGCTGATCTCGTCAAACAGATCAAGAGGCAGGTCTACATTTGCATCATGGGCAATTGCCGGGATATGAAGCACTGTATTTGTTGAACCTCCGAGTGCCATGTCTATCCTGATAGCATTTTCAAATGCCTTAAGGGTCATGATCTTGCGGGGAGTTATATTCTTCTTCACCAGTTCGACTACTCTGCTTCCGCTTTCAAAGGCTATTCTTCTCTTTTTTGCGGAAACGGCCATGGCGGTTGCGCAGCCGGGAAGACTCATTCCCAGGGACTCTGTAACACATGCCATTGTGTTTGCCGTATACATTCCCTGACATGATCCCGGTCCTGGACATGCACACATCTCAAGATCGGATAATTCTGATTTGGTTATCAATCCTTTTTTAAATTTACCTACAGCCTCAAATGTATCATTTACCAGTGACAGCCGCTTGCCCTTTAAGTTGCCTGAGTACATGGGGCCTGCTGTTACTACTATTGTAGGTACATTTACTCGTGCTGATGCCATTAACATGCCGGGAGTAATTTTGTCGCAGTTCGTTAAAAGTAGAAGTCCGTCAAGCTGGTGTGCCTCGGCTACTGTCTCTACCATATCAGCTATAAGCTCTCTAGAGGGTAGACTGTAATGCATTCCCCTGTGTCCCATGGCGATTCCATCACATATGCCCGGAATACCGAAGAAGAATGGATATCCGCCGCCGGCATGAACGCCTTTTTCAATAAATCGTTCAAGATCACGCATTCCAGAGTGGCCGGGTATTAAATCTGTAAAACTTGTGGCAACCCCTATAAAAGGCTTGCTCATTTCTGATTTTGGCATTCCGGTGGCATGCAATAAAGCTCTATGAGGCGCTCTTTCAATGCCTTTTTTAATTGTGTTGCTTTTCATATTATTATATAGTCAAATAAGGGCAGAAGCAGTCTCCCTATGCCTTATTTTTTATATTCTCTGATGATCTGGGCTAATCTGTCTTTATATTGAAGTTTCTGTTTTTGAAGCTTCTTTTTTTCGATTTCTTCTTCAGATGAGAGATATTTCTTTTTACTCATCTCATCAAGATAGTCATTTAACTTGTGGTGATCATCCTCAAGTTTTTTGTATTCCTCATTTTCATTCCTTAAAATATCAACTACTTCGGCTTCTTTCATATGGGATCCTCCCTTAATATAGTAAACTGAAAAATTACCATATTTTAGGGAAAAATACAAGGCCACTGCTTTGACAAATCCTATATAATTCACTAACATAAAAAATGGAAATATAAGCCAAAGAGGCAGATTTATGCCAATATGCCACCGCTTAATCATTTCCCGTTTTTTCATATTGCAATTCGTTGTAGCAATTGATTCTAACTATCATTTAAATGGAGGTAGCTGCGATTTGAAGACTGCTTTAATAGATACCCATTGTCATCTTGATATGGAGCCCTTTGATAAGGACAGGGAAGAAGTCATAAATAGGGCAGAGGGGTCGGATATTAAATATATGATTAATGCGGGTTCAGACAGGGATGGCAACCTCAGGGGGCTTAAGCTTTCAGGTAAGTATGAAAATGTATATTCTGCCGTCGGTATTCATCCCCATGATGCTAAAACTTTAGATGAAACACTATTTAACGAGGTAAAGGAGTGGGTCAAGCAGCCAAAAGTTGTTGCAGTTGGCGAAATAGGGCTTGACTATCATTACCTGCACTCTCCTAAAGGGGTACAGATAGAAGCATTCAGGCGGCAGATAGCAATGGCAAATAACTTTGGTCTGCCAATAATAGTTCACAGCAGAGAGGCAAAGAAGGACACTCTTCGTATACTGCAGGAAGAAGTAACGGATGTTTCGGGTGTGCTCCACTGTTTTTCCGGAGATATAGATATGGCCAAGAAGGCCATGGAGCTTGGTTTTTATATATCTTTTGCAGGGCCTGTAACTTTTAAAAAAGCGAATGAACTCAGAGAAGTTGCCAGGTTTGTTCCTGATGAATTTCTGCTTATTGAAACAGATGCACCTTATCTCAGTCCTGTTCCAATGCGCGGCAAGAGGAATGAGCCATCTTATTTAAAGCACACTGCATGGGTGATAGCTGACCTGAGGGGAATCAATGTTACTGACCTTGCAAGGATTACGACTCTGAATGCAATGAAGCTGTTTAAAATAGGCGAGGCTAACGAGACCGGTGAAATAGCCTACAGGATAAGGGATTCATTATATCTGAACATTACTAACAAATGCACAAATAAGTGCGGTTTTTGTGTCAGATTTCGTACCAGTTATGTAAAGGGTCATAACCTTCATCTTGAGAAGGAGCCCACTGCCCTGCAGTTGATTAAAGCCATAAAAGACCCAACGGCATACAAGGAGGTGGTTTTCTGTGGGATTGGAGAACCAATGATTCGGCTCGATGTTATTAAAAAAGTATCGAAGTGGATTAAGGAAAATGGCGGTCAGGTAAGAATAAAGCGGCGCGAAGGGGCGTACACAACAAACAGAGCGGAACAAACAGATCGGAACAGCGACAGGTAGGGATGCACATAAAACACAGGCCAAAACGCTGGGAGTACAATTAAGGGTCAGGAAGGTTAATGTGATAGGATGACAAACGGTTCGAACGGTTCAAACGTTCAACAGTTTAAACTGCTAGTATTTTATTTTCTCCAGAAATAGGCCGCAGGCAGGAGCAGTTGGGCCGGCTTTATCTCTATCCTTTAACTTAAGTATTTCTATCATGCCATCGGGCTGCAATCTTCCTTTACCAACATTAACTAGAGTCCCGACAATATTTCTTGCCATGTGCCTGAGAAAGGCGTTGGCGTTAATACTGATTTTTATCAATGATGCATCCAATGTGAATCCCATAAATCCTACGGATTTTAAGTCTTCAATTTCTATTTGTATAATTTCTCTTACCGGATGTTTGGCACTGCATCCGGAAGCCTGAAAACTGGAGAAGTCATTTTTGCCAATGAGGTGCATTGCAGCTTTCTTCATGGAAGCGCAATCGAGCTGCCAGGCCATTTGCCATGAATATCTTTGTAAAAAAATAGAATATGGTCCTGTGTTGGAAATAAGATAGCTGTATGTCTTATTTTTTGCATTGTATCGGGGATGAAAATCATCAGGGACTTCTTCCATCTTAATTATCCGTATATCAAATGGAAGGTTTGCGTTAAGTGCATTTGTAAGTACTTCAGTATCCAGATTTGATGATGTTTTAAATACAGCCACCTGATCAAATGCATGAACTCCGGCATCGGTTCTGCCTGCCCCTATAATCCTGTTTTTTTCGCCTGTAACAGAATATATTGCTTTCTCAATTAGTCCCTGTATGGTAGTCCCGTTTTGCTGTACCTGCCAGCCTGAATAATCGGTACCGTCATATTGAATTATTAGTCTGATGTTTCTCATGAACTGTCCCTATTTAGAGTCTGTGTATAAATTCAAACATTGAGCCGTCATTCCCGTAGTCCTTAGGCGGGAATCCAGTCTTTTCATAAGGTGCTGGATGCCCGACTACAACCTTCGGGCATGACAAAAATAAAAAAAGCAGTTTATACACAGACTCTATTTAGAATGATTTGTGTAAGATTGATGAAAGAATTATACTATACATCAACTCACAATACATTCTTGAATTTAGGAGGTAACGATGAAGAAAAGATTTAGAATTGTTTTGGCGCTTCTGATTATGGTTGGATTGTTAGGCATTACAACTATGTCAGAAAGCTCTGACTATGTGGGAGTAAAGAAGTGCAAGGCCTGTCATATCAAACAGTTTAAGTCGTGGAAGAAAACAACCATGGCAACCAGTTTTGAAAACTTAAAACCTGGGGTTAAATCAGCTGAAAAGACAAAGGCCGGTCTTGATCCTGCAAAGGACTATACTTCTGATGCAGACTGTCTTAGATGTCATACAACAGGCTTTGGAAAACCAGGTGGATTTACAAGCATTGCAGATACTCCGAAGCTTGCCAATGTTCAGTGTGAAGGGTGTCACGGGCCGGGTGGTGACTTCAGGAAAATCATGAAAAATAAAAAATTCAAATTAACCGATGCTGAAGCTGCAGGTCTGGTAATGCCAAGTGAAAAGAATAACAACTGTATGGATTGTCATGGCACTGACAGTCCTTTTAATGAAAAAGTGGATGCTAAATATAAATTTAATATTAAGGAACGTCTGGAAAAAACGCATGCGCATTTTCCGC
>PVMK01139897.1_pt1 | contig 66530 bp, 66 predicted proteins | sample 1853481 | NCBI WGS metagenome assembly PVMK01 (sample SAMN08533507, study PRJNA380276) | Marine sediment metagenome, whole genome shotgun sequencing project.
CTGGTCCGTACAAAAAAAGATATACATCCCATTTCATTTTCTACCTGCAAGACCCATTCGAAAACCGGGCGACACTTTTCTCACGGCACCGGGCTCGAAATTCACACATATGGTATGGGATCACGCCTGCAGCGAAACAGATACCGCATCACGTCCCATTAGCATGGGGATAGCGCTTCACACATTTGCGGATAGTTGGTCACATAAATGGTTTTCGGGCCGATTGAACAGTGAAAACGACGTCGAGAATATTCACGTTTTTGAAGACAACCATTGGAAGCATTTGAAACTCGAAAATATTTATCTGGATACCATGCCACAGATAGGTCATGCCGAGGCAGGCTCATATCCCGACCTGCCCCAAATACGGTGGAAATACCGTCGCAAAGGCCAGCAAAACTCATCCGAACGTAAGAACAGCGAAGATTTTTTAAAGGCCTGCAAGGAAATTCACAGACTGCTCACCGATGTTGAAAAAGACGATTCGACAGAACTTATTCCCTGGGGAAATCTGGCCGAACCGATTTATTATCTTCTCAAGAGTCCGGAGTATGACCAGGAGAAACGATGGAAGATGTGGCGGGAAGAGTTTGCCGACCTTTTCATTGACAATGAGTTTGACTATGACAAATTAGCCTGGCGTAAAGAGGCACTTGAACCCAAACGGAAAAAGGATATCGAATGGGACGATTTTTCCCAAACAGAATTTGGACGTCTGAAATTCCCTTACAAAGAAGGCTTTTATGAAAGTAATTGGGTCAGATTCCACCGTGGAGCACTCAAACAGCGACACTTTGTCTTGGAGAATTTGCTTTAACCTGCCTGGCAGCATAGAAGGCTTGAACTCGTCGTAATGCAGTAAGTGGTATCATAGAAAGATTGAAAATAGAACTGGGAAGGAAATAAAAAACAAACAGCCCTGATGCGCTGGGGAAAACAACAAACGGCTTCTCGAGAGGTATATCATGAAGATAAAGCAATTTCGTTATTCATCGGATAATAATCTGGCCTATCTTGTGTACGGAGATAAAACCGCTATGGCTATTGATGGGGGTGCTGCAGAGGAGATCCTGTCTTTTATAGAAACCAATGACCTTACCCTCAAGTATGTCACCAACACCCACCGCCATATGGATCATACCACTGGGGACAAGACCCTCCTCGATAGATCGGGGGCTGTGTTCTTTGACAATGAAATCCTCATCAAAAACAGGGCCGTGGAACTTGAAGGAAGGGAAATACGGGTGTATCACACCCCTGGCCACTCCAGTGACTCAGTGACCTTTCATTGCGGGAATTTTCTGATTACAGGCGATACCCTGTTTAACGGCAAGGTGGGCCGCTGTTTTTCAGGAGATTTGAAAGGTTTTTTAAACTCTGTCAAATTCTTGAAAGATCTTCCTGGAGAAACGATCATTTACGCCGGACATGATTATGTTGAAGAGTATATGGCGTTCGCAAAAAAACTGGAACCCGACAACCCCCACATCGAAAGATATCTAAAAAAATATGACTCTGCCCATGTCCATTCCACGCTTGACGAAGAATCCAGAATAAACCCTTTCCTGAGATTTAATGACAAAAAGATCATATCTGTCCTGGAGAAAAGAGGTCTCCCCGTCGGGACGGAGTTCGAACGGTGGGAATCTCTCATGTCTATTATGTGAGCTAGCACTTCCGCTCGATTATCCGTTCATCTTTTTGTAAGGTTATAAATCGCCCTCCACATCCCTTGCAAATACGCAAATAACTTTTTTCGTCTTTATCATTAATTCGGCAAACGATATTAAATTTCACTTGAAAACCTGTTCGTTTACCGCAATGAGGGCAAAACTTTGTCGGCACTTAATTCTCCCTTTTTATGATTTTTTTGAGCATAATAGGATAACTTACTGGATGTTTTCAGGAAATTCAAGAGGTTTAATTCCAGGATATTGTCTCATGGGTGCATTACTTTAATTCTGCTTTGCAAGTCTTGATTAATCTCTTCCTGTTTGGTATTATTCAAAAAAATTCTGCGTGAATAAGAGGTGTGAGTGATGAAGAAATCTGTTTTCAGCATGTGCGGCATGTGCGCCGTAAGGTGCCCCATCCGCGTTGAGGTCAAGGAAGGGGTTGTGGACTGGATTGAAGGGAACCCTCATGATCCGGGTATGGCGGGTCGCCTTTGTGCCAAGGGTTCCGCAGGAATTGCCATGGAGTATGACTATGAAAGACCTTCTCATCCGATGATTCGAGAAGGGGAACGGGGCGAAGGGAAATGGAGAAAGGCCACCTGGGATGAGGCACTGGACTTTATCGGCGATAAGCTGAAGGGAATTATAGAAAAATACGGCGGGAAGGCCATTGCTCTGAGCGACCGTGGCGGGCCTTTCAGGGACATCCACCGGAGTTTCTTGAGAGCCATCGGATCGCCAAACTACTTTAACCACGACTGCACCTGTGCCAGAAATGTTCAGCACGCCTCCATCTCTCTTTTTGGTTCCGGTAGAAAAACCTTTAATTATGATTACAAACAGTGCAAACACCTGGTTCTCTACGGGCGGAATGTCTTTGAATCCCTGAAAGTAAAAGGTGCAAACGCTGTCATGGAACTCTTAGACGCTGGGGGAAAGATCACCTACATTGACGTGCGTGCCAGCGGGACGGCGATGAAGGCGACACGTTTCTGGAGGATCAGACCAGGAACCGATTACGCCCTGAACCTGGGGATTATTCACACGGTCATACGGGATAAGCTGTATGATAAGGAATTTGTCGAAAGGTGGGTGAAAGGGTTCAACGAATTGGAATCCTTTGTGCCTGAGCACACTCCGGACTGGGCCTCCGCCGAAACTGGTATCCCTGCAGAGGAAATCGTGGAGTTCGCCCATGAGATTTCGGAAGATAAACCATCGGTGATATTCCACCCCGGCTGGATGACAGCCCGGTATATGGATTCCTTTTACAGCAGCAGGAGCGCCTATATCCTAAACGCTCTTATGGGGAGCTTCGAAACCCCGGGTGGTCTTTTTTTTCAAAAAGGCCCCGGAGATGTAGGCATCAAAGGCCTGAACACCCTTATGGACACCATACCTAAACCGGAGGCCAAGCGGGTGGACGGTTGCGCTGGAAGTACAAACATTTTGAATCGGGTCCGGGGCTGCTTCACCTCCTTTATCCCGCCATTCTTTCTGAGGATCCTTACCCGGTAAAGGCCTACATCGTCTTTCGTCACGATCCCCTCCTCTCCCTTCCCGACCCGGAAGAGCAGAAGCGGGTCTTTGACAAACTGGACCTCCTTGTAGCCGTTGACGGCAAATACAGCGAAACCGGATGGTACGCGGATGTGATTCTTCCGTCAGCCACCTATCTCGAAAAATCAAGCATCCTGGCAACCGGTAAGGGCCTGAAGCCGCAATTCAAGATAAGGAAGAAGGCTATTGAACCCAGGAACGAGGCAAGGCCCGACTGGTGGATCTTCAAGTCTTTGGCAGAACGCCTGGGTGTGGGTGAGTATTTTAAATTTGACGATGTGGAGGATTTCTGGGAGTGGCAGTTAGATGGGACAGGTGTCAAGGTGAAGGATTTTGAAGAAAAAGGCTTTGTCCCCCTGGTTGATGCCCCTGTCTGGTGGGACCGGATGAATGACCTGAAATTCAAGACCCCGTCAAAAAAGATTGAATTCGTATCCAGCCTTCTCGAAGAAAACGGGATACCCTCATTCAAGCCCTATGTACGTCCAAAAAAACCGGAAAATGGCTTTTTCCGTTTGGCTTTCGGCCGCAGCCCTGTTCATACCCATGGACAGACCCAGAACAATCCTATCTTAAACGAGATTATGCCTGAAAACACCCTCTGGATAAACGCGGAAAAGGCCGAAGAGCTGGGAGTCTCAAACAGAGACATGGTTGAAGTCACCTCTTCGGACGGCAGTCACTCAGGAACCATAAGCGCCTATGTCACGCCATTTATAGATCCTGAAACTGTCTTTATGGTCCATGGTTTCGGCAGAAAGGTACCCTGGCAGACACGCGGGTATAACAAGGGGCTTGGCGATTACCGCTTTGAAACCGGGCTCCTGAACGTCTATGATCCTGTGGGCGGGGCTAATGCACTTCTTGAATGTTATGTCCAGGTCAAAAAAGCGAAATAACGGTAAGTCTGGAGGATAGACGATGAGCAAGTACTATATTTACCAGGATACAAAACGCTGTATCGGATGTTTCAGTTGTGAATCACACTGTAAGGCGAAGAACAATCTGCCCGTGGGACCCCGGTTTTGTCAGATCATTCCGGTCGGGCCCAAATTAGTGAACAATCTCCCCCGCACAGCCAATATCTTCATGCCTTGTTTCCACTGCGAAGATCCGTGGTGTATTGCGGCTTGCCCCACGGGAGCTATGCAGAAGAGAGCAAAGGATGGGATCGTCTTTGTAGAAGAATCTCTCTGCGTAGGCTGTAAGAGCTGTATTACTGCCTGCCCATGGGGAACACCTCAGTGGAATCCAGATACGGGCAAAGCAGTAAAATGCGATTACTGCATGGATAGGGTCGATGAGGGGCTTGAACCGGCATGCGTTACCAAGTGCATAACAAAATGCCTCCATTTTGGCGAACCAAAAACCAAGACCGAAACGGTAAGAGCACGTTTTGCAAGAGAGATTGCAACCTTCTGATAAAACCCGTTTCATGATGGACCTACCGATATAAAGAACCCTGAACCTCCGACCCATAGGGGACTACACCCTCGATAAAACCTAAGAGATAATAGCCCATGGCAAAGTACCTATGCCCTATTAGAAATACACATAATCAGGTCCTGGATAGCCTCACCTCAGGCAGAATAACAGTGTTTCAAACCAGGGAAAGAACGGCCTCCTTGTTGAAACTCTTGGATGACATTGTGTATGGAAGGAGAATGGTTAATCATATTCCATCCATCAAAACACTTGCAAAACTGCTCGCAGATGAAGGAACGGATGAGACATCCAAGAATTCAGGTCGAATGGTGCTGTCGGCTTTAGAAAAGCACCATGATATCTTCATCAGTCATATTGAAGCCCACTATTGTCCCACGGGTGAATGCACTGTGCTTTCTCCGGCGCCATGCCAACTGGCCTGCCCGGCTAACGTTGATGCCCCCAGTTATGTGGCCCTTGTGGGTAAGGGCCGCTACAAGGAGGCGTTGGAGGTATTGTTGGAGGATATCTCGCTTCCAGGAGTACTGGGACGTGTCTGTGTCCATCCCTGTGAAAGAGCGTGCCGGCGAGGAGAGGTGGATGAACCCATCGCCATCTGTCAGCTAAAACGAGTAGTATTTGATAAGGCATATGAGGAAGGCTTTGAAATTCCAAAGCCCGTCCCCCACCGCTTCAAGGAGAAGGTGGCCATTATCGGTAGTGGTCCCGCTGGTCTCTCCTGTGGCTATTTTTTAGCAAGAAAAGGTTATAAATCTACCATTTTTGAATCCATGCCTGAACCCGGAGGTATGCTGAGATGGGGCATACCTGCTTATAGATTACCCCATCAGGTATTAAAGATGGAGATAGATTACATCAAAGCCATGGGGGTTGAAATTCAGACCAACGCCACATTGGGTAGTGATATTACATTAGAATATCTGGAAAATCAGGGTTTCCAAGCGGTCTTTCTCGGTATAGGCGCCCATAAGCCTATGAAGCTTGGTATCTCCGGGGAAAAAAAGCTTTCGGGAATTCAGTACAACCTAAACTTTCTGCGCCAGGCCCGACTCGGAAAGGTGGATATGGGAAAAAGGGTGATCATCATAGGGGGCGGTAATACGGCAGTAGATTGCGCCCGCACTGCCGTGCGCTTGGGGGCTGAAGAGGTCCATATCGTGTATAGGCGCACAAGGCGGGAGATGCCTGCCCGCGTAAGAGAGATTCAGGAAGCAGAAGAAGAAGGTGTGATCATAGACTTCCTCCTATCCCCTATCCGCATCCTCAACGACAATGGTAAGGTAACCGGGCTTGAGTGTATTCTAAACAGGTTGAGCGAGGTGGATCCTACCGGCCGCAGGCGACCGGTGCCATTGGATGGCACCGAACATATCCTGCCTGCAGATACCATTATACCTGCTATCGGACAGGAGGTTGAGACGAAATACTTTGAGACATTTAAAGATTTAGAGCTGACCGGAAAACGTCTTATCATCGTAGATCCCATCACCATGGAAACCTCTATTCCAGGATTATTTGCGGGAGGAGATGTGGTTTCGGGACCCGCTACCGTTGTGGAGGCTGTTGCCTCAGGAAAGAGGAGCGCAGAATCCATCCATCGAACTTTGAGAGGTATTCCCCATCAGAATATGAACTGATGCCTGTAAGACGAAGACGAGTCTCCGTAATTGAGATCTCTCCGGAGGAAAAATCCATTCCTGCACGGCCCCAAGTGCCGATGATAGATTTGGAGAAGAGACAGGAAAGCTTTAAAGAGGTAAGCTCCACTCTGGCAGAGAGGAGTGCGTCTCAGGAAGCAAGGAGATGTCTGCGATGTGATATCTGCATTCGGTGCGGACGCTGCATCGAGATATGTAGTGAACAGATGGGTATAGACGCCATCCATCTGTCATATGTGGAAGAGAACAAGAGTTCTGAAACCGACTTCCGTCGTCCTTCGGAGATCTGTATAGGGTGTGGGGCCTGCGCCATTAACTGCCCTACTGGGGCTATGGCCATGGAAGATGAAATGGGGGTCAGGGACATCCGTTTATGTGGGTCGAAGATGAGCAGCCATAAGCTGATTAAATGCCATTCCTGTGGCACAGCATTTGTTCCTCAAAAACATCTGGATTTCATTAAGGAGCTGGCCGGGGCCCACAGGAAAACAAAGAAGCCACTCAATCTTTGTCCCGTATGCGCCAGGAGTACCGGGGCGAAAGATCTCAAAGGAAAATTTTCTTTCTATTGATTATCATATTTGAAGGGAGATAGATGGACAGGGAGAAGATAAGAAAGATCGTAAGTAGACATCGGCATGAGAAGGCGGCCATATTTGACATTCTCCACGAGTTGCAGGAAGAAGATAAACAGCTCGAGATGGATTCGCTTAAGTACACCGCCAAACTGCTGAAAGTTCCCTTTGCCAATGTTTATGGATTAGCAACGTTTTACAGTGCCTTCAGCACCAGCAAAAAGGGAGAGACAGAGATAAGGGTCTGTGATGGTATCTCCTGTCATATGAAAGGCGGGGGGGAGGTTACCGAGGTATTGAAATCTTTTTTGAAATTACAGATCGGGGAAACAACGTGGGATGAGAAATATTCGCTTGAAAAAGTGCACTGTCTGGGTTTATGTTCCATCGGCCCAAATGCCTCTTTTAACACCAAGGTTTACCCAAATCTCAACAAAGAACATATCCTTAATATTATCAAAGAAAAAATCGGGGATTCAAAATGAAAATTCACAATATCTGGGAACTAGACAAAATAAGACAGACGGGTCTGCGCTCCCTTTCCCCTAAAAGGCAGAAGATCAGCATCAGTATGTCCACATGCGGGTTGGCCTTAGGAGCTGACCAGATATTTCGAGAAATGAATAGTGTAAAGGAGAAGCAAGGTCTGAAAATTTCCTTAGCCCAGACGGGGTGTTCCGGGTTTTGTGACCTGGAACCTATGGCCATTGTCAGGCAAGGTGGAAAACCTCCCCTCCTTTATACAAAGATGACTCCTGAAAAGGCTAAAAAGCTGATTAAGGATGTAAAAAGGAAGAAAATAACCAAAGAGGGGCTGCTTTGCAGGCTTGGAGAAATAGACTCATCCGGGAGAAAAGGGGATGGAGTATTTGAAAAAATTCCTGAGTATAAACACATAACACCATTCAAGAATCAGTATCGGGTATTGCTGAGTAATTGTGGCATCATTGATCCTCTGAGTGTTGCGGAGTACGTGGCCATGGGAGGATGTTATGCATTGTATAAGGCGCTCTATCAGATGAGCCCTGAGGAGGTTTTGGAAGAGGTAAAGGTCTCCGGTCTGAGGGGGAGAGGCGGGGCATGGTTCCCCACAGGATTAAAATGGGACTTGGCCAGGAAAGCAGTTGGTGAAGAGAAATTTGTCATATGCAATGCGGATGAAGGGGATCCGGGAGCTTATAAAGACCGAACCCTTTTAGAGGGAAACCCTTTCAAGCTGTTTGAGGGTCTTGTTTTAGCGGGATATGCCATTGGAAGTCATCAAGGCATAATCTATCTTCGTGAAGAATATCCCTATACCTATGATTTTCTCAACAAGGCTATCGATATTGGCAAAGGATACGGTCTATTGGGTAGAAACATTTTAGGATCTGGCTTTAACTTCACCGTGAGGATTGTTCGCGGAGGCGGTTCATATGTATGTGGTGAAGAGACGGCCCTCATGGATTCTCTTGAAGGGGAGGTAGGTGATCCTCGATTGAGGCCCCCATTTCCCATTGAGAGAGGTTTGTGGGAAAGTCCTACCATTGTGAACAATGTAGAGACCCTTTCTAACATCCCTGTCATCATCGAACATGGGGGTGACTGGTATGCCGGCATTGGGACTGAGAAGGCCAAAGGCACCAAGATTTTATCTGTAGTTGGGAAAATAAAACACCCTGGTCTCTATGAGGTCCCTTTAGGCACTAATTTGAAACAGGTTATTTTCGATTTGGCGGGTGGACCTGTTGAGGGAAGCCAAATAAAGGCGGTTCAGGTGGGAAGCCCTTTTGGGAACTTTATTCCTGGAGACAAACTGGATCTGTCCCTGGACCCGGAGACATTACGAGATATGGGCTCCATGATAGGTTCAGGTGTAGTTGTAATTTTGGATCAGAGCTCATGTCTTGTAGAAACCTTACAACATATACTCTCATTTTTTGTGGACGAATCTTGCGGAAAATGTGTTCCCTGCAGGGATGGGGTTTACCAGATGAAAGAGATTTTGAAGGATATCGCAGAGGGACGTGCCACCTCCAATGATTTAGATACCCTATCTGATCTGGGAGCAATGATTAAAGATTTTGCCCTATGTGGCTTGGGAGGAGGAGCGCCACCGCTCATTCTCAATGGGATTCGAGACTTCGAAAAAGATTTTAAGGCACATATCACTACGGGTAGATGTCCTTGGACCGAATAGACGGTACCATTCCAGAAGCAGATATTGTGGATATTCAGAAGGGAGAGAATAATGGTCACCCTGGAGATTGATGGGAAAAAGGTGCAAGTTGAGGAAGGCACCACCATGTTCAAGGCTGCTCAGAAAGCGGGTATTGAAATTCCCTATTTCTGCTATCATAAGGATATGGAGCCATACGGTGGATGCCGCCTCTGTATGGTGGAGGTGACGGAAAATGATGTTACCCGTTTGCAGCCGTCCTGTGCGTACCCGGCAAAGGATAATACTGTAGTCAAAACCAATACGGAACGTCTGATTAAAGGAAGACAGATGATCGCAGAACTGCTTCTTGCCCGCTGTCCCAATATTGACTCTGTCAAGAATCTTGCGGCGTCTCTTGGTGTCACCAAGACGCGTTACCCTGAGGAGGATCGTAATTGTGTTCTTTGCGGACAATGTGTGAGGGTCTGCAGAAACGTGGTGAAAGCAGGGGCTATAGACTTTATTGGAAGGGGAAAGAACCGCTATCCCGGAACACCTTTTGACATGCCCTCTGATGATTGTGTCGGATGCGGCTCCTGTGCCTATGTATGTCCCACAGGGGCTATGAACATGGAATATGAAAATGTACTGCGATGGAGGAAATTGCCAGGCCCACTCAGAAAATGCCGTTATATGCGCATGGGGTTCATCTCCCACAAGATATGCCCCAACGACTATCAATGCTGGAATTGCGAAGTGGATCAGATGATGGAAGACCAGGCCTTAACTCATCCTGTGTTCATGTTGAAACAATCAAGAGCAAAAGAGAGAGAGATGATCGACCAGTTCGAAATGCCGTTCGATCGCTTTTATGATGAAGGGCACGTCTGGGTAAAGCGGATGAATGGGACAGTCAGGATGGGAGTCGACGATTTTGCTCGGCAGATCATAGGGGTAGTAAATGATATAAAACTACCCCCCGTGAATACCGTATTAGGACAAGGAGATCCGTTATGGGTAATCTCTGGAAACGAGAAGACCTTACATATGTACACACACATGGAGGGTAAGATCGTTGATATCAACCCCAATATCATAGATAATCCATCACTGATCAGTATGGTCCCCTATGGCAGGGGCTGGATTCTTTCATTTGAACCAAAAGATATCCTGGAAGGGACAAAAGCGCTACTTTCAGGCAGGTCAGCAATGGAATGGTTGAAAAATGAATCGGAGATGTTTAATGAGTTTATCCACAAAGGGTTAGAGACGCCCCTATCCCTGGAAAAACCCATTCCCAACGATTTTGCCAGAATTATCGGAAAGAATCTCTGGAGCAAGATTGATAAGGCTTTTTTTATAGGAAAAATGAAGAAGAAAATAAGGCTTCACGGTATCAAAGATATCTTTGCCCCCTCTGAGTAAACATCAAATGACCTTTGATCAGAGGCTTCCGGGTTATAGGTGAGTCCATCCAAATGAAATCCCCTCAAAATCGATATCCATCCGTTAAGGAAATGGATGACTATGACCGAATTAAAATAGTCAGGGATATATTTGCCACCATCACGGGGAAGTACGATTTTTTGAACCATTTCCTGAGCCTTAGACGGGATGTTGCCTGGCGCCGCTTTGCGGTCAGGCAGATGCAATTTTTCAATACACGTCGCTTTCTTGATGTGGCAACCGGCACCTCTGATCTGGCAATCGAGGGGGCCCTCTGTTATCCTGATATACGGGTTACAGGGGTTGACTTTGTGCGGGAAATGTTAGATCAGGGAGTTAAGAAAGTAGAAAAGAGGGGCCTCTCCCAGAGGATAGATTTGATAAAAGGGGATGCCTTGCATCTCCCGTTTCCGGACAACAGTTTTGATACGGCCGGAATCGCCTTTGGTATACGCAATATCCCTGATAAGGCCAGGGCGCTGAAAGAGATGAGACGAATAGTGATAGCGGGCGGACAGGTTTTGGTCCTGGAAATGACTTTTCCCCGGATCCCCTGCTTCAGACAGTTTTATGATCTCTACTTGAACAGGATTCTTCCGCTCCTTGCCCGGACTTTTTCTCCCAACCCGGGTGCCTACCATTACCTCGGTGAATCCATAATGAATTTTCCCTCAGTTATGGGCTTTGCAGGGATGATGAAAGATGCGGGATTGGCTAACGTGAAAACGCACGTTTTGACCTTAGGAATCTGCCGTCTTTTTATAGGGCATAAACCTAACCCGGATAAGCCGGAAAAGTGCCTAAAGTGAGTCCCGCCCCGGCGGGATGCCTAAAATGCCCAAAGTTGATATTTGTTTTTCATTCGATGTTCGATGTTCGATGTTCATCTCTTCCCACCCCGCTTTAGCGGGGCTTTGCGTGAGTAAAAAGTTGAATCACCATTCATTATTTAGGTTCTTTCCGTTCAGGCTCCAATTTTGAATCATCCTTTTCAGACATATCCGGTTTCTCTAATCTGTATCGAAAGGAACGTAAGTTGATGCTCAATAGCTCTGCAGCCCTCTGCTTTGATCCGCTGGCAATTTCCAGCGCCTGGGCCAGATACTCCCTTTCAATTGCCGACATTACCTCGTCTAACTGAATCCCTTCCGGGCCCAAATCGGTCCGTCGCTTCCTCTTATGGCCGCCCCTGTCTCTAAAACTGGACAGGGTAAGGCTCTCAGGCAAAACAATATTCGAAGTCTCCAGGGCCACGCTTCGTTCAACAATATTCTCCAACTCTCTCACATTACCCGGAAATGAGTATTTCATGAGGATGTCCATGGCATATGTGGAAATCTTTCTGATATCTTTCCCCATCTCCATGGAGAATTTCACAAGAAAGTGCTGGGCCAATAGGGGAATATCTCCTGCTCTGTCTCTCAAGGGAGGGATTGTAATGGGGATAACATTCAGCCTGAAATAAAGGTCTTCTCTGAAGTTTTTTTCGATGACCTCGTCTTCAAGATCCTTATTGGTCGCGGAAATAAAGCGAACATCAACGGTCTTGACTTCGGTCCCGCCAACGGCAGTAAACGTCCTCTCCTGGATCACCCTCAATAGCTTGACCTGGATAACCGGAGAAAGCTCGCCCACTTCATCGAGAAAAACCATTCCCCCATCCGCAACATCAAACAACCCCTCTTTATCGGCAACGGCGCCGGTAAATGCCCCCTTCTTGTAACCGAAGAGCTCGCTCTCTATAAGGTTTTCCGGAATCCCGGCACAATTAATGACAACGATAGGCTTATCCCGCCTTTCGCTCAGATTGTGTATCGCCTTGGCTACTAATTCCTTTCCTGTACCGCTTTCACCCGAAATAAGGATATTTGTCTTTGTCTGTGAAACCCTCTCTATAAGATCGTACACCTTCCTCATTTGCGGGCTTTCCCCGATTAAAGAACCAAAATGGTAATCGATTATTGAACCCCTGCGCTTTTTTTTGGGAGTAGCCTTGGACCCTAAGGCATCCTTGATAATCCTTTTGAAGGCATTAACCTTAAAGGGCTTTGGGATATAATCGTAAGCCCCCTCTTTCATAGCCTCCACTGCTGTCTCAGCCGTAGCAAAGGCTGAAATCAAAACGACCATAGCGCCTGGATCCACATCCTTGGCCTTTTTTAAGACCCCTATCCCGTTGATATTCTTCATGCGAATATCGGTAATAACAAGGTCAAAAGTCTCTTTATCCAAGATCTCGCAGGCCTGCTCACCGTCTCTTGCAACAATCGTCTCATAGCCCTCTTTAGCAAGCATGATCTCCAGGAACTCTCGCATGCTCTTTTCATCATCAACCACTAAGATCTTAGCTCTTTTTTTCCCAGACAATGTCCCCTCCAACCATGGTCAATTCATTTCTGCCCTTCAGACTCATCCCGATGAACGGGGAATTTCTACTCTTGGAAAGAATTTGATCCTCCTCAAACAGATATTCATACCCGGGATCTATTATGGCCAGATCAGCATCCCCTCCTTCAACAAGTCTGCCGCCGGCAATTCCAATAATATCTGCCCCATTCCTGGAAAGTTTGCCAATGGCCTCGGTCAGGCTCAATATCCCCTCCCTAACCAATTTAAGGGTCAGCGGCAGTGCAGTTTGGAGGCCTATCATCCCAAAGGCCGCCACATCAAATTCCAGATCCTTCTCCAAGGTGCTGTGAGGGGCATGGTCCGTAGCTATTACGTCAATAATGCCCTTTGCTAAACCCTCCTTTATAGCCTCAACATCTTTATCAGTCCTGAGAGGGGGGTTCACCTTAAAGGCAGTATCATAGCCGACAACCGCACCATGGTCCAGGGTGAAGTAGTGTGGGGCGGTCTCGGCTGTAACCAGAACACCCTCTTCCTTGGCCCTCTTGATTAACTCAACTGACCCTGCTGTGCTGACATGCGCAATATGAACGGGACATCCCGTCAGTTTTGACAGGGAGATCTCCCTGTAAACCATAATGTCTTCGCTTGCAGCAGGAATCCCGGCAAGACCGATCCGGGTCGACACCACCCCCTCATGCATCACGCCATCTCCTGAGAGGCTGCGGTCTTCACAGTGGGAAATAACCTTTAGACCATAATGAGAGGCGTATTCAAGGGCCCTTCTCATCAACTCGCTATTTGCAACAGGAAACCCATCGTCCGAAACAGCAACTGCTCCCGCTTTTCGAAGTTCACCGAAATTGGTGAGCGTTTTCCCCTTCTGCCCCTTTGAAATAGCTGCAATAGGATAAACTTTGGATAAACCCGCCCTTTTTGCCCGCTCCAAGATAAATTCTGTAACCGATCGGCAATCATTGGGAGGCTCGGTGTTGGGCATACAGCAAATTGCAGTGTAACCTCCTGCAGCAGCAGACATTGCCCCGGTGGCCACCGTTTCTTTGTGCTCATGCCCCGGCTCTCTCAAATGCACATGAATATCAATCAAGCCCGGAATGACAAGCTTGTCAGACGCCTCAATAACACCTATTCGAGGATCTTTTTCCTGAAACACTCCCCGGGGCAATATCTTGTTTATCTTTCCCTTTTCAATAAGCAAATCAACTTTTTCGACTGTGTCGCCAACGGGATCTACAAGATCGCCGCCCCTGATCAACACTATATCCATTAGCTCCTCCGCAGACTCTTCAAAAAAAACCCCCTTGCCTTTGATCAGGCAAGAGGGTCATTCTTATTGTTCCCACATGCAATCATTTTCTAATTGATATGCCTATTGTTTCAATAGAAGATCGAATATAAAATATTTTAAGTGATCCATGAGTCTAAGGACCCGTTATCAGATTTACACATTACAAAATAACAGATCCAGACTCAACCCCGAAAACAGGAATTATGCCTTTTCCTCCTTTTTCTTACCCCCACCTGATCGTTTCGCCTTTTTTGCTCGAGATTTCGCGCCTTCATCCGCAGGCAGGAGTTGAACAACGGAAATAGATGCTCCGTCCCCTTTTCGAACACCTTTCTTCACAATCCTAAGGTATCCCCCCTGTCTATCAAGATATCGATCCTTCAGGTCACCGAACAGCTTGTGAATTACACCTTTGTCTTTCATATAGGCAAGCGCCTGGCGTCTTGCATGGAGATCACCCCGTTTGGCAAGGGTAATCATTTTCTCGGCAACAGGCCTAACCACCTTGGCTTTAGCATCGGTTGTTACAATCTGTTCATGTTCAAACAGGGACGTCACCATATTTCGAAGCATCGCCCTGCGGTGACTCGTATTACGTCCCAGCTGTTTCCCTGCCTTCCTGTGCCTCATTTATCTTTTCCCTTTCCCTTTTTCTTTTCCTTTTTTTCCGCTAAGGTCTTTTCTGCTTTCTTCGTTTTTCCTTTTCCCTTCTCCCCCTTCTCATCTATCTCTTGATCGCTTTCTTCGCTTTCATCCTGATCTACTTCTTCCTTCTCTTTTCCCTCTTCTTCTTTTGCTTCTTCTTCCTCATCAGGGATCGTAGTGGCAGGAAAATCATCTATTTTCATACCTAAAGAAAGCCCCATCTCCTCGAGAATAGCCTTAATTTCGTTGAGAGACTTCCTTCCAAAGTTCTTGGTCTTTAACATCGCGGAATCTGTTTTCTGAACCAATTCGCCGATCAATATAATTTTGGCGTTCTGCAAACAATTGGCGGAACGTACAGACAGTTCAAGATCTGAAACAGGCCGAAAAAGATTTTCATTTAACTTCTCTGCCTCTTCATCCTCTTCCTCTTCCACCGGTTCCGGCTCTTCCTCAAAATTAATGAACGGATTCATCTGCTCTTTAAGAATCTTGGCTGCGAAAGCCACGGCATCTTCAGGGAGCACACTCCCATCTGTCCAGACCTCCAGGGTCAGCTTGTCAAAATCGGTAACCTGCCCTACTCTGGCGTTTGTTACAACATAATTCACTTTTTGAATGGAGGAAAACACCGCATCCATTGGAATCGTACCGATAGGCATATTAGCAGGTTTGCTATTCTCGGCCGGAACATAACCTTTTCCTGTCCTGACCACCATCTCCATATTCAGTTTGGCTTTCTTATTAAGTGTAGCTATGTGCTGGTCAGGATTAAGGACCTCCACCAAACCGTCCGTCTCAATATCCCCGGCAGTAACCGTCCCCTCCCCCTCACTGTGGAGGGATATAACCACCTCTTCTTCCACATCGACAGCTTTGAGCTTTATCTCCTTCAAATTCAATATGATATCCGTTACATCCTCGAGGACCCCGGGAATGGTTGAGAACTCATGAAGCACCTCATCAAACTTGACGGACACAATTGCCGCACCTTGAAGGGATGAGAGAAGAACACGCCTCAACGAATTTCCGATAGTGATTCCGAACCCCCGCTCGAGCGGTTCGCATACAAATTTTCCGTAATTATTTGTATAGCTCCCCTGATTGATCTCGATACGCTTCGGCTTAATCAACTCACGCCAGTTTTTGCTTTTTTTATCTGCCAAAAAGGCCTCCCAATTTTTTTTATTGACGATTTTTGATCAATAGTTTTTACCAGTGCATCATCAACAACCGGATTCCCATACCTTATTTTGAATACAATTCTATGATGAGTTGTTCCTGAATAGGCATCGTGAGATCTTCTCTATTGGGAAGGGCTTTAAATGTGCCCTTGAACTTCTCTTTATCAACTTCAACCCAGTCTGGAACGCCTCTCCTGACTACAGTTTCCATTGCCTCAACAACCTGTGTCACCTTTTTGCTCTTATCCTTTGCCCCAACTTCATCCCCCGGTCTCACCTGGTAAGAGGGTATATTTACCTTTCTGTTGTTTACTAAAAAGTGATTGTGCCGGACCAATTGCCTTGCCTGTTTCCGGGAAGCGGCAAAACCCATCCTGTAAACAACGTTGTCTAATCGTGATTCAAGCAATATCAGCAGGTTTGTCCCTGTAATCCCTTTTTGTTTGTCAGCACGGTAATAATAGCCTCTGAACTGTTTTTCCAAGAGACCGTATATCCTCTTGACTTTCTGCTTCTCTCTGAGCTGGATCCTGTAGTCCGAGAGCTTTCCTCCTCGCCTCTGGCCGTGCTGTCCGGGAGGATACGATCTTCTCTCAAAACCGCATTTATCGCCATAGCACCGGTCACCCTTCAAATAGAGCCTAAGATTCTCTCGTCGGCATAACTTGCACGAAGAATCGGTATATCGAGCCAAAACACCCTCCTGACTTGGTTATTGGTTATCCGTTATTCGTTATTGGTCGTTAGTCATTTTACCGATTACTGACCACTGGTTGCTGGTTATTTACTATCCGTTCCACAATCCACAATCCAAAATCCGAAATCCAAAATCCTTACACTCTTCGCCTTTTAGGGGGGCGACACCCATTATGTGGAATCGGGGTTACATCCCTTATAATAGTAACAGTAAAGCCATCTACCTGTAGGGAGCGCAGGGCAGCTTCTCTGCCCACCCCAGGTCCCTTAACCCGAACCTCTGCCACCCTCATACCCTGATCCATTGCCTGTCTGAGCGCGTCCCGCCCCGCAAGCTGGGCAGCAAACGGTGTACTCTTCCTCGATCCTTTGATTCCGCCCCTTCCCGCACTTGACTGGGCAATCACATTCCCACCAGGATCAGTAATAGTCACAATGGTATTATTAAAGGTAGATTGAATATGGATAATTCCGGAGGGAACATTCCTTTTTTCTCTCTTGGTTCTGCTTCTTTTCTTTGCCGTTTTTGCCATTGGGTTTCCTCAGATTCCTATTTTTTTTCTCTTTGACATCACGGACCTGCGGGGGCCCTTTCTGGTCCTTGCATTTGTACTGGTTCTCTGACCCCTGACAGGCAAACCTCTCCTGTGTCTTAATCCACGATACGCGCCAAGATCCATCAATCTCTTTATGTTCATGGAGATATCACGTCTGAGGTCACCCTCGACCTTGTGCTTCGCATCAATGATCTTTCTGATACCCGTAATCTGATCAGGCGTTAGATCATCCGACTTAGCATCCCAATCTATCCCCGCCTCTGAGAGTATTTTCTGCGAAGACGACCTCCCAATACCATAAATATAGGTAAGGGCAATCTCTATCCTCTTTCCTCTTGGTAAATCGACACCCGCAATTCTTGCCAATCTTCAGCTCCTCTTTGCTGTTTATTTTATTAAAAAGCCGCAAAGTTCGGGATTCGGGATTTGGAGTAATTCCTAAACCCCTCAATTCCTAAATCCCCGTCACCCCTGTCTCTGCTTATGACGAGGATTCTCACAAATCACCCGTGTAACCCCACGTCGTCGAATGATCTTGCATTTATTACACATCTTCTTAATTGACGGTCGTACTTTCATGACGCAAAGCCTCTATGATTTTCACTGTTTCCTGTTCCGGAAAACAATATTTTACTCCTTGCTACCCCGATAAACAATGCGGCCTTTCGTTAAGTCGTATGAGGATAATTCCACCATGACCTTATCCCCGGGCAATATTTTTATAAAATGCTTTCTAATTTTACCGGAAATATGAGACAAGACACGGTGGCCGTTCTTAAGTTCCACCCTGAACATGGTATTGGGCAGAGTTTCTATAACGACCCCTTCAACTTCAATTGTCTCTTCCTTGGGCATATCATTTCTACCGATAACCGGCCCATATCAAACACAATTTCCAGGCTAACTGATCTACCGCGTTCTTCCAAATCCCTTTTTCATAAAGCTGTCATAATGCCTGGTCAGCATATGAGACTCTATCTGGTTTGTTGTATCCATTGCAACTCCGACCACAATCAGCAGCGCGGTTCCACCGAAATAAAATGGAACATTCAGATGATAGATCAGGATATTGGGCAAGACACAAACAGCCGAAACATACAAAGCGCCCGAGAAGGTCAATCTCGTTAATACTCGATCGATATATTCAGCCGTATTCTTACCAGGCCTGATTCCCGGGATAAATCCTCCTGACCTTTTCATATTATCGGCAACGTCAACCGGGTTGAAATGCACAGCCGTGTAAAAATAGCAAAAGAAAAATATAAAGGTCACATAGATTAACGTATAGATTATATGTCCAGGATTTAAGGAATTAACAACATATTGAAGCCATGGATATTCATCAACACTCAGGAAATTGGCTATGGTCGCAGGGAACATGATAATGGAGGAGGCAAAAATTGGGGGTATCACACCCGCGGTATTGACCTTCAATGGAAGATGCGTGCTCTGCCCGCCATACATCTTGCGGCCAACCACCCTCTTGGCGTATTGAACCGGTATCCTCCGTTGACCCCTCTCAACAAAAACAATGGCACCAATCACCCCAATCATGAGTGCAACTATGAGCGCCATGAAAAAGGGGGTAACTTCACCAGTGCTCATCAGTCTAAAACTGTTTGCAACACCCCCCGGAAACCCGGCAACAATACCTGAAAAAATTATCAGTGAAATCCCATTGCCAATCCCTCTCTCAGTTATCTGCTCTCCTAACCACATAAGAAAGGAAGTCCCGGCAGTAAGAGTGATTACAGTAAGAATTCTGAAGCCCCATCCTCCGATTGGTACTATCATAGCTCCGCCCGGGCTGGTCATATTCTCAAGACCGACGGCGATACCGAAGCCCTGTACAATACTTAAGAGGACTGTGCCGTAACGGGTATATTGAGTTATCTTTTTTCGCCCCTGCTCGCCCTCCCTTTTAAGCTTTTCAAGATAAGGCACCACAACCGTCATGAGCTCTAATATAATAGAAGCGCTGATATATGGCATAATGCCCAGGGCCATCACAGACATCTGACTCAGCGCACCACCGGAAAACATATCAAAGAGGCCAAAAAGGGTCCCCTGTTTTGAGCTGAAAAAGGCTGCCAGGGCTGTTCCATCTATCCCGGGGGTTGGAATATGACACCCTACCCGATAAACAGCGAGCATAAGGAGGGTAAAGAGGATCTTCTTCTTTAACTCCGGTATCTTGGTGATATTTCGAATGCCACCGATCATATCTATCTCATCCCGCTCATAACTATATTAGCTCAACTTTACCGCCTGCCGCCTCTATCTTTTCCTTAGCTGTTTTGCTGACCTTATGTATCCTTACAACAACCGGCCGGGTAATCTCACCGGTCCCCAACAGCTTGATCCCATCCATTATCTTCTTGATCAGTCCAGCCTGTTTAAAGGCCTCTGCATCAAGAAGAGCATTCGGTTCAAACCGGTTCAAATCCTCCACATTGAGGATATTATACTCTTTTCTGAAAATATTGGTGAAACCCCTCTTTGGAAGCCGCCTGTGAAGAGGCATCTGCCCACCCTCGAAGCCGGGCCGCACTCCCCCGCCAGAACGAGACCTTTGCCCTTTGTGACCTCTGCAACAGGTCTTTCCATGTCCTGACCCGGGACCTCTTCCAACTCTCTTCCTTTTTTTTCTCGAACCCTCAGCGGGCGAAAGCTCATTGATCTTCATCCCTTTTCCCCATATCTCAACCAACCTTAACAAGGAACGAAACTTTTTGAATCATACCTCTGATAGCTGGTGTATTATTCAACTCAACTGACTTATTCAGTTTGGTCAAACCTAATCCCCTCAAGGTTTGACGTATTTTCTCATTTTTGCCTATCCCGCTCTTGACAAGCGTTACTTTAATTGTTTCAGCCATTACCCGCCCTTTCTTCAGCCAACTTACCTCTGCGGCTCATAATTTCCTCCGGACTCCGCAATGAACGCAAGCCTTTGATCGTTGCTTTAACGATGTTATGAGGGTTATGAGAACCGAGACATTTTGTAAGGATATTCTGAACACCCGCTGCCTCTAAAACCGCACGAACCGCTCCTCCGGCAATCAGGCCAGTACCCTGTCCGGCAGGTTTCAACAATACACGGCCAGCGCCCGATTTTCCGATCACCTCATAAGGAATTGAAGTATCATCCAGGCAAACATTGCCCATATCTTTTCTGGCCCTGTCAACCCCTTTTCTAATGGCGTCAGGCACCTGGTTGGCCTTTCCGAGTCCGCTCCCGACCATCCCCTTGCCATCACCTACAACAACAATAGCGCTGAAGCTAAAACGCCTGCCACCCTTTACAACCTTTGCAACCCGGTTGATATGGACTACCTTCTCTATTAGCTGAGCTTCATCATCTCCTTGAAACAATGGAAATCTCCCTCTTTAATCATATTACGAATTATGGACGTCGGTTCTCCAACTTAGACAAATTCCACTTTTGCTTACTGAACAGGGACGATCGGTTTACGCATCTACAAATAAATTCAAGGCCGGTTATGTCAAAACTCCAGTCCACTTTCGCGGGCCGCATCAGAAAGCGCCTTCACGCGTCCATGGTACAAAAAACCGTTCCTGTCAAAAGCAACTTTTTTGACACCCTTTGACAGCGCTAATTTGCCAATTGCAGAACCAACCACTGCCGCGCCTTTCTTGTTCCCGCCGTCTTTCCCGATCTTCGCACTAAGATCATTCGACAATGAAGAGGCCTCTGCTAAAGTACTACCTATTGAATCATCTATTATCTGAGCATAGATATGTTGAGTACTTCTAAAAACACATAAACGTGGTTTTTCAGGGCTGCCTTTAACATTCTTACGCACCCTTTTTTTTCTTCTCAATCTTCTTTCTGTCCTGCTGGCCAAACCCACCTCCGAACCTCTTAATCGTTTATTGGCGACCCTGAAGCTCGCCCCTAAGCCTGTAAACGCCTATGTTTTGTCTATTGTGTCGCTCCAGCCTTGCCCGCTTTTTTCCGGATTATTTCATCAGCATACTTGATCCCTTTGCCTTTATACGGCTCCGGTTTCCGGAGTCCCCGGATTTTAGCGGCAGTCATACCCAAAAGCTCTTTATCAATCCCGCTCAAGACAATTTTACTTTTTTGAATGTTCGCCTCAATCCCATCCGGGAGCTGGAAGTTTATCGGATGCGAATACCCCAGATTAAAAACAGCCGTTCTCCCCTTTAATTCCGCCCTGTATCCTACACCAACAATCTCAAGCGCTTTTTCAAATCCCTTTGTAACACCTATCACCATGTTGTAGATAAGCGCCCCAAAGAGACCGTGAAGAGCTCTTGACTCTCTCGATTCATCAGCGGTATGAACAGAGACCGTGTCCCCATCCTTGCTCACGGATATATCGGGATGAACATGACGCTTCAGTTCACCTTTGGGGCCTTTCACACTAATAAGATCTCCCTGGATTTTCACCTCGACATCTTTTGGTATTGGAATAGGCCTTTTGCCTATACGTGACATTCAGGACCTCCACCTTCTTGTATCCCGCCTTGAGCGGGATTTAATCGTCTACCAAACAGCACAGAGGATTTCTCCTCCAATTCCTGTTTTTCTCGCCTCATTATCTGTCATCAGGCCCTTTGATGTGGAAAGGATATTAATGCCGTATCCATTTAACACCTCAGGAATTTCATCACTTCCGGCATATACCCGACAACCCGGCTTGCTCACCCTTTTTATCCCTTCAATGATCGCAACACCATCTTTATCATATTTCAGAAAGATCCTTATAAATCTGTGCTGGCCATCAGAAATTATTCTGAAATTCTTAATAAAGCCCTCGGATTTCAGGACCTTAGCTACATTTATCTTCAATTTAGAACTCGGGATATTCACCAGTTCATGTGACGCCCTCTGGGCATTCCTAACCCTTGTCAACATATCGGCTATTGGATCAGTCATAGACATTATATGCTCTGCCCCCTAATTATTAACATCCGGAAATCCCCCTATATACCCAAACAAAATGCTTTTCGATCACCAGCTTGACTTGACCACCCCAGGGATTTCCCCTTTGGAAGCTAACGTCCTGAAGCAGATGCGGCAGAGTCCGAATTTTCGCAAATAGGCCCTGCTCCGCCCGCAAATTGGACATCTGTTATAATGACGAGCGCTGAATTTCTGTTTCCTCTGGGCCTTAACAATAAGTGACTTCCTTGCCAAAACAACCTCCCTATTTACCTCTAACAACTCTAATTCCGGAAAGGCATTCCTAAATGCTTTAATAAAAAAAGACCTTCTGCGTCAGTTTTGGCCGTTGTCACAATGGAGATATTGAGGCCTTTAATCTTGTCTATCTTATCGTAATCTATCTCTGCAAAAACGATAAACTCTTTGATCCCTATACTACAATTGCCCCGACCATCAAATCCCTTATCCGACAGGCCCCTGAAATCCCGTACCCGAGCCAAAGCCGCATTAAAGAGTTTGTCTAAGAAATCGTACATTTTTTCACGTCGTAAAGTCACCATACAACCGATAGGCATCCCCTCACGGAGCTTGAACCCCGCAATAGATTTCCTGGCTTTGGTCACCACTGCTTTTTGTCCCGCAATCATATTGAGCTCGTCAACGCCAGAATCAAGGATTTTGATATTCTGTATCGCTTCTCCCAACCCCATATTCAAAGTAACCTTCTCGATACGCGGAACAGCCATGATACTCTTATAACCAAATTCCTTGATCATAGATGGCATTACTTCTGAATGGTACTTTTCCTTCAATCGAGACAACGATTGTTCCTCCCTATTATCTGGTACGCCAACAACAAGCTAAGATCACACCTTTTCCATCAACCCGTAACCCGCAACTTGTAATCTGCAACCCGATCACCTATCCATCGGCTCGCCGCATTTCTTGCATATACGAACCTTTGAACCATCTTCGAGTAAACGCTTTCCAATACGCGTGGGCTCATTGCATTTATCACAAACAATCATCACGTTGGAGATTTTGAGTGGAGCCTCCTTTTCAATGATCCCCCCCTGCCCGGTCTGGGGGCTTGCCTTGGCGTGTCTTTTAATCATATTGATCTTTTCGACAATGACCCGCCCTTTCTCACTATCGACCTTCAAAACCGTGCCAATCTTGTCCACTTCTTTCCCAACACGGACAATTATCTTGTCATTTTTTTTGATTTTTGGATGCTTTTTCCGCACTTTTATCGCTCCACAGCGCTGATTTATATTTTCTTTACATCTGGAGTGGTAACCTCCCGATTAGAGCACCTCGGGGGCAAGTGAAATAATCTTCATAAATTGTTTAGCCCTCAACTCCCTTGCTACAGGGCCAAAAATCCTGGTACCAATAGGCTCGCCTTGCTGACTAATCAAAACAGCAGAGTTATCATCAAACCTAATATGAGAGCCATCAACCCTTCGGATCTCCTTGGCGGTTCTGACAATCACTGCCCTGACAACCTCTCCCTTTTTGACCTTGGAATTTGGCATTGCCTCTTTGACTGCCACAACAATTATGTCTCCAACACTTGCGTATCTCCTCTTGGATCCACCCAACACTTTTATACAGGAGACCAATTTAGCGCCAGAATTATCAGCCACCCTTAATCTCGTTTCAGTTTGTATCATCTCATCAGCTCCGGTGAACTATTATACCGTTTGGCTCTTCTCAATAATGTCAGCGACCTGCCACCTTTTTCTTTTACTGATAGGTCGGCTTTCTATGATACCCACCTTGTCGCCAATCTGGCAGACATTCCTGGGATCGTGTGCCATATATTTCGCACGCCTTCTGACATATTTTTTGTATGTTGCGTGTTTTGTCAGACGTTCGACCAAAACCACGGCTGTCTTGTTCATTCGGTTACTAATAACAGTTCCCACCAGTCTTTTTCGCTGTCCACGCTCTGCCATCACTACCTCTTGTTACTCTATCGCTTCAGAAATCGACAATTGCTTAAGCACGGTTTTTACTCGCGCCAGATTTTTTTTTGTCTTGCTGATAATAGCGGTGTTTCCCAGCTGTCCTGTGGCTTTCTGAAACCTCAGATTAAACAGCTCCTGACTCGCCTCTTTCTCTTTGTCTTTCAGCTCTTCTACGCTGAGTTCTCTCAGTTCCTTGGCCTTCATGAACTTATGGTCCCCTGGCTATGAATTTCGTGGCAAAAGGCAGCTTATGTCCTGCCAAGCGAAATGCCTCACCTGCCACATCTCTCGACACTCCCTCCAACTCATACAGGATTCTTCCGGGCTTTACCACAGCTACCCAACTATCAGGAGTGGCCTTACCTTTCCCCATCCTTACCTCTGCAGGTTTCTTGCCGACCGGCTTGTCCGGGAAAACGCGTATCCAGACCTTTCCTCCACGCTTTACATATCTTGTTACGGCAATTCGGGCCGATTCTATCTGCTGTGCAGTCATAAGACCACATTCCAATGCCTGCAGGCCATAATCCCCGAATTCAAGCGTGCTACCTCGAAAGGCCTTCCCTTTTGTCCTGCCTCTTTGTCTTTTACGATATTTGAGCTTTTTTGGACTAAGCATAAAATCATCCTACGCCTTTTTTATTCTTATTCGGCAATATCTCGCCTTTGAATATGATCACCTTGACGCCTATAACACCATATGTCGTAAATGCCTCTGCAAATCCATAATCTATGTCAGCCCTGATGGTGTGGAGAGGCACTCTCCCTTCTCGATACCATTCCCTGCGCGCCATTTCAGCCCCGCCCAATCTGCCGCTACAGGATATTTTTATACCCTGGGCCCCAAATCTCAATGCAGAGGTTACACTCTTTTTCATGGCTCGCCTGAACGCTATACGCCGCACTAACTGCATGGCAACATTCTCAGCAACCAACTGGGCATCGACCTCCGCCTTTCTCACCTCTTGAATGTCAAGAATGGCATCCTTCTTGATCATCTTTTCTAACTCAGACTTAAGCCTTTCAATTTCAACGCCCTTTTTCCCAATTATGATACCGGGCCTGGCAGCATGGATACGAATCCGGACTTTGTTCGCGGCCCTTTCAATCTCTATCCTTGAAACACCGGCCTGGAGAAGCTTCTTTTTCAAAAACTTCCTTATACTGAAGTCCTCAAAAACAAAATCGCTGTATTCCTTATTAGCAAACCACTTGGAGTCCCAAGTCCTGTTGATACCTAATCTAAAACTGACCGGATGAACTTTTTGTCCCAATATATGCCTCCAGCGTAATCAAAAGGTCTTTGCAGCTAATCAACAAATATACTCTACTTCTCGTCCAAAATAACAGTTAAATGACTGGTCCTCTTCCTTATTCTCGTCGCCCGTCCCTGAGCCCGTGGCCGCCACCTTTTCAAGGTCGGGCCTTCATCAGCATATACCTTTGAGATGTAAAGCGAGTCCACATCCATATCAGCATTTTGCTGGGCATTTGCCACCGCTGAATCAAGTAATTTTTTTAATATCCTTGCACCCCGTTGAGGTGCGAAGGAAAGCAAATTCAATGCCTCTTCCACCTTCTTCCCACGGACCTGCCCCATAATCAGGCGTATTTTCTGGGGGGAAATCCTCATAAATCTTGCCTTTGCCCTTATTTCCATTTTAGCTCTTAAAGATAGTCTCTGGTAGAGGTTTAGGAATCGAGGAATTGAAGAACCAAAATAATGGCTTCACCTTCAATTCCTAAGTTCCGCCTATTTCAACTTTCCTTTCAATTTCGATTTTTTATCGCCGGCATGCCCATAGAAAATCCTCGTAGGAGAGAATTCACCTAATTTATGCCCCACCATATCTTCAGAGACAAAGACGGGCAAAAACTTTTTGCCGTTGTGAACAGCAAATGTCAGACCGACAAACTCGGGAAGGATTGTAGACCTGCGCGACCATGTCTTGATGATCTGCCTGCTCATAGTACCACTTGTCGCCTCGACTTTCTTTAAAAGATGATCATCGACAAACGGACCTTTTTTTAGCGATCTCGGCAAAATCTATCCTCCTCTTGTTGCTTTCAATAATTATCGGCGGTTATCGGGTATATCTATATATTACTTAGTTCGACGCTTGACAATAAGTCTGTCACTTCCCTTCCTGACCCTGGTCTTATAGCCCTTAGTAGGCACACCCCAAGGAGTCACAGGATGTCGTCCGCCCGAGGACTTACCTTCGCCTCCGCCATGGGGGTGATCCACCGGGTTCATAGCAACGCCTCTCACACGGGGCCTTTTTCCCAACCATCTATTTCTACCGGCCTTTCCTATGGATATATTTTCGTGGTCCAGATTCCCCACCTGCCCGATAGTCGCCTTGCAGTCCTGAGAAATCATTCGCACTTCACCGGAAGGGAGTTTGACTTGAGCATATTTTCCTTCCTTCGCCATTAGCTGACAATAACTTCCTGCGCTTCTCGCTAACTGCCCACCATGCCCTATGTTAAGCTCAATATTGTGAATATGGCTTCCCAAAGGGATATCTCGCAAGGAAAGCGCATTACCATTCCTTATTTCCGCTCCCTCCCCCGACATCACGCGGTCTCCCACCTGAAGTCTGTTAGGGGCTAAAATATATCGTTTTTCACCATCCACGTAGTGTAACAGTGCAATATTGGATGACCGGTTGGGATCATACTCAATAGAGGCAACAGAGGCAGGGATCCCGTCTTTATTCCTCTTAAAATCTATCAGGCGGTATGTGCGTTTATGTCCGCCTCCCCTGTGCCGCACAGTCAGGCGACCGTTTGAATTCCTGCCACCTGTTTTCCTTAACGGCCTGAGAAGGGCTTTTTCGGGCTTTTTACGCGTTATTTCCTCAAATTCAGAAGATGTCTGAAATCTCCTGCCAGGCGAGGTTGGTTTGTGAGATTTAATACCCATTCTTTGCTCCGCGTTTTTATACTAATACTGTAATCGTTTTCAAATCTTCCTACACCAATCCAACCCCTTACATCCCCTCAAAAAACTCTATGTTTTCACCGGGGGCCAGTTTAACAATGGCCTTTTTCCAATGAGGTCTTCGTCCAATATTTTTTCCCATACGCCTGCTCTTTCCCCTCACATTCATTGTCCTCACATCCAAGACCTTTGTCTTGAGGAGGATCTCCACAGCCTGCCTGATCTCAATCTTGTTTGCCCCTTTGTGGACTTTGAAAGAAACCTGATTGGTATCACTCTTCTGCAAATTGGCCTTTTCTGTAATATGTGGCTCTTTGATTACTTTATAGATATCCACTACGAAATCAACGCCTCCTCTATGTTCTGAACAGCGGGCCGTTCTAAAAAAAGGTGATCATATCTCAAGATATCGTAAACATTCAGCCCCTGATACCGCATAACCTTCATAAGAGGGACATTCTTAGATGATTTTTCCAGGTTCTCTGATTTATCGTTCGTTATAATCAGAGCTTTTTTCACATCAAAGCCTCTCATTGTTCCTGCAAACTTTTTCGTTTTGATCTCAGGAAGGCTGAAATCTTCAACAATTATAAGGCAATTATTCTGGACCTTGTCTGTCAAGGCCATTCGCAATGCCGCCTTCTTCACCTTTTTGGATATCTTCTGTGTATAGTCCCTCGGTGAAGGCCCAAAAGCAACGCCCCCTCCCTTCCTCCCAGGGGCTGAACCACTACCGACTCTGGCCCTGCCAGTCCCCTTCTGCCGCCATAGCTTACTTCCGGAGCATTTTACGGCTGAACGGTTCTTTGTGGCAGCAGTCCCGGATCTGCGCTTGGCAAGTTGGCCCATCACAACCTGGTGAAGGACATGCTTTTTTATTGGGACGTCAAAAATGTCGTCTCTCAGTTCCACTTCTGATACTTTTTCGTTTTCAAGATTATATACATCCGAAACTGTCATATACACACCTTAGAATTAAGGGATTGAGGGATTGCGAATTAGGGGATTAAATGACCGTTGCTAATTTTAATTCCTAAATTCCTAAATTCCTAAATTCCTAAATTAAGCTCTATACACCTGCTTGAGACTTCCAGATTTCGAGGAAGTTATTAGGGGCTCCCGGCACTGCGCCTTGGACCAGAATCAAATCCATTTCCGGCCTTACGTCAACTACTTTGAGATTCTTGATTGTAACATGCTGATATCCCATCCGGCCGGGCATTTTTTTTCCCTTTTGAACCTTCCCCGGTGTGGCACTGCATCCGATCGAACCCGGGATTCTGTGTGAACGGGAACCATGGGTTTTGTTTCCACCGGAAAATCCCCACCTTTTTATTACACCGGCAAAGCCTCTCCCTTTGCTAAGCCCTCGCACATTGACCAACTCGCCAATGTTAAAGATATCGGATTTAATTTCCTGGCCTACTTCGAAGGCCTCCGGATCATCAACTCTGATCTCTCTTAACGTGGTAAAGAATCTGCCTCCCGCATCCTTAAACTGACCTTTCAAAGGCTTGTTAATCCGGCTTTCCTTTTTTGGACCATAGCCCATCTGGAGAGCATCATAACCTTCCCGTTCCCGGGTCTTTTTTTGTATCACCACACAAGGCCCAACTTTCAGCACCGTTACAGGAACACTTCCACCGTCTTCGAGGAAGTGACTTGTCATACCCAATTTTTTGCCAAAAAGTTTGTTAACCATAAGGACTAAACTCCAACTTCACCATGCACCGCCTCTTACTTCCGCTCATAAAGAAACTTTCTACAGCTTGATCTCCACATCTACCCCGGCTGCTAAGTCAAGCTTCATCAGGGAATCAACGGTCTGCTGGGTTGGTTCTAATATGTCCAGTAACCGCTTGTGTGTTCTTATTTCAAACTGCTCTCTTGATTTCTTGTTCACATGGGGGGATCTAAGAACGCAATATTTGTTGATGACTGTAGGGAGGGGAATTGGACCGGCCACTCTTGCCCCCGTCTCTTTCGCCGTCTCCACAATCTCCATAGCGGATTGATCCAACAATTTATGATCATAAGCCTTAAGTCTAATTCGGATCTTCTGGTTGGTTATCATACCGCTCTCCTACTCGATAATCTCACTTATAACGCCTGCGCCAACGGTCCTTCCACCCTCACGAATAGCAAATCTCAATTCTTTCTCCATCGCTATGGGTGTAATTAACGCAACCTCCATCGCCACATTGTCTCCTGGCATCACCATCTCAACTCCCTCAGGCAGAGTCGTCACACCAGTCACATCCGTGGTCCTGAAATAAAACTGGGGGCGATATCCATTGAAAAACGGAGTATGACGGCCACCTTCTTCCTTTGTCAAAATATAAGCCTCGGCCTTGAATTTCGTGTGCGGCGTTATACTGCCAGGCTTGGCAACCACTTGGCCACGCTCAACTTCTTCACGCTTCGTCCCTCTGATCAATACTCCAATATTGTCCCCAGCCTGACCCTGATCCAATATCTTCCTGAACATCTCGACACCAGTACATACTGTCTTAGCCGTATCCCTGATCCCGACTAATTCTACCTCATCTCCTACCTTGACAATTCCACGCTCCACTCGACCGGTAACTACAGTCCCGCGACCGGATATGCTGAATACATCCTCTATAGGCATTAAGAATGGCTTATCCGTATCCCTCACAGGCTCCGGTATGTAGCTGTCAATCGCATCCATCAATTCAAATATAGACTTAACATCATCAGAATCAGAATCATCGCTCTCCAAGGCCTTCAATGCACTCCCTTTGATGATAGGAATGTCGTCCCCGGGGAACTCGTACTTGGATAACAACTCCCTCATCTCAAGCTCAACCAGCTCTATCAACTCCTCATCGTCTACCATGTCACACTTATTCAAATATACCACTATACTCGGCACTCCAACCTGACGCGCCAATAATATGTGCTCACGGGTCTGAGGCATCGGACCATCATCTGCTCCAACTACCAATATCGCTCCATCCATCTGGGCTGCACCGGTAATCATGTTCTTTATATAATCAGCGTGGCCGGGACAATCTACATGCGCATAATGTCTGTTATCCGTCTCATATTCTACATGAGCAGTCGCTATCGTTATCCCCCTCGCCTTTTCCTCAGGCGCCTTGTCTATCTCATCAAACGGGACATACTCCGCCAGCCCTTTCTTTTCCAAATGCTTCGTAATCGCCGCAGTCAATGTCGTCTTACCATGATCAATATGACCTATCGTTCCCACATTTAGATGCGGCTTAGTCCTCTCAAATTTCTTCTTGGCCATCTCTTGTCCTCCTGAATGAATCCCCTATCAACTAACAGGTAAGTACCATCAAAACCCAATTACCTATCCTGCCTACCCACTGCAGCTTACTTTAATTTACCAACGATAATGAGCAAAGGCCTTGTTAGCCTCAGCCATCCTGTGAGTGTCATCTTTTTTCTTAATTGCGGCTCCTCTCTCATTTGCGGCATCCATTATTTCACCCGCTAATTTGGCAGCCATTGTTTTTTCACCTCTTGCGCTGGCGAAACCGATAATCCAGCGCATGCTAAGGGCTTGTCTTCTTGATGGCCTCACCTCAGTAGGCACCTGATAGGTGGACCCGCCCACTCGTCTGGATTTCACCTCCACAACAGGCCTGACATTGTCAAGTGCAGACTGAAAGACATCCAAAGGATCCTTTTCCGCTTTCTCCTTTATTAAATCAAACGCACCGTAAAGGATCGATTGGGCAGTGCTTTTCTTCCCTTTTTTCATCAAGTTGTTAATGAATTTGGCGACAAGCACACTCTTATATTGCCCATCAGGTGTTATCTTTCTCTTAACAGCCACTCTCTTTCTTGGCATATAAATTCTCCAGCTCAGTATGTAAAAAAAGAGACAGGGAAAATTCGGCTTAAATTTCCCCTGTTCTTACATTTATTACCCGTGGGACCGCAGACCTTTTGGCCTTTTGGCACCGTACTTGGAACGACCCTTACGGCGATCATCTACACCAGTCGTATCCATCGTGCCCCTAATAATATGATATCGAACCCCGGGCAAATCTTTCACACGTCCTCCTCTGATTAAGACAACAGAATGCTCTTGAAGGTTGTGGCCCATACCCGGGATATAAGAAGTCACCTCAATCCCGTTAGTTAATCTTACCCTTGCTACTTTTCGCAATGCGGAGTTCGGTTTCTTAGGTGTCGAGGTATAAACCCTGACACACACGCCTCGCTTCTGCGGAGCGCCCTGTAGGGCACGCGTATTAACTTTCTTTTTTGGTTTGAGGCGACCTTTCCTGACAAGCTGGTTAATAGTTGTCATAGAATCTCCTTAGTTCTGACTAAATCAGCAATGCATAAGTTGCACCAGTTCTTAAAATCACAAAATTTATTTTTATATTCTTCTGGATTCAGATTGTCAAGACAATTTATGGTAAATATCAAAATTTATTTCCCAGAATTCATTCGTAGGAGTTCACAGGCCCAGGTTTATCCCTTTTCCATTCAATTTCCGGATCCCGGACCTTCTGAATTATAAACCTCTGATCGGTTACAGTTTAATTGTTAACTCCGATTTCAACATTTCTGTAGGCCTTCACCCCGGTTCCTGCCGGAATCAGACGACCCATGATCACATTTTCCTTCAAGCCTTTCAAGAAATCCACCTTTCCCGCTATACTTGCATCGGACAAGACCTTTGTTGTTTCTTGAAAAGATGCTGCAGATATAAAACTCTCCGTATTCAGAGACGCCTTAGTAATGCCTAAAAGGAGGGGTCGTGCGCTGGCCGGGTTTCCACCCTTTTCAATGATATCTTCGTTTTCCTCTTGAAATTTCCATTTTTCAACATTATCCCCTACGAGAAAGTGGGAATCCCCAACATCTGTCACGCTCACCTGTCGCACCATTTGCCTTACAACTACTTCGATATGTTTGTCGTTTATTTTTACGCCCTGCAGCCGGTAAACCTCCTGCACCTCGTTAACCAAGTATTTTGCTAATTCCTTCAACCCTCTGATCTTAAGGATGTCATGGGGATCGGCAGAACCGTCCATCAGGGCTTCACCTGCTCTCACATAATCTCCCTCCAGAACACTCACGTGTTTTCCCCTCGGCACAAGATAGGTAGCTGCATCACCTACATCGGGAGTGATAATCATTTTTCGCTTGCCTTTGGTATATTTCCCGAATGAAACCGAGCCATCTATTTCGCTAATTATGGCTGTCTCTTTTGGCTTTCTTACTTCAAATAGCTCGACAACCCGCGGCAATCCACCTGTAATATCCTTTGTCTTGGTAGTCTCTCTCGGGATTTTTCCCAAAACAGCGCCCGGGCCTATCCGATCTCCCTCGTTTACCATAATAATGGTGCCTACGGGCAAATGGTAGCGGGCCTTAGCCTTTTTGCTTCCTGGCAGCCCGGCTGTTTTTCCGCCCTTATCTTTTATTGAAATCCGGGGTCGGACATCAACATCACGGGACTCAACTATTATACGGCTGATCTTTCCTGTCACCATATCCCGTTTTTCCTGCATTGTACGCCCTTCTTTAATATCACCGAATTTTACAATGCCGGAGACTTCAGTCATTATTGGAATGGTAAAAGGATCCCACTCGGCCACGACCTGGGAAGGCTTGACTTTATGACCGTCACGCACCTTCAAAGTGGCTCCGTATATGATCGGATATCGCTCCACTTCTCTCTTACCCTTTCCCAGGATGGCAATTTCGCCATTCCGGTTCATGGCCACGAGATTACCTTCGTCATTCTCAACCGTTTTAAGATTAACGAATTTCATCTCACCCTCGTTTCTGGGTTGAATAGTAGTTTGCTCAACACGTCTACTTACTGTACCACCGATATGAAATGTCCTCATGGTCAACTGTGTTCCCGGCTCTCCAATCGATTGGGCGGCAATAACCCCGACGGCCTCCCCGAGATTCACTTCATGCCCGTGAGCCAAATCTCTGCCATAACATGCCCGGCATACACCTCGTTTCGCTTCGCATGTCAAAACAGACCGTATCCTTACCCTCTCTATACCGGCGGCCTCTACCTTCTGAACCTCATCTTCATTTATCGCCCCGTTGGCCCCAACCAGCACTTCTCCTGTTATGGGATCATAGATATCTTCAAGAGCCAACCTGCCAAGTATCCGCGCGCCTACTCTCTGAAGAATCTCGCCCCCTTCCACAAGGGACTCAACCCAAATACCATCCATAGTACCGCAATCTTCCTCAGTAATAATGGCTTCCTGAGATACATCCACGAGTCTGCGGGTAAGATAGCCAGAGTTAGCTGTCTTGAGAGCGGTGTCAGCCAAACCCTTTCGTGCCCCATGAGTAGATATAAAGTACTGCAAAACAGTCAGACCTTCCCTGAAATTTGAAGTGATGGGTGTTTCGATGATCTCTCCCGAAGGCTTGGCCATCAGCCCTCGCATACCAGCCAACTGTCTCATCTGGTCTTTGCTTCCCCTCGCACCCGAATCAGACATCATATAGACCGGATTAAAACCACTAACCTTTGTCTTCTCTTTTTTAGGGCCTTCAACAACTTCCATTGCCATTTCTTTCATCATCTCGGAAGCCACATTTTCTGTCGACTTTGCCCAAATATCAACGACCTTGTTATATTTCTCACCATCTGTAATCAGACCGCCAATGTATTGGTCCTCGACCTTTTTCACCTCTTCTTCGGCCTCATGGATAATCGCTCCCTTTTTCGAGGGGATAACCATATCCTTGATCGATATGGATATGCCCGACAGGGTCGCATATTTATAACCGATATCCTTAAGTCGATCCCCCAATATAACAGTGGCTTTGATCCCTGCCTTACGATGGGACTCATTAATCAGGAACCTGAGTTCTTTCTTGGACATCACCTTATTTACCAATTCAAAGGGAACCGTATTTTCAGGGACAATCTCATAGAGAATTACACGCCCAGTGGTGGTTGGGTAAATTTTCCCATCAATTCTCACCTTGATCTTGGCATGCAAATCCAATTCCTCAGCATCATAAGCAACCCTTACCTCCTCGGGGCTTGCAAAGATCTTTCCTTCTCCCTTCGAGAAAGCCTTTTCCCACGTCATGTAATATATACCCAAAACAATATCCTGACTTGGAACAATAATAGGTTCACCGTTTGCGGGGGACAAAATATTGTTCGTGGACATCATCAAAACCCTGGCCTCAATTTGGGCCTCAAGGGAAAGGGGAATATGGACAGCCATCTGATCACCGTCAAAATCAGCATTAAAGGCGGTACACACAAGAGGGTGGAGCTGAATCGCTTTCCCCTCAATCAGGATCGGCTCAAAGGCCTGTATTCCCAACCGATGAAGAGTAGGGGCCCTGTTCAGCAAAATGCAATATTCCTTAACAACTTCATCTAATGCATCCCAGACCTCAGGGGTTTCTCTCTCAACCATCTTCTTTGCGCTTTTGATTGTTGTAACTAATCCCTTTTCATCCAATTTGTTATAAATAAAAGGCTTAAAAAGTTCTAAGGCCATCTTCTTGGGAAGCCCGCATTGATGGAGGCGAAGGTCCGGACCGACAACAATAACCGAGCGACCCGAATAATCCACCCGTTTGCCAAGCAAATTCTGTCTGAATCTTCCCCGTTTTCCTTTCAGCATATCACTCAAAGACTTGAATGGCCTCTTATTTGCGCCTGTTACAACTTTCCCCCTTCTACCGTTATCAAACAGGACATCAACCGCTTCCTGGAGCATCCTTTTTTCGTTTCTTACGATAATATCAGGAGCATTCAGATCCAGAAGCCTTTTGAGCCTGTTATTCCGGTTTATCACCCGCCTGTAAAGGTCATTCAGATCAGACGTGGCAAATCGCCCTCCATCAAGGGGAACGAGTGGTCGAAGATCCGGGGGCAAAACGGGAATTACGCTCAGGATGGTCCACTCTGGCCGGTTTTTTGAATCCTTGAATGCATCAATGATCTTCAGACGCTTTGTCAATTTCTTTCTTTTGGCTTCTGACTTAGTCGTTGCCAGATCGACTCTAAGGCCTTCCGAAAGCTCGTCCAAGTTTAAATCCTTGAGCATAATCTGGATCGCTTCAGCCCCGATACCCGCCTGAAACCTGTCACCATAGTCTTCTCTTTTCTGGTGCAACTGCTCATCAGTTAACACAGCGCCTTTGGTAAGGGGAGTATCCTTTGGATCGATGACAACATGAGCCTCAAAATAAAGGACCCTTTCAAGATCCTTTAGAGTCATATCTAAAAGGTTGCCGACTTTGGACGGGAGGGCCTTCAAAAACCAGATGTGGGCCACAGGAGCCGCCAATGTTATATGACCCATCCGATCCCGGCGGACTTTGCTTTGGATAACCTCGACACCGCATTTTTCACACACAATACCCCTGTGCTTCATTCTTTTGTATTTACCGCAATTACATTCAAAATCCTTTATCGGTCCGAATATTTTAGAGCAAAAGAGGCCGTCCCGTTCTGGTTTAAAGGTCCTGTAATTTATTGTCTCAGGCTTTTTGACTTCCCCGAAAGACCACTCTAAGATCTTCGCTGGCGAAGCTAAAGAAATTTTGACGGTATTAAAGCTCGATGGATCTTTCGGCTTGGCAAAAAAGTTGTATAATTCTTCCATAGCCTCCTCCGCGTTGCGGGTTACGGGTTGCGGGTTTCGGGTTTTTTCAATCGACAATCATTAATCGACAATCATCAATCCTTAGATCTGGCTATCCTCAAAAAGCTCAATTTGAAGGCAGAGACCCTGCAGCTCTTTCATTAATACTTTGAATGACTCCGGAAGCCCGGATTCAAGGGTGTTGTTCCCCTTAACGATCCTTTCATACATACGGGTTCTTCCCGCCACATCATCCGATTTAACGGTTAAAAACTCCTGGAGAGTGTATGCAGCCCCGTATGCCTCCATTGCCCAGACTTCCATTTCGCCCAATCTCTGTCCACCGAACTGGGCCTTTCCCCCTAAAGGTTGCTGCGTTACAAGTGAATATGGACCGATAGAACGCGCATGTAGTTTATCGTCTACCAGATGGTGAAGTTTCATCACATACATCATTCCTACCGTGATTTGCTGATCAAAGGGCTCTCCCGTTCGGCCATCATAAAGCGTAGCTTGACCCGTAACAGGCAATCCGGCCTCCTTCAGAAACGCCTTTATCTCATCCTCATCTGCCCCATCAAAAACAGGACTTGCCACCGGCAGCCCATTTACCATTGTTCTGGCTTCCTTTAACAACTCCTCATCAGATCTACTCTGAATCAAGGCCTCATACTCCTTTTTACTGAACAGGTTTCTGAGCCTGGACCTCAGTTCATCACTGCTTTTCATATTGTCAAGGAGTTCTCCGACCTGTCTGCCTAATTCATAGGATGCCCATCCCAGATGAGTTTCCAGAACCTGTCCTACATTCATCCTTGATGGCACACCTAACGGATTTAATACAATATCAACTGCGGTTCCATCTGCAAAATATGGCATATCTTCAACCGGAAGAATTCTTGACAGCACGCCCTTATTCCCATGGCGACCGGCCATTTTGTCCCCAACAGACAGCTTTCGTTTTACCGCAAGAAAGACCTTAACCATTTTGACAACACCGGGGGCCAATTCATCGCCAAGAGCAAAATTTTCTATTCTTTCTTCGCAAATTTCGGTAATACGCGCCACTTTGGAGGAGCAATTATCAACAATAATTTCCACCTTATCAATAACATCCATTGATGCCTTGAGATCAGCCCCCGCCCATACTTCAATGGGAAGCTGTTCAATATCCTCCGGCTTTATTGTCTTCTTTGCGCGAAGAAGAGTGTCCCCTGTCTTCCTGTCACGTAAATCGGTCTTCAGCTTTTTTCCCTTAAGAACCCTTGCCAGGTTTTCTTTAGCGCTCCTGATAATCACGGCTACTTCATCTTCCAGATCTTTCCTGAGAAGGGCAGTCTCTTCTGCTTCAATAGCAAGACTCCGCTCGTCCTTTTCAACACCGCCTCTCGAGAACACCTTGGCATCAATCACGATGCCGTGGACACCGGGAGGAACTTTCAGAGAAGTATCCTTAACATCTCCGGCCTTGTCTCCGAATATAGCCCTCAAAAGCTTCTCTTCCGGGGATAGCTGTGTCTCGCCTTTTGGGGTTATCTTCCCGACTAAGATATCGCCAGGCTCAATTTCAGCTCCCACCTTTATGATTCCGCTTTCATCTAAGCTCTTTAACGCTTCTTCTCCCACATTTGGGATGTCCTTGGTGATCTCTTCCTTGCCTAATTTGGTATCCCTTGAGACAACTTCAAATTCTTCAATGTGGATGGAGGTGTAGATATCTTCTTTTACCACTCTTTCGCTAATAAGAATGGAATCCTCAAAATTATACCCACCCCATGACATAAAGGCGACCATAACGTTCCGCCCCAAAGCGAGTTCCCCTAATTCAGTGGCAGGCCCATCAGCGATAACCTGCCCCTTCTTTACCACATCCCCCTTCTTCACAATCGGCTTTTGTGTATAGCAGCTGCTCTGGTTGGATTTCTTAAATTTCATCAACTTGCATATTTCCACTTCGGGCTCATCATTATCGACCACCCCGCTTGACCTGATAACGATCCTGCAGGCATCAACGTCTTCCACCACCCCATCCCTTTTGGCAATAACCGAAACACCTGAATCCCGCGCAACAACGCCTTCCACTCCGGTGCCAACCAAAGGGGCCTGGGCTCTAAGGAGGGGAACACCCTGTCGCTGCATATTTGACCCCATCAAGGCCCTGTTAGCATCATCGTGTTCTAAAAAAGGAATCAGCGATGCAGAGACACTGACAAGCTGATCCGGAGACACATCCATATATTTAACGTCCTGGATAGGTTTCTTGTCTGCCTCACCCTCTATCCGCACCGCTGCCTCATCGCGGATAAAACGACCCTTACTATCCAATGGGGCATTCGCCTGGGCAATGGGGTAATCCTTTTCATCCAGGGAGGATAAGTATTCAATTTCATCTGTTGCTTTGTTATCTCGAACATGCCTGTATGGGGTTTCTATAAATCCAAAATCATTGACCTTCGCATAAGTACTCAAGGAAACAATCAGCCCGATATTAGGGCCTTCTGGTGTTTCAATTGGACAAATTCTGCCATAGTGGGTGGGATGAACATCCCGGACCTCAAATCCTGCCCTCTCCCGGGTAAGACCGCCAGGACCTAAGGCGCTCAGTCTCCGTTTATGAGTGATTTCGGACAACGGGTTGGTCTGATCCATAAATTGAGAAAGCTGGCTTGTCCCGAAAAACTCCTTTACCACGGCAGTTGCAGGTTTAGAATTGATTAAATCGTGCGGCATCAATGTCTCAACCTCTTGAAGGCTCATCCTCTCCTTGATCGCCCTTTCCATCCTTACGAGCCCAATCCTGTACTGATTTTCCAGGAGTTCGCCCACCGCCCTCACCCGTCTATTGCCAAGGTTATCGATATCGTCTCCCACCGACTCGACACTTTTCAAACGGATCAACTCCTCGACAACGGCAAATATATCCTCTTTTCTTAAAATACGAAGATCAAGGGGAACATCCATATTCAGTCTATAGTTCAACTTAAGTCGCCCAACCTTGGAAAGATCATAGGTGTCTAAGTTAAAGAAAAGGTTATGGAAAAAAGTCGCTGCCACCTCCGGGGTAGGAGGGCTGCTGGGCCGCATTTTTCGATAGATATCAAGGACAGCTTCGTCTGGAGCATTTATCTTGTCCACAAGGAGGGTCTCCCTAATACTGGGAATTACTCCCTGACCGTCCAAGACAAGACACTCGACCTCGGCAATCCCCTTCTCCCTTAAAACTTCAATGGCTTCCAAATTAAGAGTTTGATTGCCTTCAATTATCACCTCACCCGTCTCGGGATCTATAAGGTCTTCCACAATCACGCGACTTGCGATATCCTCGTCATCAACAGGGATGCGTATCCGTTTAGGGTCGACGCACATTATTTCATCAACCCCTTTTTCTTTTAGAATTTCATACTGTTCATCGGTAAGCGCTTGCCCCTTAGCAAACAGGACTTCTTCCGTTTCAGGATCCAGGACATCATCAGCAATCAACAGCTCTTCCCCATTTTCCAAATCTAAATCTACGGACATGCGTTTGCAAAAAGGGATACGCGGACGGGCCAGATCGGCAGATTGAAGGGTCTTAAGAAGACGCTTGGTGAATTTTAGCCCTCCCTTGGCAACGACCTCGCCAGTGTCAGGATCAACAATATCTTTTGGAACATTCCCCTGAACTAAATCCTCAGCCCTGGCCTCCCGCCATCCCCCAACCTCGCCAATAGAAATCATTTCCGTGTTATAGAAATACTGCAAAATCTCCCTGGCAGGATACCCAAGCGCTTTCAACAGAATGGTGGCTGGAAATTTTCTTCTCCTGTCAATACGAACATGTAGTAAATCGTGGGGGTCAAACTCAAAATCAAGCCAGGATCCTCTTAAAGGGATGATCCTGGCATAATAGAGAAGCTTTCCGCTGGAATGGCCCTTCCCCTTGTCATGATCAAAAAACGCCCCCGGAGACCTGTGGAGCTGGCTTACCACAGCCCGTTCGGTCCCGTTTACTATGAAAGTCCCTCGATCAGTCATCATAGGGAGGGTGCCGAAATAGATTTCCTGCTCTTTAATATCCCGGATGCTTCTTGTGTCGTTTACGGTGTCGGTATCAAACACAACCAGTCTGACTGTCAATCTGATAGGGGCTTCATAGGTCATCCCTTTATTCAGGCAATCTTCTTCACTGTGCTTGACATCTTCAAATTTATATTTGACAAATTCAAGAGAAGAGGTTTTGGCAAAGTCATGGATGGGAAAAACGCCTCTAAACGCCCCCTGAAGCCCCACCTCCTCACGATTTTCCGGCAGTACATCTTTCTGCAAGAATCGTTCGTAAGACCTCTTCTGCATGTCAATCAGATTCGGGGTTTCCATAATCTTATCAATCTTCCCGAAACTTCTTCTTATACGTCTTCTGACACCATCACTTCCTAACATGGCATCTCCTTACTGATTGAATATTGATAATTGACTATTGACGATTGAAGGCCAAGAGAAAAGGGGCGCGACAATCGAAAACAGTCGAACAGAATAACGGCGGTCCACTGACATAATTTTGGACACCATCCACAGGTGGACCTATTTGATCTCCACAGAAGCGCCAGCCTCTTCAAGCTGTCCTTTTATATCTTCGGCCTCGTCCGTGGAGACACCTTCCTTCACCGGACCAGGAACACCATCAACTACCCCTTTTGCCTCTTTGAGACCAAGACCCGTGATTGAGCGAACCGCCTTGATAACTTGAATTTTCTTGTCGCCGATGGCGGTCAACATCACATCAAACTCGGTTTGCTCGGCAACCTCTTCTTGGGCCTGTCCGGCCGGTGCAGCAGCAACGGCCATAGGCGCCGCAGCGCTCACACCAAATTTATCTTCCAGTTCCTTCACAAATTCCGACAGCTCGAGAACTGTCATATTTGATATAAATTCAACAACATCCTCTTTGGTAACATTATCTGCCATGCTCTTCTTTTAACCTCCGCGTCTTTTATTACTGCGATTTTTCTTTTTGCTCTTCAATAGCCTTTAGCGCATACATTAACTTGACCAAAACGCCGTTAAGCACCCTGACGAGAGATGTTGGGACAGCTTGCATAACGGATAAAGCCTGGCCCAGCAGCGCGTCTTTCCCGGGCAACCCGGCTAAATGTTTAACGCCTGCCTCGTCGAGTTCCTTCCCTGATATCTGGCCAATCTTGATCGTCAGCTTATTAAACTCTTTAGCAAAATCAACCAGGGCTTTTGCAGGGTCGATCACGTCATCATAGGTTAGAGCTATGGCCGAAGGACCTTTCATATGATCTATAATCGCTTCGGTTTCAGTCCCATGACTCGCTAATTTTAAAAGCCTGTTTTTTACAACCTCAAATTCAGCATGCGCCTTTCTGAGGTCGCTCCTAAGCCTATTTAAATCCCCAACGTTTAGGCCTTGATAATCCACAAGAAACACTCCCTGGGCCTTATCAAGTCGGTCGTGAAGATTGTCAACAAGCTTAATTTTTTCGTCTTTATTCATATTCACCTCCTCTCTGAACGACAATTAAATCGCCAAAGACAAAGGGTATAAGCCGCAATTCTTCCTTACTTTGTGTCCATCCAGAAATGAGTCCCGCCCAAGGCGGGACGCAAATTAGCCATTTATGGATCAACACTACCTAGTCTCGGCAGGCTTGCATGATTAAGCCCCCTGACCATCGAGAACATCTCTCAAGCCTCCGGGGCACCTACTGTCTTTGACTTAAAAACCTATCCAGAAACAAAGGCTCTGGATATTTACATTTTAACGTGGGAACCCCAAGAATTACAGTCCTGCTAAGACAGGACTGTCCCGCAAAATCACGCGACGCTTTCCTACAGATTATCAGATGTTTTATACCTGAATTGCCAATAGCTGCGATTACCGGTTTAAGAAATCCTTTACATAGATGGGGTCTATCTTGATCCCTGGACCCATGGTTGAAGAGAGGGCTATAGTTCTAAAATAGGTTCCCTTACTCGCAGGGGGTTTCAATCTCTGGAGGGTTTCAATAAAGGCACCGACATTCTCGATAAGTTTTTCAACTCCAAAGGAAACCTTGCCCATAGAAGAATGTATAATGCCTGTTTTTTCAACCTTAAAATCGATCTTCCCGGCCTTGATCTCTGTCACGGCCCTTGCCACGTCAAAGGTAACCGTTCCTAATTTGGCATTGGGCATCATACCTCTTGGACCTAAAATCCGCCCCAGCTTTCCTACTGAACCCATCATGTCAGGCGTTGCGATGGCCTTATCAAACTCTAACCATCCTTTCTTTACCCTCTCCACAAGTTCATCCGAACCTGCATAGTCTGCCCCCGCGTCAAGGGCCTCTTTCTCTTTTTCACCTTTTGCAAAAACGGCAACACTGACTTTTTTCCCCACGCCGTTTGGCAGGACAACAGTACCTCTGACCATTTGATCGGCATGCCTGGGATCCACCCCTAACCTGACAGCCAGTTCCACGGTTTCATCAAACCGCGCATTGGCGCAATCAAGCGCAAGTCCGATCGCCTCTTCAAAGGTATATCTATTCAGCTTATTAACTTTCTGAACGCTTTCGCTATATTTTTTGCCTTTCCTGGCCATATCAATTTTCCTTCTGCACTCTTAATTTAATCAACGGTAACACCCATACTCCTTGCAGTACCCTCTATAATCCTGACTGCACCATCTAAATCGATTGCATTCAGATCTTCCATCTTTATTTTTGCAATCTCCTCCACCTGTTTTCGTGTAACAGACCCTACCTTTTCCCGGTTTGGCTCGGATGACCCTTTTGCAATTTTTGCAGACTGCTTCAAAAGCACTGCGGCAGGGGGGGTTTTGGTTATGAACGTGAAAGACCTGTCAGCATATATTGTAATAATAACCGGGATGACCGTGCCTGTCTGATCCTGGGTTCTTGCATTAAATACCTTGCAGAACTCAGCAATATTAACCCCATGTTGACCCAACGCAGGCCCTATGGGCGGGGAAGGATTAGCCTGTCCACCCTTCACCTGAAGTTTAATAGATCCAATTATTTTTTTTGCCATAGCAAATAAACCTCGCTTAATCTCCTATAAACACTACCATCAATAATAACATCTAAACCTTATTGACCTGAATAAAATCCAATTCCACAGGCGTTGGACGTCCGAATATGGTTATAAGGACTCTCAGCTTCTCCTTGTCAGGTTTCATTTCCTCAACAGTACCTTGGAAATTGGTGAAAGGGCCATCTACCACCCTGACTTCATCCCCCTCTTCAAAGCTGTATCGCGCTTTAGGTCTACTCACACCCTCTTCCATCTGACGGATAATCCGATCTGCCTCCTCGTCGGAAATCGGGGTAGGATTGATCTCACCTCCGACAAATCCGGTAACCTTCGCGGTATCATTTACAAGGTGCCAGGTATCCTTGTTCAGCGCCATCTGTACTAATATATAACCCGGGTAGAATTTCCTGGAAGAGGTTTTTTTCTGCCCCTTTTTAAGTTCAACTACCTGTTCAGTAGGGACAAGGATATTGCCAAAGGACTCTTTCTGTCCAAACGCTTCGATCCTCTCATCTAAATTCCTTTTTACTTTATCCTCAAAACCGGAATAGACATGAACAATGTACCATTTTAATTCCACACGAATACCTTACCCTACGACATTTTTAATGATTTTTATAAGGCCAAAGTCAACTAAACCAAGATAAAATGCGACTAAAAGGGTAAGTACTATTACAACCGCCGTGGAGGCCAACAGTTCTTTTCGCGTAGGCCATTTGACCTTCTTCAACTCCATCTTTGCCTCTCTCAAAAACTGCCCCACCTTATTGGCAATCTTTGTTGCAGATCCGACTTTAGCCTCCCTGGCTTTTCTTGGCGTTTTCTGAATTACCTGGGAAGCTTTTTCTATCACCGGCTGATTTTCTTGAAGCAATTTTGAATTTGCAGCCACGGCCCCCTTTTTTCTTGTGGAGGCATTTTTCTTCTTTTTTCTGGCGCCCTTTTTGCTTTTTGTTTTCTGGCTTGGTTTTTTCATTTGAAAATAGAATTCCAGTGTTTGAACTGTTTTAAGTTTCTGAGTAAAAAGCAATCAATACACAGCAAATGGCAAATTTAAGAAGGCCCTGGGAAGTCACAATAAAAATGGCAGGCCAGGAGGGATTCGAACCCCCATCACCCGGATTTGGAGTCCGGTGCTCTAGCCGTTAGAGCTACTGGCCTGCATTCATTCACGTCAACTATTTCGTTTCCTTATGCAGTGTATGGGTCATGCAAGAAGGACAATATTTCTTGAATCCTAATTTATCCGGAGTCTTCCGCTTGTTCTTTGTAGTAGTATAATTCCTGTTCTTACACTGCTCACAGGCTAATGTAACTATATCACGCATTTTCTGAAGCTCTCCTACTCGATAATCTCACTTATAACTCCTGCGCCAACGGTCCTTCCACCCTCACGAATTGCAAACCTCAACTCCTTCTCCATCGCTATGGGCGTTATTAACGCAACCTCCATTGCCACATTGTCTCCAGGCATCACCATCTCAACTCCCTCAGGCAGAGTCGTCACACCAGTCACATCCGTAGTCCTGAAATAAAACTGGGGGCGATATCCATTGAAAAACGGAGTATGACGGCCACCTTCTTCCTTTGTCAAAATATACGCCTCGGCCTTGAATTTCGTGTGCGGCGTTATACTGCCAGGCTTGGCAACCACTTGGCCACGCTCAACTTCTTCACGCTTCGTCCCTCTGATCAATACTCCAATATTGTCCCCAGCCTGACCCTGATCCAATATCTTCCTGAACATCTCGACACCAGTACATACTGTCTTAGCCGTATCCCTGATCCCGACTAATTCTACCTCATCTCCTACCTTGACAATTCCACGCTCCACTCGACCGGTAACTACAGTCCCGCGACCGGATATGCTGAATACATCCTCTATAGGCATTAAGAATGGCTTATCCGTATCCCTCACAGGCTCCGGTATGTAGCTGTCAATCGCATCCAACAATTCAAATATAGACTTAACATCATCAGAATCAGAATCATCGCTCTCCAAGGCCTTCAATGCACTCCCTTTGATGATAGGAATGTCGTCCCCGGGGAACTCGTACTTGGATAACAACTCCCTCATCTCAAGCTCAACCAACTCTATCAACTCCTCATCGTCTACCATGTCACACTTATTCAAATATACCACTATACTCGGCACTCCAACCTGACGCGCCAATAATATGTGCTCACGGGTCTGAGGCATCGGACCATCATCTGCTCCAACTACCAATATCGCTCCATCCATCTGGGCTGCACCGGTAATCATGTTCTTTATATAATCAGCGTGGCCGGGACAATCTACATGCGCATAATGTCTGTTATCCGTCTCATATTCTACATGAGCAGTCGCTATCGTTATCCCCCTCGCCTTTTCCTCAGGCGCCTTGTCTATCTCATCAAACGGGACATACTCCGCCAGCCCTTTCTTTTCCAAATGCTTCGTAATCGCCGCAGTCAATGTCGTCTTACCATGATCAATATGACCTATCGTTCCCACATTTAGATGCGGTTTAGTCCTCTCAAATTTCTTCTTGGCCATCTCTTGTCCTCCTGAATGAATCCCCTATCAACTAACAGGTAAGTACCATCAAAACCCAATTACCTATCCTGCCTGCTCCCCACTACCAATCTGGTTACTCCTGCCATCATCAATGGAGCCCACGACCGGGATCGAACCGGTGAACCTCATCCTTACCAAGGATGCGCTCTACCTACTGAGCTACGTGGGCGTTAATATGAATAGTACATCACACATGCACCAAACAAATTCCGGTCTCCCGCGGTCAGGCAACCAACACTCTATGATAAAATAATAGATACCCTATTATATAATTTATGACTTGATAGTTTCGTAAAAAGTCAAAAAGCGCACGATTTGGCGCAATTGCTTTAGATCTAAATGCTTACAATAATTCGCAATCCCTCAATTCCTAAATTCCCAAATCCATGTAAAAAGGACTTTTTACATGGGTATCATCGCTTACACTCCTTGAAATCCAGTGGAGCGGGAAACGGGATTCGAACCCGCGACCCTCAGCTTGGAAGGCTGACGCTCTAGCCAACTGAGCTATTCCCGCTTTTGAGATTAATTTACCCTTAGATATTCAGGCCCTTAGGTCAAGATAAATGAAAATTAAAGAAGCAGATGCAAAAATGGTGGAGAGGGGAGGATTTGAACCTCCGAAGGCTGAGCCGGCAGATTTACAGTCTGCTCCCTTTGGCCACTCGGGAACCTCTCCACTTTGAGGTCCTGTTTGCTCCTACAGTGGAGCCAGCGAAGGGAATCGAACCCCCGACCCACTGATTACAAATCAGTTGCTCTGCCATCTGAGCTACGCTGGCAGCCGAATTATCAATGCACAATTAGACAGTATAATTCTTTGATTATATTATTTCAAGCCCTAAATTGACCGAAAATAGAGAGTTACCTACTGACCTCATCAAATTTGCTTACAAAATCATCATATTTCACTCAATTATCGAATTATAATCCGATTTATACCCTTTGACAAAAATTTTTTTAATCCACTAATTTGTGCCAATTGTCCATAATAAACTCAAAATTTATGCTTGAAGGCCCAAAAAATCGATCTGAGGGTCTTAGATTAAATCACCAAAAACCAGAGGTGCGTTGAAAAGTAAGAGCCAAACCAATCAGTGTCAATATCTATTTTTTGAATTCCTGCAATAAATACTTGAAACACCCATTTTTATGTGCTAACTTTATCAGACATTGTTATCTGGCAATAGAGATGTAGGAGATATTTTACTGTCACCAAAATTGAATGGTTAAAGGAGGTATTACAAATGGCAGCTTTAGGTGGAGGACTGGTAGCGCTTTTATTGGGTATCATAGGAATCATATTCTGGTTTGGGTATTTCATCAAGGCCTTACAGGCTGGACTCCCGGCCATGTTGATCCTGGGCGGGGCCTTGGCCGTGTATCTCGGTTTTGAAGAGCTTAAAGACAAGAAAAACACACCGGATTCCTTTGATAATGACACAACTTCTCTCAAGGGCGAGGTCGAGTCTCTTAAAGACGAGATCAAACAGATGAAGTCAGAGGACGAAGAGGAAGCCAAATAAAGCGGCCTTAGAATAGTCTAAATATTTTCCCCAAATAATTAATCCCCGGATCGATGAGGACCTGAGACCTCTGATCCGGGGATAAGTTGTTTCGTTCCTTATCTCCCTGCAACCTCTAAGGCATTAAAAAAATAATTGATTTCATACTCGGCATTTTCCCTTGAATCAGACCCGTGCACGACGTTTTTTTCGATATCAGTGGCAAAGTCCCGTCTGATGGTGCCCTTCTCTGCTTCTTTATAATTCGTTGCGCCCATTAATTTTCGGTATCTCCGTATCCCGTCTTCAGCCTCTAATATCATAACAACACATGGTCCCGAAGACATGAAATCCGTAACACTTTCATAGAACGGTTTCCCTTCATGAACTTTATAGAATCCCTTGGCCTCATCTTTGGTCATCCTGATCATCTTCATTGCCAGGATTTTCAGCCCTTCCTCTTCCAGGCGACTTATAACAGCTCCAATCAGGTCTTTTGAAACTCCATCCGGTTTAATTATTGATAAAGTCCTCTCTCCCATACCTTAAATATCCTCCTTAAATCTATAATTTAATTGACCCGGCCCATTTCATGCTGTAATAGACCACGACTATAAAACCGAACTCGGTAATATTAGTCAAGTAATTTAAACTGAGAAATCAATATATCGGAAAGGAACTGTCCACAATGAAAAAATCAAACAGCGCCGGTGCTAATGGGGAAATGACAAGGATGGATGTGGAGCATATTTTCAAATTTAGATGTGCCTCCAATGTCCCTTGCTTTACCGATTGCTGCCGGGATATCACCATCGTTCTGTCACCCTATGACGTCTTGAGATTGAAAAACGCACTCAACCTTCAGTCAGACGAGTTTCTTGATCGCCACACTATCATAATCCGAAGAGAAAAACTTCTTATCCCGATGGTAGTTCTTAAAATGAACGAAGATGACAAACGATGTCCATTTGTCACTGAAGAAGGATGTTCAGTTTACGCTGACAGGCCATGGCCGTGCCGGATGTATCCTCTAAATATGAACGATGATGGTACCTTCAGCCTCATAACCGATTCATCCCGCTGCAAAGGACTCGAAGAAAACGATAAGAACAGGATTTCAAACTGGCTTATAGAACAGGGTGTCCCCATGTACGATGAAATGAACCACCTGTTTTCAGAGGTGACCACTCCTCTTAAGGCCCAGGAGCTGGATATAGACAACCCCAAGATCTATCAAATGACATTCATGTCTTTATATAATCTCGATAAATTCCGAGATTTTGTTTTTAAGAGCACCTTTATAGATCGTTTCGAACTTGACGACCTCACAATAGAGAAACTCAAGAGAGGAGATGTTGAGCTTCTCAAATTTGCCTTTGATTGGCTCAAATTTGGCATTCTTGGTCAAAAGACCTTTCAAGTTAAAGAAAGTGAAAAACCGAAAGGGGATCCAATTGAATGAATAGCATCCAGGAAGAGCAGATATTCAAACCCTTTACTGGGAATACCTTTCGTTTTAGCTGTCACAAGGGCATTGTATGCTTTACTGAATGCTGCGCTAAACTCCGTCTGATCCTCACCCCCTATGACATTCTCCGGATGAAAAACCGTCTGAAACTTACATCCGATCAATTTTTAGAACTCTATACAGATACCATCATCGACAATAACAGCCGCTTCCCTATGGTCAAACTAAAGATGAGTGGCGAGCAAGAACAGGCCTGCCCTTTTGTGACAAATGATGGATGCTCCATATACGAAGACCGCCCTGAGGCCTGCCGCCTTTATCCCGTAGGCAGGGCATCTGCCATGGTAGAGGGTGAAAAAGATGCAAGACAACGATTCTTCATGGTGGCAGAATCCCATTGCAAGGGATTCCAGGAAAAACGTACATGGGCCTTGGATGACTGGATGGATCATGAAGGGGTAAAGGAGTACAGATCCATGAACGATCAATGGCTCGGGATTATCACTTCTCCCAAGAGCCTTGGTCCCGAGAAGCACCTCCCTCAAAAACACCAGATGTTCTTTATGGCCTCATATAACCTGGACAAGTTTAGAGACTTTTTATTTAAGAGCGGGTTTTTTGATCGTTTTGAGGTAGATTCAGACTTGAAAGAAAAGTTAAATAGCAACGATACGGCGTTGATGGGCTTTGCATTTGACTGGTTGAAATTCAGTCTTTTTGGTGAAAAGACGATTCATTTAAAAAACTGACAGCATATGAGAAACCGAAATATCTCTTGACAAAAAAAAGCATTTTTTTCTATATTTTTTTGTTTGTGACATCTTTCACGTTCATTTTATGCAAGAATAAAATAACCTGGTTTCATTAATTTGTAGGAGTCAAGAATGAAGGCAGAACAAGGCCAAAACGTCCAGGGTTCTGTGATGGTTGTCGGCGGTGGTATCGCCGGCATGCAGGCTTCACTGGATTTAGCGGATTCCGGCTTTTTTGTCCACCTTGTGGAAAAAACCCCGGCCATTGGCGGGGTCATGGCTCAATTAGACAAGACTTTTCCCACCAATGATTGTGCAATGTGAATTATCTCTCCTAAACTGGTCGAGGTCGGCCGGCATCTGAACATTGAGCTTTTAACTCTCACAGAAGTTACCTCCATAAACGGGGAAGCGGGAAATTTTGAAATTGAAATCCTGAAACATCCCCGGTATGTGGATATGGACAAGTGTATCGCCTGCGGGACCTGTGCCGAGAAATGCCCAAAAAAAGTAGATGACCCCTTTAACGAAAACCTGATTAAGCGAAAGGCAGCCTACGTAGATTATGCCCAGGCGGTCCCTCTGAAGTATGCCATTGACAAAGAAAATTGCATATATTTCAAGAAGGGAAAATGCCGGGCCTGTGAGAAGTTTTGTCCGACAGATGCGATAAATTTTGAGGAAAAGGAAGAAACCGGGTCTCTCAACGTAGGCTCTGTCATATTAGCCCCCGGTTTTAAACCTTTTGATCCCAGCCGGTTTGATACCTATCATTATGCCAGCTATCCAAACGTAGTCACATCAATGGAGTTTGAGCGTATACTGAGCGCCACAGGCCCGTATCAGGGACACCTCCAGCGGCCTTCGGATGGGGAGGCGCCCGACAAAATCGCATGGCTTCAATGTGTTGGTTCAAGGGATGTCAACCGCTGTGACCATTCCTATTGTTCGTCGGTCTGTTGCATGTATGCTGTTAAAGAGGCTTTAATTGCCAAGGAGCACGCCGACCACAACCTGGAAGCCACCATCTTTTTCATGGACATGAGGACCTATGGGAAGGACTTTGAGAGATATTATGACCGTGCTAAGGACGAGCAGGATGTCCGATTTATCCGGTCAAGAATCCACTCTATTTCAGAAGATCCTGAGACCCGTAATCTTATTTTGGCCTATGCGGATGAAAATGGGGCCATAAGAGAAGAGACCTTTGAGATGGTAGTGCTTTCGGTGGGCTTAGAAACCCCGAAGGCCTTAGTGGAGATGGCAGAAGGCCTGGACATTGAATTGGACGAGGATTCTTTTGTCCAGTCCGGTATCTTTACCCCCGTCGAAACCTCCCGGAAAGGGATTTACGTATGCGGCGCCTTCCAGGAACCAAAGGATATCCCTTATTCTGTGATGGAAGCAAGCGCGGCCGCATGTGATGCCAAGGCAATCCTCTCTACTGCCCGTGGTTCATTAGTCAAGGAAAAAACCTACCCCGATCAGATCGAGGTCTCTTATCAGGAACCGCGCATCGGTGTCTTTGTCTGCAACTGCGGCACCAACATAGGGGGTATAGTTGACGTTCCTCAAGTTGTCGAATATGCCCGCGGTCTCCCCGGAGTGACCTATGTGCAGGAGAATCTGTTTACCTGCTCCCAGGACACACAGGACAAGATGAAAGAGATCATAAGTCGTGAGAGACTCAACAGGGTTGTTGTTGCAGCCTGTACTCCGAGGACCCATGAGGCCCTGTTCCAGGAAACCCTCAGGGACGCGGGGCTGAACAAATACCTGTTTGAAATGGCCAACATCCGGAATCAATGTTCGTGGGTCCACAGCAAAGAAAAAGAAGAAGCCACCATCAAGTCAAAAGACTTAGTTCGTATGGCGGTAGCCAGGGCAAATTTAATACAGCCATTACCCCAGCCCACCATATCGGTAGATAACAAGGCCCTCGTTATTGGCGGAGGTATTGCGGGTATGACAGCCGCCCTTGGCTTAGCTGATCAGGGTTTTCATACACACCTGATTGAACAATCCGATAAACTCGGGGGGAATGCCCTTAATCTTATTGGCACGTGGCAAGGAGATAAAATTGCCGACAGACTCAAAGAGATTATCCTCAAGACCGAGGACCATCCTCTCATAGATGTATACACCAAATCGAGTATCACAGAGGCCAGCGGGTTTGTGGGGAACTTTGAAACAACCATTTCCCAAAACAGCTCTGATGTTACTCTGAAACATGGTGCTGTTGTAGTAGCAGTAGGTGCTGAGGAAAGTAAGCCTACGGAATATCTCTACGGTGAAGATGATCGGATATTAACCCACTTGGAATTGGACACGGCAATCAAGGGCGGAGACAAAAAGATTTCCGGTGCAAAGAGTGCGGTTTTTGTCCAGTGTGTTGGCTCAAGGGATTCTGAACGACCCTACTGCTCTAAGGTCTGCTGTACCCATAGCATCAAATCTGCGCTGGAGTTGAAAGATATGAATCCGGAAATGGATATATTTATCCTTTACCGGGATATCAGGACCTACGGACAGAGGGAAAAGCTTTACCGGGAAGCGAGACGCAAGGGTGTAATCTTCATACGTTACAACCTGGATCAAAAACCTCTAATTGAAAAGAGTGAGCACAATATTTCAGTCAGCGTCAGGGATCATATCTTAGACAGGGACATACAAATAGAGTCTGACCTTGTAGTTTTAGCCTCCGCCATCGTGGCCCGGGATAATGATTCTCTGGCCCAGCTATATAAGTTACCCCTTAACGAGGATCGGTTCTTTATGGAGGCCCATGCCAAGCTGAGACCTGTGGAATTTGCCACTGCAGGCATTTTCCTGGCCGGCCTTGCCCACTACCCTAAGCCGATCGAAGAGAGTATCGCCCAGGCAAAGGCTGCGGCCTCGAGGGCCTCTGTTGTCCTTTCCAAGGAACAGCTCACTGTCGAGGGTGCGGTATCTCATGTGAATGAGATCATGTGCCGGGGCTGCGGCAAATGTGTCGAGGCCTGTCCATTCAATGCCATCGAGCTTGTTGAAAAGGAAGATGACAAGAGTGCAGCCTACGTTCAGGAGGCACTCTGTAAGGGATGCGGGTCTTGCGCCGTGGCCTGCCCGACGGGGGCGGCTTCTATCTTTCACTTCGATGACCAGGAAGTGCTGGCCATGGTGGATGCAGCCTTGAATTGATGATCCTTGGATTGGCGATTGTCGATTGATGATTGTCGATTGAAAAGATCAAATTGGAAAAACCTCAATCATAAATCAACAATCACCAATCAACAATCCAGAGGGGTGTTCATGTCTCAAGAGTTTAGTCCAAAAATAATTACATTTGCGTGCAACTGGTGCGCCTATTCTGCCGCTGATCTGGCAGGTGTAAGCCGATTTCAGTATCCCCCGACCATGCGGATTATTCGGGTCATGTGTTCGGGCCGGATCAACCCCAACTTTGTTCTGAAGGCATTTCAGGGGGGTGCAGACGGCGTACTCGTGGCCGGATGACACATCGGCGACTGCCATTACCTGGACGGTAATGTAAAAGCTGAAAAAATGTTTGAGATGACAAAGGAGCTTGTGAAGATACTCGGCATTGACCTTGGAAGGCTCAGATTAGAATGGATCTCTTCTGCGGAAGGGACCCGTTTTGCTGAAGTTGCAAGAGAATTTACAGAAGAGCTCAAATCCTTAGGACCATTTACATTGAAAAAAGCGGCCTGATTACGGCCCTAATAAATCGAGGCATGCGAATGACTGCTCTAACTGAATTGGTTGACCTAACCCAAACCTATTACTGCCTTGACTGCGGCGTGTGCACTGGAAGCTGCCCTGTTGCTAAGGTGTTCCCCGATTTTTCACCAAGGCAGATCATAGAGCGCTCTTTGTATGAATTGGAAGAGCCTTCTGACGACACCATATGGAGCTGCCTGACCTGTGCCCAATGCAGTGTCAGGTGTCCTGCCAACATCGATTTCCCTGAATTTGTCCGGCTCATCCGTGGCGAGGCACATAACTCCGGGTTTGACGGTGTCCCTGCACATAATGGCATGCTCCAGACCATCTCGTCCATACAGACACAGGATGTGGCCCAGAACCGCAATTTCTGGATTGAGGACGGAAAAATCGCGGATAAGGGGGACGTTTTCTATTTTGTAGGCTGCCGACCATATTTTGACGTTATTTTCCGGGATATAGATGCCGGTTCCATTAAGGGAGCGCAGAATGTTTTGAAGATTATCAATGCCTGTGGAGTGGAACCGGTTGTGAGCAATGAAGAAAGGTGCTGCGGCCATGATGCCCTCTGGAATGGAAACGAGGAAAAATTCAAAAAATTAGCCCAATTAAACCTCGACCTCATCCGTTCTTCGGGCGCCAAACAGGTGGTTTTCAGTTGCCCTGAAGGTTTGCATACATTTCAGAATCTATATCCCAAGTATTTTGGTGATCTGGAATTCGAGCCAGTACATATACTCGATTTTCTGGCAGACAAGATAGATGAGGGCGCCATTGAGTTTGAGGAAAGGGCTGAGGTGGTCACCTATCATGATCCATGCAGGTTAGGCAGGCTGTCCGGTATCTATGATGCGCCCAGAAAGCTTCTAAAGGCCATCCCGGGAATCGAGCTGAAAGAGATGCAACGTTCCAGGGAAAACGGTGTCTGCTGCGGGACCACCGGCTGGACGAATTGTTCAAGTTGTTCCAAAGAAATACAGGTTGAAAGACTGACCGAGGCAATCAATACAGGCGCCGGGACTCTTGTAACTGCCTGTCCCAAATGCCAGATCCATTTCCGGTGTGCCAAGGCCGCTTTTGACCTTAAGATAGAGATCATGGATCTCTTTGATATTGTGGCTGACCGGATAAAGCCATAACGTAGACGTTCAGGGGTTCAAAGAGGTTCAAGGTTTCATTCTCGTTCCCGAACTTCATTTGGGATCCGTATTTACGAGAAAATGTCATTTTCGCCAGAGCTAATCTAAAATCTGGCGCGAAACTGGCAATTACTTGGGAAAATGAGCATTTTTAACGAGGACTTTGAGGCTTCAATCCCTCCTTTGTCCCTAACCCTGAACCTTGAACCCTAAACCTGTGAACCGTTACACCATTTTAAGGGAATTGATTATGAGCAAAGACATACTTGTTATCGGGGGGGGCATTGCGGGTATGCAGTCTTCTCTGGACCTTGCCGATATGGGGATCAAAGTCCATCTGGTGGAAAAGCTGCCCAGCATCGGCGGTAAAATGGCCCAGTTAGACAAGACCTTCCCCACCAACGACTGCGCTATCTGAATACTCTCGCCCAAGATGCTGGATGTCGGTCGACATCCCAACCTTGAGCTCTTAGCCTACAGTGAAGTGGGAAAGGTAGAGGGCGAAGCCGGAAATTTCAAGGTAACGGTGCGGCGAAAGACCCGATATGTGGAAGAAGACAGGTGCACGGGCTGCGGGGCCTGTGCCGAAAAATGTCCCACCGCGGTTCCCGATGCCTTTAATGAGGGGTTGGGAGATCGCAGCGCCATATACAGCCACTTTGCCCAGGGCATACCCTCCACCCATACCATTGACCCCGACCATTGCCGTCAGTTGAACGGGAAGAAATGCGGCATCTGCGCAAAGACCTGTCAGGCCGAGGCTATAAATTTTGAAAAGGAAGACCGGATCATTGAACTAAATGTAGGGGCAATCATAATAGCGGCCGGTTACGATATTTTTGATCCTTCGTTAATCCCGGAATACCGGTATCGGGAAATCGCTAATGTGGTCACGGCCATAGAATTTGAAAGGCTCCTGAGCGCAAGCGGCCCTACCGAGGGACACATGGATCGTCCCTCGGACCGAGCCGTCGTCGCCGAGATAGCAGCTCTTGAAAAAAAGGCAAAGAAAAGCCAGAAAGTCTTAGATAAATTAGAGAAGAAATTTGATGAGTCGTCTGCCGCCTTTTATGAAAAATATCAGACCGGTGAGTATGAGGGTGATGAAGACCGGAAAAAATGGGCCGACAAATATGCCTCCCATCTAAAACTTATCGAGCCCCTCGAAGAGCTGAAAAAGAAGGCCGAAGGGTTTACAGTTGCAAAAAGACTCGCCTTTATCCAGTGCGTGGGCTCCCGGGATTTCAGGTTTTATCCCTTCTGCTCCGGCTATTGCTGCATGCATTCCATCAAGGAAGCGGTCATCGCCCAGGAGCATGAACCTGAGACCCATTCGACTATCTTTGGGATGGACATCCGTGCCATCGGCAAGGGGTTTGAGGAATACAAGATACGCGGGGGTAATAATTCAAATATAACTTATGTCCGCGGTCGGATCGCTGAAATTACGGAAGGCCCCAACAATAATCCGGTGGTGACCTATGAAGATACCCGCGAGAGAAAGGTTGAAAGTCGGGAATTTGATATGGTTGTCCTGGCAACTGCGTGCGCTCCCACAAAAGGGATCGGCACCCTGGCAAAGACAGTAGGTGTTGAGTTGGATAAGTACAATTTCATAAAGACCGATTTCCTCTCTCCCGTTGATACAACGACCCCAGGTATTTTTGTCTGTGGCTGTGCCGAGTCCCCCATGGATGTTCCTGAATCCGTGGCTCAGGCATCAAGCGCCGCAGAACGTGCCGCGGAAACCGTGTTTCAATCGGAATTAGAAAAGGAGAAAGCCGTTGCCTGACAAGAAAGAAGACATCAGGATCGGGGTATTCCTCTGCCATTGCGGGTCTAATATTGCCGGATACCTTGATATGGAGGAACTTGAAGAATTTTCCAGGAAGCTTCCCCATGTGACTTTTGTGCTGAGAAATCTCTATACCTGCTCTGAGGGTGGGATTAATGAGATCAAAAAAGCGATAGAAGAGCAAAACCTCAACCGTGTGGTGGTCGCCTCCTGCACACCCAGGACCCATGAACCCCTGTTCCGGAGCTCCTGTGGTGAAGCAGGCTTGAACCCCTACCTGTTTGAGATGGTGAATATCAGGGATCAGTGCTCCTGGGTTCACATGAAGGAACAGGAGGCCGGAACCACCAAGGCAAAGGATCTGATCCGCATGGGCGTGGCCAAGGCAGCCCTGTTAGAGCCCCAGGAACCGATTATGTCCGAGGTGCAACGCCGGGCCTTGGTAATGGGTGGGGGCATAGCAGGGATGACGGCCTCACTCGCCCTTGCCAACCGCGGATATGAAGTGGTCCTTATTGAAAAGGAAGAAGCTCTCGGGGGAATGCTCAACAACCTCAACAAGCTGAGCCCCACTATGACCGATGCAGGTGCTCTGGCCGATGAAAAAATCAAGGCCGTAACCGGGCATCCCAACATTACCGTTTTTACAAAAGCCAAGGTCATCGAAGTCCGGGGATTTATAGGCAAGTATGATGTAGATATTGAAACAGAATCCGGTGTCACAAAAATCGACATCGGCGTGATTGTCGTGTCTACAGGGGGTCGAAACTTTGTGCCCGAAGGTCTTTATGGCTATGACGGAAAACGCGTCGTGACCCAGCTTGAGATGGAACAGCTTCTCAAAGATGGCCTGGATGCGGACATTAAAAACGTTGTCATGATCCAGTGCGTAGGAAGCCGCAATGAAGAAAGACCCTATTGTTCCAGAATCTGCTGCCAGACCGCAGTTAAAAACGCCATGCTGATCAGGGAGCAGAACCCGGACTCAAAGGTCTCTATCCTCTACCGGGATATGCAGATGTACGGTGTTGAAAATGAAGAGATGTTCCGCGATTCCAAGGCAAAAGGGGTCCGTTACATAAATTACGACCCTGCCAATCCACCTCAAGTGGAACCTGATAAGATCAGCGTATATCATCCTCTTTTTGGCCGGGATATGGATCTGCCCGCTGATCTCGTGGTCCTCTCCACACCCGTAGTATCACAGGAGGGAGCAGAGGAAACTTCTCAACTTCTCCGGGTCCCCATTGACGAAAATGGGTTCTTTCTCGAGGGACACGTCAAGTTAAAGCCTCTGGATTTCGCCACGGACGGCATATTTTTATGCGGCAGTGCGCGTTTTCCCGCCAATATCCGAGAGACCGTGGCCCAGGGTCTGGGTGCTGCATCCAGGGCCTCTATCCCCTTGGCCAAGGGGTCGATTGTGGTAGAACCGATCATTTCCGTTTTGGCCGACGAAGACGCATGCCGGGGTTGCGGTCTCTGCGTTGCGCTCTGTCCCTACGGGGCATTAGAGGTAAGGACTACTGAAAAGGGAAGGAAGGTCCATGTCATCGACGTGGCCTGCAAGGGGTGCGGCGTCTGCGCCGCCACCTGCTATCAGCATGCCTTGAGCATCAATTCCTTTACAGACAACCAGATTGAAGCACAGCTTGAGGCGTTTTTGGATTAATGATTGATAAAGCCGCAAAAAGGCGCAAAATTCACAAAAATTAAACACCTTAATATCAACAAGTTACAAACAAACCAAATTTGAAATTGGACTTTTACTACAACATCATTATTCAATTTTCAATTCCAAGGGGGTTTTGAATTGGCCGAATTCGTTCCTAAGATTTTAACATTCTGCTGCACCTGGTGAGGTTACTCCGCCGCTGATCTGGCTGGAGTTTCCAGACTACAATATACACCGGAAATCAAGATAGTCCGGCTCATGTGCACGGGCAGGGTTGATCCCGCCCTCGTGGCCAAGGCATTCAAAAAGGGGATAGACGGTCTTATGGTGGTGGGCTGCTACTTTGGAGACTGCCATTACATCACAGGTAATCACCAGGCAAAGGCCAAGATCGATATGACCCGCAAGCTCTTCAAATTCATCGGTCTTAATGAGGACCGCTTAGCCTTCCGGCAGTGTTCTTCGGGCGAGGCATCCGTGTTCGTGGAATTAGTCTCTGAATTCGATCAGAAGATCCTTGACATGGGCCCCCTCGGCGGAGACGGGGATAAGGTGAAGGCCCCCGAGATCTTCAAAAAACTCGAGGCCGCAGAGGCTGTGCTTGCCGGTGAAAAGATCAGATGGGTCATCGGAAAAAGGACACCGTTTCTTGAAACCGGCAATATGTATGGTGAGGTCTTCACCGAACATGAGTTTAATCGTGCCATTGATATGGTCATCGTAGAAGAGATGGAGGTCCAGGAGATTCTCGCCAGACTGAAGGAAACTGCCCGCTCAGTCAAAGACCTGGCTAATGATCTGGCCATTCCGCCGGCAAGGGTATTCCGATATATAACCGCTCTCAAACGAAAGGGGATGGTTGCCTTGGACAAGGTAGCCGGTCAAACACCAATATTTCAGTTAACAGGGCAAGAGGTGTAACACGGTGCAAGACAAAAAAGTATTGATTGTAGGCGGTGGGCTCGATGGTGTCAATGCCGCCCTTGAAAAGGCCGAAGCAGGCGCCCAGGTGACCATTATTGAGAAATTTCCGACCTTGGGCGCTGAGAGAATCCCAAGAGACCGGCTCATCAAACCGGATGACGCATTTGTAAATCCCGATCTAAATAAAGTGCGCAATCACGACAGCATCCAGGTCTTGACATACAGTAAAATCAAGAAGGTCCGCCGGGATAACGGAAAGGTCACTGCCCACATCCTCAAGCAAAGTCTCCGGGTGGACAACAGCAAATGTCACGACGGCAAGGCCTGCATCAAGGTCTGTCCAGTAAACATGTTTGACGACTTTGACGAATCCCTTAGTTTTCGTACGGCCGTAGATTATTTTAATCCGGCCACAGGCGAATATAATATCTTTAAGGAAGATATGCCCGTTTGCCAGCAGGCATGCCCCGTCAATCTCGATATCCGAACCTACGTGGGTCAGATTGCAGACGGGAAACACCTCGACTCCCTCGCCACCATCAGGGACAGGCTGCCACTTCCAGGCAGCATAGGCCGGGTATGTCCTCACCCATGCGAAACGGCCTGTAACCGGCAGTATCTCGATGAACCGATCAGTATCTGTTTCCTCAAACGTTACGTTGCAGACGTGGAGTTAAATAAAGAGATCGAACCGGTCTATGAGACCCCGGAGAAAAAACTGTCCGAAAAGATTGCAATCATCGGGGCGGGACCGGCTGGACTTACCTGTGCATACCACCTCGCAAGGCAGGGATATGAGAATATCACTATTTATGAGACCCTTCCCGTACCGGGTGGCTATCTATGGGTGGGGATCCCGGAATATCGACTCCCTAAGAAACTCCTCCAGCGCGAGGTGGACCTCATTGCCAATATGGGCATAGATATCCAGTACAACAAACGGATTGGCAAAGATGTATCTTTTGAAGACCTGAAAAAGAACAATGCTGCAGTATTCATTGGGGCAGGCTGCCATCTCGGCCTCAAGCTGCGGGTTCCGGGTGAAGATGAATATGAAGGAAAAGGGATCGTTGACTGTGTTACCTTTCTGAGAGACCAGGCCCTCGGTAATCCCATAGACACCAAGGGGAAGCTCATCGTTATAGGGGGTGGCAATGCGGCCATTGACTCTGCCCGCGTTGGCTGGCGTATGGGCTTTGATGAGGTCTATATCCTCTATCGAAGGACCAAGAAGGAGATGCCTGCCAACCCGTGGGAAATCGACGCGGCCGAGCACGAAGGAGTCATCATACAGTATCTGGCAGCGCCCGTGGAAATCTTAGGGAAAGACGGAAGGGTCTCCGGGATGAAATGTATCAAGATGGAATTGGGCGAGCCTGATGCATCGGGCCGCCGGCGCCCGGTCCCAATTGAAGGATCAGAGTATGTTATTGATGCCGAGACCATTGTTCCCGCCCTCAGCCAGGCCGCAAATCTCGAATTCTTAGGTGAAGATCACGGTCTTGATATTAACCGTTGGAATACATTCGATATAGATGAAGAAACAGGTGCAACTAACATCCAGGGAGTGTTTGCCGGCGGTGACGTGGTAACAGGGCCAGATATCGCCATCCGTGCGGTCGCGGCCGGTAAGAAAGCGGCCGAGGGCATTCATGAATACCTGAGGAGCAAATAGATGATTTACGAAAAGGAAAACCGCTATATTATCCCCTTTGATGATGTGCCTTCTCCCAGGGCTGAGATGCCGGAGATCTCTGTGGATGAAAGAAGGGGGAATTTCGTAGAGGTTGAGACAGGGTTCCCTGAAAATATATCCGTCCAGGAAGCCAAACGATGCCTAAGTTGCCGGCGCTGCTTAGGGTGTGCCCTCTGCTGGGCCGAATGCGAGCCTGAAGCAATCGATTTTTCTATTCCGGATGAGGAATTAGATCTGGAATTTGATGACGTTATCATCACAAAGGGTCAGGACAACGCCTTTTACCCGATTGATTCCAAATTAGGTTTCGGGAGTTACGCAGACGTAATCACAGACATCCAGTTCGAACGTATGCTCTCACCCACCGGCCCCACTGACGGTATGGTGGTTTCCCCTCTGGATGGAGAGATCCCAAAACGTATGGCCATCGTCCAGGGTAACCCCGATAGTGAGGACGACCAAATCCTCTCCTCTCTGATCTTAGGTGTAAACGAATCGATCATTGCCCTTGACAGGACAAAAGAATTAGAGGTTGTTCTAATCTCTCCCATCAACCAGGCCTTCAAAGAACAGTTCCTATCAGAGGCAGAGCAGGTCTCCGGACTCAAGATGGTGGAAGGGGCACCCGATTCTATTGAAAGAGACAGGGAAGGGAATCCCCTGACCCTCGACTACTCTGAAAACGGCAAGCAGAAAAACGAACCCTTTGATTTGATTGTAATACTTACAAAACCAAGAATATCATCGGAGATAGAATCCTTGAGCAGAAGGCTCGAAAAATCTGTTCAATGATTCCGGATCTTAGAGCACAAAGAACATTTGTTTAGAACGGAGATCGTGTTGAGATTTCAACCCTTCTCCGTTTTTTTATAAAGATCTGCTAAATCCTTTATTATATAATGAAAAGCGGTAATATTTTTTCAGTTTTTTAAATCCCTTTATTGACAAACTCGTAAAAAGTCACTGACCCGTTTTCGTCATTCCCGCGAACGCGGGAATCCAGTAAAACCAACCAGTTCTGGACTCCCGCGTTCGCGGGAGTGACGGCCTTGGAGACTTTTTACAGAACCATTTTTATTGGAATCCAGAGAAAAGTGGGCGAAATGGTTTGACTTTGAAGGAGATCTTCTATATTATAAAATGTTAAAAGTTTAGAGATGTTTGAAATAGAGGCTTATAACTATGACCTGCCCCAGGATCTAATAGCGCAGGTTCCGGCTCCAAAGCGGGATCAGTCCAGGCTCCTTGTGGTAGATCGTTCAAGCGCCTCTTTTAAGGATAATCAGTTTTTCGATCTGCCCTCCCTGCTTCAGCCTGGCGATCTCTTAGTGGTGAACAACACCAAGGTTGTCCCTGCTCGCATTTTTGGCCATAAAGAGAGCGGCGGCCGGGTAGAAATATTAGTCTTGGAGCACCCGTATTTTAAAAACGACAGGGATTTAAGGAACTACGGGGATTCAAAAAAAGGAGACCTAAAAAAAGAGGGATCTGCGACGCGGCTATGCCTGCTAAAATCATCCAGGCGGCCAAAGCGTGGGAGCCTCTTATTTTTTGATTCAGGTGTATCGGGGGAAGTAAAGGCTCTACATGATGACGGGCTTGTGACGATCTCCTTTAAAGGAGATCTTGGGATAGACACCCTCCTTGTTGAAAAAGGGCTTATGCCTCTTCCACCCTATATCAAACGAGGGGAAAAGAGTACTCTTTCAGATCTGGACAAGGAAAGATACCAGACAGTCTATTCTGAAAGGGAGGGCGCTGTCGCAGCGCCCACTGCAGGGCTTCATTTTACGACAGATCTCCTCAAAAGGCTTAGAACAAGAGGGGTTTCCACTGTTTCGTTGACCCTTCATGTGGGCCATAGCACCTTCCGTCCCGTCAAGACAAAAGATATCAGGCAGCACCGTTTGGGCCACGAATATTACTTGATTGAGGCCGAAACAGCAACTCGGATAAATGAAACTAAGAAAAATGGAGGACGGGTTCTTGCTGTAGGCACCACAGTGGTTAGAGCCCTGGAAAGCGCCTCGGCGTCAGATGGGTCTCTCCTTCCCGGAGCGGGGAAGACCGATCTCCTGATCACCCCCGGGTTTGTTTTTAATGTCGTAGACGTACTTATAACCAACTTTCATTTGCCAAAAAGCTCCCTGCTCTTCTTAGTGTCCGCCTTTGCCGGCCCTGATTTGATAAAAAGGGCATATGAACGGGCCGTTGAAAAAAAATACAGATTTTACAGCTACGGCGATTCTATGTTGATACTGTAGGGATTGAGGGATTGAGGAATTGAGGGATTGAGTAATTGAGGGATTGAGGGATTGCCCGATGACCCGATTCCAGTCGAAATTTGGAATTCACGATAACGCATAAATCTGAGGATTGCAGGGCCAGAACAGGGGAAATCAAAACCGCCCACGGAGATTTTGAAACACCGGTGTTCATGCCGGTAGGGACCAAAGGGTCAGTTAAGGCCGTATCGCCCGAGGACTTGGATGAAGCAGGCGCCAGAATTATTTTGGCAAACACCTACCATCTGTACCTCAGGCCGGGTCACCATACAATCGGGCGGTTAGGCGGCCTGCACCGATTTATGAACTGGCCACGGCCCATCCTGACAGATAGCGGGGGTTTCCAGGTCTACAGCCTTACACCCCTTAGAACCATAACTGACAAAGGAGTAATATTTCAGTCCCATATTGACGGGTCAAAACATTTCATCGGGCCTGAAGAGGCTATTGATATTCAAGAGACCCTGGGTGCGGACATCATTATGGCCTTTGACGAATGTGCGCCCTATCCCTCTGATTATGAATATGTAGAGAGGTCTGTTAAACTAACGACTTCATGGGCCCGCAGGTCACTCGATCGCAAAAAGCGTAATGATCAAGCCCTTTTTGGCATCGTACAGGGTGGCATGTACGCAGACTTGAGGGAGATCAGCGCCCGGGAATTAGTTGAAATGGGATTTGAAGGCTATGCATTGGGGGGGCTTTCAGTGGGGGAAGATCGATCTACCAGGCAGCGGGTGATCGGCGAGACAATAAACTTTCTCCCCGAGGATAAACCCGTTTACCTGATGGGCGTCGGAACCCCGGAGGACATCGTAGATGCCGTCAATCTCGGGATTGACATGTTTGACTGCGTAATGCCGACCCGAAATGCCAGGAATGGCACACTGTTCACCTCTGCAGGTAAAATGACCATTAAGAACGCAAAATATGCGGAGGACGGAAGGCCTGCTGATGAGAATTGTGATTGCTATACCTGCTCTAATTATTCCAGGGCTTATCTGAGGCATCTTTTTATGGCGAGGGAGATTTTATCTTATAGATTGAATACAATCCATAATCTCTCATATTATTCTCGTTTGATGGCAGACCTGCGAACTGCTATTAGAGAAGAAAGGATTGCAGAATATAGCGCTAAACTTTACAGGTCTTACAGAAAAAACCATTAACCAACAGGAGGTTTTGTGATGAATTTTTTGGCACATGCTATGGGAGGGTTTGGCAAAGGTGAAGGCGGAGAAGGGGGTGGTTTTGGAGCATTTCTGCCACTTATTCTTATGTTTGCGATTTTCTATTTCCTGCTCATCAGACCCCAGCAGAAAAAGGCCAAGGCGCATAAACAACTGCTTGCATCTATAAAAAAAGGAGACCGGGTTGTCAGTTCCGGTGGACTCCACGGTGTTGTAACCGGTCTCACTGACGAAGTGGTGACCATGGAGATAGCGCCCAAAATCAGGGTCAAGGTATCAAGGGGTTCTATCTCGGGTGTGGCTGGGCATGCACAGTAGCTTTTCGCCATTGGTCATTGTGCATTGGTCATTTGAACTAATGACTAATTACAAATGACTAATCACTAATGACTAAACTTATCGGGGAGTAACACGTGTCTAAGAGTTTAACGTGGCGTGGCATAATCGCCTTATTCGCAATTCTGGCAGCACTGGTATATCTTGTCCCTTCTCTAACCGGTGGACTTCCTGGCTGGTGGTCAAGCCTCCTGCCAAAGGATAAAATCCGTTTGGGTCTTGACCTGCAGGGGGGAATGCATCTTGTCCTCGAAGTACAGGCATCCAAAGCCGTTGAAAATCACCTCGAAAGGGTAGTGGAGGAGCTGAAACGGGATTTGCGGAAGGACAGGGTGCGGTACCTTCAAATGAAGCGGGATGGGCTGGACGGAATAGAGATAACCCTTATGCGTCCGGAGGACAAAGAGGTCTTTCTGGAGATGGTGGCGGAAGGTTACCCTGATTTCAGCGTAGAATCCATGCCGGATAAGGAGGGCAACCCGGTTTTTCAGCTTGTGCTGGACCCAAAGGCCCGGATCCGTATCTTGAAGATGGCGGTGGATCAGGCCTTAGAGACCATCAGAAACAGGATTGACCAGTTCGGAGTCAGTGAACCGGAGATCCGGCCCCAGGAGGATAACAGGCTTCTGATTCAACTACCCGGAATAAAAGATCCCAAAAGGGCTATCGCCCTGATCGGCAAGACCGCTCTTCTGGAATTCAAGTTGGTTGACGAAGAGCATAGCGTTGAAGAGGCACTTAAAGGGAAAATCCCCCCTGGCACTGAGATACTCTACCAGGTTTCCATTGATCCTAAGAGCGGGCGACAAAAAAAGATTCCTTATCTTCTTAAAAAAAGGACCGCCCTGACCGGGGAATATATAACAGATGCCAGAGTACAGATAGACAGCCGGTACAATGAACCATACGTCTCTCTCTCATTTGACGCCAGGGGCGCAAGACTCTTCGAGCAGATAACCGGTCAAAACATTAAAAAAAGATTGGCGATCGTCCTTGACAACAGGGTCAATTCTGCACCGGTCATTCAGGATAAAATCTCGGGTGGAAAGGCCCAGATCACAGGACGCTACACAATGGATGAGGCCAGGGATCTGGCGATCGTACTGAGGGCTGGAGCGCTACCCGCTCCTGTCAAGATTATCGAGGAACGGACAGTCGGGCCCTCTCTCGGAAAGGATTCAATTGAAAAGGGCTTCAAGTCGATGCTCATAGGCGGTGCAATCGTCATCCTTTTTATGATAATTTATTACGGTCTGTCGGGTGTCATCGCCGATTTTGCACTTATCCTGAACATCCTTTTTATTATGGCAGGGCTTGCCTTTTTCAGCGCCACCCTGACTCTGCCCGGAATCGCAGGAATCATTCTCACTATCGGCATGTCAGTTGACGCCAACGTGTTGATCTTTGAGCGCATCCGGGAGGAGCTGAGATTGGGTAAAACACCTCGGGCTTCCATTGACGGTGGATACAGCAAGGCCCTTGTCACCATCCTGGATGCCCAGGTTACAACATTAATCGCCGCACTCGTTCTCTTTCAATTCGGCACCGGACCGGTAAGAGGATTTGCCGTGACCCTCAGTATCGGAATTCTGGCCAGCCTGTTCACTGCCATCTTCGTAACCAGAATCATATTCGATTATATGTATGTACAGCGGAACATGAAAAGGATCAGTATTTAAGACGAAATAAGGGATTGTGCCGATTGCGGATTTCGGTACAAATGACAAATGACCAATTCGGAGTCAATAAATGCAATTCATAAAGCCAGGTATTAACATTGATTTTATCGGAAAGCGCCGTATCGCATTCGTCTTTTCCTGCGCGATGATCCTTGCCACCATTGTTCTGCTCATTTGGAGAGGTGGACCCAACTATGGTGTGGATTTTTCCGGTGGTGTGCTGGTCCAGGTTAAGCTGCCACAAAACACATCTCCTTCTGAAATCAAAAAAGCCCTCAGACCGGTTCAATTAGAGGACAGCATTGTCCAGGAATTCGGCGAACACGAACAATCCGAGTACCTGATCCGGATCAGGAAAACAAATGTTGAACTGACAGGTTTAAGCGACCGGGTTGAGCAGGCCCTTAATATGGCATTCGGAAAGGGAGTAGAAATGAGGCGGGTGGAGATGGTAGGGCCCAAGGTAGGCAAAGACCTGAGACAAAAGGCCCTGTTTGCCATCTTTTATGCCCTCCTTTTTATTGCCATTTATATCTCGGGTCGATTTGAATTGAAATGGTTAATGTCCATCATAATGGCGATTTCTTTAGCCTTTGTTGTTTATATTACATCCACATTCGGCGTCAGCGTAACCTGGCTCATCGTGATGGCCCTGCTCGTTACGCTCGGCCTGTGTTGGTTCTTAAATCTGAAATATGCCTTAGGGGCTATAATCGCCCTCGTGCATGATGTTACCATCACTGTTGGCGTCTTTGCCTTGACAGAGAGGGAAATATCTCTTTCAATCATTGCAGCCTTTCTCACCATAGTCGGATATTCCCTGAACGACACCATTATTGTCTTTGACAGAATACGGGAGAACTTGCGACGTTTCAGGAGAAGACCCTTTGAACAGACCATGAATATTAGTATAAATCAAACTCTAAGTCGAACCATTCTCACATCCACAACTACCTTGGTAGTCGTCCTGGCCCTCTTTATCTTAGGCGGTGGAGTTATTCATGACTTTGCATTTGCCCTATTGGTTGGGATAGTTGTAGGGACCTATTCGTCTATCTTTGTGGCAAGCCC
>PVMK01134109.1_pt1 | contig 66498 bp, 63 predicted proteins | sample 1853481 | NCBI WGS metagenome assembly PVMK01 (sample SAMN08533507, study PRJNA380276) | Marine sediment metagenome, whole genome shotgun sequencing project.
CTATCTTTCTTTTTCTCAAATGGAATAGACCCTGAATATGCTGTTATTGGACGTGTTGCCCGTAAAATCTGGGCAAAGGCCATGAAGCATAAGTATGGTGCCAATCCAAGAGCCCAAATGCTCAAGTACCACATTCAAACATCAGGGCGTAGTTTACATGCCCAGGAAATAGATTTCAACGATATTCGGACAACACTTCAGGCGCTGTATGCCATTTACGACAACTGTAATTCTTTACACACCAATGCCTATGACGAAGCCATTACCACACCAACCGAGGAATCGGTGCGCCGTGCTATGGCGATTCAGCTCATTATAAATAAAGAGTTGGGATTGGCAAAAAACGAAAATCCTATCCAGGGGTCTTTTATTATTGAGGAACTAACCGATTTGGTGGAAGAGGCCGTCCTTGTTGAATTCGACAGGATTACCGAACGTGGCGGTGTTCTGGGGGCCATGGAAACCATGTACCAGCGTTCTAAAATCCAGGAAGAAAGCCTTTATTACGAAACCTTAAAACACAATGGTGAATTTCCAATTATTGGAGTAAATACCTTCTTAAGCTCCAAGGGCTCGCCAACCATTATACCCCGGGAAGTAATTCGCGCCACGGCGGAGGAAAAACTATTTCAGATTAAAACCCTGGAAAACCTTCATAAGGATAATGATACGCAGTCATTATTAAAGGACTTGCAGCATAAAGCCATTAATAATGAAAACATTTTTGAAGCCTTAATGGAGGTTTGTAAAAAATGCTCCTTGGGCCAGATCACCAATGCCTTATTTGACGTTGGAGGGCAGTATAGACGCAATATGTAAGCAGCGAACCACTTTTTGATTTTCAAAAAGTGTGTGAGTCGCTTATCAGGAAATTGTTTAAAAACCTTCAAGACAGTATAACTAAAGGCTTCAATAAGATGTTTTAAATATAATTATCCAATTTTACTGGGTAGATTTCCAGACTAAAAGCATAAAATCTGCTATTTACCTAATAATCAACCATATCTCCCAATTATTTCTGAATCGTACCAGATATTACTTCACTATTTAATACAAACCAAATTTTCATTTTCTTAAAGCTCTAAAACCATATCAAATTAACAAATGGATAATGAAAAAGATTAGGCTTTTAGGACTGTTGTATGTTTTGGTATTTACGTCATTAACGATCGCTCAGCCTTCAAATAATTTATGCTTAGGAGCCATAGAATTGACTGTTGGTGCTACATGCAATAATACTTTAGTTACTATTAATGGTACTGAGACGCTCGTTGCATTACAAACCCGGGCTGCGCCAGCTATGCGGGGGGTGATTTATGGTATAAAGTTCAAATTCCCGCATCTGGGAATGTAGCTATAGAGGGTTCATACAACGCTACAATTATGACCATCGTAGGTATGGCCCATTTACAAAGGGAAATAATTGCGGCGAATCTATCCTTTTTATTATGTAATGCTATTCTGGGTGAAGGTAATTTTCCCAGAGCAGGAGTCCCAGGCGACTCCCAATGAAATAGCTATATATTAGGGTATGGGAAGTGGGTAATGATCTAACGGGATCTTTTAATTTATGTGCTATACGAAATTGACTCCACCCGCAACAATGATAAACATTTTGGGAGCCGTCAGAACTGCTTGTAGAGAATCAACTGCGAAAATATCCAGGTTGAACTGCAGGGAACAGAAACGTATTCTTCGGTTGCAGACCCAGAGTGTACTACTTACAATGGTGGAGATCTGTGGTATAAGTTAAACCTGCCTGCATCTGGAGACGTAGTCTGTGCAGCACTTCCAATTATGATGGGTCCATAAATGATACAGGAATGGAGATTTATGAAGTTTCTGAAACCGTAATGAAATATCCCTGATTGATTGTGCATGATGACGGAAATGGGGATTCGGAAGGATTTGAAAAAATATCTGTTTCCGGGTCTGAGGGGACGAGATTAAAATTAGAATTTGGGCAACTAAATAATGAGGGAAATGGATTTTTTAATCTATGCGCATTTGACCCTTTAGCCATGGGAATATCGAATACTGAAACAGACAATTTATTTAATATCTTTCCTAATCCTGCAAAAACTGTGGTCACCATCAAATTGCAAGAATCAATTGTCGGATCGAGTAACCGAGCCAAAATATATGATATTTTGGGAAAATTAGTGTCACACGCTCAAATTGAATTTGAAAACAAAGTATCACAGCTCGATGTTTCGGGGCTAAATAGCGGCGTATATTTTATCCAACTAAATAACGGCCAAAAAACCAGCACTAAAAAACTCATCATTGAGTAAATTTTCTTATGCATAATTTGGGTTTAATCGCAACTACTTGTTTATCCATTATATTTTATCGTGTTGGCGAGTTAATTGTAGCTCACAAATCTTGATAGTATTTTCAATTTAAGTTAATTTCTTTACCTTTAGAAAAATACTACGATTATGATCAGATCATTACTATTCTCGCTTGTTTGCCTGACCTCATTTGCGCAGCAATTACCGGTAAAAGCCTTTGGTTGGAGGGACCTTAATTGATGGCTATGGTTCCACGCCCATACAAAATAGTGTTATTATTATTGAAGGTGAAATGATCAAGGCCATAGGGACTATAGAGACTTTGGATATTCCGGAAAATGCCGATATTATTTCGACAGAAGGCATGTCGGTTCTGCCCGGTTTGTGGGATATGCATGTCCATACCATGATCAATGGTCATGCCGATTACTCGTATTGGGATAAGGTCTATCCGCCAATACTGGAAGACGTGATCATGCCCTCTTCGGCAGAGCAATTATTAATGGCCGGTGTAACCAGCGCCAGGGATCTGGGGGCCCCCCTAAAAGAAAGTATTTCGGTGAGAGACCGTATTAATAATGGAGAAATTCCCGGGGCGACCTTGTATGTTTCCGGTCCATTTATTCAAAAGAAACCCTATCCCGGAACGGAGGCCTTCCGTTGGGGCATTAATGGTGTGGAAGACGCTAAGAATAAAATCAAGAAGCTCGCCGACGCAGGGGTAGATTGTGTGAAGTTGATCGACCAGGACCAAATGACGAAGGCCGAATTAAAGGCTGTTGTGGATACAGCACATAAATATAATTTAAAGGTTGTCGCTCATGGGCATCGTCCCCAGGAAATTAGAATGGGACTACAGGCGGGTGTGGACTGTTTTGAGCATACCGGATTATCATCGGCGCCCAGATATCCCGATGATGTCATGGAGGCCATAAAAGAACGTACTGCACAAATGAATTTAGGGCCATTATTTTGGTGTCCAACGGTAGAAGGCCTGTTCAATTATGAATATGTACGGGACAATGGCGAGCATTTGGACAACGATTCCTGGCACAGAGGGCTACACGATACCATTATTGCCGATATTAAAAATAGCTTCAGGCACAAAGACCGCCTTCCTTATTTTCAATTAACGCCTGTACGCAAGCCCACTTTAGAAACAAAGATCAAACAACTTATAAATGCTGGTGTTGTACTAATGATTGGTACGGATAGCGGTATTCCTATGAAATTCCATAGCCAGTCCACATGGAATGAGTTGGATGTTTGGGTTAATGAATTTGGTATCGATCCTATGTATGCTATACGTGCCGCTACCTACTGGCCTTCATTATGGATGGGTGTGTCCAATGAAGTAGGAACGGTTACAGAAGGGAAGTATGCCGATATTATTGCCGTAAAAGGCGATGTGTTGCGACATATCGACCTGTTACAGGATGTTGATATCGTTATCAAGCACGGTAAACAATATAAATAACACATAGGTCTGAATAGTTGTCTTTAAGCGTATGACAGATTTGTAGAATTCCAGAAACAGTACAAATTGATCCTCGTTATTCAGAGTTAATTTTCGTAAATTTATAGTAGTAAAATGCATCTTTTTTAAAGATTCTGCGTCTTATATATGTAACTAAAAATATAATTATTATGAAAAATAAAGAATGTACCTGCGCTTGCGAAAGTTGTGCAAACAGACAATGCCAAAACTGTACCTGTGAAAGCTGTACCTGTACTGGCTGTAATTGCTAATTTAAAATTTGAATTGAGGGTTGTTAAATTAACAGCGCTCTTTAATTTGAAGAATGACAACACAACATATTTGGGATACCTATTGACAAGATGTAAAACAATTTATTTTATCAAAAATAAAAGATGAAAGCATTGCTAATGATTTGTTGCAGGAATCCTTTATAAAAATTCACACTTAAATAAACACATTAAAAGATCAGGAGAAACTCAAATCCTGGATTTTCTCCATTGCGAGAAATACAGTTATAGATTACATTAGGCATAATCCGAAATCGAAAGAATATTTGGAGAATGATTCTATTTATGATGAAGAAGAAATTGTGCATAACGAAAAGGATTGTTTACAAGGTATTATAAAACGATTACCAAAAAAATATAGAGATCCTTTATTTCTTTCAGACATAAAAGGGATGAAACAGGCTGAAATTGCAATACAGCTGAAATTGCAATTATCTACAACAAAATCTCGAATTCAACGCGCCAGAAAACAAATAGCTCAAGGTTATATGGAATGCTGTGATTTTAAATTGAACCAAAAAGGATTTCTTGTTGGTGAAGTTAAAGATAAGGCAAATTGTAAAATTTGTAGTTAGTGTGAAGATTACTAATTTCACTAACTATTTTCACACTCTTTTTCCTTTCTTCTGCGTTAAAATTATCAGCAGTAGCACTGCTATTCCCTCAAATTTTGCCTCGTAAAAAGAAAAAATAGCAACGAAAATTTAGTCATCCAATTTAGTAATCTTCACACTAGGATTTTATAAGGTCATAGCCCAAAGCCTTTGCAAATTGCTGAATTTTTTAAGTTCCCGTCGTAAAACGAGCAAAAAATCCCGCCCGTCGCTATTACTATATTCCAGGCGCCTGCAGTTTTTATTTAATAACCGTGTAAGTCGCCTTATCGATGCCACATGTTTGCGTTTTTTTTCAGAAGAAGGCTCTACTTCCGCCTTTATAATTTCCGGTACTAACGATTCCGATTGTTGCACAATATCTCCCGAAAAATATATATGCTCATCTTCGGTTCCATCCAGGCGCAAGGGCGCCAGATCACTATTTAAATAGGTTGATATTTTTCGCGATAACGAAAAAATCTCTATTGCCTTTTTATAAATAGGCAAAGATGATAAATGAGAAGGTGCAGTGTACAACATAATTTCTATAGCAATTACACAAAATTAAGTCGTTAATTGAAATTAGACATTTAATAATTAAAGCATAATAGTTAATTATATTAAATTATTATTATTTTTATGCCCAATTACTTTAAAAATGAAATTAGACATTATAAACTGGAATATTCTGGATTGTTTGCAAGAAAATTCCCGACATTTCAATACCGAAATTTCTAAACGCGTTGGGATATCTTCCCCTGCGGTGGCCGAGCGTATACGTAAAATGGAAGACGCAGGTATTATCGAAGGTTATTTCACGAAACTGTCCTATTTTGAAACGGGACATCAGTTAAAAGCCATAATCACTTTACGTGCTTTTATGGGCCGGTTAAAACCATTTTTACAGAAAGTAACTACCTTTAAGGAGGTCATGAATTGCTACAGGATCACAGGCAATGAGAATATTGTCCTTAATGTCATCTTAAGAGACCAAAAACATTTGGAGCAATTTATAGATCAGTTAATTACTTATGGTGAAACCAAAACACAGATCGTACTTTCGGATGTTATAGAAAACAGCCCGATAGTAAGACCTGGTTAAAATTAATTCTTGATTCCGGGTTGTTTTAATTCCCAGTTATTTTTTGCCTTTTCTGCATCGACCATAGCCTTAACATCTGCCAGCAATCGTTTTGCATCATAGATCACACCATCCTTAATCGTATATTTTACACCTCCAACACGAACCACTTCATTATCTTCGGTTAATTTAATCGCACCTGTACCATAGAGGCTTTTAAGGTTGACCAATGGATTCTCTTCAAGTATGACAAAATCGGCCAGTTTTCCTATTTGAACAGATCCGATCTTATCATCCCATCCTAAGGCTTCGGCACCATTAAGTGTGGCCGAACGAATTACTTCTAAAGGATGAAACCCGGCTTCACGTAATAATTCAAGTTCACGGATGTAAGCGAAGCCGTAAAGCTGATAGATAAATCCGGAATCGGAACCCGTGGTAACGCGTCCTCCGCGATTTTTATATTCATTAATAAAGGACATCCAAAGCCGAAAGTTCTCTTTCCATTCAATTTCCTGTTCCGTGCCCCAATAATGCCAGTAAGAACCATGAGATATTTTACTGGGTTCGTAAAATTTCCAGAGCGAAGGCAAGGTATAATCTTCATGCCATTCTGCCCGGCGTGCCCGGTGTAAATCCCGACTGGCCTCATAAATATTAAAGGTAGGATCCAATGTGAAATCAAGTTCCAACAATTCGTCCATGACCTTATTCCAATGTTCCGAATAAGGTTTAGCGGCTTGTTTCCATAACTTACCGGCCTCCTCAAAACGATGCTGCTCATTCTGGTAATTGTATTCCAAAGGGTAATCCTGTACCGTTCTATCGTCAAATAAGGCTTCGGGCAGTCCATACCAATGTTCCATGGTTGTCAACCCGGCACGGGCCGAATGGAGTACATTCCAACGTGCGACGCTTAATTGCGCATGATGGCAGGCTGAGCCTAAGCCCAGTTTTTTGTTTTCGTCTAAAGCAGCAGCCATTATTTCCGGCTCGGCGCCGAAAAATTTAATGCCGTCAGCTCCTTTTTTCGCATTGGCACGGACCCAAGTTCTGGCCATTTCAGGAGTGCTTAAAGGGGCATCATTCAACGGATTGAAGGTAGCGCTGGATTGCCCGAAACCGGTATAACCAAATATTCGAGGCGCTACAATTTCATGGGAATTACTTTTACGTTTCAGGTCATTGGTATAATCCACTCCACGACCGCTGGGTTCTCTTACTGTCGTTACACCGTGGGCCATCCAGAGCTTAAAAACATATTCCGACTCGGCTCCTTGGGCATCACCACCTATATGGCCATGCATATCGATAAAACCCGGTAGCAAATACATGCCGTTGGCATCGAGTTCATGCCCGCCCTGTTTTAATTTAGGCCGATCATCCGGATCAATTTCCACTCTCGGATAACCTACAACCTTCATAGAGACGATTTTGGAGTTCTCGACCACAATATCCATCGGGCCCCGTGGTGGAGATCCATCTCCGTTAATTAAGGTGACACCTCTTATTATAAGTTGCGAGTAAGGACCATCACCGAGATAAGTGTCTTGCGAGTATCCTTGTATGAACAAAAGAAATACAAATAGAGTGCTTATTTTTTTTATCATGATTATATGTTGGAATTAATTATCGTCTTTTGGAACGGATATTTTGCTTCCTAAAAATACAGCATTTAAAAATAAACGGTTGGTTCCGTACCAGGATCCTCTGAAATTGGGATTATCGGCGAACATTATAACACGACCTTTACCCAAAGGACTTACAATTAAGGATGCCGAAGGCTTTAAAAAAATATTTAAATTGTCATTAGAAATAAATCCATCAATATGAGGGTTTGCGGTATATTTTGCCACAGTGGAATATTCATTCTTACTTGGTGACAAAAAGACCTCATTATTTTTATATACGGGAAGAGAAGATGAACGATAACCAAATCCCAAAGGGTGGGTAACATCCAAATCGACTTCAAAAATGGCTCCGCCTACCTTTTCACGTCCTAAATGCTCGGAGGCATCAACATAAGGTAATCGTTTCACTATTTCGGTTTTCGTACTGTCTTTTTCCTTTTCTGTAAGTTTTTCTTCAACCAATTTTTTCTCCACGGCCCATTTTGAAGCATTTGCAATGGTGATCAAGGTATTGCCCTGAGAAGTCCACCGGGTTATTTTTTGTCGCTGTAAAGAATCCAATTGATTGTAGTTGCCCGAAACCATAATTAAGGTATTATATTTATCCAGAGATGCATTCTTAAGGTTGCGCATTTGTAATTTAGTAACAGGCATGTTTATCCGGGTATCAAAGAGATGCCAGACCTCACCGGCTTCATAAGAGCTCACGCCATTTCCAACTAACAAGGCGGCCTTGGGCTTGTCAAGGTTTACAAAATTTCGGCTTCCCAAATCGACTCCTTTGGTGCTGAATCCGGTATTAACGGCAAACAGCGGGACATCGTATTTGTTTTGAGCCTCGGAAACAATGTTATAAACTTCGTCACTTGATTTTTTTTGTTTGCTTACCGGGACCAGGATACTCCCATAATTAAACGCTTTATTACCGTTCGCGGTTTTAATGCTAAAGGGTTTAAAGGCCGCCGCTACCTTTATGTCTTTGGATTGCAGATAATATATTGCGGCAGGAGCATTATAATCATCACCATCGATAATGTAGGCGTAAGAAGATCTTTGAACTCTTGCAACATTTACAAGGTTGGCAGTTGATGTAATTTCCTCTCCTATCATGGCAGATCTTAAGCCTCTATATTTAATGTTGTAGAAATTAACCACACTCCAGGCCGATGCATCATAAAAAACACTATCCCGGAATTTGGTATAGGTCTCAAACATGGTTTGGACCATTCTGTGTTGTGGTTGTTTTAAAGGCACAATATATTTCTCACCTTGTTTATAGACCTTAATTTTATGGAGAAGAAGTTTATCAATAAAGGCTTTGTTTCTGTTCATATCGTAGGCATCCCCAAATTCGTAAGCAGAAAATCCTGTTTTCGCTTTTTTGGTTACGGCCGATTTAAAGAAATCCTGCTGGTACTTTCGTAATGTAGCCTTATTTTCAACAGAAGCTTTAATGGTTGCAATACTGGAAACATATTGATTTCTAATAGTAAAAGGAAAGGATATCGTACCATAATCGGTATCCTGAAGATGTCCCCTGGAACTTGCCTGCTCAAACAATAATGCCAATCCCCCTTGTAAATCGGGATAGGAGGATCCATATCCGGGATATGTACCATCGAAAGCTTCTTTTGTAAAATAGAAGGATCCAATATTATCCAAGGCATTGGAAAAATAAGGCGCAAATAAATTGTTTAGGGCTTCATAATTTTCTTTGGGCATAATAGGATCTTGAGAACCAATGGGTTTCATGGGTTCAAAGAAGTAATTGCTATTGGTTCCCATCTCATGAAAATCGGTAACGACATTGGGATACCATTCATGGTACCAGGTTAATTTGCCACGGCTTTCCGGATGTACGGCCAATAACCAATCCCTGTTAAGGTCGAACCAGTAATGATTTGTTCTCCCCCGTGGCCAGGCTTCATTGTGTTCGGCATCAATGCCATCGGAAACCAACGAATTCGATTTAAACTGATTGGCCCATTGAGTATGCCTGTCCCTGCCGTCAGGGTTTATCGTGGGATCGATAAAGATCACACTGTTGTTGAGGTAATTTAAAACCTCATCACTGTTGGATGCCACCAGGGTATAAGCCGTGAGCATTGCTGCTTCCGAACTGGAGGGTTCATTGCCGTGTACATTATATCCTAAATTTATAAAAACAGGAACCTCACTGTAATTAGTCGGTGATTCTTCAGGATTAGTAAAAGACAAATGCTGCGTTTTTAAATTGTCGAGATTACCTAGGTTTTCTTCCGAACTGACCGTTAAAATAACCAACTTACGATGTTCGTGTGTTTTACCATAAATTGTTATTGAAGCTCTATCTGAAAGTTCGGCAAGCCTGGTGAAATAAGATACTATTTGATCGTGCCTGGTATGTTGCTCACCTATAGGGTAGCCCAGAAAAGTTTCCGGTGACGGAATATTGGAATCGAAAGGGGCTTTATCTTTAAAAAAATAATCCTGAGCAATCAATGAGAAGGTCAATAAAAACAGGACAAGGGTCAGTGCTAATTTTTGGACTGGCATTATTTTGATTTTTAGAGCTGGAAGATAGAAAATAATGCAGACAATTTAAGTTAAACTTTATTAAAATTGAACTTAGCATAAATCATATTTTGTTAATTTGGCAGGCGCATGAATATATTTAAACTCACACCTTTTTTATTTATTTGTTTTTTTTCATTTTCTCAATCGGAATATTATGAAAAGGGTAAAATTACCGATAGTATCCGGGTTAAGGGATCGGCAACTGAAAGCTATCAATTATACTTACCAAAGTCGTATAATTCTAATGAAAATTCGGCCATAATCTTTATATATGATCCGGCGGCAAGAGGGACTGTTGGTATAAGGCCTTTTATAAAGGCGGCGGAAAAATACAACTATATTTTAGTCTGCTCAAACGACTCTAAGAACGGACCATATGATGAGAATTTCGAAATAGCCAACCGGTTATTTGAAGATGTCTTTTCAAAATTCAAAACCGATCCCAAGCAGATCTATACGGCAGGATTCTCGGGGGGATCCCGGTTAGCGACCACTGTTGCTGTTTTAAGTAATGCCATACAGGGTGTAATTGGATGCGGAGCCGGTTTTATGACCAATATATCGGCAATAGAGCATCCCAATAGCTTTTCGTACATAGGACTGGTGGGAGATGAAGACATGAATTACCAGGAGATGTTCCGGTTTAAAGATTGGCTAAAGACCTACGCCATCGACAATGAGTTGCTCACCTATGAAGACCGCCATAGCTGGCCGCCGCAGGAACAAATTCTAAGGGCTCTTGGATGGCTGGAACTTCAGGCTTATAAAAAGGAGATTAGGCCATATCGTAAAGACATTGTAACAGAACTTTACCACAATAATTATGGATTAGCACATACCTTGGAGGAGGATGGAAAAAAGGTGCTTGCAGGAATGGAATTTGGGCGCATATTGAGGAACTTTAGAAATTATTTTAATTTGGATAGCATTGCCAAAAAGATTAACATCCTAAAAACTACCGAAGCTTATAAAAAGGAGGCGAAAATAAGACGGGAGATCGCCAATGTCGAACAAAAAATTTCCAATCGCTTTACCACCAGGTTTAACGAAGAAGCCACTATGGGCAGATCGAAGGATAATTTTGAATGGTGGCGCAGGGAATTGATAACGTTCGATGCCAGCTACATGAACAACAACGATCATTTTACCTCCAAAATGGGCAAGCGCCTACGCAACAGTTTTTCGGCATTGGCCTACGAGTCATCTAATTTTTATACAAGAACCAAGAGCTTAGAGCAACGACTATATTGTGACCGGATACTGCTGCTTTTGCATCCCGAACGGCCTTACTTTCATTTCAGACTGGCCCAAACTTATGCCGAAAAAAGTGATCTTAAGAACACACTTTTCAATTTAAAGAAAGCATCGGAACTGGGATTCGATAATATGGAGCGCATAAGGCATGATGCGGCATTTAATAAATTTAAAGGAAAAAAGAAATTTGATAAATTTTTGAGATCACTCGATAATTAAATGCGGAACCTTATCAACATTCCAATCAATGACCAAACCACCTGCCAACGACTTTGCGATATCCTTGCCATAAAGATATTCGGCTAAATATAAGGCAGCTTCAAAACTTTTAGCGCCTCCGGCAGAAGTGATATATTTTCCGTCATGAACAAATAAGACATCTTTCCGTATATCGAGATGCGGGAACATGTCGCGCATTGTATCAATATCGCTCGGAAATGTCGTAGAAACCGAATTATCCAGTAGTCCTGCTTTAGCCAGAACAAAAGCGCCATCACAATGGGATGTAATAAATTGCGCATTCTTGTCCACTTCCTTTACAAAGCTTATCATTTCTTCATTATCCAAATCGGTATCTAAATGATGCTCTGCACTGGGAACTACTAAAATGTCTATTTCGGGTATTTCATCCCTCAAATAATTAAAATCGGGAAGTAAGCGCATGCCTTCAAAAGTGGTTACGGCATCATCAGTATTCGCGACGGTAAACACGTTCATGGCTTTTATACTATCCCTGTATATGGTATGTTGAAAAATATCGAAGGGAGCCGTAAGCTCGGTATTATAAACCCCGTCCATAATGAGGAAGGCCACGTTATACCGATTAGCCACCAGCTTTGGAAATTGCTTTACCTTGTCATTCTCAACCATGTCACCTCGAGCGGAGTCGAGAGGTTGTTTCAGAATCTCATTATTTCTTTCCTTATTTTTTTCAGAAGTATTACATCCTATCAGAAAAACAAGGATTAAAAATGTCAGGATATTTTTCATACGCTAATTTATTCTCCAGGGTGGATTTTTCCGGTTGATTCCCGCTTTATACAAAATGATATTATTCCCGTCTAAATCTTTTAAACGGGCTTCACGCCATAACCAGGGCTTGTCTTCCGTTAATTCAATAAAGGTAATATCTTTTTTTTGAAGGCTGGAGACCAATTCGTCCAGGTTATCATCTTCAAAGTAAATGGATAATCCATCACCTTTAGGTAGTTCATCTACTTTATGTATCGAAAATGTACTGTCTCCGTCAGGGCATTCAAAACGCACATATCCTGGCAGGGCATCGACTATTAAATGTAGGCCTAAAGTTTTATAAAATTCCACAGCATTTGCCACATCTAATGAGAGAATTGTAATTTGATTTAAATTCATGGTCTTTCTTTTTTAGAATGCATATAGCGTTTTAAAATAAATAATAAAAATACACATAAGGTTGCGAGTAATGTAATAATGTACCAGGTATTGTCGAACCCAAATTCACTAACCATTTGCATACCGGCGTTATGACCGAAAATATGCGCTATGGAAAATGAAATGCTGTATAATGCCATATATTCCCCTTGATTACCACGCTTTGCACGTTGCATTGCAAAGGCATTGGAAAAAGGAAAGGCTATCATTTCGCCAACGGTCATTAAAAACATTCCAATAATCAATACCCCAACCCAGGAAGTTAGATTTAAGATTAGAAAACTCAACCCGGTGAGGACAGCTCCAAAAAGCATTAATCCGGATTTTGTATATCGGCTATTTTCCAACCATTTAATAAGAGGCATTTCAAAAATAAAAATAATGAAACCATTTAGCCCCAAAAGCAATCCTATTTCAAATTCAGTTAAAATGTGAACGTCTTTATAATACAGGGGCATGGTTGAGAAATATTGCAGGAATACCACCCCAAAGAGTACCATCGCTCCGAAAAAAATTAAAAAGGGGATATCGCTGTAAGCCGATTTAGGGTTTTCAGATTTTACTTTGTCCAATGTTTTTGAATTCTTCGGATGAAGCACATTTATTAGCACAATACTTGCAATGACACACGTGATACCATCTATCCAAAATAGTCCTGCATAACTCATAGTGGTTATTATAATTCCTCCCACAGCCGGGCCAGCCGAAAACCCTAAATTTATAGCGAGCCGTATTAGGGTTACCGATCGCGTTTTGTTTTCGGGTTTGCTGTAGGCACTTAACGCCACAAACATGGCAGGGCGGAACATATCCGCCATAAACATCACTATAAAAATGCCGATATAAAACGAAGCAAAGGTGGTAAGGTACTGCAACCCAATAAATAAGAGTCCCGTACTAAAAAGGCTAAATACCATGACCTTATAAAACCCTATCTTATCGGTTAGTTTACCACCAACCCAGGTCCCTGCAACCGAGCCTAAACCAAAAGCGCTCATAATCCATCCCACATCACTTAAAGTAAAATGGAGACTTTCTTTTAAGTAAAGGGACAAAAAGGGAATCACCATCGTTCCCGCCCGATTTATAAGCGTGATCAATGAGAGCCACCAAACTTCTTTGGAGAGGCCTTTAAATGTATTTATATAATTATTAAATAGTGTTTTCATTTATTTGACAGGTATAAAAATAAAAAGTCCGACTGCGAAGTCGGACTTTTATACATTGTTATATTTTATATTCATATCATCACAATATATAGCGCGCCCGATCCCTTCTGCAAGAGGTATAAAGCTTATTATTAATTGTGACTCCGGTCATGAGTTTTAATTTTTTGATTGTCCAAAACTAAATAAATTTTTCTTAAGTTGTATTTTTGAAACGAAAAAATTATATATGAAATCCGTAATACATCTCTTTATAATCATTATCTGCTTAACAAGTTGTACCCAGGATAAGCGGTCGCTATTGGGGGAGACCGAATTTCAACTCAAGTTAAATGCGGAATATAAAGATGCGACAACTTCCCCTCTAAAAGATAAAGACAGAGCCAATTTTAGGGGATTGGATTTTTTTAAGTTTGACTCGACCTATGTGGTCATTGCAAATTTAATACGGACTCCGGATGAAAAACCCTTTAAAATGAAAACAACGACCAATCGATTACCGGAATATGTAAAATACGGTGTCATTGAGTTTCAAATTAATGGAGACACCCATAAACTAAACCTTTATCGAAATTTGGATATTCGGGATTTAGAAGATTTAGAGGATTATGAGGATTATTTATTTTTGCCTTTTATAGACCATACCAACGGAGTGACCACCTATGGAGGAGGCCGTTATGTCGATGCAAGAATTCCTGAAGGCAATACCATAGAGATTGACTTTAATAAAGCCTACAACCCGTATTGCGCTTATAATGAAAAGTATTCCTGCCCAATAGTTCCCAGACAAAACTATTTGCCTATTGAAGTTAAAGCCGGAGTGAAAGCTTTCGCAAAAAATTAAAAACTCTTAACCATGAATAGGCCCAGGAACACGGCAAGAAAAGCCACGACAAAACTTGCAATGGAGTAAATTGCAAAACTTGTAAAATCTCCCGATTTTAAGAACACATGATTTTCGTAAGCAAAGGTCGAAAATGTTGTAAATCCCCCACAAAATCCCGTTGCCAATAACAAAATCTGGTTTTGTGAAAGCGAATTTTGCTTTGCGGCAAACCCCAGGATAATTCCTATAAATAAACTGCCCAAAACATTTGCCGCAAAAGTCCCCCATGGAATTCCAGAGGCCGGACTGTTGAGATATTTTCCAATAATATAGCGAAGAGTACTACCAAAACCACCACCAATAAACACGAGTAAGAGTTGTTTCATATATATTTCCCGTGAAAACGGGAATCTTATTATAATTAATTTTAAGTTTTTACAATGAGATTTAGTTTCATTCTTATTTAATTGGAATGTAAATTTCGGTGATCCAATCGGCAGGATTAGGGAAATCTCCGGGATCGGTGGTATAAATTTCGAAGGGTTTATGCTTCGATTGTTCCATATTGTTTTGGGCTATATGCTTCATGGTCGTTTCCCAGGCTTTGCCAAGATTGGTATAATTCCCTTTTAGAGTAGCTTTTAAAGCCTTAAGTTTAGGCATATAATCGCATGATATATTGGTATCGCCGGTAATTGTAATTTTCTCCTTTACGGGCAGCGCATTACTCATTATTACGGTTCCGTTTTCCAGATTCATATCATGATATATGGTAAATGGCATTCCGTTTATAGCGATATTATTTTGCCCCATGAACATCCCTATGCTTCCATATTGTTGTCCCATGACCTGGCTTATATTGTTGTTGGTTGCATTTGTGGTCTTATATAAATAAAATCCACCGCCATATTCGGTGATGCCGTTCACCTCTATATTAAAAGTCTTCATGCTGTTTACAACAATACTATCCAGCTTTTCAAGGCTCCTTTCATAATGAGGGCCAATTTGTTTTTCCATACCGCCCATTACCGCCGAAAAGGCCTTAAACATAAAAGGCAGGTCTTTACCCGAAATATTCCAGGTCACTTCGGTAGAACCGTCATCATTCGAATTAAAATTCCATGAAATATCCGAAGAAGGAAAATCTGCAAATTGCATTTGATGGTTAATTGAAGTGTTTGGATTGGCCTCGATCGTGGTCATGGTTCCAATACCATCTTTATCTTCCCAGGAATAGTAACCATCGACTCCTTTGGTGTTCTCCGAAAGCGTTATGGTTAGGTCGGGATCGGCCTCGGCCCATGAAGACCATGCTTCCCAGTTCTTAAAATCGATGACGTTATCATAGATCACAGCGGCCGGTGCTTTTATGGTTCTTGTGCGGGTAACTTCAAAAGAATTAGGCTGTACGGCGACGTAAATTGAAAACCCAATAACTAGGATCAGCAAAAGGAATAGGATATACTTGATTGACTTCATTTTAAACATTTAGTGAGCAGCTTATCAAAGATAACTAATTTTTAAATATGCGTTTTGAAAAGAATAGATTACGATAAAGACTTATGGCATATAACATTTCAACCCATAAAAATAAACTTGATCGCCGCTATAAAGGCAATAAAAGAAATAAAAGCAATTAAGATCCAGATCACCCCTTTATAATAACGTTTGTGCAATTTAAGATCCTTCCTATACGCATAGATCAATACAATAATAAAGATTATTGCAAATAAAATTCCAAATGTAATTTGACCGATACTAAACATATATTACTTTTATGCAAATTTAAGAAAACAATAGTTAAAGATTCCCATTTACATGGGAATGAAAATACATTTTTCGATGAAAAACAAAATGGAAGCCGTTAAAGCCTTTCACAAAGCTTTTAAATTAGAGTACAGGGAAACACAAAAAGCCAATCTGGGAATGGAGAAAAACACACTGCGTTTTAACTTAATGAAGGAAGAAAATGAAGAATACCTTGAAGCTGCAAATAACGACGATATGGTCGAAGTTGCCGATGCTTTGGGCGATATGCTCTATATTCTTTGCGGAACCATCATAGAACACGGATTACAACACAAAATTGAAGAGGTTTTTGATGAGATACAACGCAGTAATATGAGTAAACTGGGAGACAATGGTGAACCCATTTACAGGAAAGACGGTAAAGTGTTAAAAGGCCCCAATTATTTTAAACCCAATATTAAATCGATACTTAAAAAGTAATTTTATCAAATATCAAATATCAAATATCAAATATCAAATACCAAATACCCAAGACCTAACACCTCAAACCTAACACCTATACCTTAACCCTCCAGCCAAATTTATCTTCGATCTTATTGGTTTGAATATCCATAATTCGTTTTTTCAATACCGATCCGTAACTATGGTCTAATTCCGGGAGATCGTAATCTGTATCCTTATAACCAAAAGTGGCAATAGGAGAGATCACCGCCGCTGTCCCTGCACCAAACATTTCTAACAGTGAACCGTTTTTAGAGGCTTCAACAACCTCCTTAACTGTTATCTTTCTCACCTCAACAGGAAAGCCTTCGTCATTAGCGATGTCAATAATACTTTTACGGGTAATACCGTCAAGAATCCGGTCACTTGTTGGCCCGGTTATTAAGGTATCATTTATCCGGAAGAATATGTTCATGGCACCGGCTTCTTCAATATATTCATGTGTATTGTCATCCGTCCAGATCACCTGGTCGTAACCCTTATCGACAGCCAATTGTGTAGGATAGAACTGCCCTGCATAATTACCGCCGGCTTTTGCATATCCGACACCTCCATTAGCTGCACGCGAATATTTCTCTTCGATCAGAACTTTTACTTTTCCGGAAAAATAGGCACCCGATGGTGAGCAGGCGATAACAAACTTATATTCGTCGGCAGGCGAGGCGTGGAATCCATTTCCCGATGCCAAAATAAAGGGCCGGACATATAAGGAACTACCGTCCTTTTTGGGTATCCAATCGCGGTCTAACTGTAAAAGTGCTTTCAGGCCTTCCATAAAAAAAATCTCCGGCAACTCTGGAATTGCCAGTCGTTTGGATGATATATTCAAACGTTTAAAATTATCTAAAGGGCGAAATAGCCAAACATTATCATCGACATCTTTATATGCTTTCATACCTTCAAAAACGGACTGCCCGTAATGAAATATTTTCGCCGAGGGGTCTAAAACAATGGGTTGATAAGGCACAATTTTGGGGGCTTCCCATTTTCCGTCCTTAAAATCACAGGTCAGCATATGGTCGGTAAATGTCTTACCGAAACTTAAATGTTCAAAATCCACATCGTGAATTTTTGTGGTTTGCGCTTTTATTATCTCTATATCGGTCATTACTACATTCATGGGTTGAGATGCTTTCAAGCTGTAAATTTACGGAAAATCGTTCTTAAAAAAAGATTATATTTACAACTATTCGTATAATAGTTTGAAAGACATTGGGATGAGAAATTTTATTCTATGTATTATAAGTTTAACAATTTTGGTTTCATGCAAGAGTGGCACTGAAGATTCGGATAAGGCGAACACCAAATTTGAAGACACTACGTACAGCTCTTATGGCAGCATGATTATTACCGATGGTGCATTTTCGGCTGCCGAAATGCTGCGGCATTATAAAACGATGGTTGCAGGTGATAGTTTAAATTCAAAGATGAAGGCTAAGGTAGATGAGGTATGCCAGGTAAAAGGTTGCTGGATGAAGTTAAATTTAGAAGATGGTAACCAGGTCATGGTACGATTTAAAGATTACGGATTTTTTATGCCCAAAGATATAGCAGGAAAAGAAGTTATAATTCATGGTAAAGCATTCGTTAAGGAAACCTCGATAGACGAGCAACGGCATTATGCCGAAGATTCCGGGAAATCTGATCAAGAAATTGCAGCCATTACCAAAGCCAAAAGAACTTTTGCTTTTGAGGCCGACGGGGTACTGTTGAAACAATAATTTGAAGCGAAAAATTATAACAACCGACGATGGCTCTAAAACCATCTATATTGAAGCATGGAATGAGCAGTACCATTCCAAACATGGAGCTATTCAGGAAGCCTACCATGTATTTATTAAAATGGGTCTTCATTATTTTTATTCTAAAGTACAGGGCCCTGACCCATCTGTATCTATTCTCGAAATGGGTTTTGGTACGGGATTGAATGCGTTTGTCACCTTTTTGGAGGCCGAAAAACACAACATACAGGTGGACTATAGTGGGATTGAGGCCTATCCGGTTGCTTCCAATGAAATATCCGCTTTAAATTATCCTGAATTAATTTCTGTAGAATACAAAAATATCTTTGAAAAATTACACCAGGTTACCTGGGAGAACAGGCATGAAATTAGTGATCGGTTTTCATTTACCAAACGCCAACAGTTCTTTGAGGATATTATAGACCGGGATCGATACGATCTTATATATTTCGACGCTTTCGGGCCCAGGGTACAGCCGGAATTGTGGGCTGAGACCATTTTTGAAAAAATGTTCAATGCCTTAAAATCAAAAGGTGTTTTGGTTACATATTCGGCAAAAGGCAGTGTTCGGAGAAATATGCAGAACGTTGGCTTTACGGTTGAAAGATTGGAGGGACCCCGGGGAAAGCGTCATATGTTAAGAGCATTAAAATAGAATCCTAAAACAATCCTGTTTTTAAGTTAAACCTAACATAATATCTACACTTTTCAATGATACAAATTGTATTTTTGTTATAGATATGAGGGTTTTAATTACAGGAGCAACAGGATTAATAGGAGAAGAAATTGTTAAACAATGTCATGCCAGGCATATTGATGTAAATTATTTGACCACGAGTCGCTCTAAAATTGAGCAAAGGGATAATTATAAAGGTTTTTATTGGAACCCCAAGACTTCAGATATTAACTTAAATTGCTTTGATGATGTGGAGGTTATCATAAACCTTTCCGGAACACCCATTGCAAAGCGATGGACCACTAATTATAAAGCGGAGATATTATCAAGCAGAATAGATGCACTCGATCTTCTATATAATAGCATAAAGAACGAGAATTTTAAAATTAAGCATATTGTTTCTGCCAGTGCCGTTGGTATCTACCCGGATTCATTGACGCATTATTACGATGAAGATTTTGAAATCTCGGGAGATGGATTTTTAACCAACGTATCAAAACAATGGGAAGCGCGGGTCAAGGCGTTTCATAATCTTAATTTACAAGTATCCATTATAAGAATCGGTATAGTGCTGGCTAAACAGGGTGGTGCGTTACCACAATTGGCAAAGCCTATTCTATATGGATTTGGATCAGCAATTGGTAATGGAGAACAATGGCAATCCTGGATCCATATTGAAGACCTCGGGGCCCTGTTTTTACACGTGATTTCTGAATCACTTTACGGTGTTTATAATGGTGTAGCTCCTAACGCGGTACAACAAAAAGAATTCGTTAAAACTATTGCCAAAGTTTTGGGAAGGCCATTATTTCTTCCTCCTATTCCGGCATCTTTACTAAAAATAGTATTAGGCGAAATGAGTGCATTGGTTTTAGAAAGTCAACACGTGAGTTCGCGAAAAGTAGAACATTCGGGCTATAACTTTAAATTTCATAATTTGGAACCCGCTCTTCACGATTTGTTGAAAGCCTGGTAAATGGGTTAGAGTTATGGTATTAATTATTTCAACTTACTAAATAAGAGTTTAGCCCCCAGGGATATAAAAACAAAGCCTGTAATCCTATCCAGCCATATTTTAATTCGATAATTTTTCCTGATTTTATTTGACAAATTCGAAGAGAACATAGCCAGGATCAGGGACCATAAGATACCGCCTGTGGTAAAGATCAGTCCCAAAACAAGAAATGACATAAAAGGGTAGGAGTAGTTGGGATCAACAAATTGTGGAAGAAAAGCCAAATAAAATAAGGCCACTTTTGGGTTTAAGACATTGGTTAAAATCCCTGACAAATAAGTTCTTCCCTTCTTTAAATTTGCCGAACTATTTTTGATTACAAAATCGGGAGAACTTTTTGTCACAATCGCTTTTATTCCTAGATAAATCAGGTATGCTGCTCCTAAATATTTTACAATATTAAACGCAAATTGAGATTCTGCAAGGATCACGGATAATCCGAATGCTGCGAAAGCGGTATGAATAAGAGAACCTGTAGAAACTCCTAATGAGGCCAGGAACCCTTCTTTTTTGCCTTTGGCAATACTTTTAGCGATAATAAACATGGCATCCGAACCCGGAACAAGAACCAAAATAATCATGGCCAACATAAACACTTCAAAATTTATTATTCCAAACATATCTATGGTGTCATTTATTAATATTCATTAGCAAAAATCCATTCAAATGGCGATGATATGCTATCATACTTATTAGACGGAAAGCACAGGTAATTCTTTCAAAATAAAATTAAAAAACCTTACTAAAAAGTAAGGCTTTATATTTATGGAGTATTCCCGCTATTGAAATGACGATTTACATCGATTTATTCGCAGTCACGTCAATTTTTAATTCAATATCATCATTGATGAATTTGTCCTTTAAATCGTCAAAAAACGATTTTGAACCGTATTTTACATTCCATTTCGACCGGTCAATAGTAAATACCTCGCTCGAAACCTTTAACACATTGGCTTCATTAGAAATTGTAACAAGAATAGAGACGTTATTTGTTGCATCTTTCAAGGTTAAGTTTCCGGACAATACAGTATGTCCATCTTTATCGTCAAGCCCGGTAATTTCGAACGCCGCGGTGGGATATGTTTCAACTTCAAAAAAGTCTGCACTTTTCAAATGGCCTTTTAAGCGTTCATTGTTCTCGCTTTCTTCAATGGAGTTCATATCGATAACAAAAGAACCGCTACTTATCTTCCCATTGGAGACATTGAATTCACCACTTGAAATATTAATCGTTCCCTTATGAGAGCCTGTAGGTTTAAAGCCCTGCCATTCAATGATTGATTCCCCAATATTTGCAGTATATTTATCGGCTTCCTGTACCGTCACCATTGCTGTTTCGGCTTTACTCGTAGTAGCCTCCTGAGCTTTGTTTTTACACCCTGCTATAGCCAGACCCATAAATGCTAAGGTGAACATATTGAAAATTCTTTTTTTCATGATTATTTATTTAGTGTTTGCGCAAAAATAGAGATTTGTTCATTATGTAATAAATAAATTTTAAAATTATTTAATGACATTTTGACATTTTAATAATAATGGCAGTACTTTTGCCAACTATTAAAACGAATTAAATCTTGATAAAAATATAGTTTAGTATAACATGAGCAAGAAGAATAAAAAAGAAGATGTTATAGAAGAGCCATTGGAAGCTCAACAAGAAGAAATTATGGAGGAAACAATTGAACTTTCTGTGGAAGAACAGCTTCAGGAGGATCTACAAAAGGAAAAAGATAAGTTTTTACGCTTGTTCGCAGAATTCGAGAATTATAAAAAACGAACAACGAAGGAACGCATTGAGTTGTTTAAAACGGCAAGTCAGGACCTTATGATCTCTTTGTTACCCATTCTTGATGATTTCGACAGAGCATATTCTGAAATATCCAAATCTAAAGATAAGGACCTGCTTAAAGGCGTGGAACTTATAAGTAACAAATTAAGAGACACCTTAATATCTAAAGGATTAGCGGAGGTTAAAGTTAAACAAGGCGATGTTTTTAATCCGGATGATCATGAAGCCATAACCCAAATTCCGGCTCCGAGTAAAAACTTAAAAGGAAAAATAATTGACGTTATCGAAAAAGGATATGTATTGGGAGATAAAGTCATTCGTTTTCCTAAAGTAGTTATAGGACAATAAAAATACAGATGGCAAAACAAGACTATTACGAAATATTAGGGATTAGCAAGGGAGCCTCGGCTGCCGAAATAAAAAAGGCTTATCGTAAAATGGCACTTAAATATCATCCGGACAAAAACCCCGATGATAAAGTGGCAGAAGAGAAATTTAAGCAAGCTGCCGAAGCGTATGAGGTGTTAAGTGATCCCGATAAGAAATCCAGATACGATCAATTTGGCCATCAGGCTTTTGAAGGCGCCGGTGGTTTTGGCGGTGGCGGCATGAATATGGAAGATATATTCAGCCAGTTTGGAGATATATTTGGAGGTGCTTTTGGTGGTACCGGATTTAGCGGTTTTGGAGGGTCAAGACAACGCGTGGTGAAGGGCAGTAATTTACGAATTAGAGTGAATCTAACGCTTGAAGATATTGCCAATGGTGTAGAGAAAAAAATAAAAGTAAAACGTAAAATACAGGCTCCCGGCACGACTTACAAAACCTGTACAACATGTAATGGCTCGGGTCAGGTTACGCGAATAACCAATACCATATTAGGGAGGATGCAAACTTCGGCTCCCTGTAACGTTTGTGGGGGTGCGGGACAAATGATCGATAAAAGGCCAGCCGGGGCAGATGCACAGGGGCTAATTTTATCGGAAGAGACCGTATCGATAAAAATTCCAGCCGGTGTTGTGGACGGGATGCAGCTTAAAGTCTCCGGTAAAGGAAATGCTGCACCCGGAAATGGAGTGTCCGGTGATCTATTGGTTGCCATACAAGAACAGAACCATTCCACCTTACAACGTGAAGGCGATAATTTGCATTATGATCTATATGTAAGTCTGCCCGATGCCGTGTTAGGAATATCTAAAGAAATAGATACCGTAACCGGAAAGGTTAGGATTAAGATCGAACCGGGGGTACAATCCGGAAAAATTTTAAGATTACGCGGTAAAGGTATTCCCAATATAAATGGATATGGTAAAGGGGATCTATTGGTTCATGTAAATGTCTGGACGCCAAAAACCTTAAGCAAACAGCAAAAAGAGTTCTTTGAAGCGATGCGTGATGATGAGCATTTTGACCCGAAGCCGGAAAGCACGGATAAATCGTTTTTTGAGAAGGTAAAAGAGATGTTTTCTTAATTATTTCTCCTGGATTCTTCATTTTGGGAAACAATATATTTTTTAAAAAGTATTCCCAAGATATTTTATCAATTTTAAGATTTGTTTAAGAAAAAATAGTATATTTGAGTTATCACTAATTTACATTAGTGGTAATTTTTCTTTTTCATAGCAATTTTTCCCATCCTTATTTTTTAAGGGTGGGTTTTGCATTTATAAGGGTTCTATTATTTACCCGAATTTCATATTCTTTATTTATGTTTTGGAAAATCAACACATATATTTGTAACATTTAATATCTTTACCGGACTCATTCTATAAGATTAAAAAGAACTACATGAAGAACGCATTAGTGACCAATTCGGTCTCTAAGAATTTTGGAGAATTTAAGGCTTTAAATAATGTTTCCATAACTGTTCCTTTAGGAAGTATTTTTGGGCTATTAGGTCCAAATGGAGCAGGAAAAACTACCCTTATTCGTATTATAAACCAAATTATGATGCCCGATTCCGGCAATGTTTTTCTTGATGGTGAGCCTTTGCAGCCCTATCATATTAAGGATATTGGCTACTTACCTGAAGAGCGCGGACTTTATAAAACCATGAAAGTTGGTGAGCAGGCCCTGTATTTGGCACAATTAAAGGGAATGCATAAATCTGAAGCTAAAAAGCAACTTAAATATTGGTTTGATAAATTTGAAATTGGGGACTGGTGGAATAAAAAGATACAGGAACTGTCAAAAGGAATGGCGCAAAAAATTCAGTTTGTCGTTACGGTATTGCACCGGCCCAAGCTTCTTATTTTTGATGAACCCTTTTCGGGTTTCGACCCTATAAATGCCAATTTAATCAAGGATGAGATCCTTCAGTTGAGAAAAGAAGGAGCTACGGTTATTTTCTCGACACATCGCATGGAATCTGTAGAAGAATTGTGCGACGACATTGCTTTACTTCATGAGTCAAATAAAGTACTTGAAGGCAAATTATCGGATATTAAAAGACAATATAAGACCAATACATTCGAAGTGGGCTTAGTAACGGAACAGGAAGAACAATTAACCCGGATACTGGAAGATAAATTTGTTGTTTCACCGGCAAATTTTAAATCCCTAAATGATGACCTGAAGTTAAATATTAAACTCCGGGACAATGAATCATCAAACGAATTGTTAATGTTATTAACCAGTAAAGCCAAAGTAAATCATTTTAATGAGCTCGTACCGAGTGCTAACGATATTTTTATCCGAACCGTTAAAAATAACCAGAAATGAACCATTTATCTTTAATTATAAAACGGGAATATCTAACTAAGGTTAGAAACAAATCATTCATTTTAATGACTGTTCTAAGCCCGATAATAATGATCGCGCTATTCGCCCTTGTCGCCTATTTATCTCAATTGAACAATAGTAAAGAACGTACCATTTCAATCTTAGACGAGTCCGGACTTTTAACCGAAATTTTTGAAGATACCGAAACTACAAAGTTTAATATATTGAGTCATATTACTTTAGAGGAAGCAAAAAATCTTGTAGAGGCAAAAGAGGAATACGGACTGTTGCATATTGGGAGTAAACAGGACTTAAATGCAATTTCGCAAACCATTAAATTTTATTCCAAAGATACCCCGTCACTCACTCTAATCTCAGGATTAGAAGGTAAACTCGAAAAGAAACTCACAGACCTGAAATTGCAACAGGGTGGCGTCGATATTGAAAAAATAAAACTTTCCAAAACCTATGTGAATATAGGACAGGAAAGTTTTTTAGGCGAAAAATCTTCCAAGATAGATAACATCGTAAAATTGGCATTTGGGGGGTTTGCAGGCTATTTGCTGTTCATGTTCATTATCATTTATGGCAATATGATCATGCGAAGCGTTATAGAAGAAAAAACCAGCAGAATAATCGAAGTGATAATTTCCTCTGTGAAGCCCATACAGTTAATGTTGGGTAAAATTATTGGAACATCCCTGGCGGGAATTACCCAATTTGTTATATGGATCATATTAGGCGGTGTTTTAATGGTTGTCGTTTCGGTAATATTTGGAATTAATTTATCCGAACTGCAATCGCCTCAACAGGAGGTAATGCAGCAGGCGATGGAATCTCCACAAATGCAGTTGCAAGCACAAAATATGATCACGGCAATTTATAATTTACCCTTGATTAATCTTACAATAGCATTTATATTGTTCTTTATAGGCGGTTATTTATTGTACAGTTCATTATATGCTTCGGTTGGTGCTGCTGTAGATAACGAAACAGATACGCAACAGTTTATGATGCCAATTCTGGTGCCGTTGATCCTTGCGGTATATGTAGGTATTTTTACTGTTATAGAAGATCCTCATGGTACCGTATCGACGGTATTTTCGTTTATTCCATTTACTTCTCCGGTAGTTATGTTAATGCGAATCCCGTTTGGTGTTCCTATTTGGCAACAATTAATATCATTAGGGTTATTAATAGGTACATTTATGTTTACAGTTTGGTTTGCAGCTAAAATTTACCGTGTCGGAATATTAATGTATGGTAAAAAACCAAGTTACAGGGATATTTACAAATGGTTAAGATATTAGATTATGGAAAAATTAAAGGAATTTTTAAACTATACTTTCACTTTTAGTGAAGATGTTGAAATTAACGTAAAATCACTTTTGGTGGTTATTGTTGTATTATTTGCAACATCACTTTTTTTAAAATTACTTCGAAAATTAATAACAAGGAATCTTCCTGCTCATGACAAGGTAAAATTTGTTTCCCTGTTTTCGTACGGTAAATGGTTTATATATGTCATTATACTGTTGATGGTCTTTAATAATATGGGGGTGAACGTCACTGCAATATTTGCGGCTTCCGCTGTATTATTGGTCGGAATTGGTTTGGCCCTGCAAACCTTATTCATGGACATCATTTCCGGGGTATTTATTTTGGTAGATCAGTCCGTTCAGGTTGGGGATATCATTGAATTGGATGGTAAAGTTGGACGTGTGGAAGAGATTAATTTGCGTACAACAAGAGCGGTAACCATAGATAATAAGGTGTTGGTCATTCCAAATCATAAGTATTTAACAAACAGCCTTTACAATTGGACCGAGAATGGATCGGAAACCAGGGAAAATGTTCAGGTGGGGGTGGCTTATGGAAGTGATATACATTTGGTTAAAAAGTTGCTCATGGAAGTAGCTAAAAATCATCCCCTGGTATTGGATCATCCCGAACCTTTGGTTTTATTCACCAATTTTGGAGACAGTTCATTAGACTTTAAATTGATATTTACCTTAAAGGATAGCTTTCAGGCTGCAATACCTCAAAGTGAAATGCGTTTTGAAATTGATAAGGTTTTTAAAGATCATAATATAAGTATTCCATTTCCGCAAAGAGATGTGCATGTTAAGACTAAAGACCTTTAGACGAAAGAAAAAAGAATATTAAGTTTATATTATGGCCACTCATAAAATTTGAAGAATTACAGAAAATGATTTCAGGGTTTCAAAATGCGTTAAAATAAGTTTAAAATTCGAAAATAGAGGTCTTTTAGCTTTCATCTATTTTCTATAAAATCTATAAAAAAACATGTCGAAAATATTAGTAATAGAAGACGAAGCCACAATTAGAAGAGTGTTGGTTAAGATTCTTTCCGAGGAGAGTGAAAAATATCAAGTACTAGAGGCCGAAGATGGATTGGTGGGTATAGAAATGATAAGAAAGGATGATTACGACCTGGTATTGTGTGATATTAAGATGCCAAAAATGGATGGGGTCGAAGTATTGGAAGCTATAAAGAAACTGAAACCAGAGATTCCTGTCGTTATGATTTCGGGTCATGGCGATCTGGATACGGCAGTAAATACAATGCGTCTGGGAGCCTTTGATTATATATCGAAACCTCCCGATCTAAACCGGCTTCTAAACACAGTTAGAAATGCATTGGACCGCAAAGAACTTGTAGTTGAAAATAAGCTACTCAAAAAGAAGGTAAGCAAAAAATACGAAATGATCGGTGAGAGCAAAGCCATTCTACAAGTCAAAGATATGATTAACAAGGTTGCACTAACGGATGCACGAGTTTTAATTACGGGTTCTAACGGAACAGGAAAAGAGATGGTAGCGCATTGGTTACATCAAAAAAGTGAACGCGCGAACGGACCAATGATCGAGGTCAACTGTGCTGCTATTCCTTCCGAATTAATAGAAAGCGAGTTATTCGGCCATGTTAAAGGAGCATTTACAAGTGCTAATAAGGATCGGGCCGGAAAATTCGAAGCGGCCAACGGTGGTACAATATTTCTGGATGAAATTGGGGATATGAGTCTTTCGGCACAGGCCAAGGTGCTTCGCGCCTTGCAGGAAAGTCGTATACAACGCGTGGGCGGTGACAAGGATATTAAGGTTGATGTTCGGGTGGTTGCCGCAACGAACAAGAATTTAAAAAAGGAAATCGAAGGCGGGAAGTTTCGTGAAGATCTGTATCACAGGCTGGCCGTGATTATAATTAATGTTCCCGCTTTGAATGATCGAAGAGAAGATATTCCGCTTTTAATAAATTATTTTTCAAATAAAATTGCTTCCGAACAGGGGATTACTAAAAAATTGTTTTCAGCAAAAGCCATAAAATTGCTGCAGGAGTACGATTGGACCGGAAACATTCGTGAACTACGAAATGTAATTGAACGGCTTATTATACTTGGCGGAAATGAAGTAAGCGAAAGTGATGTCAAGCTATTTGCAAGTAAATAAGATTGTACATGAAAAGTATAAACCTAGACAGTTTTAAAGTTAATTCGAAGGTTTCATTGAGTACCTGTTCAACCCGCTATGAAATGGAAAACAGTAAGCACTTAATGGAAAAGGAGCTCGAGAGTGTTCGTAAAAAGTTAGGGAAGTTGCAGGATACGCTATATGCCCATGGCAAATATGCTGTCCTGGTTTGCTTACAAGGCATGGATACCTCCGGGAAAGACAGTTTGATTCGTGAGGTCTTCAAAGATTTTAATGCAAGTGGTGTCGAAGTGCACAGTTTCAAGGTTCCGAGCGAACTAGAGTTAAAACACGACTATTTATGGCGACATTATATCGTACTTCCGGCACGTGGAAAGTTTGGCGTCTTTAATCGCACACATTATGAAAATGTATTGGTAACCCGTGTGCACCCGAATTATATTTTAGGTGAAAATATTCCTACCGTTAATTCTCCTGTAGACGTTAATGAAGCCTTTTGGAATAAACGCTTTGAGCAGATAAATAATTTTGAAAAGCATGTTGCCGAAAACGGAACCATTATCTTTAAATTTTACCTTAACCTATCCAAGGAAGAGCAAAAGAGGCGATTGCTTCGCCGTTTACGAAAGCAGGAAAAGAACTGGAAATTTTCGCCTGACGATCTCAAGGAACGCAAGCTATGGGATAGATACCAGGAATGTTATGAAGATGCGATTAACAGGACCTCAAATCCTTATGCCCCCTGGTATATCGTTCCGGCAGATGATAAACCTACAGCACGCTATATCGTGGCTAAGATCATGTACGATACCTTAAAACAATATTCCGATATTAAAGAACCGGAATTGGATAATGAAATAAAAAAGAATCTGGAACTTTATAGGAAGGAATTAAATAGTGAATAATGACATTGAAATAAAGCGGTCATTTTGATACCTCCATTACGATTTTTTATCAGCTTTTTTTATGATTTCTTTTGGTTTTAAAAATTTTGAGAGTAGTATATTTAAGACCTGGAAAACCATCAGTTTATGAAGCTCAAATTTATCCTATTCGCGTTTTTAATTTCCCTACCATGCGCCTCACAATCAGATTCTGAAACCTTAAAACTAATTTATAATACGGCTTTAAGTAATGGCAAAAGTTACGAATGGCTCGACTATTTATCCAACCAAATAGGTGGGCGGTTGTCGGGGTCTTTAAATGCTGAAAGGGCTGTAGCATGGACAAAAGAAGAGCTTGAAAAATTAGGATTGGATAAAGTTTCGCTGCAACCCGTTATGGTACCTAAGTGGGTAAGGGGCACACCCGAATTTGCATTTATTGAAACCTCTCCCGGAAAAACGACCAATGTCAATATTTGTGCTCTTGGAGGCTCTGTTGCTACTCCGGCATTAGGTATAAAAGCCAGGGTGATCGAAGTGAAGAGTATTGAAGAATTAGAGACATTGGGTAGGGAAAAAATAGAAGGTAAAATAGTGTTTTATAACCGCCCTATGGAACCCACATTAATTAATACGTTTGAGTCCTATGGAGGCTGTGTCGATCAGCGACATAAGGGAGCGGTGGAAGCCGGTAAGTACGGTGCTTTGGGGGTTATTGTGCGTTCCATGAATTTGCGAATGGACGATCTTCCGCATACCGGAAGCATGACCTATGGAGATACCCCGGTGAGTCAACGCATTCCTTCGGCTGCCATAAGTACAAAAGACGCTGTTCTGTTGAGCAGTATGTTAAAACTGGATAAGAACATAAAATTTTATTTTAAGCAAAATTGCAAGCAATTAAAGGATGTACTATCCTATAATGTTATAGGAGAAATAAGAGGAAGTGAGTTTCCTAACGAATACATTATTGTTGGAGGTCATTTGGATTCATGGGACCTGGGTGACGGCTCCCACGATGACGGTGCCGGGGTCGTGCAATCTATGGAGGTATTGAGATTAATTAAGGAATCGGGAATAAAACCAAAACGCAGTATAAGGGTAGTTCTGTTTATGAATGAAGAAAACGGATTAAGAGGAGGAAAGAAATACGCCCGGGAGGCTAAACGCAAGGGAGAAAACCACATTTTTGCTTTAGAGAGCGATTCGGGAGGCTTTACACCAAGGGGTTTTTCGTTTGAATGTAGCAATGCCAACTTTAATCAGGTTTTAACCTGGAAATCCTTATTCGAACCCTATTTGATCCACTATTTTGAAAAAGGTGGCAGTGGAGCTGATGTTGGCCCTTTAAAAACCAACTATAATGTGGTGGCGGGACTGCGGCCGGATTCACAGCGCTATTTCGACTATCATCATGCGAGTAATGATACCTTCGATGCCGTGAATAAGCGAGAATTGGAACTGGGGGCGGCAACCATGACCGCATTGGTTTATTTGTACGATACGTATGGAGTTAACCCGATTAAGACCGATCAGCAAATTAAGGACTAACTAAATATAATTATTATGATGCCAAAAATATTAATAATGGCGTTAACGGTATGCATTCTAAATACTGTAAATGCACAAAATAATACCGGAGAAAAATTGCCTTACTATGAAATTCCGGATTATCCCGAAGAATATAATCAGGGAACAGTTGCGGCCCGTATTGTGGATGGATTGGGATTCAGATACTATTGGGCCACCGAAGGATTACGGGATGAAGATCTAATATTTAAACCCAGCGAAGATGCAAGAACCACCCAGGAGACCATCGATCATCTTTACGGTTTGTCCAAAGTTATTGTGAATTCAACCTTAAAACAACCAAATATAAGAACTGAAGAACCGGAAATGACCTTTGCCGAGAAGCGGAAAAAAACCCTGGAAAATTTCAAAACCGCCGCCGATATTTTGAGAACAAGTGAGGATTTGTCAGCTTATTCCATCGTGTTTAAAAGGGATAACAACTCCTCGGAATATCCGTTCTGGAATCAATTAAACGGTCCGATATTAGATGCTGCCTGGCATTGTGGGCAGGTGGTTTCCTTTAGAAGATCCTCCGGAAATCCGTTCAATTCCAAAGCAAGTGTGTTTAGGGGAAAGGTAAGGGAATAATCTACTAAAGAAATAAAATTCAATTAGAATCTTATCGTTAGTGAATCCTACCGAGCAATATATTTTTAATCAAAGGGAACCCTTTCAGTCCGTCATGCTGTATGTACGCAGTGTGATCTTGAGGACTCTTCCAAACGTGGAGGAAAAGTATAATTATGAGATTCCGTTCTACCATTATAACAAGAAACCATTTTGTTATTTCAATATCTTAAAAGGGGACGAATTTTGTTGATATTGCCTTTATAAAGGGTGCACTATTAAAAGAACAATTCCCCGGTTTAAAGGATTATAACAATAGGAAATATGTCCGTTCACTTCAGTATGAAAATCTGGAATCCATAGACGAGGGTCAACTCATAGCTGTTCTTAAAGAAGCGGCCCTGTTATCGGACCAAAGCAGGAAAGCATGGAAGAATCTATAGGTTATTTACCGTTCTTCTTATGGTCACTAAGTTTTTAAGGAGATGTTCCAAATAGTCTAGATGCAACATATTCGCACCATCGCTTTTTGCTGAGGCCGGATCGAAGTGCGTTTCTATAAATAAACCATCAACATTATTTACGATGCCTGCACGGGCAATGGTCTCGATCATGTCGGGTCGCCCACCGGTAACACCACTGGACTGATTGGGTTGCTGCAGGGAATGGGTGACATCAAGAATTACCGGGGCATACTGTCGCATGGTAGGGATACCCCTGAAATCTACTACCATATCCTGGTAACCAAACATAGTGCCTCGATCTGTTATCCAGGCCTTATCATTTCCCGAGTCATTTACTTTTTTAACGGCATGCTGCATCGCTTCAGGGCTCATAAATTGTCCCTTTTTTAAATTGACGACTTTTCCGGTTTTTGCTGCAGCGACGACCAAATCGGTCTGGCGTACCAAAAACGCCGGAATTTGCAATACATCTACATATTCGGCCGCTTTATGTGCATCAGAAACCTCGTGAATATCGGTTACGGTAGGAACATCGAAGGTATCGGAAACGGTCTTTAAGATCTTTAGAGCCTTTTCGTCTCCAATGCCCGAAAAACTGTCAATCCTGCTTCGGTTGGCTTTTTTAAAACTCCCTTTAAATACAAATGGGATCTCCAGGGAATCGGTAATCGCGACGATACGTTCTGCAATGCGAAGTGCCATATCTTCGTTTTCGATAGCACAAGGCCCAGCCAATAGAAAGAAGTTGTTGGTATCGCTGTGTTTTATTTTTGGAATATCTTGAAGTTTCATCGCCTTAAAGTTTCAAAATTGAGCGACAAAGATAATCAAATTAAAAGCTTCTTTTTAAACTATTTCTTATGATCCACAGTGCCATAAAAAAATTGAAAACCAATAAGATGCCTTCAAAGATTCCGAAATTTTCAGATACTTTTAAAAAGTTAACGATATGAAAAAGATCGGATAAGTATAACAGGATCAAATAAGACGATAAACACACAAAGGTAATTCCCAATATAAAGTTCAATTCACGATTTGGTTTAAGAATTTGCCAAATAAATGGAATTCCAAATAATAAAATGGGAAAGGCGCTAATGCCTTCAATTTTATTAATAATTGTAAACCAATAGGAAATAATGGCTAAAAAATACAGATATGGAATAAATTTAGAATATTGGTGAACGAATTTCATTTAACCTGTTTTAATAGTTAAACGAAAATTAAAAATACATAGTACTCACTTTTAGGATTATAACAAATAATTAACGCTATTAATTATTGATTGCTAAGATGCTAATAGTGACAAATATAGTGTACCTTTGCACGCTTAAAATAAAGCACTATCATGGCTAATATTAAAAACATTGCGATCATTGCACATGTAGATCATGGGAAAACCACTTTGGTAGATAAAATTATGTACCATTGTCAGCTGTTTCGTGAAAATCAAAATACAGGAGATCTAATTCTTGACAGTAACGATTTGGAGCGGGAACGCGGTATTACCATAACATCCAAAAATGTTTCGGTTGTATATAAGAACACAAAGATCAATATCATTGATACCCCGGGGCATGCCGATTTTGGAGGAGAGGTGGAACGAGTTCTCAATATGGCCGATGGGGTTTTGCTGTTAGTGGATGCCTTTGAAGGGCCAATGCCTCAAACAAGATTTGTACTCCAAAAGGCCATAGACCTAGGCTTAAAACCATGTGTCGTAATTAATAAGGTCGATAAAGAAAATTGTACTCCCGATGAAGTTCATGAGGCCGTATTTGATCTCATGTACGAACTTGGGGCAGAAGAATGGCAACTCGATTTTCCTACGGTTTATGGTTCGGCAAAGCATAATTGGATGAGTGACGATTGGAAAGATGAAACTACAAATATTGAGCCTTTACTGGATATGGTTATTGAACATATTCCTTCACCAAAGATTGAAGAAGGAACAATACAGATGTTGATCAGCTCTTTGGATTATTCATCATTTACCGGCCGGATCGCCATTGGGCGTTTACAACGCGGTGAATTAAAGCAGGGCATGAATGTATCTCTCGTAAAAAGAAATGGGAGTACGGTGAAATCTAAAATAAAGGAACTTCATTTATTCGAAGGATTAGGACGTAAAAAAGTAGAAGAAATTCAGGCCGGCGATATCTGTGCTATTGTTGGACTGGAAAGCTTTGAAATTGGCGACACCATAGCCGATATAGATCGACCGGAAGCTCTTAAGACCATAACAATCGACGAGCCGACAATGAGCATGTTATTTACCATAAACGACTCTCCTTTTTTCGGTAAAGATGGAAAATATGTGACCTCACGTCACATTAAGGAACGGCTTTACAAAGAGCTTGAAAAGAATTTAGCGCTTCGTGTAGAGGTAACCGATAGTGCCGATAAGTTCATGGTATTTGGCAGAGGCGTATTACATTTATCGGTGCTTATTGAAACCATGCGTCGTGAAGGTTATGAGCTTCAAATAGGGCAACCCCAGGTAATAATAAAAGAGATTAATGGCGTAAAAAGTGAGCCTTTCGAAGACATGACCATAGACCTTCCTGAAGAAGTTTCTGGTAAAGCCATTGAAATGATAAGTTTACGTAAGGGCGAAATTCTAAGTATGGAAGCCAAAGGGAACCGTATGGTTTGCCAGTTTATAGTACCTTCAAGGGGAATTATAGGATTGCGTAATCAATTGCTCACGGCTACAGCGGGAGAGGCTATTATGGCCCATCGGTTTAAGGAATACCAGCCTATAAAAGGGGGCATTCCCGAACGTCAGAATGGATCTTTGGTATCGATGGAAAAAGGCCAGGCCATTCCGTACTCTATTGATAAATTACAGGACCGCGGGAAGTTTTTCGTGGATCCGGGTGAAGATATTTATGAAGGCCAGGTAATTGGAGAGAACACGCGTAGTGATGATATGGTTATTAACGTCACCAAAACAAAAAAAATGAGTAATGTGCGCTCTTCCGGGGCAGACGATAAAGCAAAAATCGTTCCTGCAATTAAATTTTCACTGGAGGAAGCACTGGAATACATTCAAAAGGATGAATATGTTGAGGTAACACCAAGTCATTTGCGTTTACGGAAAATATTATTAACCGAGGTAGAGCGAAAAAGGTATAAGGGGGTTTAATAATTAAATTATTTAAATTTCTCTCGATATTAAAAACAAATAGAAGTTTATCTATATTTGTAAAAAAATGGAAATGTATTTACTCTATTTTGATCCCAGTCTGGGCGTCTTGATCGTGCAAGCGATAGTGGCAACTGTTGCCGGAGTTATTCTTTTTTCCAAAGGACTTGTATTTAAAATAAAATCGTTTTTTGGCCTTACAAAGGATAATGACAACGAATTATTTGATGATATTAATGTTAAAGATTCCGATTTAGATAATAAATCTTCAAGTGAGGGTTAATAATTTACATTCCTCATCGTTTAGAGATCCTTCCGGATATGTTTTTATTGACAATGGCATTGTTAAAAGAGTTATCAACCCCATTTATTTTAAGCAATATAAAGCTTTAAAGGATTCCGGTTTTTATAGCAAGCTATTTCATAACAATTTGCTCATTCCACATGAAGAAATATCTGCAACGGCCGGCGAAATCGTGATTCAACCGGAACAGATCCCATTTATTACCTATCCTTACGAATGGAGTTTTAACCAATACAAAGAAGCAGCATTACTTACACTCAAGCTTCAGAAGTATTGTTTGGAAAATGGGTATTCACTTAAGGATGCTTCCGCATATAATATCACATTCTATAGGGGGAAGGCTATTTTTATAGATACACTATCTATTGATTTTTATACCGAGAACACACCCTGGAGAGCATATAAGCAATTTGTGACTCATTTTTTAGGGCCATTGCTTCTTGCACATTACAATGGCGCAGAAATGTTAAAGCTCCTTAGTAATTATATGGATGGGATTCCAATAGGAACCATTGCAACCCTACTCCCATATAAAACAAAGTTCAATCCCTTTATATATTCAAATGTGCACCTGCTTGCTAGGTTTGAAGCCAGGCATAGCGAAGATTATTCCGGAGCACCCAAAGTGTCTTCACTTTCTAAAAAAGGACAGCTCAATATTATTAAGAGCATGTATAATTTCTTAAAAAAACTAAGGATAAAGGAGTTTTCCGAATGGGGAGATTATTATAGTAAAACCAACTATACTGACGATGCGTTTGCGGTAAAATCAAAAATAATTAATACCTGGATCAACATTATACAACCAAAAACATTAGTGGATATTGGTGGCAATGATGGCACCTTTGTCAGGATGATACATTCAAAGATTGAACATGCACTTGTTTGTGATATCGATAACAATGCTATTGATCTCAATTATAAAACCATAAAAGAAAATAAAGAAGAATACATTACTCCTTTTGTTTTAGATGTTCTAAACCCTTCTGCATCCATAGGATTTAAAAATAGAGAGCGGTTTTCGTTTATTGAACGTATTCAAGATTTTTCTCCCGATGTTACATTGGCACTGGCAGTAATCCATCATATGACCCTGTCGGGAAATGTTCCCTTCGAAATGTCCGCGCAATTTTTTGCTTCTTTCTCTAAATATCTCATTATAGAATTTCCAAAACGAAAAGATTCATGGGTAACGCGTCTTTTGAACAATAAAGCAGATTTTAAAGATCATTTTAATTTTTATACTATCGAAGGGTTCGAAAAGGCATATTCCAAGTTTTTTGATATTGAAGATAAACAGCCTATAGAAGATTCTGAAAGGGTGATATATTTGCTAAAGACCAAAGATGGAAATAAAATTTAGAGAAAAGGTGCTTAAATTATTAACAAACAATAAGCAAATTCCGGTTATTGGCGCGGTGGCTGCTGGTCTTCATCCCTTATTGTTTTATTACAATTCCAATTTTACACTCGTTAATTCGTGGATACAGCTTTTATTTTTTGTAATAAGTTTTTTACTTATCCCAATCGTTTTATTTTTTTCATCCAATTATATATTTAAGAAGATTAACAGTTTAAATAGATTTAGGAAGTTTCTCATTCCCATTTTAAACCTCATTTGTTTTAGCGTGTTACTCGTGTTAAGCACCTATGGATTTATGAAAAGCATATTGATTATAGCAATAGGTATTTCTGTAATTTTAGGAATTTTACTCCATAGGCATTTCACAAAGGTTATTGTATTTCAATTTTTATTAGCTGCAATTGCATTTGTAATGCTCATACCGGATTTCTATAAACATTTAACGTATTCAAATCAATGGATGGAACAGCCGGATGATATTGAAAATGTGGTATTTAATAAGAGGCCTAATATTTATATGATTCAGCCAGATGGCTATGCGAACTTTTCTGAATTGAACAAAGGACATTACAATTTTGACAATAGCAATTTCGAACATTTTTTGAAGGACAATGATTTTAAATTATATGATGGCTCAGGAGTAACTATGTATCAACTTTAAGTTCAAATAGTTCTTTATTTGCAATGAAACATCATTATTATAATAATACAAGGATAAAAGCAAAAGAGTTATATAATGCAAGACAAATCATTGCAGGAGACAACCCAACAATTTCGATTTTAAAAAGAAATAATTATAAGACATTTTTGTTGCTTGAGCGATCCTATGTACTTGTAAACAGACCAACGATGTATTTTGATTATTGTAATATAAATTCTAAAGAAATTTCTTTTCTTGCCCGTGGGTTTGAGTTGCACAAAAACGTCAAGAATGATTTAATTCAAGCGATTGATAATAATAATTCCAGCAATAATTTCTATTTTATCGGTAAAATGGATCCAAGTCATATTGCCATTCGTAAAAATGAATCAGCGGGTATTGATGGAGAAAGAAAAATTTATTTAGAGGCTTTAAAAAAAGCAAATAAATGGTTAAAGGAAATTATAACTTTAATCCAGGAAAAAGATAAGAACAGTCTTATAATTATTGCTGCCGACCATGGAGGATACGTTGGTTTAAATTATAGTTTAGAAAGCAAAATTAAACAAACCGACAGGGATTTAATTTATTCAATTTTTACATCTTCATTAGCAATTAGATGGCCGGATAAAGTGCCTCATTATGATTATCAATTAAAGACTTCGGTAAATTTGTTTAGGGTTTTATTTTCCTTTTTAAGTGAAGACGAGACCTACTTGGATCATTTGCAGGATAACAAAAGTTATGCTATAATTCAGGAAGGAGCACCTTTAGGAGTTTATGAATATATAGATGAAACGGGTAATACCGTGTTTAAAAAACATTAAATGAATATTGTTTTTGCAGTGGTTTAAACGAAATATTTTTGTGATATTGCAGGAACAAACTATCTAATATTTGAACTTAAAAAATACGCTCCTTTTTGAAAAGACTATTCGATTACATTAATAACAAGGTATTGGTAAAAGTAGCCAGGCTAAATGGGGCCACATTGGTCACAAAGATCGTTGCCGGGTTTTTAACCACAAAATTTATTGCTGTTTTTATAGGCGCCGAAGGACTGGCACTTATAGGAAATCTGAAAAACTTTTTTACATCCATACAATCTTTGGCAACCGTAGGACTCTATAACGGATTGGTTAAATATATTGGAGAATTTAAAAACAATGCACTCAATTTAAGTAAGACATTATCTACTTCATATTATATTGGGTTTTTAGCCACTATTCTTGTTTGTATTTTGACTTATTATAATGCTCAGGGTATAAATGATATTATTTTTTCTGCCCAATATAATTTTGCCTATGTTATAAAAATTATGGCTGTAGCGCTGCCATTCTACGCTCTTAATATGTTTAGTTTTTCTATAATGAATGGATTTACTAAGTATAAATTTTTAATGATCATAAATATAATTGGCCAAACGATGGGTCTTGGCGTCACTCTACTCCTTATTTGGCAAAATAATATTGATGGCGCTCTCATTTCCGTAGTCATAGCCCCTTCGTTAATATTTTTAATTACCCTGGTTGGAATATTAAATAGAAGGAGTTTAATTTTCTCTATTAGAGTAAGTAATATCGATTTTAAATGGCTCAGGAAGTTTGGCCCATATTCGATTATGGCATTAGTATCCGGATTAACTTTACCGCTGATACTAATTTTGATAAGGAATTATATTATTACCCATGAGGGAATGAAGGATGCGGGGTTTTGGGAAGCCATGAACAGGATTTCATCATACTATCTAATGTTCGCAAATTCGTTAATGACCTTTTACTTTCTACCCCGGTTTGCAGAGATTGATAATAGGCAGGAATTTAGAAAAGAGATATTTAGTTTTTACAAAAAGATAATGCCGTTTATTGCTATAGGACTATTAATTATTTACATCATAAGGCCATATATTGTTGCAATTTTCTTAACTAACGAATTTGAAACCGTTCAGGAACTTTTTGGATGGCAACTTTTAGGAGATTTTGTTAAAGTATTATCAGTCGTTATGGCTTATCAGTTTATAGCAAAAAAAATGGTTTTGCATTATGTTATTACCGAGCTGATTCTGGTTGGGATTTTATATTTCACAAGTATTTATTTTGTTGATATGTTTGGTATTAAAGGGGGCACCTATAGCTCATTTTGTGACCTATTTATTATATTTTGGAATGATGCTGCTTATATTTAGATCCTCATTAATTGGAAAAATAAAGGAGGCAAACCAGAATTAGAAAGTGAGTTTTAATAATTATTTATTTAAACCTTTTCATTGCATATAATTAACTACATAAAGAACAGCTTATTACTTAAGGTCACTTCTGTTAATTCTCTGGTCGTAATTATTAGAATAATATTTTCGTTAATTACCCAAAAGGCTTTGGCAATTTTAATTGGCGCCGAAGGGATTGCCCAGGTAGGTAACTTAAGAAATGTCATTAACTTTTTCGAACAATTTTCTATTCTTGGAACGTTTAATGGGCTGGTCAAGTATATTTCAGAACACAAAGAAAACAAGATAGAATTAAACAAATTATTTTCAACAACAACCTCATTTACAGTATTAGCTACTCTGGTTTCGTTTTTAATTTTGTTTTTTGGTTCAAATCTGTTAAGTGAGATAATTTTTGGGGTTGGAACGAATTACAGCTTTGTTTTTAAAATTTTAGCATTTATCATTCCATTTATGGGCCTGAATGCTATTATAAATAGCCTGTTAAATGGTCTTTCTGCCTATAAAACGACCTCCAAAGCTTCAATAATAACAGCAATCGCAAGTGCAGTTCTTATTGTTTTGCTTACTCTAAAGTATGATTTAAAAGGTGGTTTGCTGGCCATAGCTTTAGTTCCTTTGCTTCAATTTGGAAGTTTCGTCATTTTCTTTTCTAAAAAATACAGAGCTTATTTTAATTTTAAGAGTATATCCTTTGGCCTGATTTATAAAAACAAATTATTGTCCTATAGTTTTATGACAATAATTGTTGTTTTATCAATTAATGTGGCAGATGTTGCTATTAGGAAACTCATCGAAGAAACTGTTGGGCCTAAAGATGCCGGTTACTGGACTGCAATGACTTCTATTTCTAAATCCTATATGCAATTTACGGCAGCAATTTTTCCTTTATATATTTTACCAAAATATTCCAGTATTAGAACTTCTTTTGAATTTAGAAAGGAAGCAATAAATATTTTTAAATTACTAATACCGGTATTTGCATTTGGGTTATTGTTGATCTTTATATTTAGGGATTTGGTAATTCTAATATTATACACGGATGACTTTTTAAAGATGTCGGAACTGTTTAAATGGCAGTTGTTAGGAGATTTAATAAAATTGTCTGCCTTAATTTTATCGTATCAATTCCTGGCCAAGCGGCAAATTGGCTATTTTATTTTTACCGAAATATTGTCCGTTCTATTATTTTATGGCTTTTCAAAATATTTTATCCAATTTTATGGTACAGAAGGCATTGTTTTGGCACATTGTGTAAGATACATAATTTATTTTCTCGTGGTTCTTTATATATTAAGACATAATTTTACTGGAAAAGACAAGGCTTATAAATAAATGAACAAGGAAATTTTAGAAAATGATTTGAAACTTGAAATTTTAATTTCAACGATGAATAGAACTTCATTATCATTTCTATTTCAAATGTTTCCATGCCATAATTTAGAAGCCCTAAATATTCTGATTGTGAACCAAACCCGGAAAGGGAATGAATTAAAGTCAGATTTTCAAAACATTAGAATACTGAATTCTTATAATCAAGGTCTTTCATTTAGTAGGAATCTCGCATTAGAAAATACCATTGGTGACATTTGCCTTATTGCCGATGATGATGTTGAATTTTTAATTGATTTTGACAAAATTATATTGAATACATTTTCAAAGAATAAGATGTTTTCAGTAATACTTTTTAAAATTACCACTTTTAGTGGCAAGGCCTATAAAAGCTACCCAAAGGCATCAAAAAGATTGTCGAACAAGAGAGATTTAAGAAATTCCTCCTCTATAGAAATTGCCTTCAATAGAAGAGATATTGTTGAGAACCACATTGGGTTTAACTTACTTTTTGGATTGGGTGGCCATTTTCAATCCGGTGAGGAATATTTATTTCTTAAGGAAATTTTAAAACATAAATTATATATTTATTTTGAAAATGAATTCATTGTCAAGCATAGTTTTGAGAGATCGACAAGCAATATGGGAAGCGATGCTTTTGTTAAAGCAAGAGCTGCTCTTTATTATAATGAAAACGGAAATTTAAGTTATTTATTTCTAATAAAATATGTTATTTACCTGTTAAGAAAACGAATAATTCCACTTAATAAAGTAATAAGCAAATATGAAGTAGGGATTAATGCGATCAGAACCTATAAAATTACCGTATCGGATAAAAAATAATATGAGAAAGCAATTGATTTTTATGTATTCAATCCCTATAATTATTGCATTCATATTTGAGGTAATATTTAAGGGGTTGATGTGGGATAGATTACTCAATTTATTCGAAAATATTCTTTTTGCTATTACTCTTATCATTCCTATTCATTATATTTTGAATAAAAAATTAAATCTTTACTATGTTATAATTTCTTTTGCTTTTTTTGCGTTTTGTGTTTATTTCGAAACGATATATTACTATTTATTTAGTACAAATTTTAGCCCCTCTTCTATTTTTATAATTTTAGATTCTAATGCAGAAGAAGCGAAGGAATTCATTAGTTTTTATGTTGACATTCCTATAGTTATAATTACAATATTATTCTTTATTGTTGTTATCTCCACAGTATTTTTGAAGCATAAAAATTGGTCTTTAGGATTAAAGCAAACCCGAATTAATAATTTCGGTTTATTTGAATTTTGGATAGTTATTTTCCTCTTTTTAAAAATCTCTAAACTCATAGTATTTAATTTTCCCTATTTAGTTATTAAGTCAAACATAGAATATTATCAGGAGGCTAAACAATTGGATATTTACAAAGAAAGCGCGACCGGAGATTTTCAAGATGTATCACGATTAATAAAAAGTGATGATGAATTGTATGTTATTATAATTGGAGAATCGACATCGAGATCGCATATGGGAATATACGATTATTACAGGCAGACGACTCCCGAGTTATACAAAATAAAGGATGAACTTTTAATTTATAACGATGTAATTAGCCCTCACGCTTATTCTATAGGTGCATTGACAAAAATTTTGACACTTGCTAATTATGAGAATCCCGATAAAACTGATGCCGGATCAATAATACAGTTAATCAATAAGGCAGGCTTCGATACTTATTGGCTGTCAAATCAAAGGCCGGTTGGTCCATATGAGAGTATAATTACAAAAATTAGCTTATCATCAAAACACAATAAGTTTATTACAACAACAATTGCCGGAAATAATAAGGTTTTGGACGGAAACCTTATAGGCGAATTTGACAATGTAATAAATAAAGAAGGAACGAAAAAAGTGATCTTCTTGCATTTATTAGGAACACATCATCATTATAAAAACAGGTATCCGGAGGAGTTTAATAAATTTAGTGATGTTCCAATTACTAATTTCAATTCCGAAGAAAATCACGAAATAATAAATCATTATGATAATGCCATTTTATATAATGATTATTTAATAAATAAGGTTATAAAAAAAGTGGACAGCGCCCAAAGTCGCAGCTTTGTACTTTATTTCTCAGACCATGGAGAGGAGATGTTTGATAATATAGACCTGTCTGGACATAATGAAGACGTGTATTCAAAAAACATGTTCGATATTCCTTTTTTTCTATGGAGATCTAAAAAATACAAACAAACCAAGAATATAAAATTCAACAAAAATCGGAAATATATGATTGACGATATGTTCTATGGCATATCGGACTTGCTTGATATAAAAGCCCGCGAGACAGATTCCTCCCGAAGTATTTTTAATACATATTTCGCGAATCGCAAAAGAATTATAAAAGATACGATCGACTATGACACATATTTTGCAAACAAACTAGGAATATGAAGTAAGATAAATTCTAATGCTAATTAAAAATCGTTGAAATCGCTTAATTAATTTCAATAAAAATGTCGGTAAGGCAATAAGAATATTTTGCTTAACATTTAAGTTATTATAATCAATTTCTTTTTTTAATTTTTTATAAAGCTCTAATTCATTATTTAATTTGCATCGTATTGCGAGGGCAAATCTATTCATGTCAAGATATTTTTTAAGAGACGGGATTTTTTGTTCTTCTGTTTTAAACCCATTTATTAAGGCATATCTGTCTTCATTATATTCGGATTTTGAAAGGCCGGAGCTATCAAAATTATTGTAGCGCATCGTTATTGATGGATTAAAAGCGATACTATACTTTAGAGCAAATCGAATCCAAAGATCAATATCCTGTCCGGTTCTTAAGGAAGTATTGAATTCTCCTATGTTCTTAAAAGTTTCTTTAGAAAACCCAACCGAGGACGTCCAGGCTATAGAATTAATCATACTATAATTAAAGTAGTCCTCAATAATTGTGAAGGAATCATCATATTTAAAATTAAAAACAGCCGGTTTAATGAATTTTTCATTATAGTTTATTTCATAATTATTACAAAATAAACCTGCAGTGGGAAAAGTTTCAATTAATTTTTTTAGCTCTAATAGATGATTTTCATGCCAAAAATCATCTGCATCCAGCAAATGCAATATATCGACCTATAGCATTTTTTATACCCCTGTTTCTTGCATGTGATGCCCCTTTCGTTTTTTTGATCATATATGGTACACCTTTTATCGATTAGGTGTTTAACTATTTCCTTGCTCGAATCTGTAGACCCATCATTTATTATTATGACCTCAAAATTTTCAAATGCTTGATCGAGTAAACTCTTTATGGTTTGCCCAATGTATTTTTCTTTATTATAAAGTGGTATAATTACCGAGAAAAACGGATTCATCCTTTTAAATTATCATGACAAAAATAGCCTATTATAAGGAAATCGAAAATGATATTTAATTAATGCTATAATATAAATTTTAAAATGGTACAATAATTGTAATTTCACAGTTATGAAGCCGTTTTATATTTCCATATTACTCGTATTATTTCATTTTACTTTGTATGCGCAGCAGGAATTTCATGTATTTCCCAAAGACCATTCCATAACTCCGGGAACAAATACCGGCAATGGAAGTTTACAATCTCCATGGGATTTACAAACCGCCTTAAAGCAATCATCAAATAACGTAAATGGAGGCGATATTATCTGGCTGCACAAAGGTATTTACAATGGAAGATATATAAGTACTCTTAACAGCACCAGGTCAAATCAATTTATAACTGTAGCCTCCTTTAAATTGGAAAGCGTTGTCCTTAATGGGAACGCACCTTCGATTAAAAAGTCCGTATTAGAAGTTAAAGGTAAAAATGTAATTTATAAAGATTTTGAGATCACATGGCTGGGCGATTTTTCTCGAACACAGACGGATCCCAATTTTAAGTTGGTTGGTGGGATTAGTCATAATTCGGGGGTAAATTGTAAATTTATTAACCTTGTCATTTATAATAATCCCGGTTCCGGTTTCGGTTCATGGAAACACACCGGAGGCTCGACAATTGATGGTTGTTTGATTTATAATAATGGCTACATGTCGAAAAAAAGGGGAAGCGGCGTTGGTATTTATGTTCAAAATAACAGTGATAATACAAGAGTAATAATCAACAACACCATTTTTAATAATTTTTATAAAGGCATTGAAGTCTGGTCGGATAATGCCAGGGCAAACAATGCATATGTTAAAAATGTAAAGCTTAATAATAATGTCATTTTCAATAATGGCTCCCCTTCCGGGCAATTTAGGGATAATTTAATTATCGGATCGAATGATAGAAACGGAATTAATATTGCAAAGAATATTATTGTTGACGGAAATATTTTTTATCATAATACCGATGTCGCAAACAATCAAATAGGCGGAAATGCAGCCTCATTAACTTTAGGCTTCAATGCGAAAGCCCCCATAGAAAATGTCATCGTGCGTAACAATATTATTATTGGTCGAAACAATGCTTTACGCATCTTACATGCTAAGACACTTACATTCCATAATAACATTTCGTATTGCGGCTATGTGCATTTTAACAGTTCGGTAGTCAAGCATTTAAATGAATCCAACTGGAAATTTAACGGTAACAGTTATTTTACAAAAAACTCAAGAACATTCAGAATATCAAAATTTAGGGATTTCACATTTAGTGAGTGGAAGTCAGAATATAACATCGATTCAAAAAGTAATTGGAGACATATTAGTAAATTCAATATGAAAGCAGTCCTGGATCTCACCGAAAACAAATTTAAACGGCATACCTATAGAGTTGTACTTTTTAGTAAAGAAGGAAAGGATGTATCGGTCGATTTATCAAAATATAAAATTCCAAAAGGAAGCGCCTACAAAATAATTGATATAGAAAATCCCGACGCTTCGATTAAAACCGGTAAAGTAAATAAAGACGTGAAAATCATAATTCCTATGCACCTTGATAAATTCGACAGGCCGCTTCATAATGAGAAAGCGCAAAAGACTTTGTATAATTTTGGCGTCTATACCATTGCGTTCAAAATAAAAAGAAAATCTTTTATTCAACGTCAGCTGGATTGATTCTAATATAAAGGTCATTTTATCAAAATAAAATGGCTGCACAGGCATAAAATTAGGACATAAGCCTATAATTAAAGGACAAAAAGACCAATATAGTATACAATAGACAGGTTTTTATGCATTTTATCTAATCAAATCTCCCACATATTCATCTGAACCCCCTTTTTTTACCTGTTTTATGGATAAAGAGTACCACTTATTACGTCATCTTTTGCTTTTTAGAATTTTATAAAGTCCTTTACTGTCCGTTGTTCCATTAATCTGGCTGATGTGTAAACGTTTTGGAATGAAAACCCTGAGTGATAATATGATCAGGAATTTGGATTAATAGATCAATGTACAGACCCTAAATTTTAAACTATGAAAAAACTATTTTTTATAAGCATTCTGATAACAACCTCTGCAGTTGCACAAATTACCCATGAAAATGGAGCTAAATCAATCGGTCAAATAAACACGAAATTAGCCGGTAATACAGGTATTGCTACAGCCAGAACTAGAGACACACTACAAATAAAAGACACTATAAAAGTAGCACAGACCAAAATCAGTAAGGCTGTTCCACATCGAACTATATTTAATTATGAAGATCGAAATGATGGTGTTTATTTAAAATTGGATAAGCCTGACGCCAGAGTTATAATTGGGGGGTCATTCAATTATTTACCCGAGTATAAATTCGTTGTAAAAGATGGCAGTGCCATGGTAGAAGGAAATATTATTACTCCTAATAATATTGGAATAGGTACAAGCTCTTTTATAGATGGTGAAGACATATACAGATTATCTGTAGAAGGCAAAATAAGAGCACATGGAGTTAAAGTATACGTAGATTGGGCGGATTTTGTTTTTGAAAAGGATTACGATTTGCCAACATTGGACGAGGTCGAAAAGTTTATTATTAATAACGGGCATTTAAAAGAGATTCCGAGTGCTGGCGACGTAAAATCCAATGGTATTGAACTTGGCGAAATGAATAAATTGCTTTTGCAAAAAATAGAGGAACTTACTTTATATACTATCGGGCTTAAAAAGGATTTTGAAGGATTAAAATCTAAAATAGAAATCCATGAAAACTAGAACCGGTTTTTTCCTGGGTGTACTGTTAATAATGAATAAGTTACTTATAGCTCAGGATAATCCTTCATTTTATGTCGAAATTCCGGACAATAAAAATATTCCGGTTGTAACCCACAACTCAAGAGGGAAGCGTATCGTATATTCCAATACCAAAAATATAGCTTTGGATAAACTTATAAACTCCTATGAAATATATAGGTGTAACAAAGTTTTTAAAAGTTCTAAAAAGCCTGCTTTACAAAATATTTATTTAATTGAATGTAATGACCTGCAATTCCTGAATGATTTGCGTGATAATTTTAAGCAATTTTATCCCAGGATCGAGAATGCGCAGGCACATATGTTGGAATTGCCCGATGACTTTGGTACAACCGGAGGTTATGTGGGATCGGACCAGGATGAACTTAATTATATTAGGGCTCCTGAAGCCTGGAATATTACAACCGGTACCAAGGATATTATCATTGGAATTTCAGATAATACCGTTCAGACCCTACATGAAGATTTTGAGGGTAAGGTAAAACATGTTTTTGGCAATAATTATCCCGATATTACAGGTGGCAGTATTCAACATGGCAGTTGGGTGGCTTCGGTTGCTGCGGCAAATACAAATAACGGATTAGGGATGTCGGCTATAGGATATGATTCTTCAATTTATTCGGCGACACATAGTTGGATAGTAGGTGTGGATACACTATCACTAATGCCAGGAGTAAAGGTCATTAATACGGCCTGGATATCTTCAGCCTGGCCGGAAATGTATAACGAAGTGGTAGAGGATAGAGGTGTAGTCGTTGTGGGTTCGGCCGGTAATAGTAGTTTGGGAAGTCCGGAGGCGTATGTTTACCCCGCGGCATTTAAAAATGTAATTTCGGTATCTGCTATTGGGCATCATGATGCCGCATTTTATAGGGGATCCAACCTTTATGAGGTCTTTATGGACAGTCATAAATATAAGAAAAATGGCAATGTAAAGACTTTCCAGCACAACGATTCTGTCGATATCGTAGCCCCAGCCTATGGAATTCAATTGGCCGATCCAAGACGTGGATTAAATGCTTATTTAGACAATGGATTTGGAACTTCATTTGCATCACCAACAGTATCTGGGGCAATCGCCTTAATGTTTGATGTCAATTACTGTATTGACCCCAAAGAAGTAGAAACCATCTTAAAGTTGACTGCGGTCAAAATTGATCATTTACCTCAAAACTTACCCTATTACGGAAAGCTCGGCGCAGGAAAACTGGACGCATTTGAAGCTGTAAAGATGGCGAGAGATATGGCAAGGGCCTTTGGTATCGTTGAAGTAAAAGACAGAATATTATATCGTCCCTGGTTTTATAAACTGGTTACGGCGCCCTACGAGATCAAGATGACCAATAATGATGTTACCGGTGGTGCCAAACTAAAATTCAGGGCTCGAAATAATATAGAGATCTTAAGCGGAAATTATAGTCCCGATTCCGGAGGTTACATCGACTTGGATGTTGTTGAAACCCTGGCATTGAATTGCTCCTTACCCGATTCAAGGTCGGGAATATCAATCCCTACTATTAGCGATGACCAGATTGGTAGTACGGTTTTTGTAGTTTATCCCACAATAGTAGATCGGGACGTCACCATATTAAACCAAAGGGCAGATATAGAAAACAGGAAATCTATAAGAATATATAACATCTTAGGTATGGTCGTATTTCAGCAAGAAGATTTTAATTCCAACCAGGTTTCTTTAAATTTAAACAGGTTATCGACGGGGATGTACATATTAAAGGTACTTGGTAGCAAGGACGAAGTCTTACATACCCAAAAGATCGTCAAGAAATAACCCTTTTACAAGCTTAGCAGGTAGTTTAAGTTCATGGCATGTTCCACTTCCTATAAAATATTATTTAGACAATGTCATAATAATTTCGGGAGTTATAAAACCAAAATAGGCGTCTTTATCTGAGAGCCTAAAAGTTTTGACCTCTACAACAAATCCTGCCTTTTCTAATCTGTATTTTAAACCGTCGATAGAATAGATCCTCACATGGTCCCACTGCCCAAAATTCACCTCCCGTTCTTCAGGAGAAATGATAGAATTATCCTCATAGATATCGCCCTTCTTAAATGGGGTCTGAACATAGATTTTACCTTTGGGGCTTAATACCCTGTATAGCTCCGAAATGGCCTTTTGGTCCTCCTCAATATGCTCTAATATATGATAACATATAATGAGTTGGAATTTATCTTCAGATTGATCGATTTCCGTGATATCGAATTTATATTCTGCCAAAAATTCATCTTCAAAATCCGAACTGTAGTAGCGTATCTTCTTATTCTTTTTTAATGATCTGTACAAACTTCTGGACGGCGAAAAATGAAGCACATTGCCTTTCAATTCATCTTCATCATTAAGGAGCTGCCATAATCTTCGATTTCGCGGTAAGCTGCCACAAAACGGACAAATTTGTTTGTTATCATCTATAAAGGACCTTAATTTATGTTCGCAAATATTACATCGATGGGTCTTTCCAATGTAAAACATCCCATAGAAATAACGAATATAAAGCTCATTTTTGAATATAAATGATTTCGGTAAAATCGATTTAATAAATTTCTTTAAAAAACTATCCACGCTTTTGTACGACCTCATAGACTTTATTTTCGTCACATTTAAGCGTTTTGCTGGGATATTTTAACAGTAAGGCATAGTCGTGTGTCGCCATTAAAATGGTATTGCCTTTTTTATTCAATTCCTGGAGCACTTCCATAACTTCAATACTGGTCTGGGGATCCAGGTTTCCTGTAGGTTCATCTGCCAAAATAAGCTCCGGATTATTTAATAAGGCTCTCGCTATGGCGATACGCTGTTGCTCACCACCAGAAAGCTCATACGGGAATTTAAAGCCTTTGGCTTTCATATCTACTTTATCAAGAACTTCCTCAATTTTTGCACTTATCGCACTGCTATCCGTCCAGCCCGTTGCCCTAAGAACGAATTCGAGATTACCGTTTACCGTTCGATCATTAAGTAATTTGAAATCCTGGAAAACAATGCCCAGCTTTCGTCTTAAATACGGAATATCTTTTTCCTGTAATGTCCTAAGGTTAAAATCTACAATAGAACCCTCACCTTCAGCCAATTCCAGGTCACCGTAAAGGGTTTTCATAAAACTACTTTTTCCGGTTCCGGTCTTACCTATAAGATAAACAAAGTCACCCTTTTTCATTTCAACATTAACATTGGAGAGTACCAAAGCTTCCCCCTGAAAAATGGAAACATCCTTTAAATGTAAAACTGTATCAGACATAGTACTTATGAAATTTTATAGGTTGTAAATGTATTGTTTTAACAGAACTAAAAAAAATATCAATTATCAAATTCAAGGCACCAAATTCCAAATCCCAATTTACACGACCAAAGCATAGCGAAGAAGGGATTCCAACTTCGGACATCAATCTTCCGACTTCCGGCTTCCGACTCCCGACTTCCGACTTCCGACTCCTGACTTCCGACTCCTGACTTCCGGCTCCTTACTCCTGTCTTCCAAATTTTTTTAATGTTTAATAACTCGTTTATAATTATCGCAAATTTATAACGTTATAAAAACGATATAATGATACTTTTGAAATAGCAACCATTAATCGAGGAATATTTCTAATTAATATACAGGTTGATTTATATTGTATGCCAACCCCATTTATAACAGTTGGATTATCAACAAAAAACGAAATTAATGACTAAAAGAAGATTATTAGTAGCTGCATTGGTAATTTTATGTAACTGTGTTGTTTTTTCACAACGGTCTGCAACCTATACCAGTGCACTGGTAGAATTTCAAAAAGCGCTCTCTCTTTACAACAGTAAGCAGTATTTGGCAGCCCAATCTGTTTTCGATAAGGTTCAGGAGGACGCTAAAGATGAAGTCCTGAGATCGGATTGCGCTTACTATATCGCCAATTGTGCCGTTCGGCTTAATCAACAAAATGCCGATGACCTTATCCGGAAATTTGTAAAAGACTATCCCACAAGTACAAAACGGAATACGGCTTTTATCGATGTTGCCGATTATTATTTTGAAAACTCCCGCTATGCCTATGCACGAAAGTGGTACGACAGGGTAGATGAGGAAGGGCTTGCTCGAAGTGAACGCGATAAATTTTACTTTAATTACGGGTATTGTTTTTACGCTACCAATAATAATCAGGGTGCGAAAAAGTATTTATCCCGGGTAGAGAATTCCGAAAAATATGGTTCGCAGGCAAAGTATTACATTGGTTTTATGGCCTACGAAGGCGATGATTATGATAAGGCTTCAGAATATTTCGATCAGGTCGAAGATAATGAGCGGTATAAAGAAGATATGTCTTATTATCAGGCGGATCTCAACTTTAAACTGGGCAATTTTGAAAAAGCCATTGAACTCGCCAGCGAGCAATTGCCAACAAGTGATGACACTGAGGTATCCGAGCTTTCCAAGATCATAGGAGAAAGTTATTTCAACCTTGAGAAGTATGAAGAGGCAATTCCATTTTTAACCGAATATAAAGGAAAAAGGGGGCGGTGGAACAACACCGATCATTATCAGCTGGGTTATGCCTATTACAAACAATCCGATTACGAAAAGGCCGTTTCGGAATTCAATAAGATCGTTGGTGGCAATAATAGTGTCGCACAAAATGCATATTACCATTTGGGGGAAAGCTATATAAATCTCAACAAGAAGCAGGAAGCTCTAAATGCCTTTCGCAACGCTTCCCAAATGGATTTTGATTTGAAGATTCAGGAAGATGCCTGGTTAAATTACGCCAAGATCAGTTATGAGGTCGGGAATCCCTACCGGTCGGTCCCGCAGGTACTTGCCTCTTACCTCGAGAAATATCCCGATACGGGCTATAAGGAAGAAATTGAAACACTCCTCATAGATTCGTATATCACCTCAAAGAACTATAAAGAGGCTTTAAAACTTCTGGAAGGCCGGAAGAGTTTTGAAAATAAGGTCGCATATCAAAAAGTGGCCTTCTACAGAGGCATAGAATTGTATAATGAAAGTAAATACCTGGAATCGGAATCGTATTTCGACAAGTCGTTAACCGAACCCAGAGACGATACCTATACCGCCAGGGCCACATTCTGGAAGGCCGAAAACGATTATAACCTCACGAATTACGATGATGCCCTGGTTGGGTTTAAACAATTTCAGGGCTACGGTAAAGCGACAACAACCAAGGAGATCGAAAATATAGATTACAATCTGGGATATACCTATTTTAAACAAAAGAACTATCCTAAGTCCACCGAACATTTTAAAAAATACAGTTCCGACAAGTCCGATGATAAGATACGGTTAAACGATTCCTGGTTGCGCCTTGGTGACGGTTACTTTGTAACCAGCGATTACAATAGTGCCATAAGCGCCTATCAAAAGGCAATCGGGATCAACGAGATCGAACCCGATTACGCGTTTTTCCAAAAGGCCATATGTTACGGATACATCGGTGAGGGTGCGACAAAAATTAAGGAACTTAACGCCTTTATCGATACCTATACTTCCTCTTCACTTAGAGATGATGCCCTGTACGAACTGGGCAATTCTTATGTTAATACAAACGAAGTGAAAAAGGCCATGCGAATTTACAATCGCCTCAATACCGAGTACCCGTCCAGTCAATACATTTCAAAGTCCATCCTGCGACATGGCCTCGTACAATATAATTCCGGAAACAATGAGCAGGCCCTGAGCAAATTCAGGACCGTTGCTAAAAATTACCCGGGATCTCCCGAGGCGGTTCAGGCCGTGGCTTCGTCACGTTTGATTTATATCGATCTCGGTCGTGTTGCAGATTATGCCTCATGGGTAAGAACTCTGGATTTTGTCGATGTTTCCGATGCCGATCTCGACCATACCACTTTCGAAGGGGCCGAAAAGCAATATTTGGCAAATAATACCAATAGGGCCATAAAACTGTTTAACGCGTACCTTAATGAGTTCCCTAACGGATTGCATGCCCTTCCTTCACATTTTTACCTGGCCCAGTTGTACTATAAGGAAGATTTACAGGACAATGCCAGGCCACATTACAATTTTGTTGTAAATCAATCCAACGGCGAATTTACCGAGACGGCTTTAACACGGCTTTCAGAGATCCATTTAATTGATAAAGACTGGCTTACCGCCATTCCCTTTTTACAGCGATTGGAAGAAGAAGCCGATTTTCCGCAGAATATTATTTTCGCACAATCCAATTTAATGAAAGCCAATTATCAATTGGAGCACTACGGTGAAGCCGTAATTTATGCGGAAAAAGTGTTATCAAGTTCCTCGAAGATCGACAATAACATTAAAAGTGATGCCAGGATCATTATTGCAAGATCGGCCATGAAAACCGGTGACGAGGACAAGGCGGAAGCCGCCTATGCGCAGGTGGAATCCATAGCTTCAGGCGAATTGGCCGCCGAAGCCTTATATTTTAGCGCTTATTTTAAAAATAAGGCCGGCAACTTCAAATCCTCAAATACGGTAGTTCAAAAACTGGCGAAGGACTATTCCGGCTATAAATATTATGGCGCCAAAGGATTGGTTGTCATGGCCAAAAATTATTATGCCCTCGACGATGCTTACCAGGCCACTTATATATTAGAGAGCGTCATCCAGAACTTTGACGAGTTCGATGATGTAGTTGAAGCCGCTCAAACCGAGCTTGATGCCATAAAGACCGAGGTGGCCAAAACAAATTCTTCAGTAGAACCCAACGATGGCAACTAAAAAAATTCAGATCAAAAACGTTAAATCATAAATCATTCGAATGCTAAAGCAAATTCAAAATTTAAGTATCACAATATTGTGTTTAAGTGTAATACAAGGGGTTGCACAAAACAGGAAGCAGACTAACGATACTATAAATACAGAGGTCGTAAATGTAGTAAAGCCCTATACGCCTAAAATTTCTGACGCCTTTAAAGTGAAAGAGATCCCTTCCATTGATGATGAAGAAACGACAAATAAACAAGAGATTAAATACAATATTTTTTCAATCCCCGTTGCTTCTACCTTTACACCTTCAAAAGGAAAAGCCGTGGATGTAGATAAGTCAAAAAAGGAAAAATTATACGACAACTATACCTCCGGGGGTGTGGGTACCTATAAGAGCTTTTTGGGCGAGGTCTATCTCAATCATGCCATTAACCGCACCGAAAGTGTAGGCGGCTATATAAGTCATCACTCCTCACAGGGAGGGGTGGAGGACCTGCTTTTGGATGATGATTTTTCAAATTCGAAACTGAATATTAATTATTCCAGAAAATTAAGGGACCTTTCCTGGAGTGTGGATGCCGGGTATCAACACCAGGTGTTCAACTGGTATGGGTTGCCACAACCTCTGTTTGATGAGGAATTGGCCAACGAAATAGATCCACAACATAAATTTCATACGTTTGATTTTGGGGGAAAAATTCAGTTCGAAAATAAGACCATAAATAATGGCGGGATGCGATTCCGTCGGTTTGCCGATGACGCCGACTCCGGTGAAAATAGATTTGAAGCCCACACCAATTTTGATATTCCTGTCAGGGATGGAAGAATTAATACTACCGTAAAACTGGATTATTTAGGCGGAACTTTTGACAGAAGCTTTTTCGAGGACAGCGAATTAAAGTACGGCAATTTCCAGTTGGGCGTGGCCCCAAGTTATCAAATAATACAAGACGACCTCACCCTAAATCTGGGAGTGTCTGCTTATTATATGAACGATACCGAAGGCGGCAAGAATAAATTCTTTATTTACCCTAAAGTTACTGCATCCTACAGGTTGGCCGGCGATGTATTGATTGCCTATGGCGGTATTGAAGGCGACCTTATTCAAAATTCGTACTATGGTTTTGCGAAGGAAAATCCTTTTGTTTCCCCAACATTATTTATTGCGCCAACCGACCAACAATATGATGCCTATGTGGGTTTAAAAGGAAAACTGTCCAATAATATGAGTTATAATATCCGTGGAAATTACTATGCCGAAAATGACGCAGCCCTCATAAGGGCAAACCCCGTGCTATTGGTTAATGATACCCATTATCAAAATGGAAATTCGTTTGGTGTCGTCTATGATGATGTGACCACCTTTAGCATATTTGGAGAGATCAATGTGGATGTTAACCGCAATTTTAACCTTGGCATCAAGGCCGAATATTTTACCTACAGTACAGAAGATGAAGAAGAAGCCTGGAATAGGCCCGATTTTGAAGCCTCCCTGTTCATGGATTTCCAGATAGATAAACATTGGTTTGCCGGGGCGAATTTATATTATACCGGGGAGCGCAAAGACCAGTTCGATGTTATCGATCCCTTCCTTCCAACCACTCCATCGACCATAACTCTCGATAGCTATTTTGATGCCAATGCCCATTTGGGATACCGTATCAATGACGAATGGTCGGCCTATATCAAAGCCAATAATATTGCCAACCAGGATTATGAGCGCTGGCAGAATTTCAAGGTTCAGGGCATTCAGTTCCTTGCAGGGGTCACCTATAAATTTGACTTCTGACGTAGTCATCCTGAACTCGTTTCAGGATCTCACGAACACAACTGATTGTTACTGTCATCCTGAACCTTCTTGCCCGTCCGTAACTTGTCGTATGACAAGCTGAAGGCGGGGTTTCAGCATCTAAATATATGAGATAATAGATACCGTACCAAACATGGAATGACATGGTTAAGGGAGGAGATCAGAATTAATTTACTTTTTCTATTTTTACTGAAACTAATACGAGTATAATGAAGCCATTTTTGATCGCCTTCTTAAGCCTTGCCGTTTTTTCATGCCAGAAAAAGCAACAGGTAGATTCCATTGTTATTAATTCTCACGTTTATACTGTAAATGAAGCGTTTGATGTTGCTGAGGCCTTCGCCATTAAGGATGGCAGATTTTTGGCTGTAGGCAGTTCCAGGGATATACGGGATAAATTTGAAGCCGATACCATAATAGACGGACAGGGGCAAACCATTGTTCCCGGATTTATCGACGCGCACTGTCACTTTTTGAATCTTGGTTATGGACAGCAATCCGCAGACCTGGTAGGGACGACAAGTTTCGAGGATGTTATTAAGCGGGTCATAGATTTTCAAAATGAACACCAACTCAATTATATTATTGGCCGAGGCTGGGACCAGAACGACTGGGAGGAAAAAGCCTTTCCCGATAATGCATTGTTAAACGCGTTATTCCCCGATACGCCCGTTGCCCTCACTCGTATTGACGGACACGCCATTTTGTGCAACCAGGCCGCCTTAAATTTGGGTGGCGTTACCACCAATAGTAAGATCGATGGTGGCGAGGTCGTCGTAAAGGACGGTAAACTCACGGGGGTACTGGTAGATAACGCCGAAAACCTGGTCATGAACCATTGGCCAAAATATTCAAGGGCCGATAAGGTCAGGGCCTTATTGGATGCTCAAAAGACCTGCTTCGATCTGGGATTGACCACCGTAGATGATGCCGGGTTGGGTATCCGGGATATCGAGCTCATCGACAGCCTGCATCAATCGGGAGATCTGAAGATAAGGGTGTACGCGATGGTCTCCGCAACAAAAACCAACCTGGATCATTATTTGTCAAAAGGAATTATTAAAACCGATAAACTCAATGTACGCTCCTTCAAGTTCTACGCCGACGGGGCATTGGGGTCAAGGGGGGCCATGCTCAGGGCACCCTATAGTGATACCCCGGGACACCTGGGGTTGATGGTGAACAGTATAGAAACCCTGGAAGAGACCGCGCAACGTATCGCGAATTCCGAATACCAAATGAATACTCATGCTATAGGGGATTCGGCCAATCACTCCGTATTGCAGACCTATACCAAAGTCCTTAAAGATAAACCCAACCGACGATGGCGTATTGAACATGCACAGGTCATCTCTCCCGAGGATTTCAAGTTGTTCGACGATATCATCCCCTCGGTGCAGCCCACTCATGGTACAAGTGATATGTATTGGGCCGAAGACCGCCTTGGGCCCGAGCGGGTTAAAGGGGCCTATGCATTTAAGGCCCTTCTGGATAAATATGGCAAAGTGGCCTTGGGTACCGATTTTCCAGTGGAGCATGTCAGTCCGTTTTACACCTTTTATGCTGCTGTAGCACGACAGGACCTCAAGGGATATCCGGAAGATGGCTATCAAATGGAAAATGCATTGAGTCGGGAAGAAACTTTAAAAGGAATGACCATCTGGGCCGCCTATTCCAACTTTGAGGAGGATGAAAAGGGAAGTATCGAAACCGGCAAGTTCGCCGATTTTATAATCCTCGATAAAAACATAATGGAAGCACCCCTGAATGTAATTCCAAATATTAAAGTAGTTAATACTTTTGTGGATGGTGTGGCTCAATAAATATTTGTCATTCCGAATTTATTTCGGAATCTATCGCGAAAGCTTTGAAAATGTTGAAACAATAAGATGCTGAACCAAGTTCAGCATGACAAATTAATCATGACAGTTTAGCCAAATAATCATAATGCCCGCCCTCCATTACCAACTCACACTGCATACTAACCGATTCGCAAGCCGCTTTTAATCGTTCAAAATCCAGGTACATCCAGGGAAAAGATTCCTGTTCACCCTTGTAACTCGTATTATATTCCAGTTCACCGTAGTAGTTGGCATTGGCATCCATCCAATAGCCACCATCCTCATCTTCATACATGTATTTAATGTCGGAGGAGTCGATCAATATTTGTCCCATAGGGTTTAAAAGGAACTTTAAATGCCGCAACACTTTGGGCGTATGTTTCAGCTCTTTAAAAAACCCGGAGCCGTTCATAAGCATTAAGATCGTATCATAGGACCCGGATGCATGTGCAATATCCAGAACATGCGTATTTTCCAATCCCCGTTGCCGGCACACCGCAATGGCCCCTTCAGAAATATCAATGGATGTTACATCAAATCCCTTTGCTTTTAAATACAAGCTATGATTCCCGGCCCCGCATCCCACGTCGAGGACCTTTCCCCTGGCCAATTGCAGAGCCTTCTGCTCAAGGGCAGGCATGTCCTTATAATCTCGGAATAAATAGGGAATGGGCAATACATCATCATCCGAAATACTTGTGGACGTTATGATGTCTTCGGTATAATTTCCGTTGTAATAATCCAGTAAGGCCTTTCCAAAAAGATCTTTCATCATTATTTTTAATGTTTCCACGAAAGTGGAAATCTTATTGCCATCCCGCCTATGCCGCTAGAAGTAATCTGTTAGTCATTGGATCATTGTCCGTTCGAGTGATTCCGCCATGGCGGAATTGTATCGAGAACTTTGTATTTTTACACCATGCAAGACCGGATCAACATCCTTCCAAGGCTGGCCAAAGATAAGCATAACGAGAATAAGAAATTCTTTGCGAAGTTAAAAAAGAAACCCCCGAAGCAGTTGGATTATCTCATGCAGGAACTTCATGAAGATGAATTCGACCGTACCGATTGCCTGCAGTGCGCCAACTGTTGTAAGACCACCGGCCCCCTGTTTACCGATAAGGACATCGCACGGATCGCAAAACATTTAAAGATGAAGGTTCAAAAATTCACAGAACGGTTTCTACGAATTGATGAGGACAACGATCACGTCCTTCAACAGGTACCCTGTACCTTTCTGGGAGCAGATAATTATTGCTCCATATACGAGGTCCGTCCTAAGGCCTGTCGTGAATTCCCGCATACCGATCGAAAAAAGTTTCATCAGATTTCTAATTTAACTTTAAAGAATGTGGCAATTTGCCCTGCGGCTTTTAACATTGTAGAAGAAATAAAAAAGAGGGTACATGCGTTTAAATGAGAAATTTGGAAATATCCGTAATATAACCAACAAATGAAAAAAACAATATTTCTTTTTGTATTTGTTCTTACTTCATTTAATTTTTGTCCGGCTCAGGAGTGGTTTACTTCTTTAGAAGTGGCCGGAAGAATGGCGCTCATCCAGGATAAAATGTTATTTGTTATGTGGGAAGACTCATTTAATTATCCTTATCCTGTATTAATGAATGATGACAATGGGAATTCGACAGTTATTGATATCACGCAAGACACCAGTTTTGATAGCATAATTTGGAAGTATTTTATTCCCGTAAAGATTAGCGAATCAAAGTTCACCGAAATGTCTGATCAAATTCAGGAAACAAGAGGAACAAGATATTATAATAAACTTTCAGATGACAGTATTAAAATTATGGATGTAAATAGGAATATTTTGAATATTAATACGTCCGGGGCAGAACATGAAAATCTTTCTTTAATTATTATAAAATATGCTTTGAATACATCATTTTTGAAACAGGCATTAACCGATTATTCAAAAGAAAAAAACTACACAACATCGTTTCGATTGGCTTACAAATATCTTGATTTCGCCATATTTGTGGAAAATGATACGAGATTTGAAATAATCCAATTAGCAGGCATTTATCTTGATGAGGCAAAAAACCATCTATCAAAAAGTGATTTGAACAATAAAAACGCTTTTTTGCAAAAGTGTGATTTGCTGAAAATAGAAGAGTACTTAATTTTAAAAAAGCCTAAAAAAACGCTTAGGCAATTAAAGAAATTGGATATTGAAGAAATTGATAGTATAAATCAATCTTTGTTTTCTTTTTTAAATTACGCTGCATACAAGCTTTTAAAGGATGAAGAAAATGCTGATTTATGGAAAAGTAAAGTTTCTTTAGTAAATTTGAAAAAAACAAAATTAATAATTAATATTAATCGTTAAGATTATTGGAAGCCCTGATACAATATTTCGAAACCATTCCTTCACAACATCGCAGTATGATCCTGGTGGGAGGCCTCACTTTTTTCTGGTTGTTGGAAGGCGCTGTACCTTTATTTAAATTCAATTATAATAAATGGAAACACGCGGTACCCAATATCTTTTTTACGGCAACAACGATCCTTATAAATTTTGGCCTGGCATTTTTACTGTTAAGTTCGGCCGATTGGGTTATGGCCAACAATTTCGGGATCATCAACTGGCTGCCGGAAATGCCTTTATGGCTATACGCTATTTTAGGTGTCCTGCTTTTGGATTTCTTCGGGGCCTATGTTCCCCATTTTGTGGAGCATAAGGTAAAACCCCTCTGGATGATACATTTAGTGCATCATACCGACCATAAGGTGGATACCACCACAGCCAACAGGCATCACCCTTTGGAAAGCGTGATAAGATTCGTATTTACCCTTATGGGTGTATTCATTATCGGAATCCCTATTGGTATCGTCATGCTGTACCAGTCCATGTCATTGGTGGCTACGCAGTTCAGCCATGCCAATATAAGATTGCCCAAAAAGGTGGATCATGCCTTAAGCTATTTCCTGGTCTCTCCCGATATGCATAAGGTACACCACCATAATGTGCTGCCCTATACCGATTCCAATTATGGTAATATCTTTTCGATATGGGATAGATTACTGGGGACCTTCATGGCCCTGGACCGGGATAAATTGGTTTATGGTGTCGTTGTGTTTCCCGATGAGAAGGAAAACAGTAGGGTGTGGAGTTTATTGTTACAACCCTTCCAGAAATATAAGAAACCGACCACTGTTGTTTCGCCGGATACCGACTGATTTCACCTGCAAAACTTGCATAATTGTCACTTTACACGAATTTTTCGTACAATTCATAGATTATATTACCTACGGGGAGTAATTCTGTTTAGATTTATTTTCTGGGATTTATTTTTACGATTGAGTTCAATTAATATTAGAACTTAATAACATTACATTTGAAAAAAATTACTTTATTTCCTGTCCTTGCCCTTTTCTGTCTTTATTTTCAACATACCTTTTCACAAGAGCGTTTCGCTGCTCTGGAAAAGAATGTGAATAGAGATGCAAGGAGTTTATTGCATGAACTGAATGAAACAAAGGACACATTGATCCTCAAAAGTGATTCGAAGATCAACTATGTCTATTCTATTAACCAGGCACATGAAAGAGAAATTAATTATTATTTTCAAAAGAACGCATGCAAGATACCGCTTCGTGGATTAAGTAAGGGTAAGCATGTTATCGTCGTGGGTCTATCGCCCTTAAAGATAGTGTTTGTGATCCGGGTCTTCGGAGATATGCCAGCCCTTGCAGTGAGGCGAAACGATTTAACTCCCTTTATTCATACATCAGGTATTTCGTACGAGTAATCTTAAAGGATTCGAGATCCTCCTGCCAGGAGGCTTTAATTTGTGCTTCGGTCCACCCGGCCTCAATGTGTTGTTGTAGTTTTTCCGTGCCGGCATGTTTCGTAAAATTTTCCGTGTTGAAGAACAGGGCCTTATCCGTGGTGTTCTGGTAAGCTTTAATGATCCATTTTAAGGTCATGGACCGGTCGTGGATCACGTCCTTAAGGTCCTCACCATAGCATAGCGATTCCTTGTGTTTTGGGTATTTGGCCCCGAAATTGGCTTTAGGTGTATAGGAGAAGGCAAAGGTTGTACTATCGAGAAAGGGCGCACCATAGCGCTGAAACTGAAACTCCGTGCCACGTCCGGCATTGATATTCGTACCTTCAAAAAGGCCGAGGCTGGGGTAGAGAGTGATGGCCTTATCATTCGGCAGGTTTGGCGATGGCCTCAGGGGCAGGCTGTAGCTACTTTGATGGGTGTAATGCTTTAGCGGAATTACCGTGATTTCACAAGTTATGCCGCCATTCAGCCACCCTTCGCCGTTTATCATCTGCGCGTATTCCCCGATGGTCATACCATGTACCAGCGGGATGGGATGCATACCGAGAAAACTTTGATGCTCCGGTTCCATTACAGGGCCGTCGATATAGTTCCCGTTTGGATTTGGCCGGTCGAGGATAATGAGCGGAAGGCCCAGTTCGGGGCAGGCCTCCATAACATAATGCAGCGTCGAAATATAGGTGTAGAACCGCACCCCCACATCCTGGATATCGAAGATCAGGATATCTATGCCCTCAAGCTGTTCTGCGGAAGGTTTTTTATTTTTACCATAAAGTGAAATTAGGGACAGGCCCGTTTTGGTATCCGTACCGTCCTTCACCGTTTCCCCCGCATCAGCGGCACCCCGGAAACCGTGCTCCGGCGCGAATACTTTAGTGATATTAACCCCCAATGCCAATAGCGAATCCACCAAATGGGTATGGCTTCGGACTTCCATCTTCCCGCTTCCCGCCTTAAAAACCACACTCGTCTGATTCGCAACTATACCCACGGTTTTGCCCTTCAGCAAGCCTACATAGGCTTCAGTTTGATTCGCACCGACAATAATCGTACAGTCATCCCGGACCTGTTGAAGTTTGTCATCCTGAACTGGTTTCAGGATCTCATGTCTGGAACCTAAATTACCTTCCGTTTTAGATCCACACGAAAGCAGTATCAAAACAATGGCGATCCCGATCTTTATCGGGAATAAATCTGTATTTTTGAAAAGATTAAAAGTCATTAAACCTTTGAATTACGAATATTTTATAGCAAAACGCATTATTGGCAGTAAAGCGTATAAAAGTAGCATTTCGGCACCAATAATAAAAATCGGAATTGCCGCCATCGCCATTGGGATTATTGTCATGATGATCGCCATTGCCACGGGTATCGGCCTGCAGCAAAAGATACGGGATAAGGCCGTGGCCTTTAACGGGCACGTGACCATTACCGGTTTCGACAGCAATGCCTCCGACGAATCCAAAAACCCCATATCCATAACCCAGGAGTTCTATCCCGAGTTCAAGACCGTGGAGGGCATAACCCATATCCAGGCCGTGGCAACAAAATTCGGGGTGATACGTACCACCACCGATTTTGAAGGTGTGGTCCTCAAAGGGGTCGGGGCCGATTATAACTGGTCGTATTTTAAGGACTTTCTCGTGGCGGGACAGCTTCCCGCATATACCGGTACCATCAATAGCGATGTGCTCATATCGCAGTACCTGGCCAACCGGTTAGGCTTTGCTGTGGGCGACAGCTTTCAGATGTCCTTTGTAAAGGCCGATGAAACAAAACCACCCTTTATCCGAAAATTCGACATCGTGGGCATTTACAGTTCCGGCTTCCGCGAATTGGACCAGACCTATATTCTGGGGGATATCAAACACGTACAGCGACTGAACAAATGGAGCGACGAGGAGATCGGGAATTTCGAGGTCTTTATCGCCGATTACAGCACATTGGAGGAAAAGGGAAGGGAGATCTACCAGAACACCCCATCGGTATTGAACACCCAGACCGTACGCCAAAAACATGCCACCATATTCGAGTGGATCGATATCTTCGATAAGAATATCTTCGGCATCATCGGCATTATGATCATTGTTGCCGGGATAAATATGATCACCGCCTTGCTGGTCCTTATCCTTGAGCGTACCCAGATGATAGGCATCCTCAAAGCCCTGGGCAGTACTAACCGGAGCATCCGAAAGCTGTTCCTGTACAATGCGTCCTATCTTATCGTCCTCGGCCTGTTCTGGGGTAATATCATTGGATTGGCCCTGCTGTTCGTACAAAAACAGTTCAAACTCATCACGCTGGACCCGAGTGTGTACTATGTTACCGAGGCCCCGGTGTTCATCAGTTTTAAATACATCCTCGCTCTCAACCTCGGCACCTTTGTCCTGTGTTTCCTGATGCTGTTGATACCTTCGGTCATCATCACGAAGATTACCCCAGTGAAGGCCATCCGGTTTGAGTAGATTAGTCCTAGTTCACAATTTACAGTTTACGGTCCTCATACCTCATTTCTTCAGTTTCAGCCCTCACCCTAATTCTTCATTGTTCATTTTTCATTGTTCATTTTTAGGTTTTAGGGCTTCGGTCTTCCGACTTCCGTCTTCAGGAGAACGTCATTGCGAGCATAGCGCGGCAATCTTTCAATCGTTCTCGATACATTTCGATTGCATCGAAACACTCGAACTGACATTGGGAGTACTAACCCCAAATTAAAACCACTTTTAACTTTTCCCTTTTAACTTTTCCCTTAAATTTGCAAAGCAAATTAAACTATGGATTACGCAGAAAATATACTGGAAACCATCGGGAATACGCCCCTGGTAAAATTGAATAAATTAGTTGAGGAGCTGCCCTGTTTGGTACTCGCCAAGTACGAGACCTTTAACCCGGGGAACTCGGTAAAGGACCGTATGGCCCTCACCATGATCCAGGATGCCGAGGCCGACGGGCGACTCAAGCCCGGCGGGACCATCATCGAAGGCACCTCCGGAAATACAGGGATGGGCCTCGCCCTGGTCGCCATCGTCAGGGGTTACAAATGTGTATTTGTAATGTCTGATAAGCAATCCAAGGAAAAGCGTGACATCCTCAAGGCCATGGGCGCCGAGGTAGTAGTTTGCCCTACCGATGTGGAGCCCGACGACCCTCGCTCGTATTACTCCGTTTCGCGGCGTATGGCCGAAGAGACACCCAATTCCTGGTATGTCAACCAGTACGATAACCCCAGCAATACCAAGGCCCATTACGAGAGTACCGGGCCGGAGATCTGGCGGCAGACCGACGGGAAGGTCACCCATTTCGTGGTGGGCGTAGGTACCGGAGGAACTGTCTCCGGCGTAGGCAGATACCTCAAGGAGCAGAACCCCGACGTCAAGATCTGGGGTGTGGATACCTATGGCTCCGTCTTTAAGAAATACCATGAGACCGGTATCTTCGACGAAAATGAGATCTACCCCTACGTGACCGAAGGCATTGGCGAGGACATCCTTCCCAAAAATGTGGACTTTAGCATTATAGAAGGCTTTACCAAGGTAACCGATAAGGACGCGGCGGTGTACACGCAACGCCTTGCCAGGGAAGAAGGCATGTTCCTCGGTAACTCGGCAGGAGCAGCGGTAAAAGGCCTGCTACAGCTTAAAGAGCACTTTACAAAAGACGATGTGGTTGTTATATTATTCCACGACCATGGGAGCCGTTATGTAGGCAAAATGTTTAACAACGACTGGATGCGGGAGATGGGGTATTTGGATTAAATGCTATTAATTTTGGAATAACTGGTTTCTGCTTGCTAATATTTTGATAAATATCCGGTCTTTGATTTCGCTTTTGAATTTTTTTTAATTGCTCTAACTTTTTGATATGGTAATTTCTATAGGGTAGTTAATATTACTTGACTAATTTGTCATTAAAAAATTCGAAGATGTAATAATATGCAATAATTACAAGTAATACCTTGAATGCAAATAACGCCCAAGCTATTATGTTTAATTTCGGAGACGAATCGAGTTCATGATCCTCTGATTGATACTTGTGTTTGTAATATGAGTAAAATATTGCCCAAATTGAAGATTGGTAAATATAATGAAGCATATCTAACGCCAACGCTATTACAATTAATTTGAGAGGATAAATTAGGGGTTGTTCAATAATGATTTCGTTTCCGTTTGTCTGTTTAAAAACCCATATTATGGCAATTCCGGCAAAAGCAATTTGCCTATTTATATCGCTTAGCTTTTGGGTAAAGGCATAGTAATCGTCTCTATATTTGGATAATTTTTGCAATTTATTATTTTTTCTTTCTTGGTCCTGTTCCTTTTTTAGGTGCTCTTTGTGATAATGCACTTCCTGCTGAAGTTTTGCTATCTTTACTAGTCCTTTTGTCTCTTAATACTTTTGATGCTGCCTTACCTGTTTTTTTACTTGTTTTTCTTTGTTTTGCCATAATTTTATTATTTAAAAATAAGTTTCAATTTAATTTGCCTTACAATGGTATATAATCACCCATATATTTATTCCCTTTATAGGATGAGTATAAACACAGATTTTTGATTATGTATTATAATTTATCCTTGGTAGAAGTGATTGACCAATTTAGAGGTTCCTTTCGTAATATAAAATACGTAACGTTACGTATATTTTATCGCTATTAAAGTCATGCCTATTCATTTAAATTAATTTTTATTAAAGCCCCGTACCACAAACAAAACCCCAATACCACCCTTAGCTTAATTTTTATTTTCCGATGCCATTTTAGCGGTTTGTTTTTTATGGGTTTCAACATTCCAGGTTATGTTCCAACGTCTTAAATAATCGGCAAGAGGTCCAAGCCCTACGGCTGCCCTTCGCTTAGCGACATGCTCGGGATCCATTATTGGTGAAACATAATATTCACCTATTGTATTTCCTTTCAACTGGCTCCCATAGATCTGTGGTTTTCCCTGTGCTATGGCGATCCTATCTTCCAAAAGGGCTAAAGACTTTGCTTTCGCGTTTCCTTTTTTAACGGCTGCTTTCAACATAGGAAGGTATTTGACCTGGGTTTCCAGTTCGGCATGCTGGATCACCAGGAACAAAGTTTTATTTCTCTGTTCCCCGATCACATCAGGGCCCAACCAGCCTCTTTCGTCAAGTATGTTTTTAACCTTGACCACATTGAGGGAGTCTTTTTCCCTGATTGTTTTTAAAAGGGCTTTCATCGCCTCAATTTTGTGACGGTATTCATTTTTAATGATCTGCCTTCTAATATTTTGGTCATCCCGGTAAATGGTATCGAGAATGGCCACTAAAGATGGATCCAGAGATTGCTTCGCTTTTTCCTGGGAGTCTGCGATATTAGGCGTACAGAGACTTAATAAAGAAAGCATCCAGTAAACGCCCGATTTTAATATTTTTCTCATTACTTATT
>PVMK01126648.1_pt1 | contig 66469 bp, 62 predicted proteins | sample 1853481 | NCBI WGS metagenome assembly PVMK01 (sample SAMN08533507, study PRJNA380276) | Marine sediment metagenome, whole genome shotgun sequencing project.
GAGATGCTGGCTAATAAGGTCGCGGCCATGTACTGGTATACCTACGATGGCAACGGCGAGCAGGACTGGTACTTTGCAGTCGGAGATGTACGCGGCAACCGTGTTGTTTTCCCAAAACTCTACCGTGCATCCGGTGGAGAGTTCGGACCCGGCTTTGACCCTGAAAAAATCAGCATTGAGGTTGTAGGCTCGGCCAGCTTTATCTGGTCGGATTGTAACCAGGGTGATATGAGCTACAGAATCGGCCCCCGGCATGGGCGCATGCAGCTATCCAGGATAGCCCGGCTGATGGGTATTGATTGTGGTCGCGCAATGGGGCCACCGGAACGTGCAGAGGGTCTGCTGAGCGGTTCCTGGTACGACCCCACCCACAACGGTGAAGGTTTTAACATAGAAGTGTTGATCGATAGCCGTGTGGTCATATACTGGTTCAGCTATTCCCCGCAGGGCAACCGGCGCTGGTTTTTTGGAATCGGCGAGATCCGTGATGGCAAGCTTGTCTTTGACGACATGCTGACATCCAGCGGTGGTATATTCGGACCGGATTTCGATCCGGAAACGGTTGAGTTCGAATCCTGGGGCTCACTGGAACTGGACCTGGATTGCAATAGCGGCACTGCGACTTACAGCAGCTCCGAGGATGGTTTTGGTTCCGGAGTGCTGAATGTCGTGCGCCTGACCAGCATTGATCAACTGAATTGTCCATAACAAGGACCGGTTCTCTCTGCCCACCAATCACCAAACCCTATATAATTGCCGCCATCAATCAGAATCGAAGGAAACAAATCCGTGAGCAACAAAGAAAGCCATAACCACTGTACGCATAAATTCATTGACCTGGACAATGAACTAAAAGGCCAGGGCCACGAACCGCAATTGGTATCCGCCGCGCTTATGGCGGCTTCGGGCATTTACACGACCTATATCACAGCCGGCAATGCTGGTGGGCTACAACCATCTGGTGTTGACAAGGTAGTGATGATGTACCGGCGTAGCCTGGAGCACATACAGGAACGTAAAAAGGCGGAAAAAGAAGCAACGGAGGAATAAGCTGCTACTAAATTGAGCAAATTTTCATACAAACCGCTTTCTGTTACCACCCGTCAAAGGTACAATTGCACCCCGCATAAAAACGGGCCCATAGCTCAGTTGGTTAGAGCACTCGACTCATAATCGATTGGTCCCAGGTTCAAGTCCTGGTGGGCCCACCATTTTTTTATTTATGCCATATGTAAGCAAGATTCAGATCATCTGCTACCTTTGCCAGGCGCTTGTCACGAGACCAGAGATGCGCTGAACCTACCAGGGCAGTCGCTGCCAGAAGATGAGCATCGATAAATCCGATCCCCCGGCCCATTAGTTCATTTTGCTCGATAAAAAACAGTGCCTCTTTATGGGTTGCTACAGGTGACTGGGGTATATCTCTTAACAACCTAAGCACATTGGCCCGGTTGTTCAGATTTCCACAGGACAGTTCTCCGGTTACAAAGGGATGTGCCAAAACCTGGCAACCGTTTAGAAGGTCGATCAGGCTTTCTTCGCCGTTACGAAAATGGTTGATCCATACTGAAGTATCTACCAATATCATACCGGCCCAGTGGACCGGCGGGGAATGTCCCGCAATTTCGGCTCACTGCCACCAAGACTCGCCAACCGCCGTGCACTCTCTCTTTCGATCAGGGCCTGAAGCCCTTCACGCACCAATGCGGCTTTGCCAGATACCCCGGATATCCGTTGTGCCTCAGCCAGTAAATCATCATCAATATTCAATGTGGTTCTCATAGTTCACCTGGGACAAAAACTTTATAGGCATACTATTATGCATCATTTGATGTCTTATTTGATGTTTTTCAACCCCAGCGTACTGCCCAGGTCAGTTTGCGTATATCTGATGCGGATTAGTAGAGGTATTCCGTGCAAATGTTTGTAGGAGTATCGCCAACAATCGCCGGGTACATTATGCTGCACACCTGCGCGCATTAACGGAGAGCACAATGTCAGGCGACAGAATCTGGTGAACAACTTGACTGGACAGCCACAATCGGATGTTCTGAAAGGGACAAACCAGGTTCTCGCGGCTTTCAGGCTTAACTGGAAACTTTTTCTTGGTATTCACCTGGCAGCCAACGCATTGTCACTGGTGGTACTGACACCCTTAATCACGCTATTGATGGGTTGGTTAATTCTGGCAAGTGGCCATACAGCCCTGACTGACGAAGATATTTTGTTCTTTGTTCTGTCACCGACAGGCTTACTGGTGATGCTATTGGCGGGCGCCTTATACACGACATTGGTGGTGTTTCAGCAGGCGGCCATGATCACCGCTGGCCACTTTGCAGTATCGGCGCAGGCGGTCAGCCTGCCTGGGCTGGGACGTTATTTGCTGGCCAGGTTCTGGCCGTTGTTCCGGCTTGCCCTGCGTCTGGTTGGATACACCATATTGGTGGCAACACCTTTTCTTGCCGGTGCTGCTCTGATTTACTTTCTATTGCTGACCGAATTCGATATCAACTATTACCTGGCAGCCAGGCCACCTGTTTTTTGGTGGGCAGGTGGATTAATCCTGACCTGTTTGCTGACCATGACGGGGATTCTGTTACGTGTTTTCTCGGGCTGGGTACTGGCATTACCTTTGTTGTTACTTAATAACGAAAGCCCGGCCAGGGTACTAAAAATCAGCCGTAAGGCCTCTGTCTCCAACCGCATTCCCATTGCGATGACCTTGCTGTTCCTGTTCCTGATTAATACCGGATTGCTTGCCCTGGTGTCCTCCCTGGCCGATCTCGGTGTAGACGGCGTGGTGACACTTGCCGGTGATTCGCTCAAGGTTATGGCGTACCTTCTGACTGGCTTACTGCTAATCTGGGTTTTGGCCAATGTAGCACTTACCTTTTTTAGTACCTCGATTCTGAGCCTGGCGATCATTTACTTTTTTGCCAGCCTTGCAGGTGGCGGAACTGACTACAATCCTGGCCCGCACTTAAACCCGGTATTACCCGCAAGCTCATGGCGTATATCCAGTGTTAAAGCAGTGGTAATAGCACTGATCATGAGCCTCATGGGAGGGCTTGCAGTCAACATCATGATCGGGCGTTTGAACCTTGACGACCACAGCATGATTATTGCCCATCGCGGGGCCTCGGCAGATGCGCCGGAAAACACACTGGCCGCCCTGGAACTGGCGATCAAACAGGGCGCTGACTGGGTAGAGATCGATGTGCAGGAAACCCGCGAAGGTGAAGTCGTGGTGATCCACGATAGCGACCTGAAAAAAATTGGCGGCTCAGGGTTGAAAGTATTTGAATCGTCACTGGCGGAACTGCAAAGCGTGGATATCGGTTCCTGGAAGGACCCGTCTTTCAGTGACCAGCGAATTCCGACCCTGCAACAGGTGTTGGCGCTGTGCAAAAACCGTATCAACATCGTCATCGAGCTTAAGTATTATGGTCAGGAGGCACGCCTTGAAGAGCGTGTTGCCAATCTTGTTGAGGCGGCTGACATGCAGGATCAGATCGTGGTGATGTCTCTGAATTATCCCGCTGTCCAAAAAATGAAATCAATACGGCCGGATTGGAGTGTTGGCTTACTCGCATCAGTCACCATCGGTGACATCACCCGGCTCGAGGCTGACTTTTTCGCCATTAACGCGACCTTTGCCAACCGTGCATTTATCAGAAACATCCATAAACGAAACCGGAAGGTCATGGTCTGGACCGTCAACGACTCCATCAGTATATCGGCCATGATGAGCAAGGGTGTCGATGGCATCATCACGGATAAACCGCTGCTGGCCTCAACAATCAGACAGGAAAGAGCCGGACTGGGCATGCACGAACGGCTGATGATCCAACTCGCCAGTCTGATTGGCAAGACACCTGCAAGGCCGGAGCAATAAGCTGGTCAAAGCCAACAGCCGTCAATTATAAAATCAATTTGTTGCAATCTGCTATTCGCGTTAAAATAGCCATACATTCCCAGTAGGAATGCCTGAGGGGCGGCCAAATGGCCTGAGATGCACCCTTTGAACCTGATCCGGATCATACCGGCGTAGGGATAGGGCGCGTTAATTGGTCAATCTCTCCACCTTCCGGGTCTCCATTTTCAGGAGGCTTTTGTGTTAAATAAAATTAGTACGCTGGTGTTGTTGGCCACTACCGGGCTGGCAAGCATGGGCGTGAATGCCCAGGATATTGCAGATAGCGAACTGGAAGAGGTCATTGTCACGGCCCGCTTCCGTGATACTGAACTGCTGAAAAGCAGCGGCAGTATATCGGTCATCCAGCAGGCCACATTAATTGACCGGGGTGTCCGGCACCTGGAAGAAACCCTCAACGTATTGCCCAACGTCAACTTCTCCTCGGGGGCATCACGGGCGCGTTTTATCCAGGTGCGCGGCGTGGGCGATCTTGAGCAGTTTGTCGATCCCAAGTATTTCCCGTCGGTGGGTGTCACCATCGATGACGTGGACATGAATGGCATTGCTGCAGCGGCGGTCATGATGGACATTCAACAGGTGGAAGTATTACGGGGCCCGCAGGGTACGCGGTTTGGTACCAACGCGTTGGCGGGTATGATCAATATACGTTCAAATGACCCCACCGACACCTTCAGTGGATATGCCCAGGCCGGCCTGGGCAATTACGACAGTTGGAACGTAGCGGCGGCAGTAAGTGGTCCTCTGACTCAGAACCTGTTGGCCCGGCTTGCGGTCGGCCAAACCACAAGCAACGGTTATATCCGCAATGATTACCTGCAGGTCGATGATACCAACAGTCGGGACGAATTCAGCCTGCGGGGTAAATTACGTTGGCTTGGTCAGGGTGAAAGCTACGCGGAATTGACCGCTTTTTACGTCGATATCGACAATGGCTATGATGCTTTTTCGCTCGACAACAAGCGCCATACACTTTCTGATGAGCCCGGCCGCGACCAGCAGCAATCCCTGTCCATTGCCGCAAAAAGCTACTGGCAATTCAAGTCGGAGCTGGCGCTGGAAACGATCATTAGCTGGTCGGATGCCGATACGCACTACAGTTATGACGAAGACTGGTCCAATCCGGATATCTGCAGCGGAATTGAATTCTGCTACCCCTTTGCCAACACCGACCAGCAGCAACGAGAGCGTGACAACATCAGCCTGGATAGCCACCTGATTTCAATCGATGGTGTTCATTTTAACTGGGTGGCGGGTGTTTATGCCCAGTACCGCAACGAGGATTTTTTACGCCAATACTACGGTAGTTTTGTAAGCAAATATGAGACCCGGCGCTACGCGGCCTATGCCCAGCTGGACTATGATTTCAGTCCTGGCTGGCGCTTGATCAGCGGCCTGCGGTTTGAAACATTCCACGATGACTATAACGACAGCAATGCCCTGCAAAGCAAAACCGATGACCAGTACCTCACCGGTGAACTCACGCTGCAGCGCGAATTGAACGATGGCACGCTGCTCTACGCAACGCTGGCACGCGGTGTAAAACCGGGCGGTGTCAATACTGAAGCCAGCTCTGTGTTTGATTTTATGGACCCGAAATTTCGTGAGTTCATGCAGGGGCGCTTACGATTTGGCAGCGAGAGCCTGTTGAACAAGGAAATAGGTCTTAAAGGAAGATACCTGGAAAATACCCTGAGTCTGCGGGTGGCCCTGTTCCATATGGACCGCAAGGATGCCCAGCTGGAATCCTGGATATGGGACGATGCCAATTTCCTGTGGGTCGGCTATCTGGACAGTGTAAACAAGGGCACCAACTACGGTCTTGAACTGGAACTGGATTACCAGGTTTCCCCTGCCATCAGTTTGTTCGCCGGTATCGGCTGGCTCAAAACCAATGTGGATGAAATTACCGTCGTCGACCTGGGTCAACCGGGAGAATGGACAGCATCAACCATCACGGTTGTTAACGACCGCGACCAGACCAAGGCGCCGCAATGGCAATACAACATCGGTACTAATGTGTACTTCACCCCGCGCTTGAATGCACGTTTTGAACTTGAAGGGCGCAGCGACAGTTTTTTTGGCTACTACCACAACCAGGAAATAGCTGGATATACGCTGTTAAACGCCAGCCTGGGATATCACATCAAGGCCTTCACCATCCGTGTATGGGGCCGTAATCTTGCTGACAAGGACTACGCCGTGCACGGGCTTTATTTTGCCAATGACCCGCGCAAGGGTTACGTCAATGAAGCTTATCGGCAATTCGGTGAGCCACGTGTTTACGGTGTGGATGTGAGATATGAATTTCACTAGAAAGCTAATCAATCAATGAGCACCTGGCTGCAATCACTGGTGAGTGCCGCCCAGTCCATGTCACCCTGGGAAGTGGCCGCAGTCATTTTCGCTATCTTCTACCTGCTGCTGGCGATCAGGGAAAATGTCCTGTGCTGGTTTTTTGCTTTCATCAGCACGGCAATTTATACCGTTTTGTTCTGGGATGTCAGCCTGCTGATGGACTCCGCACTGAATGTCTACTACATGGCCATGGCGGTCTTTGGCTGGTATCAATGGACCCGGGGCGGAAGCAATGGTATTGAAAAACCGCATGCACTTGCGGTCCGCTCCATGTCTGCTAGACAGCATGCCCTGGTGATCGCTGCAATTGCAATCCTCAGTATCGGATCCGGTTACCTGCTCAATGAGCACAGTACCGCTGCATGGCCTTATGTTGATTCATTCACCACCTGGGCCAGTGTAATAACCACCTACCTGGTGACCCGTAAATACCTGCAAAACTGGCTTTACTGGATCGTCATTGACGCGGTATCGGTACCGCTTTATATCGATCGTGGATTGAACCTGACCGCCCTGTTGTTTTTTGCCTATATCGTCATGGCGGTGATCGGCTACTTCAGTTGGCGGGGTCATATACGTAAAAACGGACAAGCCGTTGCAGCCTGAAAACGCACTTGACAGTTGGCGCCTATGGAGCGGTGAACTACGCTCCAGACCGGTCATTATCGGCCCGTTGAGTGGCGGTCGCAGCAACCGCAGTTTTTTACTGGATTCCAATGGCCGCAGGATGGTTTTGCGTCTTAATGGCGCAGATTCCTTATTGCCTGGCGCAGGTCGTGGCAGTGAAATTGATATTTGGCACGCAGCAAGTAAAAGGGGGATTGCACCACCCCTGTTGCACGTGGATGTGGCCGGGAAATACCTGGTCAGTACTTACATCAACACCAGCCTGCCACGACGGTCACTACGCGATGAAGCTACACTTGATAAGGTGTTTGACCTGCTGGCACGCTGTCACCTGCTGGAGGTAGACGCAGCCAGCATCGATTACACCAGCCATATTGAGAAATATTGGCAAATCATTGAAAACAATGATGAATTGTACAGCCCCGCGCCGGGAAGACAGCGGCAAACAATGCAAAGCATTGTTGAAGAAATCGTCAACAGCGGCACCCGGACAGGCCTGTGCCACCACGACCCGGTCATCGCAAATTTTGTCGGCAACCCCGACAGGCTATACCTGATTGACTGGGAGTATGCAGCATGCGGCTTGCTGGTAATGGATTATGCGGCACTGGGTATGGAGTGGGGTTTCGATGATACGCTGATCATCGAACGCACCGGACTTGAACCGGAATTGCTGGCCCTGGCGAAATCTTTGTACGGCTACTTGTGCGAATTGTGGGCATTATCGTCAGGCGCCTGATCCGGACCCATCGTGTAATATATGCTCAGGAATTTTTACACTCATTGTCGTGGAATATTTTATGAACCCAGTTCAACGAAGGAATAGAAAATTCATATCCGGCGGACTACTTATTGTGATCATGATTGCAATTGGTTTGACGGCATGTGGAAATTCTGATTCAGCAGAACCCGCGCCTGTGGGTGCACAGCATGCGACCACGGAAACTACAGCTGAAAATTCCCCGCATGACGGGGCCCCGGCAGCCACTGAAACACAAAGTCCGGGCAAGTTTCTGCTTTCCCGGGAGGATCGGGGCCTGCCGCCGGAGTTCGCACCACTCAACCAGGTCTGGACCGGGGATCTTGACACCATGGTGGAGCGCCGTGTGATCAGGGTGCTCACTGTTTTCCAGATCGGTGGCTATTTCCTGGATGGCCCGCAGGAAAAAGGCATGACCTATGACCTCGCCAAGATGTTTGAGAAATTTCTCAATGAACGTCTGAAAACCGGTCATCTCAAGTTGCACGTCGTTTTGATCCCGGTTGCGTTCGATCAATTATTACCGGCGCTGGAACAGGGCTATGGCGAAATTGCCGCGGCAGGCCTGTCGATTACACCGCAACGCTTGGAATCCGTCGACTTTGGCACACCCCTTTACCGCGATGTCAGTGAGGTCATTGTCACCGGGCCCGCCGCACCATCAATGACCAGCGTGGCTGATCTTTCCGGGAAAACGGTCTACATCAAGCCAGGTAGTAGTTACCGGGAAAGCCTGGAAAGCCTGAATGAAGAGTTTCGTGCCGGCAATCGTGCTGAAATCGAGATCAGGGATGCCCAACCCCTGTTGCAGGATATTGACCTGCTGGAGATGGTCAGTGCCGGCCTGTTACCGATGATTGTCATGGATGACTACAAGGCACGGTTCTGGGCAGAAATACTCGATGGCTTGCAGGTACGTGAAGACCTGGTGGTGCAGTCAGACCGGCAGATTGCCTGGGCGTTTCGTAAGAACAGTCCGCTGCTCGCGGAACAGATCAATGAATTTACCCGCACCCATCGCAAGGGTACCCTTATGGGAAATATCCTGATCAAGAGATACCTGAAAAATACCAAGTGGGTGAACAATGCGTTTGATTCCACCGAATTTAAACGCTTCGAGGACACACTCAAACTGTTTGAGAAATACGCCGGTCAATATGGTTTCGATCACCTGATGATTGCAGCGCAGGGCTACCAGGAATCCCGTCTTGACCAGAGTGTGCGAAGTAGTGCCGGGGCCATCGGTATTATGCAGATGCTCTCCAGTACAGCCTCGGATGCAAATGTTGGCATCCCGGATATAGAAAATGTGGAATCCAATATTCACGCCGGCGTCAAATACCTGGATTTTTTGCGCAAGCGGTATTTTGATGACCCGGATCTGGATGCTTTCAACCGCGCGCTGTTTTCGTTCGCGGCCTATAACGCTGGCCCGGCACGGGTGCGGGGATTACGCCGCAAGGCGGAGGAAGCCGGTCTCGATCCCGACAAGTGGTTCAACAACGTGGAATTGATTGCCGCCAGGGAGATCGGCAGGGAGACGGTGCAGTATGTCAGCAATATCTATAAATATTACGTGGCCTATCGCCTGATCATGAACCAGAAAGAACAAAGGGCCAGTAACAACTGACCCTTTATAGCAGCATAATTAAAGCGGATACCTACTCCAGATCAAGGAAGCTCCGCAATTGTTCCGACCTGGTGGGATGACGCAGCTTGCGTAATGCCTTGGCTTCAATCTGACGTATGCGTTCACGCGTTACATCAAACTGTTTACCCACTTCTTCCAGTGTATGGTCGGTGTTCATATCGATACCGAAGCGCATTCGCAGGACCTTGGCCTCACGCGGTGTCAGGCCGGCAAGCACACCCTGCACGGTGCCGGTCAGACCGGTGCCGGTAGCAGATTCCACCGGTGATGCGATATTGGCGTCCTCGATAAAATCACCCAGATGTGAATCTTCATCATCACCGATGGGCGTTTCCATGGAAATCGGCTCCTTGGCAATCTTCAGAACCTTGCGAACCTTGTCCTCGGGCATTTCCATACGGATAGAGAGTTCCTCAGGTGTCGGTTCTCGTCCGATTTCCTGCAGCATCTGGCGCGAAATACGATTGAGTTTGTTGATGGTTTCAATCATGTGCACCGGTATACGGATGGTACGGGCCTGGTCTGCGATCGAGCGTGTAATGGCCTGGCGGATCCACCAGGTCGCATAGGTGGAAAATTTGTAGCCACGGCGGTATTCAAACTTGTCTACCGCTTTCATCAAACCGATATTGCCTTCCTGGATCAGGTCGAGGAACTGCAAGCCGCGATTGGTGTATTTCTTGGCAATGGAGATTACCAGCCGGAGGTTGGCTTCGACCATTTCTTTCTTGGCACGACGGGCCTTGGCCTCACCAATGGACATGGCACGGTTGATTTCCTTGAGCTCGGCGATGGTGATGCGGTTGGCCGTTTCACGGCGCGCAAGCCGGGTCTGCACTTCACGGATATCGGCCGTATATTCGCTCAGGGCTGCGACCCATTTTTGCTTACCTTCTAATATCGGTACAATCCAATCAAGGTTTGCCTCGTTCTGGTGGAAACTCTTGATGAATGACAGTTTGGGCATTTTTGCCTGGCGGACAACCATCTGCAGAATGGCACGCTCGTGTTCGCGCGAGCGCGATACGGCATAGCGCAAACGGTCAACAAGATGGTCAACCATCTTGGCCGGCAACTTCAGGAACATGAACATTTCCGCCATTGCATCAAGCTGTACCTGTGCCTTGGCGTTACCCGGTCCATGCTTGTCATTCAGTTTGATGAATTTCGCGTGGAATTTACCTAGTTTCTCAAAGTGTGCCGCAACCTCTTCCAGATCAGGCCCGGTTGGACCTTCATCCTCTTCTTCCTCTTCCTCATCCGCAACATCTTTGCCGGACTTGGCAGCATCTTTTTTAATGACATCGGCGGGTTTCTTGGCCACCGGGATGGGTTGTTCAGGGGCATTCGGATCAATGAAGTCGATCATGACTTCAGTCAGGCGTTGCCTGCCTTCCTGGTGCAGGATATAGCCATCGAGCAATGTAGTGTGGGTACTCGGAAAACGGGCCAGGGCCAGGTGCACCTGTTTTAAGCCGGCTTCAATACGCTTGGCGATGACAATCTCGCCTTCGCGGGTCAACAGTTCAACTGTGCCCATTTCGCGCATATACATGCGCACGGGATCAGTGGTGCGCCCGATTTCAGTCTCAACAGCCGCCAGTGCCGCTGCAGCTTCTTCGGCTGCCGAATCGTCATCGGATGTAGCTGCCGCATCATCATTCAGGATCAGGGTATCGGCATCAGGTGCTTTCTCGTGCACCGAAATACCCATGTCATTGATCATGTTTATGATGTCTTCGATCTGTTCCGGATCAACGATGTCATCGGGCAGGTGGTCGTTTACCTGGGTGTAAGTCAGGAACCCCTGCTCTTTACCCTTGGTGATCAGATCTTTCAATTGCGATTGCTGATTTTGATTCATAAAAATTGTTTCGTGATAATTAACTATAGTCCATGAAATTCACTCCGGCGACCTCGATTGCCAGAGAATTCACATCACTTGATCTTGTTGGCCTTCAAGCTGTTTTTTCAGCGCTTGCTGGCGTTGCTGTAACGCCCTGTATTCTTCCCGTTGTTCGATAATATTGGTCACCCGGGACAGTAGTATCTCTACCCAGCTCAAACGAATGCGATTAACCGCGTCGATAAACTCCTGGGCCTGACTTTCCTCTTCTCCCGGAAGGTGCCAAACAGCCAGTTTTTGCAAATGTGGCAAGGCTGGATGTTCGTGCCAAAGCTCCACTAACTGTGCGGTTGTGATATTAGGGCGTTGGGCGCAGAAATCAACAAGTTCTCTGAAAATTTCCACACCCTGAACATCGTCATTGCCGGGCTCTGAAAACTCCCCGGTATTCTCAAGCATACTGACCAGGGAAGGATTCTGCACCAGGTGCGCCATCGCGGTACGCATAGGTGTTCGTTTTTGAACGGGTTTACCCCGGTTACCGGTGCCAGCCGGACTGGTTGACACGGCGGCCTGGTGGCGTTGTAACCTGTGCTGTGCAAGGGATTCCAGTTTCGCGTTCATCATGTCACGAAAGACCCCCTCCGGTATATTTTCAATGAAGGGCTGCGCCTGCTGAACCAGCCGCGCCCTGCCATCGAGGCTGCCGAGATTCGTTGCGGCGGTAAAATGATCAAAGAAAAATTCAGACAGGGTGCTGGCACTCTCAATCTGCTGTGCAAAAACATCCTCACCATGTTTGCGTACCATGCTGTCAGGGTCTTCACCATCCGGCAAAAACAGGAACTTTGCCTGCAGACCTTCCCGCAGTTTGGGCAAGGTGGCTTCCAATGCCCGCCAGGCGGCCTTGCGGCCTGCCTTGTCACCATCGAAACAGAAAACCACGGTGTCTGCGGCACGGAACAGTATTTCCACCTGCAAATCCGTGGTTGCCGTACCGGATGTCGCCACTACATTCTTAAAACCGAATTGCGCCAGTGCGACAACATCCATATAGCCTTCCACCACGATGATGTTGTCCAGTCTCCCTGAACGCTGACGCGCCATGTAAAGGCCGTAAAGCTCCCTGCTCTTGTGGTATAAAGCGGTTTCCGGCGAGTTCAGATACTTGGGACCGTCATCGGACAGGGCCCTGCCACCAAATGCAATCACGCGGCCCCGGCGATCATGGATGGGGAACATGATGCGGTCACGAAATTTGTCATAGCTGCCGCTTTTGCCCTCGCTGAGCATGCCGGCCTGTTTCAACTGATCCAGTTTTTTATCGTCAGTACCCAGTTGCTTGATCAGGCCATCCCAGCCTGCAGGGGCGTATCCGATATCGAAATCACGGGAGATCTCACCGGACAAACCACGGCCCTTGAGGTACTCAACGGCCTGCGGATGATTTGTGAGCTGTTCAACATAGAATTTTGAACATTTTTCCAATATGTCATACAGACCGGTGTCAGGTCTTGGCTGCTGTTTACCGCTGGTTGGCACTTCAAGACCTGCAGCGCGGGCCAATTCCTCAACCGCATCAAGGAATTCCAGCCCTTCGTACTGCATCAGGAAACCAATTACCGAGCCGTGCGCACCACACCCGAAGCAATGGTAAAACTGCTTTTTAGGGCTGACAGTAAAAGACGGGGTTTCTCATCGTGGAAAGGGCAGCAGGCCTGGAATTCACTGCCGACACGTTTTAGCGGAACGCGGCGTTCTATCAATTCTACGACGTCACTTCGCGCCAGCAATTCTTCAATAAAGGAATCGGGTATCAGGCCACTCATGAACTGGCAACCTGCGAGGTTATCAGGCCTGTGGCCAGGCGCATGATCAGACGCCGAGCTGTGCTTTTACGGCGCTGCTGACGGCCTTCATATCGGCGCGGCCCTGTACCTCTGCCCGGAGTTTGTTCATCACTGCCCCCATATCACGGATACTGCTGGCACCCGTATCAGCAATGGCCTGGCTGATTAGTGCAGCCACCTCATCATCGCCCAGTGGTTCAGGAAGGTACACCGAGATCAGTTCGAGCTCGAATTTTTCCTGCGCGGCCAGGTCATCCCTGCCTGCAGATTCGTATTGCTCCAGTGACTCCCTGCGTTGCTTGACCATTTTGTCCAGCACGCCGAGCACAATCTGATCATCCACTTCTATGCGTTTGTCCACCTCGATCTGCTTGATAGCAGCAGTGATCAAACGCAATGCGGTCAGGCGCTTTTGATCACGCGCACGCATGGTGGTCTTCACATCATCCAGGATTTGAACTTTCAAGGTCATAGAGACAGCTTCTGCAGAGATAGAACTACCCGGCAACTGGTCTTGAATCAACCACCCGAAACCAGTGTTCCAGGTGAAGTTTTGTGACCGGGGCATATCCAAAAAAAAATCAATACATACGGGTACGGCGAATGTTTTCCCGTGCAAGACGACGCAGGTTACGTTTTACTGCTGCTGCAGCTTTACGTTTGCGTTCCTGTGTAGGTTTTTCATAGTACTCACGGCGACGTGTTTCCGCCAGTACACCGGCCTTCTCGCACGAACGCTTAAAGCGACGCAGTGCATACTCAAAAGGCTCGTTTTCGCGAACTTTTACGCTTGGCATTGATACTCCAGTTTCTTCAGTTATACCCATAATGGGCGTAGCCGCCTATTTTAACCTTTAATCAACAGTCCTTGCAAAGAAAAATCAATCGGAATTTGCAATCGCGACCGACCCGCCCCTGCGCGGATCACCTGCTGCACGGAATTCACCGTTGGCAAGACGCTCAACCGCATGCACGCCTCCAAAAAACAGGTTGGCCGCCGGCCACTGTTTCATATCCGGCCATTCGGCCTGCAATGATTCAAGTGCTGCATCGGAAAACCCGGCCTCTACACTCAGGTGACTGCCTTCAAGGTGCAAGCGCGGTGCGATTACCGCCTGTTCCAATCCCATGTCATATTCCAGTACATTGGTCAGGACCTGCAATATTGCACTTCGAATCCGGTTGGAACCACCCGAACCCAGGGCAATCTGCCCGCCGTCCGCCAGACTGACAATCGTCGGTGTCATCATTGAAGCCAGTCTCGCACCAACAGGCAAACGGTGGAAACCATCCGGGTTGAGGTCTTCCTCACCCAGCATGTTGTTGAGCATGATACCGCTGCCCGGCAAAACATAGGACGAACCTTCACCATTGGAAAAGGTCAGGCTGGCCAGGTTGCCATCAGCATCAGCCACGCTGATCTGGGTGGTCCCGCGAGATGCCAAAGCACCTGTTTGCAAAGTTTTGCGCCATTGCTCAAGGTTTTCAGAAGACAGAATTTCCGCTGCAGTTTCATCATCAAGCCCACTTACCAGTCCATTGCGCTTGCGCACCAGGCTGGATGCCTGCATGACCCTCGCCAGGGTCATTGCATGCTGTGAACTACCCCAGTCATTGCGACCCGGCCCAGTCTTATCCAACAGCGAAAGGGCAAATACGGTCAGGCAACCACCCAGCGATGGCGGGCCGTTTACACTAATCCTGGCACCGTGCGAAACAACGGTGACCGGTTTGCGACGAAGCACCTCATAGGTAAGCATGTCATTTGTACTGATCAGACCGCCATGCTGAGCACAATCCCGCACCAATTTCTGTGCCGGTTCGCCCGCATAAAACCAATCCGGGCCGTGACTGGCCAGGGCTTCGAATGTATCTGCCAAATCGGGGTTGCAGATAAAATCACCGATCCCGGCCAATCGGCCTGGAGCAAACATGGGTGTGGCGAACGCCATCGCTTCCGGTGAGGCTTCAATAATCGGCATCAGTATCTGGTTCAGATAATTCTGTAACTTGTTGATCCGCACACCTTCGCGCGCCAACCAGACCGCTGGTTCAATGATCTTTTTCAAGGGCAAGCGGCAGTGTGACTGGTGAATGGCGAACAGACCGGCCACAACCCCTGGTACTGCGATCGAGCCCATACCGATATGAAATTCCTGGGTAGCGGTTCCAAAATCTGCCTGGATAGGATAAAAATCGAGGTCGCCTTTGGTGGCGGAGGGTGTCTGGGTGAAAAAGTCGAATACCTGTGATTCACCTGCTGCAGTTTGTGCCAGCAAAAAGCCACCGCCGCCAAGACTGGCCAGCATTGGCTCACACACGCAAGCGGTGCACATGGCACCCAGCGCGGCGTCAAACGCATTGCCGCCTTCTTCTAATAATATCCTGGCCGCCTTCGAGGTTTCCTTGTGCCCCGATGCTGCAACCCCCAGTGGTTTGGTCAAATACCGGCTCCGTTTAAATGGTCTGATGACATGTTAACCCAGCAAAAGTGGCTTTGATGGAATTATTGTTGGTGGTTCTGTTTGAGGGGGGAAGCAGAGGTGTGGTAACCCTTCCAGAGACACGCCACAAGTACGTGGCCCAGGCCAGCCTCTCGACCGGTGGGTCACCGGTCTCACCTTCTCCCTGTAGGCTCTGACGCCAACTTCCTGTTGGCGAAGGACTCTGGATAGGTTGCCCCACCTCTGCTTTGCCAGACTGAAAGTGTAAAACCCGTACGGATGTTGTTCAGCAGATTTCATTGGCTTGATTTACAATCCCTGTTTCGGAACACATTTGATAATTTATGATCGTACTTGGTATAGAAACATCCTGTGATGAAACTGGCGTGGCGCTTTATGACAGCGATGTTGGTTTGCGTGCACACGCTTTGTTCAGCCAGGTTGAGATCCATGCTGAGTACGGTGGCGTCGTGCCCGAGATTGCCTCACGTGATCATGTGCGTAAATTGTTGCCGCTGATCAACCAGTGTCTTGAAAAAGCAGGTCTGACCCGCGCTGATATTGACGCGGTTGCCTATACTGCCGGGCCTGGGCTTATCGGTGCGCTGCTGGTTGGCACCGCCACCGGGCGCAGCATTGCCTTAGGGCTGGATAAACCGGCCATCGCGACTCACCATATGGAAGGGCATCTGTTAGCTCCAATGCTTGAGGCTGATACACCTGAGGTTCCATTTGTTGCGCTGCTGGTCTCCGGTGGTCATTCCATGCTGGTAGAGGTTCGAGCTATCGGTGATTACCGCATTCTTGGTGAGACACTGGATGATGCGGCGGGTGAGGCTTTCGACAAAACGGCCAAATTGCTGGGGCTGGGTTACCCGGGTGGTCCCGCACTGGCGAAACTGGCTGTGCAAGGCGATGCAAAGCGGTTTTCATTTCCCCGTCCGATGACCAAGAAGCCGGGCCTGGATTTCAGTTTCAGCGGTTTGAAGACCCACACCCGCAACCTGTGGATCAACGGCGAGCAGGATGAGACTACCCAGGCAGACATTGCCGCGGGTTTCCAGGAAGCGGTCGTAGACACCCTGGTCATAAAATGTCGCCGCGCCATGCAACACACGCGGGCGCGGCAACTGATCGTTGCAGGCGGGGTGGGTGCCAACCTGGCCCTGCGGCAAGCCTTGCAGCAAGCCGGAAAAAAACACGGCTGGAAGGTTTCCTACCCGCGTCTGGAGTTTTGTACCGATAATGGCGCCATGATCGCCTTTGCAGGCTGCCAGCGGCTACTGGCCGGCCAGCATCCCGGGCTTGGTTTGCAAGCCTTTGCACGCTGGCCATTAGACCAACTACCACCCCTGGAGAGCCCACCCGCATGACCATGGACCTTGTGTTTATTGAAGATTTACGTATCCAGACCGTCATAGGCATATTCGACTGGGAGCGTGAAATCACCCAGACGGTAAGTCTTGATCTGCAAATGGCTTTTGATATCAGACAGGCAGCAAAAAGTGACGCTATTGTGGATACGCTGGACTACAAGTCGGTTTCCAAACGTCTGATCCAGTTTGTCGAAGCAAGTGAGTTTCAACTCGTTGAGGCATTGGCTGAGCATTGTGCAAGTATCGTGCTGGAGGAGTTTCCGGTGACCTGGGTCCGACTCAAATTGAGCAAACCGGGTGCAGTGCGTGGCTCCAGTGCGGTCGGCGTGATCATTGAGCGCGGACCATGAGTTTTGCCTGGCTGGGTCTGGGTTCCAATGTCAACGCGGAAGTAAACATTCGTGGTGGTATCGCTGAGCTTGAAGAAAAATTTGAAAATGTCTGTCTCTCACCTGCTTACACCAGCGCGTCTGTAGGTTTTGACGGCGATGATTTCATCAACCTGGTTGCCCGTGTTGAAACCGGCATGCCGCCAATGGAATTGCGCCACTACCTGCGTGACCTGGAGGATCGTTACGGTCGCAAACGTGATGTGCCAAAATTTTCCGATCGCACACTGGATATAGATATCCTGTTATATGACGACCTGGTTTTGCTGTCCCCGGTGCTGGAAATACCACGCCCCGAAATATTGAAATTTGCACATGTGCTCAAGCCACTGGCTGACCTTGAACCTGACCTGGTCCACCCTGGAGAATTGCGCACGATGGCTGATATCTGGAAGTCGTCGGAGCTGGATAACAGCCGTTTACGTCCACTAAATATTTAAACTTCGACCACCATCCACCGCCAATATCTGGCCTGTGACGTAAGGCGCATCAAGGCCCAGATAGGCCACTGCTGAGGCAATATCCTCTGGTTTTCCAGCACGGCCCATTACCGTTTTATGCAGAATTTTTTCCTGGTCCTCTGAAGTGCCATCGTGTTCGGGCCACAGGATTGCACCGGGTGCGACACCATTGACGCGTATTTGCGGGCCGAGATCCCTGGCCAGGGCAAGTGTCATCATCTGCAGGCCGGCTTTGGCCATGCAATACACCGCATGCCCGGGCATGGGCCTCACGGCATGTACATCCAGCAGGTTTACCACGCTACCCCCGGCGGTGGCCAGTTCCGGCAGCAATGCCTGGGCCAGGAAATACGGGCCGCGAAGGTTGCTGTCCATCAATTCATCCCACTGCGCCATACTGGTCGTGCCAACAACCGTGGGGAAAAATCGCGAAGCGTTGTTGACCAGTAAATCCAATTGGCCGGTGCGGGCTCTCACCTGTTCGGCCAGACGGTTGATGTCTTCCGCCTCACCGAGATCGGCTCGCAGCATAAATGCGCTGTTTGGGCGCCGTGCATTCAGTTGCTCAGACAACTGGTCAACTGCATCACTGCTGTTGTGATAATGCAGAAATACATTGCAACCGCGCTGGTGCAAAGTTTCCGCAATACATGCCCCGATGCGCCGCGCCGCGCCGGTGATTAGTACATACCTTACTCTGGACTTTGTTGTTTCACTCACTGAAACTACCCGCCTATGTGCTCTGCAAATTCTCGCAACATCCTGCCCGAACCGTCTGAAGAGCTCAAGTGTGTGAGTGCAGAACTGGTGACTGCCATTCGTGCAAAAATTGCCCTGGAGGGCCCCATTCCGTTTTCAGAATACATGGAAATGGCGCTTTACGAACCCGGATTGGGATACTACAGTGCCGGTTTGCAGAAGTTTGGCGCGGGTGGCGACTTTGTAACCGCGCCCCAACTCGGCAACGTATTTGCGCGTTGTCTTGCGAAACAGATCGAACAGGTCAGTGATGAACTCGGTCAGTATGAAATTATTGAGGCCGGTGCCGGTAGCGGGATACTGGCGGCTGACCTGCTCAAGGCACTGCAGGAAAACCATGCACCGTCGCGCTACCGGATACTTGAACGCAGCGCTTATTTGCGGCAGGTGCAAAAAGAGACGCTGGAACAAAGCGTACCGCAATGGATGGACAGGATCAGCTGGCTGGATGAACCACCCGATGATGGCTGGCAGGGTGTGTTCCTGGCCAACGAAGTGCTGGATGCGCTGACGGTTGAACGGTTTTGCATTGAGAGCGGTAGCTTCAGGCAATTGCTGGTTACCAATGGCAATGACGGTTTCGATTGGTTTAAAGGCCCCTGTCCGCAACGCATGCAGGAACAAATCCAGGCCATGCTGTCTACGCTGGAGCACGAACCGGCCGCAGGCTATTGTTCCGAAATAAATACCAGCCTGCCTGCCTGGCTGCAGGCCGTTACTGCCAGCCTGCAAAAAGGTGTGGCGCTGTTTATCGACTATGGTTATACGCGCCGTGATTATTACCTGCCGCAACGCAGCGACGGTACGCTGATCTGCCACTACCGCCAGCTTGCCCACGACGATCCGTTCAAGTGGCCCGGGCTGACCGATATCAGTGCTTCTGTAGACTTCACTGCGCTGGCTGAAGCAGCAGACCTGTGCGGGACTTGAGGTTAGCGGTTACACCACCCAGGCCATGTTTTTGCTGGCCTGTGGACTGGATGACATACTCGCTGAATCCGGCTTGTTATCCGAAAAAGAACGCTTGGTGTTGAACAACCAGGTACGCAGTCTGACCCTGCCGGGAGAAATGGGTGAACGCTTCCAGGTGATGGCCTTAAGCCGCGACCTGGACGATGACATAAGCGGTGATTTACGCGGTTTTTCGCTCAGCGACTTGCGTTACAGACTGTAGGTGATAGCCTCAATTCGTGCCTGGCGCAGGCGCTCACCCACTTCCGGACCACTTATTCCTTCCAGATCGAGATCCCTGGCACGGATGTTTGCGGCGGCCCGGTAAGCGTTCTGCAGGTATTCACCCTGCGGATAAGGACGGTCTTCCAGACCCTTGCGCCCACGGTAGTCGGCTTCACAGGCCATGACAAAATCCGGCAAAACTTCCGGCTGTCGAAAAACATCCAGCCGTTCCAGCAAACGCAGGACGGTCGTAGGCCGGGCCTCAAGTATGCGGTGGCAATCAAGGTGCCCCGCACAAACCTTGCGCGCCAGCTCGTGCATGGCATTTGGTGCCCGCAAACGACTGCAAACCGCATCCACCAGGGGTACGCCCGCGGCTTCATGGCCAACATGTGACGGCCATTTCTGCTTTGGCGTAATACCTTTGCCGAGATCGTGCAATAAAACCGCAAAAACAATACCGGCAGCACCATCAGACAAGTCTGCTGCAGTATCGAGGGCCATCAGCAAATGCGTACCGGTATCAATCTCGGGATGGTATTTTTCCGGTTGAGGTACACCAAACAAGGCATTGACCTCAGGTAACAATGCTTCCAGCGCACCACACTCACGCAACACACTGACGAATTCTGACGGTTTGCCGGTTTTCATGGCGCGTTCAATCTCACGCCAGATGCGCTCTGCCACCAGGTGCCCGAGTTCACCCGATTGGCTAATCTCCCGCATCAATGCCAGGGTTGATTCATGCACACGAAAACCCAGATGGGCAAACCGCGCCGCAAACCGCGCTACCCGCAACACCCTTAAAGGATCTTCTGTAAATGCTGCGGAAACATGCCGCAGAACTTTTTCCTGCAGGTCCCGTTGACCGCCATACGGATCGATCAGCTTGCCGTCTTCATCGCGGGCAATCGCGTTGATGGTCAGGTCACGGCGCAGCAGATCTTCTTCCAGTGTAACGCCGGGATGAAAATCCACATTGAAACCGTGATAGCCGTGGCCCTGCTTTTTTTCGGTGCGCGCCAGTGCGTATTCCTCGCCACTTTCAGGGTGTAAAAATACCGGGAAGGAGGCGCCAACCTGCTTGAAACCTCGATCCAGCATCACATCCGGTGTGCTGCCGACCACCAGCCAGTCTTTTTCAGCAGCCTGCAAGCCTAATAGAGCATCGCGAACAGCGCCGCCAACCAGGTAGGTTTTCACTGCTTTCAACGACGGGGCTGTCGCCGGAAGCTGTGCAAGCGGCGTTGGTGAACTGATCCAGTCAGGTAATCGGGGACTACAAGGTCTATGGATCGTGGCTCTATACCAAAATATGCAAAACCATTTTCATCGCTGGTATTGTCGGTCTTCAAGGACTGGTAATTGTCCCGGGAAAAAGGTTTGCCCGGTACGTAGTCCATCACTGCCGCCATCAACGCTGATAATGGGCCGGGTAGCCCGATAACCCGCCTTCTTTGGCCCATGCATTTTGCCGTCCATTCCACCAGTTCTTTCAGTGTGTAACTTTGCGGACCAGCCAGTTCATAACTTTTTCCCCAGGTCATGGGGTCTTCCAGCGAAGCAAGCATGACCGCCGCCACATCCTCGGCGAAGACCGGTTGCAAACGTGCTTTTGGGCAGGCCAGTGGCATCACCGGCATAAAACTCAACATGCCCGCAAAACGATTGAAAAACTGGTCACCACGGCCAAAAATAACTGATGGTTGAAAAATGCTGATATTGAGATCATCTGCCGCGCGTATCAGCGCTTCGGCTTCACCCTTGGTTTTCAGGTAGTGGCTGCTGCCTTTGCCGGCGTGCAAGGCGCTCAGGTGAAGCAGTCGTGTAACGCCCGCCTGCCCGCAAGCCTCGATAATTCCCCTCACCAGTTCAACATGGACCTTGCGAAAACCCTGTCCGCCACGGCCGCTTTCGTTCAGTATACCGGCCATGCTGACCACGGCATCTGCAGCGGCAAACTGCTCAGCCAGCACATCAGTGTCGTAGACATCGGCCTGGACCAGGTCAACCCCGGGTAATAATTCTATCGTGTTGCGGCGGACCGAAGCGCGGGTCAGTACCACGCATTGATGCTGATCACCGGTTAACGCACGCAAAAGATAACGACCGAAAAATCCACTGGCACCTACCAATACAATTCGCATGTCACTTCCCTAAAGCCATTTTACCTGTTGCTTGCCGGCACTCCACGGTGGTGGAGCCCTGGACACTTATCTTACCGGATTCGATGTGCGGCATTCTGACTGAAATGCGCTTGACCGTTCCACCCAGACGCCAATCGTAAAGGGTTGTGAACGCCAAAACGCGTGGAATGTAGTCCCGTGTTTCAAAATAAGGCAGGGTTTCCACCCAGATTGCGGCTTCACCCAGCGGCCGGCTTTCCAGCCATCGCTTTACGGCAGTGGGGCCGGCGTTGTAGGCGCCGGAAGCCAGTACCGGGTTTTGCCTGTAATCCTGCAGCAGGTCACCCAGGTAAGCCGTACCAATGGGCAGGTTGCCTGCCGCGGTTTTCAACTGGGCGCTGCCATGCCACGCCAGACCGTGTTTTTTTGCAACCCGTTTGCCGGTCGCAGGTATAACCTGCATCAAACCCAGCGCATTGGCCGATGAACGTGCGCTCTCCTGCATGGCACTTTCTGAACGAATGGTGCCATAAACCCAGGCCGGATCCAGGTTGTTGGCTGCAGCCTCGCGTTTGATATCCGTTTCCCACAGCAGTGGAAACCGCCACTCATAGAAATATAAATCACCACTATTGCCAAGCGCAAAAATTGTCCGGTCATGCCAGTTTTCCTGTGCGGCCAGTGCAGCTGCGAGTTTTAATTCCGGTGGTTGAAGACGACGCGTAACCAATGACCATTCACCGATGGCCCAGTTGTCCAGCCCCGCTTTTCTCAGCTCGAGCGCCCGTATCATTCCGTCAATGTTGGCAATTCGTTCGACACCCTCGGCATCAATATCGGGTTGCCTGGGACAAATGTTGTACGCAAGACCAAGTTCGTCAGCAGCCAGGAAACCATAATAATTGGCTTTGCCTGCTAATTCCTGCAACGGCGCTGATGGTGGTTTTACCTGTCCGGACCGCAAACCGGCCTGTGCCAGCCAGTAGCGCCAGCGATCATCACTGCCGGTCTCTTCCGGCATCTGCCCAATGACGGTTGCAAGCGCGGGCCAGTCCTGTCTGCTGAGCAAAAATCTGGCCCACCATTCCAGCAATTGAGAGTCACGAAAGGCGACCGGTACACGTGCCATGTGAGCAGCCGTATCGTCTTCCAGGTCCACTGCGGCGTACAGGGCAATATCCCGCAACAACGCCAGCCTGCGTGTTTCTCCCCAGTTAAAGTGGCCGTCCAGCATTTGAAATTTCTTTGCAGCCATACCTGCATCTTTACGCGCCAGGCGTTGCAGGGAAGTCGCCGTGATCATGCGGGTAATCTCATTGTCCGGCCAGCCAAGCGTCTTCTCCAGCCTGGAATGGCCGGCGCGACTGTACTTGTGCCAGTCCTCCAGCCAGCGGCGTTGATCCCCGGGTACAAATCGTGCCAGGTAAATGGTCAATCCCCGGTTTCCCGCCAGCATGGCCAGATGAATCCGTTCCCACGCGAGGCTTTCCGGTATCCCGTCATTTTTTATCAACCAGGCGAATACCGGGTCACACTCGTCCGGCTGCGACTCACCCACTGTCCAAAGCTTTTGTGCTTCGCCTAAAACACCATCGGTCTGCTTCAGGATTATCTGCCCACGGGTGCGCTGACATCTTAATACCGTGTCGCTTACGCCTTCGGAATGCGCTACCAGGTCCGCCCAGCGGCCCTTCCGCGCCAGTGTTTTCAGCCAGGCAGTGCGTAAACCCGGTGAAAAAGCCCAGTCCTGGTGGGTTTCAAGAAACCCTGACATTTCATCCACCGGCACCCTGGCACGGCGATGGCGGTAATCTTCATATTGCAGATAGGGATACAGCACATAAGCCTGGAGCGTGTTCTTGATCTTGCTGAAACCGGCGTGGTCACCCCGTCTGGCTGCCTCCCATGCAATTTTGAATTGCTCAAGCTCAGGGTCCGCAGCATGCACGGAAGTGGTCATCAAACCACCAACAACAAGTAACAACACTGCCAGTAAGCTTCCAGGCTGCCGTATGCCGATGGCCTGGGGTATGCTTGTGTTGAAAAAATAATTCATGCAGGGAACTAATCTATGCAAATGCAGCCAGCGCGGCAAGTCAAATCTGAGGAAATTGGCCATCGATCAAAAATACGCCCATGATCTGGATTGAATACGCACTGACCGGATTGTCTGCCGGCCTCCTGGCTGGTTACCTTGGCATTGGCGGCGGGCTGGTTCTTGTACCGGTACTGAGCTGGTTGTTTAGCCGGGACCCGGCCACCGCAGGCATGGCTGTGCAGATGGCGGTTGCAACTTCTCTCGCCACCATGCTGTTTACATCGATGAGTTCCTTGCTGGCGCATCACAGGCGCGGGGCAATTGCCTGGCCCCTGGTCAGGCAGATGTTACCCGGCTTGCTGGTTGGTGCGCTGCTGGGAAGCATCATTGCTGATGCCATTGGCAATATTGCACTGGGTAATGTATTCGGCGTTTTTGCGCTGATTGTCGGCCTGCAAATGCTGCGTGGATCAGGACAACCGGGGAACCGTACGCTGCCAGGGCCTTATTCTGTTGCAGGCACAGGCTTTGGCATCGGCACAATCTCCAGCCTGCTTGGAATAGGCGGCGGCAGCATGACCGTACCCTGGCTGTTGTGGCACGGGCAAAGAGTCCAGAATGCAATCGCCACGGCGGCAGCCTGTGGCTACCCAATCGCAATTGCAGGCACCCTGGGTTTCGTACTGCTGGGTGACAATCAATCATCCACAGCGACGCTGGGATATGTGCATTTGCAGGCGCTGGCAGGTGTGGCACTGTTCAGCGTGTTTGGCGCGCCCCTGGGGGTTGCCGCGGTTCACCGCAGCTCGCCATTGTTTGCAAAACGGTTTTTTGCAGCGTTCCTGCTGGTTGTTGCCGCGAAGATGTTATTAAGCTAGTGGATTAAGCTAGTGGCAGGATGATGGTGGTACAGGCACCACCGGTAGTCGGATTGTAGATTGAGATGCGGCCATCATGTTCGCTGGCGATCTTACGGCAGATGGCAAGGCCGAGGCCGCTGCCATTGGTCTTGAAGGTCACGTAGGGTTCAAAGGGTTTTTCCAGCACAGCCGCGGGATAACCGGGACCACGGTCACGGACTTCCATCTCCAGCCATTTCTTGCCGGCCTGGGAAATTAATCTTGTGCATATATGGACCTCTGCCATCTCACCGGACGCCGCGGCCTCGCTGGAATTGACAACCAGGTTATGCAGCAACTGGCGAATCTGCCCGCTATCGGCCGACAAACCCGCCGGGCCATCGATCAGTTTCAGGTGAAACCGGACCCGTTGGTCCTCGTGCTGGTAAAGCGCAACAACATCCCTGATCAGTTGATCAAGCGCCATGGGCACGCGCTCCAGCTGGGGTTCCTGTGCGTAGTCCCCAAAGGCATCAACCAGTGAACGCAGGGCCTCGACCTGGGAAACGATGGTGCCGGTGGCGCGGTCCAGCATATTGCCGTCCTTGTCGTCCAGCTTGCTCATAAGTTTCATGCGCAGGCGTTCCGCTGCCAGGCGGATCGGAGTCAATGGGTTTTTCACCTCGTGCGCCAGGCGCCGCGCTACCTCCGCCCAGGCAGCTTCCCGCTGTGACTGGTTTAATATGGTGACATCATCAAAAATAATCACCGTGCCGCCCGAGTTTCCAGGTTCCGTTCCCAGACGGGACCCGCGCACCAGCAAAACCAGTGTCTGGCCATGTGCCTGCAGACGTATCTCCCGCTGCCACTCGGCCGGCCCACGCTCCATTTGACGCCAAATCAGCCCAACCAGCGGCGCCAGGAAAGGAGCCGTTTCAGCCCGCTCAGACAAACTCTGGCCGGCAAAAAACCCAGCGGGCATACCCAGTATCTCTTCAGCGGCAGCGTTGGCCGTTACAACTTTCTGTTTGTTATCCAGGGTGAGTACGCCTGCCGTCAGGCTACCCAGGACAGTTTCAAGATACTCACTTTGTGATTGCAACTGGGACCTGCTGCGCTCAGCTTCCTCGCTGGCTCTGGTCAGGGCTTCGGTCATTTCATTAAAAGATTGCACCAGGAAACCCAGTTCATCGCGGGTTTCTGTCTGAATTTCATAAGTCAGGTCACCGGCGGCAACTTCACGGGTCGCCTGCGCCAGTTTCGAAATCGGTGTAACCATCCTGCGCGCCACGTTGAGCGCGGCAAGTATCGCCAGCAATACCGTCAGCAATAAAACCAGCGAAAGAATCAGAATGAAACTCTGTTTGAGCGGTTCACGTAGAAAACTGAGGTTCTGGTAACGGTAATATTCCTTTTCTATCTGGTTGGCCAGCGTGGTGATGGACTCCGGCAGTGGATAAATGGCCTGCAACAGATAGGCCTGTCCACCCGGCACACTGAATGGCAGTCGCTGGATCACACGAATACGTAAAATACCGTCAGCACCCGGTTCTGCCGCTGCAAATTCGCCGCGATCCAGGGCCTGTAACAAGGCGTAATCACCCGGCCTCTTCGGTAGGTCGGCGAGTATATTGATGTTTGCGCTGGCAAGCATTCGTCCATCGCCTTCCATGACTGAAAGCTCCAGCGGTCCGGCCGTACTGACATTCGCCAGCAGGGTTCTGCGTACGACATCTGCGTCATCACCAGGATTATCGATTTCCCTGCTCAGGCGGCGTACCTGGTTGCGGACTTCCAGTGTGCGGTTTTCCAGAAACTGCTGACCCAGCTCCAGTGAGTCAGCCAGCGCTGCCTCGACACCGACATCAAACCAGCTGTCCACTGTCCGGGTCAGAAAATAAGCCGAAAAAAAGTAAACAATCAAGGCTGGCGGCAGCGACAATACCAGGAAATACCTGACCCAGCGCGCTGACAGCATGGCACCGGGCGCGTGCTCCCGGACTTTTTTGGTCAGCGAGATAACCCGGTGAAAAATAGCGGCCAATAAGGCCAGCAAAGCAATAATAGTCAACACCAGTACCCACACATATTGCACGCTCAAACCGCTGGCATCCTGTTGGACATTGCTGACGAGAATCAATGATGCGAGCAGAACCACCAGCGCCAACGCCACCGGCAGCACTTTCAACACGAGGCGTCTTACACGCTTATTTTGAAAGGCCATACCGACCACTCCGAATCGTGTTGCCATTGAGATGAAAACCAGGCCGGCAATTGCATGGGTGCAGGTAAACGGCTTTCATCCAGACGAATGCGGGTGCGTAATTCATAATTTCCTGGCGGCAGCGGCCCGGTAGACAGCTGAACGCTAATATCATCAATGGTTGCAAGCAGGTGACGCAAACGCAAGAACGTCTGCAACTCACCCGGTTTTTCTGATAACTGGTAACGCTCGCTCAATGGCAGGTAACGAAGCTGAAAATGCCTGGCATCACGCCGCACAACGATCATGTTGGTGTCATTGCGTAACTCCATTTCCAGGCTGATGGTCAGCGTTACACCATGCTCCAGCGCTTCACGTGCCTGCTGGCTGAGTTCCAGGTTCTGCTGCAGGCGAACATTCAGCGACTGGTAAGCGCGGCTAACCGAGACATTATTGATGGTAAACCCGTAATCAGCGGTGTCCGCCTGATCACAACCGGCAAGAAAAAACACCGCGATACTAAGCAGACTTACGCAATACCGCATAAAAAAATCCGTCCATCTGGGCTTCCCCGGGGATGATCTGGCGACCATATGTTTCGGCCAGGCCCCATTCTACAGCAGGAACCTCTGCCACTGCGTCAGTATGTAGTTCCAGAAACTGATGAATTTGCTGGTTATTCTCACGCTTCAAAATAGAACAGGTGGCGTAAACCAGGATGCCACCGGTTTCCAGCAATGGCCACAGGGCATGCAACAGGTTAGCCTGTAATTGCACCGCGGCATCTACCTGGTCACCGCTGCGCAACCATTTTATTTCGGGATGCCTGCGGATGACACCGGTCGCACTGCACGGTGCATCCAGAAGAATCTTTTGGAATTTCTCCCCATTCCACCAGGTTTCAGTTGCAACTGCGTCAGCGACACGGGTAGCGGCAGTCAAACCCAGGCGTTCCAGGGTCTGGTTTATTTGCTCAACACGTTTTGCCTGCCTATCCAGCACCGTTAATTCAATCCCGGCACAACTTTCCAGCAAGTGGGCGGTTTTCCCTCCCGGCGCAGCGCAGGCGTCCAGAACTCGCTCTCCAGGCTGCGGGTCCAGTAAATCCTTCGCCAGCTGTGCCGCCGGATCCTGCACGGATAGCCAACCGCGCGCAAAATCCGGGATATTTCCCACCGCTACTGCGGGTTTAATGCCAATCGCATCATGCGCATAGGGGTGGTCGCTGATGTTAAACCCGGCGGTTTTCAAATCATTTCCAAGTGTGGCTTCATCTGCCTGCCGGCGGTTGATCCTCAACCACAATGGCGCCTGCCGGTTGTTGGCATCGACAATCTCCTGCCACTGCCCGGGCCAGTCCTGCTGGATTTCATTCAACATCCAGTCCGGGTGGGCAAACCGTTGCCTGCTCTGCTCCAGCCTGCTTAAAAGTTGCTCCTGCTCGCGCTGGAATCGTCTCAAGACCGCATTGACCAGGCCAACCGCCCAGGGCTTGCCCAGCAAACGGGCACATTCCGCTGTTTCATTAACAGCAGCATGGCTGGCGGTCTGGTCGTGCCACAATTGTTGCAGGCCCAGCAAAAGCAATCGCTGCACATCATGTTCACGTTTTTTCAGTGGTTTTTCGAGTAGTTCACCCGCCAGCCATTCCAATGCAGTCAGCCAGCGCAAAACACCGTAAGCCAGGTGCCGGGCAAATGCATTGTCACGGCTGTCACGGATCCGGGAAAGGGCCTCGCTCTCGGCCAGGCTACTTCTTGAATCCAAAACTTCCGACAGTGCTTTTAGCGCTGCTATGCGGGGATTCTGCAAATTTTTCTTTTTCCTGGACAAAATCTTCACCAATCCTAGTGCTTATGGGCATGTAAAAATTGCTCTGCCGTCATCCGCTGGCCACCGGCGCGCTGTATTTCCAATATTTTCAACGATTTATCTGCTGTACCGATAATTAAAAACTGCCGATCAGCGGCAAGCTGGCCAGGCTTGACGCCGGACACATTATCCACTACTTCGGCCTGCCAGATTCGCAACCGCAGGCCGCCAAGCTCACACCATGCGACCGGCCAGGGGTTAAATGCCCGGACCCTGCGTTGCAACACCTCGGCCGCCTGGTTCCAATCCAACTCAGCTTCCGCCTTACTCAGCTTTTTAGCGTATATTGCCTGTGCATCATCCTGTGCAACCGCTTGTAAAAGTTCACCCTGCATAAGTTTTTCAATGCAATCCATCAGGGCCTGCGCACCCATTTTGGCCAGGCGGTCATGCAATACCCCAGCCGTATCCGACGGCCCGATAGCGGTGGACAGACAATGGTAGACAGGACCCGTATCCAGCGTAAGTTCCATCTGCATGATGCAAACGCCGGTTTTTTCATCCCCGGCTTCAATAGCCCGCTGGATGGGCGCGGCACCCCGCCAGCGGGGTAGTAATGAAGCATGAATATTCCAGCAGCCCAGACGCGGCAGGTCCAGCAGTTGGGCCGGAACCATCAGCCCGTATGCCACTACAACCATCAAATCTGGCTGCAGATCTGCAAGTTTTTGCTGCCAGGCTGGATCTTTCAGACTTTCCGGCTGCAATACAGACAGGCCATTCTCCAGCGCCAGTTGTTTAATCGGGCTGGCACGCAAATGCTTGCCGCGGCCGGCCGGCCGGTCAGGCTGGGTCAGGACTCCGACAATGTCACAGCCCCCGTCAATCAGGGCCTGTAATGGCGGTAGTGAAAATTCCGGTGTTCCGGCAAAAAGGATGCGTAAAGGTGGCTTGGGTTCTTTCACAATCAGATCACCAGGTGCTCTTCAGCCTCTTGCGCTGCCACTTTTCGCTGCTTTTCGAGCTTTTTTCTGACCATATTTCGCTTCAATGGTGACAGGTAATCAACAAAAAGACGGCCAATCAGGTGGTCCATTTCATGTTGAACGCACACCGCTTGCAATCCATCCAGCTGTTCTTCGAAGGTATTTCCGTGCATATCCTGCGCCCTGACCGTGATGTTTTCAGCCCTTTTTACGTTGGCATATATGCCCGGCACAGACAGACAGCCTTCCTCCTGATTCTGCTCACCGGAGCGGCTCAATATCTGCGGGTTAATGTACACACGCGGTTGGTCCTGTTCTTCGCTGACATCCAGTACCAGCAAGCGTTTGTGGACATTGACCTGGGTTGCCGCCAGGCCGATTCCATGTGCTGAATACATGGTTTCCTCCATGTCCTTAACCAGCTCTTTTAGTGCTTCGTCAAAGTTTTTTACCGCGCTTGCAACCTTCGTTAAACGGGGATCGGGAAATTCCAGAATGTTTAGTATCGCCATGTGCTTTCGTGCCTGGTAAATAATTTAGGTGAACTTTTCCACCACAGGAATTATGATAGCTAATGACGAACTATGTTCGCCAGTGAAGAATAATGACCGCATCGGTCAAAATGGCTGGATGCCTACTATATGGGGAAAGGAATGTGATTAAGAAAATTTTTCACCTTATCCTGGTGGCGATGTTGGCAGGCGCGGCGATGGCACAGGATGTGTCAGTGCGCTCCGATCACCCTGATGAATACATAGTTGTGGAGGGCGATACCCTTTGGGATATCTCCGGGAAATTCCTGGAGCAGCCTTGGCAGTGGCCTGCAATCTGGCATGCCAATCCGCAAATTGAAAATCCACACCTGATATATCCGGGCGACCGTATATCGCTGGTTTATATTGACGGCAGGCCACGCCTGGTGGTCAATGGCGACAAGCGAACCGTGCGGATGTCCCCCGGGATACGCAAACTACCCCGCGAAGCGATCCAACCCATTGAATGGGCTGCGATCAAAAATTTCGTCAGAAATGCCCGCGTTTTACCGCCGGGATCTGATATTGACCTGCCTTATGTTGTCGCCAATGAAAGCGATCGCCATATGGCGACGGTTAAAGATCTTACATATGTGCGGGGTATTGAAGGACGGATTGGTGAGGAATTTGCCATCGTTCGATTGCGCCACATCTACTATGATGACAACGGCATAATGAAAAGAGCGAAGCACCACAGGTGGGCTGAGCATCTGCGCATTGATGAGGAGTATCCGGATAATATCTGGGATGCGACATTTTCATGGCGCAGCAAAAACCCGGAAATCCTGGGTGTCGAGTACTGGGATATCGCAGTAGGAAGACTGCTCAAGAATGGTGATCCTGCCACCCTGGAAATCCAGAGCGGTCGCACTGAAGTCAAGGAGGGCGATTTTATACTGCCCATTGACGATCATGAATATGATCCGCAGTTGATACCGCATGCGATGAACCCGGTACCGGATGGCATGGAAGTGATCGCATTGACCCAGACCACTTATGGTGCGGGTCACTACCAGATCGTTGCGATTAATGCCGGTCAGAACCAGGGGGTTGAACCCGGCCACGTGTTTTCAACATTCCGGCCAGGCAAAAGAATCCAGGACGAAGTGAAATACCCGACGGGTAGTTGGGCAGATCAAACGACCATGGATGGTGACAAAGTCACCCTTCCGGATCAATTCAGTGCCCATATCCTGATTTTCCGGGTATTTGCTGAAGTCAGTTACGCCATGATTATGGATGGGGATCGTCCGGTTCGTGAACAGGATAAACTGAAACACCCGGACGAAACACTTTAACAATACAAGTGTAATAAAAGGGGGCTGCCACGAAGCAGCGTGATTGGTTAGTAATTCTGAATGCGCCCTCGGTCGGGGGCGCATCGCTTATCAGGGTGATTGAAGCACTGGGCGGCGTATCAGCCGTGGCTGCTGCCAGTAGCCATGATCTGACCCGTCACGGTTTATCAGAAGCGGCAGCCGCCGCAATTTCCAGACCCGATGAGTCGCTGATCGAATCGAGCCTGCAATGGCTTTCCCAACCAAACCACCATCTGTTGTGCTGGGACGACGATGCCTACCCGGTTTTATTGCGACGCATCAGCAGTCCACCGGCCGCCCTGTTTGTTGACGGCGACCCCGGTTGTCTGTGGCAGCCGCAAATCGCCATCATCGGCAGCCGTAATCCTACTGCGGGCGGGCTTGACCATGCACGTGACTTCACCACCACGCTCGCGCGCCAGGGCATGACCATCACCAGCGGCCTGGCCAGTGGAATCGATTCCGCCGCACATACAGCCGCACTGGATACCGGCGCTTTCACCATTGCCGTAAATGGCACCGGTCTCGACCAGGTCTACCCCAGGAGCAGCCGGTCAGTTGCTGAACGAATCCGCACACAGGGTGCGATGATTTCTGAATTACCGCTGGGTACACCGCCAAGACGTCAACATTTTCCATCGCGTAACAGGATCATTTCAGGCCTGAGCCTGGCGGTACTGGTCATAGAGGCCGGCCTGAACAGCGGCACGCTGATTACCGCCCGAAAGGCCGCCGAGCAGGGTCGTGATGTATTTGCACTGCCGGGCTCCCTGCACAACCCCATGGCCAAGGGCTGTCACCGCCTGATCCGCGATGGCGCGCGACTGGTGGAAACGACCGCCGACATCATGCAGGAACTGGGTCCGGTAGCTGCAGAGCTGCAAATGGAGATTCGTCAACGTCTTGAGCAGGATGATGAAAAAGATGCACCTGTTGGTAACAGGCAGAACCTGCTGGATGATTCTGACTACGCCAGCGTGTGGGAAGTACTTGGCTTTGACCCCAAGCCGCTGGATATGATTATTGAACAGACGGGGCTCAGTGCCCGTGAAATATCCTCCATGCTGTTGATGATGGAACTCAAAGGCATGATAAAAAAACAGGGTGACGGACACTATGTGCGTACTTGAAGCTTGAATATTCCCACGTTTGTACCAATCTGCTGCAGACAGGTTTTGTATATATTTTCTCCGTTCGGGCAAAATTCGGACAGGCTTCTGGGCAAAAGTGCATTGACGCTGCGGCTTGTCTCAGCCATGCTGTTGCTAAGAGAACGGAGAGGAATCAGGCTGGTAAATGCAGTAGCAAACCACCAGTCAACAGTCATAGAGGCTTAATAATGAAAGAAAATGTACTCGACGTGCTGATGTTTCTTTTTGAAAACTATTTATATGATGAACCGGAAGAAGCTCCGGACAGGGATTCGTTGGAGGAGAACCTCCACCAGGCTGGGTTCACAAATGGTGAAATCGACAAGGCCTTCAACTGGCTGGACGGTCTCGCCGAGCAACGCCACCAACCCGACCTGTTTCAGGATAATCACCGGCCAATCCGCGTTTATGTCGACTCCGAAATTGCACGTCTGGATACTGAGTGCAGGGACTTCATGATGTACGTGGAGAATATCGGTATTCTGGACGCCCAGCGCCGGGAACTGGTGCTTGACCGGGTACTTGCGCTTGAAACCGATGAAATAACCCTCGAGGATATGAAATGGGTGGTGCTGATGGTGTTATTCAACCAACCGGGACAGGAGGCCAATTTTGCCTGGATGGAAGATTTGATGTTTGACACCGAGCAGGAGTATCGGCACTAATAATAAAGGACATGATCGTTGCATGCTGATTGACACATACGGTCGAATTGGTGCTGAAAAGCCACACAATTGGAGAAATTAACCATCTGAACACTAGTCTGCCGCGCAGGCAGTTGGTGCTTGTTTGAATTTAAATATGGCAAAGAACCTACTCATTGTAGAATCGCCGGCCAAGGCGAAAACCATCAACAGGTATCTCGGAAATGATTTCGAGGTACTGGCTTCCTATGGTCATGTACGTGACCTGCCATCCAAAGACGGTGCCGTGGATACCGAAAACAATTTCGCCATGCACTATGAACTCAGCGAAGGCAGCAAAAAGCACGTTGATAAAATCGTCAAGGCAACCCGCAAGGCCGAGGCGGTCTACCTCGCGACCGATCTCGATCGCGAAGGAGAGGCTATATCCTGGCACATCTACGAGATCCTGAAAGACAAGAAACTGACTACGAAAATTCCTTTTTACCGGGTCGAATTTTCTGAAATCACCAAACACGCGATCCAGGATGCGGTAGCCAATCCACGAGAACTGTCGATGGACCTGGTTAACGCGCAACAGGCGAGACGCGCCCTCGACCACCTGGTCGGATTTACACTTTCACCCCTGCTGTGGAAAAAAATCAAACCCGGGTTGTCAGCGGGCAGGGTTCAAAGTCCGGCCCTGCGCATGATCGTAGAGCGCGAGCGTGAAATCGAAGCCTTCAATGCACAGGAATACTGGACCATTGAAGCCGACCTGCAAAAATCCGAGCATGCATTCACAGCCAACCTGGTGGTACTGGACGGGGATAAATACCGCCAGTTCGACATCCAGGATGAAAAACGCGCGATGGCTGTACGCCAGCAGTTGCTCGCTGATGCCGGAGGTCAACTGAAAGCGGACAGGATCACCCGCAAGGAACGCAAACGCCGGCCTGCACCACCTTTTATCACCTCTACATTGCAGCAGGACGCCTCCCGGAAACTCAGGTTTTCAGCACAAAAAACCATGCGCACGGCACAAACGCTGTATGAAGGCATTGAGATCAACGGTCAAACCGAAGGTCTGATTACCTACATGCGTACCGATTCGCTGACGCTGTCCAATGACGCGCTTGCTGATATTCGCAAACAGATCGCTGAACAGTTTGGCCAGGACTACCTGCCGGAAAACCCGAATTTCTACAAAACCAAATCAAAGAATGCCCAGGAAGCGCATGAGGCCATTCGTCCAACATCCGCCAGCCTGGTGCCAGACAAGATCAAGGCTTCCCTGAACGGCGACCAGTTCCGGCTTTACGAGTTGATCTGGAAACGTACCCTGGCCAGCCAGATGACCGCGGCGAAGATGGATACGGTCGCAGTTGAGTTTGACTGTGGCCCGAAAGCCACTTTTCGTGCCAATGGCTCTGTTGTAACTTTTCCCGGTTTCCTGGCCGCTTATGAAATATCACAACCTGAAAACGAGAAAATACAGGACCGCCGGTTGCCGGAAATGAGCGAAGGGGACGTGATAAAACTCGATGAAATCCGTTCCGAACAGCATTTCACTGAACCACCACCACGTTATTCCGAGGCCAGCCTGGTCAAGGCCATGGAGGAGTATGGCATTGGCAGGCCTTCAACCTATGCCAGCATCATGTCTACGCTGGTCCGGCGCTATTATGTAGAACTGGAGAAGCGCCGCTTTAAGCCCACCGACACCGGCAGGGTGGTTGAACGTTTCCTGGAAAAACATTTCACCGAATACGTTGATTACGAATTCACTGCACGCATGGAAGATGCACTGGATGAGATATCCCGCGGCGAAAAAGAATGGATTCCGTTGCTGGATGCATTCTGGAGGCCCTTCAATCAGCTTGTCGGCGAAAAGCTGGAATCAGTGGACCCCCGCGATGCCAAGGGAACACGTGTTCTGGGCACCGACCCCAAATCCGGTAAACCAATTTCCGTACGTGTTGGCCGCTACGGGCCCCACGCCCAGATCGGCACCCGGGATGATGAGGACAAACCCACATTCGCAGGTCTCAGACCAGGGCAAAGCCTGGAAACAATTACGCTGGAAGAAGCGCTGGAATTGTTCAAGTTGCCGCGCGAACTGGGCCAGACACCTGAAGGTGAAGAAGTGTTCGCTGCGATCGGGCGGTTCGGCCCCTATATCCGCTTTGGCAGCAAGTTTGTTTCGCTGAAAGATGTGGACCCGCATGAAGTCACGCTGGAACACGCGCTGAAACTGATCGCCGAGAAAAAAGAATTCGATGCCAATCGTATTATAAAAACCTTTGAAGGCACTGATATCCAGGTCTTGCGCGGTCGTTACGGGCCTTACATCACCGATGGCAACAAGAATGCGCGTATGCCGAAAGACCGTGAACCGGAATCCCTGACACAAGCCGAATGTGAAGAACTGATAGCAGCGGCGCCAGACCGCAAACGAGGCAAGAAGAAAGCCTCCAAGAAAAAAGTCACAAAAAAGAAAACGACAAGCAAAAAGACAGCCAGGAAAAAGAAAAAACAAAAAGGAAGGCCGTAAAATGACTACCCGGTGTAAAATCACCCTCTGAATCATGACAGGCCACACCTTGCTGGATACCGCCAGTGCCGTTCAAAAATTGCATGCCGGTCATGTTATCGCCTATCCCACCGAAGCCGTTTACGGGTTGGGTTGCGATCCCGCCAATGAATCAGCTATTCGCAAACTGCTGGCATTGAAAGGCAGACATGAATCGGCAGGGTTTTGTGCTGATTGCCAGCGATCTCTCGCAACTGCAACCGTGGGTTGCAGATGTTGACCCGTTATTAAAAGACGAAGCCATGCAAACCTGGCCTGGGCCGGTTACATGGTTATTCCCGCGCGCGGCAAGTGTGTCGGATTTAGTGGCGGGCAAACACGACACCATCGCCGTTCGTATCACGGCACACGGACCCAGTCGTGCCTTGTGTGCAGCCTTTGGCTCGGCATTGATATCCTCCAGCGCAAACCGTAGCGCGAAAAGACCGGCCCGCAGCGCCGCAGAAGTGGAAGAGTATTTTGGTCCTGAGCTTGCCGGTACACTAACCGGTCCGTTGGGTGGCGCAGAAAGGCCCAGCGAAATTCGTGACCTTGTAAGCGGGAAAATTATAAGGCGAGGCTAAACAATGCCAATTGAACGGGTCAAAAAATATTTGCTGGGACTACAGGACGACATCTGTAGCGGTCTGGAAGCAGAAGACGGTGACGGACGGTTCAAAGAGGACCAGTGGGAACGTGAGGCCGGTGGTGGCGGACGCACCCGGGTTTTGGAACAGGGCAAGGTTTTTGAACAGGCGGGGGTCAATTTCTCGCATGTTTTCGGCAACCGCCTGCCAGCCTCGGCAACTGCCGCCAGGCCGGAACTTGAGGGCCGTGACTTCCAGGCCCTGGGTATTTCGCTGGTTATCCATCCACGCAACCCCTATGTGCCTACCAGCCACGCCAATGTACGCTTTTTTATAGCCAACAAACCCGGTGCAAGGGAAGATGAAGATGGATCGATCTGGTGGTTTGGCGGTGGTTACGACCTGACCCCTTATTACCCGAACATGGAAGATGTCATCCATTGGCATCAAGCGGCACGGGAAACCTGCCAGCCATTTGGCGATGATGTTTATCCCCGCTACAAACAGTGGTGTGATGATTATTTCTATCTTAAACACCGCAATGAAACCCGGGGTGTCGGTGGCCTGTTTTTCGACGACCTGAATGAATGGGGGTTTGAGCGCTGCTTCGACTTCATGCGCAGCGTTGGCGACAGTTACCTGCCGGCCTACCGGCCAATCGTTAATCGCCGCAAACAAATGGAATATACCGACCGTGAACGGTCTTTTCAGCTCTACCGGCGCGGCCGTTACGTTGAATTCAACCTGGTCTATGACCGCGGTACGCTTTTTGGCCTGCAATCCGGTGGCCGCACCGAATCGATACTTATGTCACTACCGCCGGTGGTTAACTGGCGTTATAACTACCGGCCTGAAACCGGTTCTGCCGAAGCGGAACTGGATCAATACCTGAAACCAAGAGACTGGCTGGCTTCAAAAAATAAATCTTAACAGGATTAAATACCATGAAAAGAATCATCGCCACTTCGGCGCTCACCCTACTGCTTGCAGCCTGTGGACAAGACAATACCGCAACCCAATCCGTTGAGCTTGCAGATGTAGAGGTTGAAAAACACTCGGGACTGCTGCTCGATAATATGAACACGTATATCCGGCCCGGCGATGACTTCAATGCATACGTCAACGGCACCTGGATCGATACCAATGAGATCCCGGCGGACCGTGCCAGCAACAGCGTAGGCCTGATTGTTCATGAAGAAGCTACCGCAAATGTCAAAACCATCATAGAAGAAGCCGCCGACGGTGATTTTGCCAAGGGTAGCGACGAGCAGAAAGTGGGGGCTCTTTACGCTTCGTATATGGATATGGAAACCCGTAACCAGCTGGGTGTTACACCGCTTGAGTCCGAGTTTGCCAAAGTCGAGGCGCTGGAAAACCATGGACAACTGGCCGCTTACTTTGCCGATGCAAACAGGGTCGGTGTCGATTTACCCTTCGCGCTATCGCAATATGTCGATTTTAAAGACCCCAACAGCTACATGATGTACACCTGGCAGGCCGGGCTGGGTTTGCCCGACAGGGAATATTATTTTGAGGAAGGTGAACGCTCCGATGAAATTCGGAATGCTTATGTTTCTCACGTGGAAAAAATGTTTGTCTTGGCCGGCATGCCTGATGGTGAAAACGCTGCAAAAATGATCATGGCGCTGGAAACACGCATGGCTGCCGAACACATGAAGAAAGAGCAAACCCGCGACATGGTGGCCATCTATAACAAGATCCCACTGGACGAACTGCCCGAACTGATGCCGGACTTTGCATGGGACGCCTATCTGAGCACGGCCGCCATTAGTGGCATCGACGGACTTGTCGTCACCCAACTTGATCACATGCGTGCGCTTAACGACATCATCAGGGATACAAGCATGGATGACTGGAAGACCTACCTCAGGTGGAAGGTTCTGGATGCCAGCGCCAGCCTGTTAGGTGAAGAACTGGATCAGCAAAATTTCGAGTTTTATTCGAAAACATTGCGTGGCATTGAACAACCCCTGCCCCGCTGGAAGCGTGCTGTCGCCAATGTGAACGACAATCTCGGTGAGGTTGTCGGCAAGGTCTATGTTGCGCGCCATTTCCCGCCCGAGGCCAAGGAGCAAATGCTGGAACTGGTCAATAACCTGATCAAGGCCTACGAGATCAGTATCAAGGACCTCGACTGGATGGGTGATGAGACCAAGGTGCAAGCGCTGGATAAACTCTCCAAGTTCACACCCAAAATCGGCTACCCGGACAACTGGAAAGATTACGCCAGGCTGGAAATTGAGTCGGACGACCTGGTGGGCAACATGCAACGCTCCGCCATCTTTGTTTATGAAAAAAACCTGGCACGCCAGGGTGGCCCGGTTGACAGGTCTGAATGGGGCATGACACCACAGACCGTGAACGCTTATTACAGCCCGCCGCTCAATGAAATTGTATTTCCCGCTGCGATTCTGCAACCGCCCTTTTTCGATCTGGGTGCGGATGATGCGGTGAACTATGGCTCAATTGGTGCGGTCATCGGCCATGAGATCGGTCACGGTTTTGACGATTCAGGCAGCACTTTTGACGGTGACGGCGTGTTGCGTAACTGGTGGACCGATGAGGACAAGGCCGAATTCGAGAAACGCACGGCGAAACTGATTGAACAGTATTCCGCTTTCAAACCATTTGACGATCTGAACGTAAACGGCGAATTCACCCTGGGTGAAAATATCGGCGATCTGGGCGGCTTGAGCATTGCATTGCTGGCCTACAAATTATCACTTGATGGTAAAGAAGCGCCTGTAATGGATGGCTTCACGGGTGAGCAACGTGTATTCATCGGTTATGCGCAGGGCTGGCTTGGCAAATCCCGCGATGAGGCACTGCGGCAGCAAATCAACACCGATCCGCATTCGCCGAGACAGTATCGCGTTAATGGCGTGGTCAGGAACGTACCCGAGTATTACGAGTTGTTTGATATTGCTGAAACCGATGCCTTGTATTTGGCTCCGGAGGAGCGGGTGAAGATTTGGTAAGCAATGATTCGTTAAAAACGCAGCAAGAATTTGTAATTGCTGAGCGGGGATGCGAAGTACTTTTGGCCGTGCGTACTTAAGAATTATTTGTGTACATTTAGACCATTCGTACCTGAGAGGCTTCGCGCCGCACATCCATGTGCTCTATCGCGAAGTACCGTTCATCCTGAACATAAAAAACCCCACCGGTTAACCCGGTGGGGTTAAAAAGGGTCTCGGCTTGGGGGAAATAACCGAACCCGTGGCCCGCTTAAGGGGTGCGGACCCGACTGTAAAGAACAGTCACAAAATAAGACTGGATTCCGGTTAGATGGTTCAAAAAAATCGGTGCAGTTTCGTGCAATCGAACCTGTTACTACGCTGTATCAGTGCGCAGTATCCCAATCCGCCCCAAAACCCGCATCCACGACCAGGGGTACATCCAGTTCAGCAGCAGCCGACATGTGTTTGATCACCGCATCACGCACATCGTCGAGTTGTGCTTCTTCCACTTCCAGCACCAGTTCATCGTGTACCTGCATGACCAGTTGGGCACCCGGCCTGGTGGTCTGTAGCCAATGATCCACCCTGATCATGGCAATCTTGATAATATCCGCAGCCGTGCCCTGCATCGGTGCATTGATGGCGGCGCGCTCTGCCCCCTGGCGGCGCATCATGTTGCTGGCATTGATTTCCGGTAAATACAACCTGCGTCCAAACAGTGTTTCGACATAGCCCTGTTCGCGCGCCTGTTCCCGGGTTTTTTCCATGAAGGTCTGCACGCCGGGGTAGCGGGAAAAATAAGTGTCCATGTATTCCTGTGCCTCGGGCCGGCTGATATCCAATTGACGGCTGAGCCCGAATGCCGACATGCCGTACATCAGGCCGAAGTTTATGGCCTTGGCTGCACGGCGCTGGTTATCCGTCACATTTTCATAATCTTCCGCAAATACCTCGCCCGCTGTCGCCCGGTGAATGTCGATACCATCATGAAAGGCCTTGAGCAGTCCCTGGTCCCCGGAAAGATGAGCCATGATACGTAACTCGATCTGGGAGTAATCCGCGGCCAGTATCAGCATGCCGGGAGGTGCCACAAAGGCCTTGCGGATCTTGCGCCCCTGGGGCGTGCGGATGGGTATGTTTTGCAGGTTGGGGTTGGAGGAGGATAATCTGCCGGTAGCCGCCACGGCCTGGTGGTATGAGGTATGCACGCGCCCGGTGTGCGGGTTGATCTGCGCGGGCAGTTTGTCGGTATAGGTGGATTTGAGCTTGGAGATCGAACGGTGCTCAAGGATCAGTTTTGGCAATTCATAATTTTCGGCCAGTTCCTTTAACACGTCCTCGGCCGTAGAGGGCTGACCCTTGGGTGTTTTACGGATGACCGGCAATTCCAGTTTTTCAAAAAGGATCTGCTGCAATTGCTTGGGGGAACCCAGGTTAAACGGCTGCCCGGCGGCCTCATGCGCCTGTCCTTCCAGTTCCAGTATACGCCTGCCCAGTTCGCTACTTTGCTGTAACAGTAATTTGCCATCAATAAGCACACCGGCCTGCTCCATCCTGGCCAGGACTGGTATCAGGGGTATTTCAAGCTCCACCAGTATTTTCTCAAGCGCCGGCTCCGCCTGCAGTCTCGGCCACAGGTGCTGATGCAAACGCAAGGTAATATCAGCATCCTCGGCCGCATAATGTCCGGCGTCTTCGATCGATACCTGGCTGAAGGAGATCTGTTTGGCACCCTTGCCGGCAATTTCCTCGTAATGGGTGGTCTGGTGGCCGAGATATTTCAGTGCCAGCGAATCCATATCATGACGGCTACCGGTGCTGTTGAGTACATAAGATTCCAGCATTGTGTCAAAGGCGACACCCTGCACCTCCAGGTTGTAGCGTGACAGGACGTTCATATCGTACTTGATGTGTTGACCCACCTTTTTGGGTGTTTCGCCCTCAAGAAGCGGTTTTAGAGCCTCCAGCACCGTTTCCCGGTCGAGTTGTGCCGGTGCGCCGGGATAGTTATGGCCAACCGGTATGTATATCGCCTCAAATGCATCAACTGCAAAGCTCAGCCCTACCAATTCGGCCTGCATCGGGTTCAGGCTGGTGGTTTCGGTATCAAAGGCGATCAATTCCGCTTGCTGCAGCTTTTCCAGCCAGCGGTCAAAAGTGTCCACATCCAGCACCGTGGTGTAATTCAGTTCGCAGGCTGGTGGTTTCGGTATCAAAGGCGATCAATTCCGCTTGCTGCAGCTTTTCCAGCCAGCGGTCAAAAGTGTCCACATCCAGCACCGTGGTGTAATTCAGTTCGGCCGTTGCTGGTTGTGAAGATTCATCTGCACCGAGCTCCTGCAACCAGCTATTGAACTCGTTATGCTGTAAAAACTCGCGTAACGCTGCCTCATCAACAGGTTTACGCTTAAGATCGTTTACGCCCTGCTCCAGTTCAAGGTCGCGGCGGATGGTTGCCAGGTCCTGTGACAATGGCAGGATTTCCAGTGCTTCGCGCAGATAGCCACCGATTTTCCCTTTCATGTCACTGGCATTGGCCATTACGCCTGCAAGATTCTGCCATTCGTTCAGCCACTTGGCGGCCGTCTTCGGGCCGCATTTCTCCACCCCGGGGATGTTGTCGGCCTTGTCACCGGTCAAGGCCAGGAAATCCACGATTTGACCGGGCCACACGCCAAACTTCCTGACCACACCATCGGCATCCATGTGCGTATCGGTCATCGTATTGATCAGCGACACATGGTCGTTGACCAGTTGCGCCATGTCCTTGTCGCCGGTGGAGATAACACATTCCATTTTCTCAGCGGCCGCCCGGGTCGCCAATGTGCCAATAACATCATCAGCCTCCACCCCCGGGACCTGGATCAATGGCAGACCCAACAAGCTGACAAGCTTGTGGATCGGCTCAACCTGCTGCCTGAGCTCCGAAGGCATTGGCGGGCGGTTGGCCTTGTACTGGTCATACATCTCGTGACGGAATGTCGGGCCCTTGGCATCGAACACCACCGCGATATTTTCAGACTGCGAATCCTTGAGTAAACGCCGCAACATATTGGCAACACCGAGCAGTGCACCGGTGGGTTCACCTGCGGAATTGGTCAGGTTTGGTAGTGCATGGTACGCCCGGTAAAGATAGGAAGAACCGTCGACCAGGTAAAGAACGTTTTTAGCACTCATAAGTAGGCCATGCTCCCAATGTAATCCAGAATCAGTTATTCGGGTCTGCTATGCTGAGAGTATCGAATAATTAACCACTGAACCAACATTTAACCGTTTGTCTTTGAGGGAGCGAAGCGAATGAAACGCACATTGATGGTCATGGCGTTCGCCGGTACGCTAATCTGCAGCTTGGCTGTGGCGCAGCAGGAAACTGCGAAAAATGCCGATCCGGCAGCACCACCGCCGATCCCGCCAAAGGTACCCGGTGAACAATTTGAGCCCAGCGTTGTGATCACTGAACGGGAAGGCCAGCGTATTGAAGAATACAGTCAGAATGGCCGTGTTTACATGATTAAAATCACGCCTGTCAAAGGGCCGGCCTATTGGTACCTGGATGAGGATGGGGATGGAGAACTCGAACTGAGGGAATCCGACCGGAAACTGAATCCTGTCCAGCCTGTGTACTGGAAATTGAAAGAGTGGTGAATGCACCCGCTCAATCAGCAACCGAAAGCTATTCAATTTTGCGCAATTTTATTGCGCTGTGCGGAAAAGCCGTTGCCTGGCTGACTGTTGTGATGGTATTGCTGACCTTTGCCATTGTCATACTCCGTTATGGCTTTAACCTCGGTTGGATCTGGTTGCAGGAAATAGTGACCTATCTTCACGTCATGGTTTTTACCATCGTTGCCGCGTGGACTTTGCAACAGGACGGCCATGTACGGGTAGATATTTTTTATGCGGAAATGCCGGCCAAAAAACGCGCCCTGGTTGACCTGCTCGGCACACTGATATTCCTCGTTCCATTTTGTATTTTCGTATTGGTCATTGCCTGGCCCTATGTCGCCAGTTCCTGGAAATTAATGGAGGCTTCGCGTGAAGCAGGCGGGCTACCGTTGGTATTTCTGCTCAAGTCACTGATCCTGATTTTACCGGCCTTGTTACTTGGCCAGGCTTTCATCAACGCCACAGATGCATGGAAAACGCTGCGCAGTAATGACGCCTGAACGCTTTGCCAGGCTGGATGCAGTACTGGCCAGACGCCAGCCTGACCTGACCGTCTATGCTGAAAACCTGCATAAACCAAGAAATTTTTCAGCGATGGTACGTAGCTGCGATGCCGTGGGTATCAATGAAATGCACGTGCTGCCCAACGCTGATGATCTGCGTAAACACTGGAAGACCTCGCAGGGGGCAGAAAAGTGGATGCGTATCAGGACCCACAGCAGTTCCGACGATGCCTGTACACATCTCAAAACAAATGGATTCCAACTGGTGGCCGCACACTTAAGTGACGAGGCCGTCGATTTTCGTGAGCTTGACTACACCCGGCCCATCGCGCTGGTACTGGGAACAGAATTATTCGGTGTTAGCGATAAAACGCTGTCCTATGTCGACCTGCAGATCAGCATCCCGATGATGGGGGTTACCCAGTCGCTGAATGTCTCTGTCGCCTGTGCGATTGTGTTGTACGAGGCACAGCGGCAGCGGCAGGCTGCCGGCATGTATGACCGGTGCCGGCTGGATAATGAAACCCTGGCCCGTCAGCGTTTTGAGTGGTTACACCCGGTGCTGGCGGATTATTGCCAAAGACATGGTCTGGATTATCCGGCATTGGATGATACGGGTGAATTGGCAGAACCGATGCCAAAGTGAGAGGTTTTTAAAGTTGCGAGTCAATATCTGCCCGGCATTTTTCAATAACCAGACGGCTATCCGGCTGTTTACCGGTCCAGATGCAGAAGCTCTTTGCCGCTTGTTCTACCAACATACCAAGCCCGTCGATGTAGCCCTGCCCCATGTCTTCACACAATGCCTTCAAAGGCTGGCTGGCCTTGTAGTAGTTCAGGTCATAACACACGGCATCCGGCGCAAAAATCGACGGCAGCAAAGGAGGGGCCTCACCAAGATGACCCAGCGATGTTGCGTTGATGACCAGGTTAAAACTTCCCTGCGAGGGTAGATCAGTCCAACTGGTGACAGTAATTTTGCCTGGAGAACTGAACCGTTCCGCCAAAGCCCGGGCACGCTCCAGGTTGCGGTTAACAAGCACAACATCACGCGGCTTGCCTGCCAGCAGGCTGCCCAGGATTCCGGCAACCGCGCCGCCTGCTCCGAGAATCAGGATACGCTGACCAAGTAGACTGAACCCGTGATTCCCGGTTAAATCCGCGAGCAGGCCAGCGCCGTCGGTATTATGAGCAAACCAGCCGGATACCGGTTTGTAAACAAGTGTATTGGCTGCTTGTGCCTGGCTAACTTCCGCTGATGACCCGGTAGCCAATTGCCATGCATCCCGTTTCAATGGCAGGGTGATATTGCAACCGATACCACCATTCAGCCTGAATGCTTCCAGGCGCTCCGGGAAATCAGCAGGTCCGGTCTCCAAACGCTGAAAATCAATATCCAGGCCAAACTGATCTGCAAACATCCGCTGGATGGCCGGGGAAAGCGACGACTTGATCGGCCGCCCGAACAGCGCCAGCCGGATCAGTTCTGTTCCCTGATCCATGCTGCCGCCTGTAAGGCAAAATACGTCAGGATGCCGTCGGCACCGGCACGTTTGATACTGATCAGGGCTTCCATAACAACCGCCTTTTCATCCAGCCAGCCATTGATGGACGCAGCTTTCAACATCGCGTACTCACCAGATACCTGGTAGACGTATGTCGGCACCCCAAAGGTCTCTTTCACCCGCCGCACGATATCCAGGTAAGGCAAGCCCGGTTTGATCATGACCATATCTGCGCCTTCTTCCAAATCCAGCGCCACTTCCGATAACGCCTCATCGGTATTGGCCGGATCCATCTGGTATGTGTATTTATTGCCACCACCCAGCGCACCGGCCGAACCCACCGCATCCCGGAAAGGTCCGTAAAAAGCAGACGCGTACTTGGCGGAATATGCCAGGATGCGGGTATTGGTATAACCGGCCGACTCCAGCGCATCCCGAATGGCACCGATACGTCCATCCATCATGTCGGATGGTCCGACAATATCAGCACCGGCCTGCGCATGGGAAACGGCCTGTTTGACCAGCGCGACCGTGGTTTCATCATTGACGATATAGCCATTCTCATCCATCAGGCCGTCCTGTCCATGGCTGGTGAACGGGTCGAGCGCCACGTCCGTCATGACCCCCAGTTCGGGATAGGCCGTCTTTAACGCACGCACCGCCCTTTGCGCCAGGCCCTCGGGGTTCCAGGCTTCACTTGCATCATCGGTCTTGGCTTCCGGTGCCGTCACCGGAAACAGGCAAATGGCGGGCACACCCAGGCGCACACACTCAGCGGCAGCGCTTAGCAGACGGTCAATTGTCATGCGTTCGACACCCGGCATGGATTCCACCGCCTCGACGCGGTCCTCGCCTTCGATAATGAATACCGGCCAGATGAAATCATCCGGTGTTAATACGGTTTCACGCATCAAACGGCGGGAAAAATCATCTGCGCGCATCCGGCGCATTCGGGTGGATGGAAAGCTCATGCTGGTTGTCCTGTATTGTTAGCGTATTCTGGAAATGTAATTTTAACCCTGTTTGTCATCATACTCATACCAGTCGCTGAGTTTATCCACCAGTTCATCCAGACCGGTCTTTTTGAGGGATGAAAATACCTGGATGCTGGCAATGTCCGGCAAATCGCGCCGCAGCTTGAGCAGCGTGGACTGTGCCGGTCCGCGCTTGAGTTTATCCGCCTTGGTCAGCAATATGTGACAGGGAATATCCGACGAGTCACACCATGCCAGCATCTGCTGGTCAAATTCACGCATGGGATGACGGATATCCATCACCAGCACCACACCCCGCAAACACTTTCGGGTTTGAAAATAGCGTTCCATGACCGTCCGCCAGTGCGCCTTGAGCTTGGCGGGCACCTTGGCATAACCATAGCCCGGCAAATCGGCAATACGCCGGTCCTGATCCAGTTCAAAGATAACGATTTGCTGCGTACGCCCCGGAGTTTTACTGGTCCGGGCCAGTGACTTCTGATCTGTAAACGTATTGATCACACTAGATTTGCCGGCATTGGAGCGACCTGCAATAGCGACCTCAATACCCCGGTCTGCGGGTAGTTGCTTCAGCTGATGGGCACTGATCACATAGCGCGCGATACGAAACGGGTTCACTTTTTTCATAACGGAATTCTCAATTTTTTATCATATCGCTGGAACGCTTGCGCTTAAAACGGGATAATAACGGGCCATTTCGGTCATTGTACGCAAACATTCCTGGAGAGTACGAAATGAAGCATTTATTGCAATTCGCTATCGGCCTGTCGTTGCTGGTTTCTTTACCTGTCTTGGCAGCAGGCGATGCGGATGCCGGTCAGAGCAAAGCAGCCATATGCGCTGCCTGTCACGGTGCAGACGGCAACAGTATTATTCCAATGTGGCCCAAATTGGCAGGCCAGCATGCCACCTACCTGGAACGCCAGCTGGGTCTTATCAAGAGCGGTAGCCGCCCGGTTCCCGAGATGGCCGGAATTGTTATAAGCCTGACTGAACAGGATATGGCGGATGTAGCCGCTTATTATTCCAGCCAGACTAGCAGCGCCGGTATCACTGATGAAGCGTTACGCAGAAGCGGTGAACGGCTCTATCGGGCCGGTAACTCTGCAACCGATATACCGGCTTGTATGTCTTGCCACGGTCCTGCCGGTGAAGGCAACCCGCTTTCCGGCTACCCCTTGATCTCAGGGCAGCATTCCGTCTACTCCGAGAAAATGCTCAATGGTTTCCGCGCCGGTAATATCTGGGGGGTTGAAGATGCCAACAGTAAGATCATGACCGACGTCGCCCATCGGCTTACCGATGATGAAATCAAGGCCGTGTCCAGTTACATACAGGGTCTGCACTTCGTAGAATAAAAAGTAAATACAGCCGGACGGAACAATGGGCCCCTGACGGGGTCTGTAATCCGACAAGACAATGCGGAGATTCAATTCAATGATGCACAAAGCGATACTTGCCCTTTGCCTGCTGCTGGGCAGCCAACTGACCATGGCACAGCAGGACATATACCAGCAGGGGGTGCATTACTTCAAAATTGCCCAGACTCCGGCCCAAACCGGTTCCGATGTCATAGAAGTTACCGAAATCTTCAGTTATGCCTGTTCACATTGCAATACCTTCGAGCCCTATATGCAAAGCTGGAACAAGAGCAAGCCGGAAAATGTCAAACTGACCCGTATTCCGGTGGTGTTTGGCCGTAAGTCGTGGGAATTAATTGCGCGTGGCTATATCGCTGCAGAAATGATGGGGATTGTTGAAGAAAGTCACATCGCCATGATGGATGCTGTCTGGAAACAGGGGAAGCAATTTCGCAGCATGGAAGAACTGGCTGATTTTTATTCGGGGTTCGGGGTTGAACGGTCAGCCTTTATCGCTCATTTTCAATCATTTGCCGCAGATAGCCTGCTACGCAAGAGCCAACGTGACGTACAGTTATTTGGCATCACTGGCACACCAAGCCTGGTGGTTAACCGCAAGTACCGGATCACCAGCAGCAAGGACGTAAGAGATTTTGATGCCATGCTGGATGTAGTGGACTTCCTGGTTGCAAAGGAAACCGCTGCCCAATAGTTGACTCACTCGTACTTTCGGGTATTCTGTTGTTTCCTTACCACACCTAAGGGCAACCCATGCCGCAAGCCCAAATTCTGGTCGTTGACGACGAGCCTGATATACGGCAACTCGTACAGGAAATCCTTGAAGATGAGGGTTATTCTGTACAGATTGCAAAAGATGGTGAAAGCGCCCGCCTCGTTTACTCACAGCAAAAACCTGACCTGGTTTTGCTGGATATCTGGATGCCGGACATCGACGGTATTTCACTTCTGAAAGAATGGTCCGCCTCCGGCGTCCTCCAATCACAAGTGGTAATCATGTCAGGTCACGGCACACTCGAAACAGCTGTAGAAGCGACCCGCCTGGGGGCCTTCGATTTTATCCAAAAACCGCTGTCACTGGCCAAATTACTGGCCACTGTGCGCAGGGCGCTGGATTCCCGGCCACAGGCCAAAGCCGGGGAACAGTCCAGCCGACAAATGCAAACCGTGGAACTGCTGGGTAACAGCCCGGTCATGCAATTGCTACGCAGCAACGCAAAACAGGCTGCAAATAGCGCCTCCCCGGTAATGATTACCGGCGAAAGCGGTAGTGGCCGGGCAACGCTGGCCCGGTATATCCACCAGCTGTCATCCTCTACAGGTAATATGGTCACGCTGGACCATAGCCAGGCGGGCGGTGAAGACGCCCGTGGCTACCTGTTTGGTTCCGTTTTGGATGGCCGGGAAACCGATGGGCTACTGGACAAAGCACGTGGCGGAGTCCTGTTTATACCTAAATTGCACAAATTGCCTGAAGGGGCAATGGATTTGCTTGGCAACGCAATTGAATCGAATGGTTATACCCCGCTGGGTGGCACAGGTCTTAAACCTTTGGGATTTCGCATTATTTCCAGCGCCAGTGAAAACCTGGAACAAATGGTCCAGGACGGGCAACTGCCGGGCCCGTTGTATTTCCACCTGAATGTGCTGCCCTTGAAAGTCCCATCTCTACGTGACCGGCCTGAAGATATACCGGAACTGATCAGGTATTTTTCCGACTGGTTCCCCAACCAGGAAAACCTGCCCTACCGCCAATTTTCAGTGTCTGTCCAGAACCGTATGCGCAACCACAGTTGGCCGGGCAATGTGCGTGAATTGCGCAACCTGATCCAGCGCCTGCTGGTACTCGGTGGTAAAGGCGAAGTTTCAGTGCAGGAAATCGAAGATACGCTGAACCAAAGCGCTGCCAGCATGGATGTTGCGGATTCCGGCCGTGCGGGCCTGTTTGACCTGCCGTTGCGTGAAGCCCGGGAACAGTTTGAACGTGACTACCTCATTTACCAGCTTAAAAAGGCCGGCGGCAGCGTCGGCAAACTCTCTGACTTGGTGGGTATGGAAAGAACACACCTGTACCGAAAACTCCGCTCACTGGGGATTGATCCCAAGACGGTAGGTAATTCATGAAAATCGTCATTCTCGGCGCCGGCCAGGTCGGCTCCACGGTTGCCAGCGCACTGGTGCACGAAGACAACGACATCACCATCGTCGACATAGACCAGCAGCGACTCAAAGAACTTCAGGACCAGATGGATATACGCTGCGTGCTGGGACACGCCTCCCATCCCAAGGTGATGGAGCGGGCCGGAATCGAGGACGCTGACCTGGTCATCGCCTTGACCAATTCCGATGAAGTCAACATGGTTGCCTGCCAGATCGCCTACACGCTGTACAACGTCCCAACCCGCGTGGCCCGTGTGCGCTCTGCTGAATATACCGAGCGCCCCGAGTTATTTCATCGTAAACACTCTCCGGTGGATGTTCTGATCAGCCCGGAATTGTTATTGACCCAGTATATTGCCCGCTTGATCGAATACCCCGGTGCATTACAGGTCATGGATTTCGCTGATGGCAGGGCACAATTGGTGGCCACCGAGGCTGAGGCCGGCGGTCTTCTGGTGGGGCAAAAATTATACACCCTGCGTCACCATATGCCGGCCAATTCAGACGCACGCGTGGCCGCTATTTACCGCCAGGGGCTGCTGATCTTACCCGACGGCAATACCGTTATCGAGGAAAATGACCTGGTGTTTTTCCTCGCGGCCAAACGACACATCCCCGCCGTCATGAAGGAACTCAGACCAATGGATAGCCCGATCCGGCGTGTGATTCTCGCTGGCGGAGGTAATATCGGAAAAAACCTGGCGCGGCGTCTTGAGCGCGATCACCACGTTAAAATCATTGAGCGTGACCCGGTCAGGGCCGAGCTCATTGCGGAGGAACTATCCAAGACCATCGTGCTGGTCGGAGACTGTGCGGATGCCAACCTGCTACGGGAAGAGGCCGTAGAAAACACCGATGTCTACTGCGTTCTGACCAACGATGATGAAGCCAACATCTTGTCCGCTTTACAAGCCAAGCGCATGGGTGCGAAGAAAGTCATCGCCATCATCAACCGTGTATCCTACGTGGACCTGATGGAATCCGGCACCATTGATATTGATATCGCGGTATCACCGCAACAGATCACCATCGGCTCGCTGCTTACCCATATTCGGCGCGGCAGCATGGTGCGTGTGCACTCGCTCAGACGCGGCGCGGCTGAGGCCATCGAAGCAATAGCACTTGGCGACCGGCGCAGTTCCAAGGTGGTTGGCCGTTCCCTGGAAGAACTGAACCTGCCTGAAGGCACCAGCATCAGTGCCATCGTCAGGGGTGAAGATGTCATCATCGCGCACCATGACACGGTGATAGAGGAACACGACCACGTATTGTTGTTCGTGCCGGACAAAAAACAGATCCACGCTGTAGAACGTTTGTTCCAGGTCAGTGCAACCTACATATGAAAAACCGGAGAACGGCCACCGTTCAACGGATTCTCGGCTTCCTTATCGCCGGTGCCAGCCTGATGATGTTTCCCCCGGTGCTGGTTTCCTGGTGGTATGACGATGGCACAGCCAGCCTGTTCCTGATCAGCGCGGTCATCCTGTTTCTCACCGGTATGGCGATTTTTCTGCCGGTGCGCCACGTCCACGAAGAACTACGCCTGCGTGACGGCTTTCTTATCGTTGCGGTATGCTGGCTGTCGCTCGCCCTGGCCGGAGCATTGCCATTTCTATTGCTGACACAACCTGAAATTTCTTACGTGGACGCGGTGTTTGAATCCATGTCCGGGCTAACCACTACCGGTGCCACCATTTTGACCAATATTGATGGTCTGCCACGTGGCGTGTTGTATTACCGCCAGCAACTTCAATGGCTGGGCGGCCTCGGTATCGTGGTGCTGGCTGTTGCCATCCTGCCGATGCTGCGCATTGGTGGCATGCAACTTTACCGGGCGGAAACGCCAGGGCCGTTAAAAGACAGCAAACTGACCCCCCGGATTACGGAAACCGCCAAGGCGCTGTGGCTGATTTATCTTGGTATTACCGTATTGTGCATACTCGCTTACTGGCTTGGCGGCATGACATTTTTTGATGCCGTTGGCCATGCTTTCAGCACTGTTGCCATAGGCGGTATGTCAACCCATGACGCCGGCTTTGCCTGGTTCGACAACCCGACTCTGGAAGTCATTGCGATCTTTTTCATGATCATCGCCGGGATCAATTTTGCGATCCATTTCACCTCGTGGAAACGTGCCAGCGCACAGCCTTATTTTCAGGATCCGGAGTTGAAGGTATACGCATCGCTGTTGCTGGGGTTCGCAATCCTGACGACATTTGCGCTGTACCTGAACGGTACTTATGGATCGATCTCTGAATCCGCCCGTTACGCAGCTTTCCAGGTTGTCTCGGTGATGACAACCACAGGTTTCAGCACAACAGACTTCTCCCTGTGGCCGGGATTCATTCCAATCATGCTGATCTGCATTGCATTTATCGGCGGTTGCGCGGGCAGCACCTGTGGCGGGATGAAAGTCATCCGTATCATGCTTTTGTACCGGCAGGCCATCCGCGAGGTCCAGCGACTGATTCATCCGCATGCCGTTATACCGGTAAAAATCGGTGGCATAAAAACCTCTGCAACGGTCATGGATGCAGTTTGGGGTTTCTTCTTTTTGTATGTCGCCAGTTTCGTGATGATCACCATCGCGCTGAATGGTGTGGGCGTGGACCCGGTAACGGCCTATGCCGCGGCGGCGGCGTGCATTACCAACATGGGTCCGGGACTGGGTGATGTCAGCGCCAACTACGCCAGCTTGAACTCCACCGCCAAGGTCATACTCAGCTTTGCCATGTTGATGGGCCGGCTTGAAATTTTCACGTTGCTGGTACTGTTTTCGCCCGCCTTCTGGCGGGATTAACCGGAACGCCTTCAAGCCATACTAGTCTTCCGGCCCTACTAGCACTGCCGTGCCCACGGCCAGTAATTCCGCCGCACCGCCCATCATGACCGAGGTGGTGAACCTGGTGGTGATGATCGCATTGGCGCCCAGTTGTTCGGCCTCGGCAATCATGCGATCAAGGGTCTGCTCGCGACTTTCGGCCATCAACTTGGAGTACTCGTGGATCTCACCGCCGACGATATTGCGCAGGCCGGCAAGGATGTCCTTGCCAACATGGCGTGCACGGACGGTGTTTCCGCGTACCAGTCCAAGTGTCTTTACAATCCGGTGATTCGCTACGGTTTCACTGGTCACTACGATCATTTCATATCTCCACGTCTTTGTATTTGTCGGTCTTGCGTTCGATGAGCCTTTGCCTCAATACCGAGTACAACAACATTGCCAGGCCGCCATAGATTGCAGCAATGATAAGTTTTATGCCGATGGATATATCGCTGGCAACGATAAATCCAAACAGGCCGATGCCGGCGACGACCAACAGGCCTGCGATCATTAGTATCCACCCGATACTGCGGGTAGTTTGAACGGTAGGATCATTCATTGTCTCTCTCCATTTGTCTTCTCCAACCTCACTGAGTCCGGCCTTGCCTATTCGCGCCCGTAGTTCGCGCAGCTTGGCGAGGATTTCCCGGCACTCAGAACACTCACTGCAATGCAGCGTGACACGCTGACGTTCCTGCTGTGTTAATTCGCCATCGACAAAACCCGACAGCAGTTCACCCACGTGCTGATCCACAACTCGTCTGCCGTTAACCATGAGGCATAAGCTCCTCTTTCAATGCCAGGCGCGCCCGGTGCAATCGTGACATAACGGTTCCCTTGGCAATCTCAAGTACAGCCGCGATTTCCGCATAGCTCAGGTCCATATAGTCACGCAAGACAACAATCTGACGCTGCCCGTCCGAAAGTTCTGCCAATGCATCCCGTAACTGCTGATCACGCTGCGCAATCTCGAGTGACCTCTGCGGATCCGGCGCGGGATCTACCAGTTTTTCTACATCCACATCGCCCGGGCGCCGGCGTCTGATCAAATCAATACAGTGGTTACGGACCACGCGTAAAAACCACGGTGTCAACGGACCATTGTTTGCGTCATAGGCATCCGGTTTCCTGAGCACCTTTGCGAACGCATCATGGACCGCGTCCGCTGCATCATCTGCATTACCCAGTATCTGGGTGGCCAGTGCGTGCGCTCCGTTTCCAAGTTGTACCAATTGTTGTTGCATATCGTGATTTTTCATTGGGTTCAGACTATATACGCACGGTTAAGCATTTTATTCCCTGATCAATTTTTTTCGTGAAACGCTGAGGCCAGTCGCAGCTCCCGCAACATGGAGCGTTTCTTGCGGTGATGGCCCTGCATGCGCTGCAGAATGTCATCCAGCATAACCACCGCCTCGATAATGTGAGGACCCTTGTTCAACATCACTGCCTCCGCCGCCTGTGCCATTGCGGCATCCGTGACCTCTGCCCGCGAGGCATGGCCGCGCCTGGTCAGGCCCTCCAGTACCTGGGTTGCCCAGATCACGGGAACGTGCGCCGCTTCGCATATCCACAGAATTTCTTCCTGTACCTCGGACATCCGTTCGAAACCACATTCAACGGCCAGGTCGCCGCGCGCGATCATGATGCCACAAGCGGGGAATTTCAACGCCTCCAGTAACATGGCAGGCAGGTTCGAAAAACCTCTCTTGGTTTCGATCTTCAATACCACCCCGATATCCTCGCGGCCAAGTTCCTGCAAGCATTTGTACAAGGCGCTGACATCATCAGGGCTGTTGGCAAAAGACAAGCCAATCATGTCAGCATTACGGGCTGCGAATTTGAGGTCCTGCAAATCCTTTGCGCACAATGCAGGCAGGTTCAACATGGTATCGGGCAGATTGACACCCCGGTTACCTTCCAGTTTTTCGACTGGGTTTCGGGTGTGGGTAATGCGAATTTTTAATCGATTCGTATCACACTTCTCCACAATGCCCGCAATGCGGCCATCATCAAAATATATCGGTTCACCCGGACGTATATCACGGTAAACTTCCGGGATCGATAATGACAAGCTGCCTGGATTGAGCAGGTCTCCCTTACTATCGTGAATTGCAGGTTTACCCGCCTGGTCAGATGCCGAGATATATAAAATATCACCGCTACGGATAAGGCAAACACTGTCCTGCGGAGCCAAACCTGTAATTTCTGTTTGCCGGTCCTGCCCACCCTGATCTTGCTGCAAATGCAAAACCGTGCCATTGGCCAGGTAAGCCGTCTTTTTAGCCTCAGCCCAGCACCCATCTGCAGTCACTTCCCTGATCCGCCAGCTTCTGCGGGATCCGCGTGTATCCCGGAAGCGTACCCGGTCTCCCTGTTCTATCCCCGCCAACCATTCCCGATCCAGGGCGAGACTGGCGTCTGCCGCAGGCATCCCGGAAAATTCCGCATTTGAAGGCGCCAGCCAAATGCGGGCCGGGCGTAAAACGCGACCATTAGATGTCCTGACCGGTTTAATTTTAATTACCGCCGGCATTGATTCCATTGGGCCGAGACGCAGTTTCGGGCCTGCCAGATCCATCAGAATACGACAGGACCGGCCGGTTGCGCGCTCGGCATTGCGCAAGTGTTCGATCATCCTGGACCAGATCGTCGGATCATCATGCGCACAGTTGATACGCATGCAGTTCATGCCGTTTTTGAGCAATTGGTGCACCAACAGATAATCATCCGCAGCTGCCGATGACATGGTGACAATGATATGTACCCTTCGATTTTCCGGGAACTCACCCAACAGCCTGGCTGTATTCAGCTCAAGACGGTCTGCGCCCGCATCAAAGGCGCTATAAACATCCAGCACCCCATCCGCAGATGGTTTTCTCCCACTCAACAGATACAGGTTACGTAACACCGCGCCAATGGTCGCCAACACATGGGCTTCTATGCGTCCAAGCGAGGAAAGACCCAGACGTGCCAACCGGTCCTGCAACGGCCTGAGATCGCGACTGCGCAATGCCAGGTAGTGTAAAAGGTTTTCCGCACTCGGTCCCCGGGTGGGCGATAAGCCAAGCAGTGCCGAACTGGCAAGCTCCGCCTGCTGCTCGATCGAACGGCGCAGTGATTCCATTTGCCTGATCAGGTCTTCACAGGTATCTGCCGGTGGTGCTGAGTGCGGGGTGAAGCTCATAATAAAAACCTCCGGCTGTCACTTTAAACCGCAATCCAATGCAGAAACATGATCCAAATCACCGCTTATACAAAGATGTTTTCCCGTCGGGCTGGTTTCTGAAGCGTTTGTAAGCCCACAGATATTGTGCGCTATCGACATTGATACATTGTTCAATGCCGCGGTTAACAGCCGACAGCGCTGTGCGCATGTCCTTGTCGTAAATGGCTTCATCCGCTTTGAATATATGTATACGGTAACGCCCGCCTTTGCGCCGCTCACAGGTGGCGAACAACACGGGTGCGCCGGTTCGTTGTGCCATACGTGGCAGTAGTACCCCTGTCAGTGTCTCGACGCCGTAAAACGGTGCGAACTGTCCTTCACCCAGGGTTGGTTCCTGATCCGCCGCCAGGCCAATGGTCTTCCCGTTCTTGAGATATTTGAACATGGCCCGCAAACCACTACCCGTGGCAGGCACCATCACACCGCCCCCGCGGCGGCGTTTTTCCAACAGCATTTCCTCAATGTCAGGGTGCCTGCTGGGTTTATACAAAACCGCACCATCCAGATGTTGGTGCATATACAGGTTTAATAATTCCCATGCACCACTGTGTGCGCCCACCAGGATAACCCCATGAGCGGTTCGACTGGCTTCCAGGTAGAGTTCCATGCTCTGTACTTCATCGAAATGTTTGAAAACCCTTTCCAGAGGCCAGTGCCATAACATGCCTGCTTCAAATACACCCCGGACATAGTGCGTCATGCTGGCCCTGGCAATCCTGTTGCGTTGGCCGGCATCAATATCAGGGTATACAGCACGTAAATTGATACGCGTTACACGCCTTTTACGTGGCGACAGGTACCACAGCAATGTGGCTACAGGGGGGGCAATGAATTCAGCAGCGGTGGGTGTTATCCAACTGAACAGGCGCATGGCTGCGCGGATCGACAGCAATTTCAAAATATTCCCCCGTCATTCATTTTGAAATTCATCCCGGACTCTGCAAGCCTGTTACCATGATATTTTTCCAGGGTTTGGCATTCAAATGATCGCATTATTGCAAAGAGTATCGGAAGCCAGTGTGCTTGTTAATAAAAATCCTTCAGACACCGGGGTGAGCGGTGAAGTAACCGGTGCAATCGGTGCCGGTATCCTGGCCCTTGTCGCAGTCGAGAAAGGCGATACCAAAGCCCAGGCAGACCGGTTGTTACAACGTATGCTGGCCTATCGGATTTTCGAAGATCAGAACGGCCGAATGAACCTTGATCTGCGTCAGGTCGGCGGAGAGTTGCTGCTGGTGCCCCAGTTCACACTGGCCGCGGACACCAACAGCGGCAACCGTCCCAGCTTCACACCTGCCGCTGAACCGGCGCAGGGCCGGCGTCTGTTTGATTACCTTCTGGAATCCGCCCGCCGTGAACTCGGAGAAGTCCCCAGCGGTCGTTTTGGTGCTTATATGCAAGTCAGGCTGGTCAACGACGGGCCGGTAACCTTTAGCCTGCGTGTACCACCGGCAAGTTAGGAATTATTCGATTCTGACTTATTTGCAAACTCCTTCAGTTTACGGCTCAGAGTATTGCGACCGAGGCCCAGTAAGCGCGCAGCCTCCACGCGTTTTCCACCGGTATGCTCCAGCGCACAATCAAGTACGATTTTCTCCAGTTCACCACGGGCCTCGGCCATCAGGTCCGTCTGGCCTCGGAACAATGCTTTTCGGGTCCAGCTATGCAGAGCCTCCGACCATGGTTCGCCGGACTCACCTGCAAAGTCTTTTTCTCTCAAACTGGCGGGCAGGTCTTCGGGCAGAATCTGCTCGCCCGGCGCCATCACGCACAATTGTTGGCATAGATTCTGCAATTGGCGAACATTGCCCGGCCAGGCTTTTTGCTGCAGCGCGCGGATGGTTTCAGGCAGTAAATATTTCTCTTCCAGCCCCATTTCCTCAGCCGCCTGGTGGAGAAAATGCCTGGCCAGCAAGGGGATGTCTTCACCTCGATCACGCAGCGGCGGCAGCTCGATGGTAATAACATTCAGGCGATGATAGAGGTCTTCGCGGAAACTCCCCTCGGTAATTTTTTGCTGTAAATCCTGGTGCGTTGCCGTCAGCACGCGCACATCTGCACGCAGCAGGTCCCGTCCACCGACGCGGTAGTATTCACCTTCGGCCAGTACCCGCAGCAGACGCGTTTGCAACGGCAACGGCATATCGCCAATTTCGTCAAGGAAAAGCGTGCCACCGGCAGCCTCTTCAAAACGTCCCGGACGCCTGGCATGAGCACCGGTAAACGAACCCTTCTCATGACCGAACAATTCAGATTCCAGCAGTTCAGCAGGTACCGCTGCCGTATTGATGGCCACAAAAGGTCCATGCGAACGGGGGCTGTGTTGATGCAGCGCACGTGCGACCACTTCCTTGCCACTGCCGGTCTCACCGGTCAGCATGACGCTGATACTGGAGCGCGACAACCTGCCAATGGTTCGAAATACCTCCTGCATGGCGCTGGATTCCCCGATCATTTGCCTGGCTTCAACGGCCTCTTCCACTGCCGGGGCGGCAGTTGGCACAGTCGATGCGCGGGCAACCACGGCGAGCACCTTGTCCAGGTCAAACGGCTTTGAGAGATAATCAAATACACCCGACTGGAACGCGGAAACCGCCTGATCCAGGTCTGAATAGGCCGTCATGGCAATCACCGGAACTTCGAGGTCGCGTTCCGCCAGTGCCTGCAGGACGCTCAGGCCATCAGCATCCGGTAAACGTATATCCGTGATGATAACGGCAGGCTGGGCACTATCGAGTGCGGTTGTGACCGCCTCCACACTGCCAAAGCTTTCTGTTTGATAACCGGCACGGCCCAGCGCCCGCTCCAATACAAAGCGGATGGCTTGGTCATCATCAACAACCCAGACCAGTACCGGCTCAGTCATGGTTGCGGCCCAGTGGCAGTCTCAGCGTGAAGCGGCTACCGGGCTCCAGCGGCGCATAGGTCAGCAAGCCCTCGTGGGCAGCCGCGATTTGCTGGGCCAGTGCGAGACCCAGGCCGGTGCCGTCACGGCGACCGGTTACCAGTGGCAGGAACAACATGCTGCGCAGGGATTCCGGTACACCACAGCCGTTGTCTTCAATATCCAGACGGACAATGCTGCTGATACCAGGTTGTAGCAGGGCACCGTCGTAATCGACACGGCTTCGAATTCTGATCTCCGTGGCACCTGCCTGAAAGGCGTTACGCAGCAGGTTAAGAAACACCTGTCGCAAAGCCGGCGCATCCGCCGAGATCTCCGGGATGCTGGGATCATAGTCCTGAATAATTTTTACACTTTGAGCGGATTCCAGACGCAATAATTCCGTGGTTTCGTGCAGGATGTAATGTATATCAACCGGCTGACGCTCAAGCTCAGGCTGTCCGAATCGTGCCATCAACTCATCGATGCGATCCACCTCACGCATGATCAGTTCCGCCAGCGTACCCAATTCCTGTCCGTTCAACTCGGCGGCCATCATCTGTGCTGCACCACGAATCCCGCCCAGGGGGTTGCGAATTTCATGTCCCAGGTTGCGCCGCAACAGGTCCATCATTCCGGTCTGTACCTCGCGCTGATCCATTTTGCTTTGTTGCATTTGCCATTTGAGGTCATAAAACTCCAGCAAGATATGTTGCCCGGGCATGGGCTGGATGGCGCAGTCGTACCAGCCACCTGCCAGTCTGCATTCACGCAGATGGCGACCGCGCTGTTCACTGTTGGTTGCTGAAATGGCCTCGGTTAATGTGTCCGGAATGCCGTCAATAGCGCGGAATAGCCCGCCACGGGCACGCTCCCTGCCGGTTGCGAGACAATGTTCGGCAGCTGTGTTCATGACCTGAACACAACCCTGGCCATCCAGTTCTACTACCGCGGTCGACAGCGAATCAAACATGGGATGGCTGGCATAAAATTATCCGCCTGTGGGGCTAATGCGCGGTCTGGTATTAAGACCGGGCCGTCTGACGAAAAAAGTGACCGGTGCTGCAGTGGCAATCTGGCGGTTTTTAGCGTCTTTCAGCTCGGCCGTTACCGTATGCTCACCGCGGTCCAATCCTGATACCGGAATAATCTGCTCGGTGGTGGTTGCCTGTTGCACACCATCAATATAAACGGTCACTTGCATACCCTCTTGCAACCGGTAACCTACATTCCAGGCAACCGTAATGGCTGCATCCGGATGCCAGATAGACTCTTCCGACTGTGGGGCAACGATTGCGAAATCCTTGTAATTCTTGCGCAGATACTTGAGTGACATTTCCTTGCCACCTTCAGCACCTTCTTCAGTCGCCTTGGGAGCTACTTCATAGGTTGGCGCTTCAATTACGCTGATCGGACGCAGCTTGATCGGTTTTGATCCGTCTTTTGGTGGCTGGTCGGTGTAGGTCACATTGCCGTCTTCATCAACGGTTTTGTAAACCTGCGCCGCTGTCGGACCGGCTGTTATCGCCAGCGCAAGTGCAATCAGGATCAGAAGAAATGTTTTTTGAGTAATTAGTTTCATCGCCAGGCTCCGTGTACGTACCAGTCATTTATGCCCCGCAAACTGCGGGGCGTACCGGTCTCCGTGGAACTGCAGAATGACAGCCCCTCTATACAGAATAATACATATCAAACTCGACCGGATGGGTCGCCATGCGGAAACGCGTGACCTCTTCCATTTTGAGTTCGATATATGCGTCGATAAGATCATCATCAAAAACCCCACCTACTTTCAGGAAATCCCTGTCAGCATCCAGCGCCTCGAGCGCCTGTGCCAGGCTGACACAAACTGTCGGGATATTTTTTATTTCCTCGGCCGGCAGGTCGTAGAGATCCTTGTCCATGGCAGGACCCGGATCGATCTTGTTGGCAATACCGTCGAGGCCGGCCATCAGCATGGCGGCAAAGATCAGGTAACCATTACCGGCAGGATCACCAAAACGCACTTCGATACGACGTGCTTTCGGGCTGCCAACATGCGGGATGCGGCACGAAGCCGAGCGGTTACGCGCAGAATAGGCCAGCATCACCGGGGCTTCAAAACCGGGCACCAGGCGCTTGTAGCTGTTGGTGGACGCGTTCGCGAATGCATTGATGGCCCTGGCGTGTTTGAAAATACCACCGATATAATGCAAGGCCATGGTTGATAGTCCGCCATACTCTTCGCCGGCAAACATATTCTCACCGTTCTTGAACAAGGACATATGGACGTGCATACCGGAACCATTGTCGCCAACCAACGGCTTGGGCATGAAAGTAGCAGTACGACCGGTGACATGCGCAGCGTTATGGGTCGCATATTTGAGTATCAGCAATTCATCCGCCTTGCGGGTCAGGGTATTGAACCGGGTGCCGATCTCACACTGACCAGCGGTACCGACTTCGTGGTGATGCACTTCAACCGGCACACCCATATTTTCAAGTATTTCACAGATGCTGGCGCGCAGGTCGTGCAAACCATCCACCGGTGGCACCGGGAAATATCCACCTTTGACACGCGGTCGATGACCGTGATTACCTTCTTCGTATTCGGCACCGGTATTCCAGGCACCCTCTTCCGAATCAATATTGTAGAACGTCGAATGCATATCGGTGCCGAAACTGACGCTGTCAAAGACAAAAAATTCAGGCTCGGGACCGAAGTAGGCCGTATCAGCAACACCACTGGATTGCAGGTAAGCCTCTGCGCGTTTTGCCAGCGAACGCGGGCAACGGTTATAACCTTCCATGGTATCCGGCTCCAGCACGTCGCAACGCAAGATCATCGTGCTATGTTCCATGAAGGGATCCATCACGGCAGAATCAAGATCGGGCATCAACACCATGTCCGATTCATTAATGCCCTTCCAGCCCTTTATGGAGGAGCCATCGAACATTTTACCTTCTTCAAAAAAATCATCATCAACCATACCGACGGGCATGCTGACGTGCTGTTCCTTGCCAGCGGTATCACAAAACCGCAAATCGACAAACTCAACTTCTTCATCGATGATCATCTTCTGGATATTATCTACGCTCATGTCATTGTTCCTGTGCTATTACCTGGATAGAAGTCCAAAATGGGTCAGTATATATATGCAGAAGTCATGCCAAAATGATACAAACATCGTGATTATTCACAAAATTTAGATCACAGGTTTTATATGTATTTTCACGACATTTACCAACGTTTTAGCGGCTTTTACGTAATGTTAGAGAATTCAGCGCAGATTGATGAATTCAATACTGCACCAGTATCGCACCAAATGAAAAAATATGCACTATTTTGGTGCGTTATTGATTTAAATTGCCATCCAAAGCAGAACCACACCCAGTAGCAGGCGATAGACTACAAAGGGCAGCAAACCCACGCGTTGTAAGAGCGCCAGAAATACGGCGATACACAACCAGCCTGCCAGGGCGGAGAGAGTGATTGCGAGGCCAAATTGGTACCAGTCTATGGGCGCATCATGTAACAGCATTCGCAGCACCCCATAAGCGCCCGCGGCAGCGATGATTGGAATCGACAGAAGAAATGAGAAGCGTGCTGCCGTATCGGCATTGAACCCCAGCATACGTCCCATGGTTATGGTGATTCCCGATCTTGATGTGCCGGGTACCAATGCCAGCATTTGCGCCAGGCCGATCATGATACCGGACTTCATATTCATGTTTTGCATATGCTTGCTACGTGCAAAACGGGTATCCGCCCACCACAACAACAAGCCGAAGCCAATGGTGCTATATGCAATTACGCGGGTATCTCTCAGTGCTGATTCAACCCAGCCGTTCAGTAGCCCACCGGTAATAATGGCTGGGATACTCGCTACAACCAGGGTCAATCCCAGTTGACGTGCATTCTCGTCACCACGACCTTTAGCAAGCCACGGACTGACCATATTCCAGAGATCTTTGCGAAAGTACACCAGCACCGCAAGCAAGGTACCCAGGTGTGTGGCAACATCAAAAACCAAGCCCTGGTCAGGCCAGCCAAAAACCCTGCTACCCAGTATCAGGTGGGCAGAACTGGATACCGGTAAAAACTCTGTCAGGCCCTGGATCAGGGACAATACAATGACCTGAATAAGAGTCACTTTGTGTAGCTGATCCGGTAGATCACGTTGGCCAAATCATCCGATACCAGCAAAGCACCATCGGGCATCACCAGCACATCGTTGGGTCGTCCCCATGCCTGCTCATTCTGTAACCACCCGGATGCAAATACCCGTTTATTCAATACCGTGCCATCAGGCTGTACATCCAGAACGATAATCTGGTAGCCACTTTTTTCAGTGCGGTTCCACGAACCATGCTGGGTGATAAACAGGCGATTTTTATATTCTGACGGGAACATTTCACCGGTATAAAAAGCCAGGCCCAGTGCAGCGCCGTGCGGGTCCAGTTTCGCCACTGGCGGCGTGTAGTCTTCGCAGGATTTACCCTTGCCGAATTCTTCATCCAGCAGGTCACCCTGGTGACAGTAAGGAATGCCAAAATGCATACCCGCCCGTGGCGCATAGTTCAGCTCATCTGCCGGAATGTCATCCCCCATTTTATCCATGCCATTCTCCGTAAACCATAATTGGCCATTATCCGGGTGGAAAGCCAGGCCAACTGTATTGCGCACCCCCCTGGCAAAGGTATCCATACCGCTGCCATCAGGGTTTATCCGACGTATTTCGCCAAAGCCTTCTTCAATACAGATATTGCAGGGCAAACCGACCGGGATGTACAGCTTGCCGTCCGGTCCGAAGCGCAGGTATTTCCAGCCATGGTGTCTTTTGTCCGGCAACACATCCGTTATTACAACAGGCTCCGGAGGTTGACCAAGCAGGAATTCAATATTGTCATACCGCAGGATACGATCCACTGCACCCACATACAGGGCGCCGTCCAAAAATTCGACGCCAGAAGGCATGGTGAGGTCTTCGTCGATCAATCGGACTTTGCCAGCCTGCTGATCATGATCAGCATCAGTAATAGCCCAAAGCTTGCCGGCACGCCGGCTACCGGCAAATATCGTTCCATTGTCCCCACGCACCATCTGGCGGGCGTTTTCAACGCCTTCAGCATAGATTTCCACGCTAAAACCAGGTGGCAATTCAATCAACCCCAATTGCAGTTCAGCATGAATGGGTTCTACAAGCAGAAGACCATAAAGTAATGGGTATGATTTAAGGATTTTCATGCTGGCAATAGTAACAGCAGACCGCCACCAGTCCAGCACAGTAGGTTCGATAAATTAACCATTGCAGTCGGTGAGAAGATTACCGCCGGAATATAAAAATCACCTGGTTATCGCCGTGCGGGTGAGCACTGGGAGTTCTCACCATTCGTCGGAGTCGTTGTACTTGTGTAGTCCATTTAGCATTTTTCTTTACTGCCTGGTGCTTACTGGTGTCGGTTTTAATTTTCCTGGCTCCAGCCTGCTGGCAATCATCACCAATATCAGGGTGAGCACACCGGAACCGGCCGTTATCCAGCGTATGCAACTGATGAGAATATCGAAAAGCCCTTCAATGCCATAGGTCTCCGTATAATAAGCCGGGTCTTCATACCACGGTAGAAAGATGGCTGCGATGCCTCCGACAAGTGTCATGATGGCGAACAGCCACGCCATTCTCCCGGTATCGCCGATACCCAGACCAGTACGCGAATTCAGCGGGTAATTCACCGGGTCGATCCGCGACAGGCCACCGTATTTTCGTTTGAAGATGAAATACATGACCGGGCCGGTGACAAGAGCAGCCATTCCGCCGACAAAATAGTCAGTCCCATTGATGAAAAAGGCGACAAAAACAATGATGAGAGGTGGAACGCACATCGCAATAAAGGCCTTATTCCCGATCGGCACCCTGAAGGGCCTGGGCAAGTCTCCCTCCCTGACCCGCAATATACAGGCAGAGATGAAGATCAGCGCATAGGCGGACATGAAGAGCATCACATCAACAACCACGATCACGCTGAATGGAAACAGGCAGGCGATCAGACTAAAGACACCCAGCGAAAGAACGGCGATATAGGGTACGCCACGATCCTTGCTGCACCTGACGAGAATCCTGGGTGCCAGCTTGTCATCGGCCAGGGCAAAAAATCCCCTTGAACCGGACGCGACATAGGTGTTGAAGAGCGAAAACTGGGAGATGATGGCGATGAATACGAAGAACAATCCAAGCGATGGTGCTACCTGTGTCACCACATCACCGTAGGTCACACCACCTGACGGCGCCCATTCACTCCAGCGCCCCAAAGAAGCAATACCGGCCATCGTCGGCAATATATAGACCGCCATGATCAGCGGAACACTTATCAATGTGGCTCTCGGAATCACCTGTGGATCTTTGAGTTCCCCGGCCACCGTCGACATCGATTCATAACCGGAGTAGATCCACATACCGATAACCAGCCCGTAACCGACGCTTTGCAACAAAGTCTGGTCCGGTGGAATAAAGGGCACAAAGGGGTTCGTCTGCCATTGCGCAAAACCGACTGCAGCAACCAGCGCAAAGGCGGCCAGCACGAGAATGGAAATAATGGTACTCACCGCACCCACATCCCTGATACCGCGGATATTGATATAGGTGAAGAAGATGACAACCGAGGCCTTGAACAGGTACTCCTCCAGCCCGGTAAGGTTTAAGACCGAGCCCAGGTAAGATCCGGCGAGCACGATGTAAAGCGTATTATCAAAGTAAACGGAAATCGTCCGCCACCAGCCAGCCTGAAAACCCCAGAACTCCCCGCAAGCCCGCTGCACCCATTTGTAATATCCACCCTCCTGTGGCAGTGCGGACCCGAGTTCCGCCGCTACCAGGCCCATCGGGGTGCTCCACAGGAAGGGAAGTACGATCAACATGACCAGCGTGAGCCCGGGCCCTGCCTGCGGGATCATCTCTTCGATCCCGTAGCAACCGGCTGAGCACAGACAGAAGATCATGAAGACAACGGTAGATGTCTTCATCTCATGTTGTTGCAACCCGTGTTGAGCCGGATTGATCGTCACGGTGGTTTTCGCGCCGTTCACCATTTCAGAAGCAACCCCGATTCATCTGCGTTGGCCCTGAAGTATAGCGACAACGCGATAAAAGTACTCCGTATCGCCGCACAGCCCCAGAAAAGCTCATTTCTTATGTATGAAAAAGGGCGGACCTAAGCCCACCCTTCTCAAACAACACTAAACCGAAGATTCAGCCAAACTGGTTCATCGTGTTGTCTGTGCCCCCAGCTTTGAGTGCAGCGTCTCCGGCAAAATACTCCTTGTGGTCATCACCGATATTGGAACCCGACATGATCTGGTGTTTCACACAGGCGATACCATTGCGGATTTCCTCGCGCTGCACATGCAGCACGTAGCCCAGCATGCCCAGTTCACCGAAGTACTCTTTCGACAAGGTGTCGGTGGAAAGGGCAGCGGTGTGGTAAGTGGGCAATGTAATCAGGTGATGGAAGATGCCGGCGTCACGGGCAGCATCGGCCTGGAAGGTCTGGATATGTTCATCTGCGGCCTGGCCCAGCTCGCTGACGTCATAGTCCGCGCTCATCAAGTCGTCACGATCATAGGCAGATACGTCTTTACCTTCCTCAACCCAGGCGTCATAAGTCTGCTGACGGAAGTTCAGTGTCCAGTTGAAGGACGGGCTGTTGTTGTAAACCAGCTTGGCGTTGGGGATCACCTCGCGAATGCGGTCGACCATGGCACCGATTTGACCGATATGGGGCTTCTCTGTCTCGATCCAGATCATGTCGGCGCCATTGTTCAGGGACGTGATGCAGTCAAGAACGCAACGGTCCGCACCGGTGCCGGCACGGAACCGGAACAGGTTGGATTCCAGTCGCTTGGGACGTAGTAGCTTGCCATCGCGGTTCAGAACAACGTCACCATTG